>WNGB01002417.1_pt1 | contig 30184 bp, 29 predicted proteins | sample 5400681 | NCBI WGS metagenome assembly WNGB01 (sample SAMN13153367, study PRJNA577476) | soil metagenome | isolation source: 115 cm soil or saprolite under grassland replicate 2 | place: USA:California | collected 2016-06-15
TACCGGAGGAGATCACGAACTGTACCGCCTCGGCCTTGTACTCGGGGGTGAACTTCCGACGGGTGCTTCCCACGTTGATCGTCTCCTCGTAGATCAGTGTCCACTGTGGTCACTGTCTACAAGATCGGGAACGGTCCAGCCGAGGGCCATGCAGACAATGTGCGCGACGCTTTCGGCTTCGGTCTCCCGCCGGCCCCGGTGCAGGTTCTCGCCGATGCGGGCGCCGGTGAGGTGCTCGCAGCGGATGTGGGCGGGTCGTGCACCGTGGTCTTGAGCCGCTGTGCGGTGCTCACGTCGTCGCGGACCTTGACCAGCATCACGTCGCCGCCGACGGTCACGCCGTTCGCGCTGCCCAGGTACCGGCTGCCCGGTGCGGCCAGCTCGAAGCTGTACCCGGCGTCCTTGATCAGTTTGACGAGGTCGTCGAAGGCGTCGGTCGCGTCGTCTCCGGTGAGCAACTGCGGCGTACCGGCGCTGCTGACCCGCTGGCGGCGGATGCGCTGCACGGTGGGCACCTCGAACGGTTCACCGTCGGTCTGCGACACGTCTTATCTCAAGATTTTTTGATCTTGCGACGAAGTGTCGGTAGGGGGTCGTAGTCTCTCGACGCAAGGAGCCAGACATGCCCAACGACGAGGACACCGCGACACAGGAAGTCGAAGAATTCCTGCGGCACCTGGAGGTTATGGGCCGCAGCGGATACACGCTGCGCTCCTACCGGCTGGGGTTAGCCGACTTCGCTGGATGGCTGGCCGGCGAGGGGCTTCCGCTTACGACGGTGCGACGCAGGCACATCGAGGCATACATCGCCAAGTTCGGCCTGGGACGTGCCGCAGCGACCATCAATCACCGGCTGAGCGTGTTGGCCTCGTTCTTCGCGTACCTCATCCGTTGCGACACCGAGGTTGGCAACGGTGCGTGGGCTGGACGGACAAGCCCGGTGCCCGCTCAGCCCGACGCGGAGGCAGTGCTTCATCGGATGACCGGCAGGGACGCGCCGGTACACCGCGGCCGGGCCGAACTACGTCGACGCCAGCCGCGAAGGCTGCCACGCGACGTCGATCCAGAGGTGGCCGAGCTGCTCATCCGGGAGGCTGGGTCGTGGCGGGACCGGGCAATCCTGCTACTGCTGGTCCGCACTGGGCAGCGGGTAGGCGACTGGCATCCCGAACACGGCCGGCACGGCGTGTTGGGCATGCGGCTGACCGACTTCGACCGGCGACGGTCGACGATCACCGTGCGGCTCAAAGGAGCCCGTGACGAGCACCGAGTGCCGGTCACCGGCGACTTCTGGCCGGTCTTCGACCGCTACCTGGCCGAGGAACGCGGCGACCCGCCCACCAACGCGGCGTGGGTAGGACACCGGCGCGGAGCCGGGAAACCCTTGCGATACACCGCTTTCGAGGCCGCGCTTCGCTACCTGGGGGCCCGGCTCGGGGTGCAGGTGACCGCGCACATGTTCCGGCACGGCCTTGCGCAGCAGGTGTACGAGACGGCCGGGGTGAAGGTCGCCCAGGAAATCCTGGGCCACAAGCACCTGTCCACCACGGCGGACACCTACGCCCACGTCGACCAACAGGCCATGGTCGCGGCCATCGCCGACGTGGAGGCTCGCCGCCGGGCGCAGCGCGCGATCCAGCCTGATGGATTCATGGCCGCGCAACGGTACGCATTCGCCTACGACCCATCGACGATCGCCGAGCTGGAGGCGGTCGCGAAGGGCAACACCGCCGAGGAGGCATGCGATGAGTGAGCGGCGGGACCAGATCGCCGCAGCCCGCGCACTCGGGCAGGCCGGCTTCGACGCCGACAGCATGGCCACCTTGCTGGTCGCGGACGTAGGCCGGTGGCGGTTACCGAAGACGTACATCAGCAGCATGCGCCGCGCGATCGGCCTGCTCGCGGGGACACTACAGGGACTGCCGGGCGAACGTCTGGTCGACCGGTGGACCGCGTTTGAGCAACAGGTCTGGCCACAGTGGACAGCCGGACAGGATCGGCCACCGCTGGGCGCGCTGTGGACCTGGGGTGTGTGGGCGGCGGTGTGTTCCCGAGCGGTACAGCCCGGCTGGCCGCTGCTGAGCATCGCCAGGGTGTCGCAGTGGGTGGCCAAGCTCCCGGCCGACGACCCGCTGCTCGTCTCAACGCAACGGCTACGCGAGGCGGTCGACAGGCTGCGCTGGGGCAGCGCCGCGTACCGCGCCGCCGCGGTAACGACGGGCACCAAGCTGCTGCTGGCCACCGGCCGAGACGACCTGGAGGAGCTGACCGACGGCGACATGAGATCACTTGCGCGCGGGATCGGCGGCGCGGACATCCTCGACATGGCGCTATGCGCGTTGGGCATCTTCGACCGCACCCCGCTGCGCGGCACAACCCGTCACGGCCGCACCGAGCGGCTCAGTGCGGTGGAAATGGTCGCCGGCAGTGACATCCCCGCCGACTTCCGACCGGTGACCACGCTGTACCTGCAGACCTACGCCCGGCGGATCTCCGACCGGTACGCCACGCTGCAGCACAAGCTGACCGCAATCGGCCACTTCTGGCGCTACCTGCGCGAGCACCACCCAGACGTCACCTGCTGCGCCCAGGTCACCCCGGCACACGCCCGCGGGTTCGTGCCCTACGCGATCGAACGGGCCAGAACGGTACGCCGTGGCGCCAGGATCAGCGCCGACGGTGACGACCGGCTGACCGCCCACGCGTGGCTGATCGACGTGCGCACCTTCTTCGCCGACATCTGCACCTGGGGCACCGAGCCGGACTCCCCGTTCACCGGCCACGTTCCCGCCGTGGTGCCACTGACCCGCCACGACCTACTTGACGTGGGTTTCAAGCAGGCACGCCAGCGCCGCGAAGCCCACGTCACCAGCCTGGTGCTGGACCTGCAGCGGGAAATCCCCAACATGCGCGCGTTCGCGCTGCGCCGCTGGCACGAAGCCCAGCAGGCCCTCGCCGACCCGGCCGATGACCGGGGCGCCCAAGCAGCCGAGGTCACCACGTTCTGGGACTGGGCACTGCTGGAGCTGCTGCTGGCCAGCGGGCTACGAGTGGAGGAGGCATGCGAGCTGACCACCTTCGACATCCTCAAACGGCAGCTCGGCAACGGACGTGTCTACTACCTGCTGCATGTCAAACCGTCCAAGTTCGACCGGGCCCGGGTCATCCCGATCGGCGACCAACTCGGCCGCGTCATCGCCGAAATCATCCGCCACGTGCGCACCTTCTACGGCACCACCGCGGTACCGCCCTGCGACCGGCGCGACATCCACGAAAAGACGCCACTGCCCCGAGCGCCCTACCTGCTGCAAGGCGCCGGACACCCCAGCGTCATCGGCGTCAACACCATCCGAGGCCGACTGCGGCAACTGTCGACCACCGCCCAGGCCCACCGAGCCGACGGGACGCCGCTGGTACTGGAGCCGCACGACTGCCGCCGCACCTTCGCATCCGAACACCTCAACAACAACACCCCGGTCCACGTCATCGCCGCGCTGCTCGGACACGCCACATTGGACACCGTAATGGTCTACGCCAAGCTCTACCCCACCACGCTCGTCGAGTCCTACCGCCAAGCGATGCGCGGCATCTACACCGACGTCCACGGCGCCGAAGCGCTGCGCACCCCGACCGTCGAAGAGTGGGCCGCCTTCAGCGCCAACTGCTCGATGCGCGACATGGGCACCCACCTGTGCGCCCTGCCCACCGGCGAACACTGCCCCAAGGGCCTGGTCTGCCTCGGCTGCAACCACGCCCAACCCAAGAAGAGCGCGGCACCAACGTTTCGCCGCATGCTCGCCAGCCACACCCGCGCACTGACCCGGGCACACGAGACCGGCGAGCCCGCCGGGCAGATCGCCGCCCGCCAGTTGGAGATCGACCGAATCCGCAGCGCCCTACGACGCGCCGAGGAACTATCCACCGACGTCGCCGCGGCGATTGAGGCGGCCGCCAGTTGAGCCCGCCGGACTACGGCAGTGTGCCTGACACGGAGAGCTGGGCCATAGGTCGTCGTGAGGCAGCCGATCGTTCAAACGGACCTCAGGACATACAGTAGCGAGGATCACCGGTATTGCGGCAACAGGAGCCGACCTTGAGACTTGCACCGCTTGGCGTAATCGCGATCGTGGCATGTGCGGCTGCTGTCAGTATTGGCGCGGAGGTGCACCCGTTTAGACCACTGCAGTTCGCTGCCTCCGCAATTCTAGTCTTGGCTGCTACGGCTCAGCGACTCAATGTGGTGCAACGGTGGATCAGTGGCCCCCGTGACAAGCGCAAGCAGAATATCGAGATGCTGGCGCAACAAGCATTTCTCGACATTTGCTCTAACCGCATAGTGACAGAAGAGTTACTTGGGCTAACTATTCACGTTTGGGGGGTACCGGTATGGTATCGCCGTTTTCTTCCATATGCGTTGCGCAGAACGCTCAAATCAATCACTCGCCGGCTACAACCTAGCCTTCTCGCGAGGTGGACGATCAGGCCGGCACTGGGACGAGCGGCGGTGGTGGGTCTAAGTACGAAGGCGCCTAGCGGCATCCGCTTCCGTAAGGGCTACGGCCTCATAGGCGTCTGCCTCGCCGACAACGACGGTTTGGTCCTGTTAACGTTGGATGTCTCCGCGCCGGAGTACAACAAGGCACTGCGAGCGACACGACATGAATGGGCTGAATTGGATCCGGTCATAACGCACAATCTGAGTCTGGCGGACTCGCAGAAGCTGGCACAATCGTATGGCCAAGTGATCGCCAAGGTGACGCAAGACGTTAGCTCTGGGGAGGCGATCGGCTGCGTTACGGTGAGCCTAAAGACCTCCCGACGCGCAGCTGCTCTTAAACTAGACGAGGACACAACCGTGAGAAGGGCGCTGACCGTTCTGAGCCATGCCTTAGCGGAAGTTCTATGACAAGCGGTAGCTTCAGGAGGCGATGAGTGATTCAGATCCGAAAGATGCTGCCTGGCGAACTCGAAGGAAGGATCGACCCCGAGGACTATGGCTTTGGAGTTATTCGAGAGGAGCTGCCGAGTGATGCGGAACTGGCCGAACGGGTTGCCATGTTCTACGCGATTGCCAAGCGCCGAACAGGCGCGACGATCCCTGCCCTCGAACCGTACTTGGACAGACTGAGTATTACCGGTTTGCCAGTCGAATCGTGAGCTGATTGCGCCGAGGGATCTTAAGTCGACAGCCTTCGCCGGACATGCAGGGCAGGGACTGGTTAGTAAGTGTCGTCGCGCGCAAGCATACACTCAAGAATTACCCTTCGTCGGCTGCATCCGCTACAGGTCGGCGTTCGCTGCGCAAAAAGCGATCTTGAACGAAGCGATGCGCGACAAGTCCCGCCGCAAGCACGACGTCCAGGACACCGACTATGTGCCGATCCCTTGGATCTAGGAACAGTACGATCCCAGCGAGAGCGGCGTACGCGAGAAGGAAGAAGACCGTCGCGGTTCTCCGACGGGGTCTGTCCTCCGCCAGGCGTAGCGCCGGATAATGGCGAGATCGTCGCATCGCGAGGGCGAGCTGGTCCCAGCAGACGTAAACAGCGTAGGCTGCGGCCAATATCAAACATTCTGGCAAAGCCGATGCCCGTACGCTGCCTTGATGCTCAGAGCTTGTTGCCATAGTCCAGTATAGGTAAACCAACACCATCTCGATCAAAAATTGAACAAACGGCAAGTTGAAAAACGTAAGTCTATACGGAGACCGATTCTTACTGTTGTGATACGAAACCCAACTTGTAATAGTTAGGACGGCCGCCAATCCCAGCTGACAAGCGCCCTCGAATGGAAGTCCGGCATTGACACTGAGTTCGAGGATCTTGGTGGCTACGGCGGCGAACAGCAAGTCAATGAACACAAGGCCCACTAAGCGAGTGTCGAGTTCGCCCGTAACCGTGCCACCTGTACTTCCTGACATGGATCAACCTCCTGGACTCGGGTCCGTGGGCATCCAGTGTCGGGAACCGAGGCAAGCTAATGAGGGACCAGAAGAGTCGTGCGCGTTGGGGAGCATGATCGGCAAGTTTGTTGGCGCTCGACTCGCCTGGACGGCGTCAGCGCTGGCAGACGCCAGCCGGTAACTGATCGGCGCCGCGTTGATCGAGCGCCAGCCTGACAGTCAGCGAAGCGCGTCGTCCAAGCCTTGGACCTAGCGCGAACTGACCAACACGCGACCCAGCCCAATCCGACTGTGATCTCTGACGCGGCGTACTCTGAACGACAGAGCCAGTCCCGCACGGCAGGTTCCGATTCTCGGGATAACGGGTCGAAGGTGGACTCCAGACGGAACCCCACGACCTGGATCGACGGGCGGCCGTCCGGATCACGGCGCACCTTGCGGCCCGCCGCTTCCCACTGTTGCGCCTGTTCCTCGGTGGGGCGCCGCTTGATCGCCGCCCACACCTTGAACCCGGTCTCGCCGGCGCGCACGTACCGGTTGTGCCGGTACCAGCCGGTGCGCTTCCTGCGGTTGCCGTACGGCAGGAAGAACTGCGGCGTCATGCCACGCTCCTCGGCCTGCATCAACAGCAACAACTGGTTGCCGAGGCTGTAGCGGGCACCGAACACGGCGACCTGCTCGATGAACGTCATCCACTGCCGCGGATCGGACGCGATCTTCGCCAGCCGCTCGTCGAAGTCGGGCCTTGACTTTGGCCAGGAGCGCCTCACGCTCCTCGTCGGTCTGCTTGGCCTTGCGTTGCTTGCGTGGTGTGGCCACGGTGGGCCCCTCCTATCCCCGCCGGTGTGGCGGCGGACGGGCTGGGACCGCGCGGCCCCAGCCTGCCCGTAGGCACACGGTTGGGACCGCGACGACATCGCGGCGGTGGTGTTGGTGGGTTCGGCTTGCGGCGGACGCTCGCCGGTCCGTCGCGCGTCGGATCCGTCGGCGCGCTCAGGCCGGCGGCTATCGCCGGCGGGTCAGGTCACCAGCCGCGGCGCTGGCGCCGCAGTTCGGAGCGCAGGTGGCCCAGTGCGCACCGCACCGCGTCGGGTGCGGTGGTGAAACGCACGACGTGGCCGGCGCTTTGCACCTGGTAGCCGACCCCGGTGGCGAACACGCCGACGGTGTAGGTGTCGCCGCCGTCGTCCACCCCGATGTGGGCGTAGGCGCCGGACGTGCCGAACGTGAAGGTGGATGGGTCCACGCCGGCCGGGCTGATGGTGACGTCGCGGAAGGTGTGATCGGTCACCGGGTCGTAGCGGTCGCGGCGGGCGTGGGTGAAGCCGTCCGGTAGCGGGACGGCCAGCAGCGCGTCGAGCATGACGCCGATGTGGTCGTGGCTCATTGGTGGCCTCCGTAAAAGGGGATTCGGTGGCCGGGCCGTCGGCCACCGCGACGAACGGTGCTGTTGCTGGCCGGCAGCAGCGGCGGCGCACACTCGTGCCCGGCCAACCCTGGGCGCTGGAGCGCACGGCTCAGGCCACGGCGGTCACCAGCCCGATCCGGGCCGTGGCGGTGCCGAACGGTGTATCGAGGTCCACCGGCGCGGCGGTGAGCTGGTCGGCCAGGGCGAGCAAGACCGCGAAGCGGGCGAACGGGTCGGTCAGGTCCGCCTCCGCGTCGACGGCGACCTGCGCGGTGACCGTGTACGTGCGCCGGGATCGGGTGGGAACGGGCGGGGTCGGGTCCATGCGGGAGTACTCCTGTCGGAACGTGCGGACACGTGGCCGCGTTGGGAACGGCCGCGCGCCGACCGGCTGGCAGCGCGTCGCGGGACCGTCCGGGCGCCAGTTCGGCTGCGGGTGTGCTCGGGCCGGCGCGGTTGGCGCCGGTCACCGGTTCGGCCGGTGACGTGCGATGTGGTCGTAGACGCTGGCCGCGGACAGTGGTTCGCCGGACAGGTCCGCCGGTTGCGGTTCGCTGATGGGCCGCCACCCGACCGGGTCGCAGGCCAGCCAATGGGTCTGCGACCCGGTGTCGATCGCGATGACGTCGCCGACCGAAACCGACCGGCGCCCCAGCAGCCGGTAGACGCAGCCGGCGAGGAAGGCGGTTTCGCCGCCCGGGCGGTTCCGCTGGGTTTCCAGCAGGTCAAGGTCGGCGTTGAACACGTGGTACACCCATTCGCCGATGGCGACGGGGTCGTCGCCGGCGGGTGTGTCGAGCCAGTGACTGGTCACGGCGGTCAGCAGGTGCCCGTCCTCGTAGGGCATGAACCGGGCTTCGTCGTTGTGGTAGACGGTGACCTTGACCAGCGCCGGTGGCGGCGGCGCGGGTTCACCAGTGGTTGAGGTTTCGATTGTGGACATGCGTGGATGCGCCTCATTTCTGAGTTGGGGTATCCGGGCACGGCCGGGTGGCCGGGCCCGGATGCGCGTACTGGCGGCCGGGCTGCGGCCGGTGGGTGATGCATGAGCGGGGCGGGCGTCGCGCCGATGGCTGCGCTGACCGCTGGCCGTGTGCTACCGGTCGGCGTCGACCTGCTTCGGGTAGCGCAGGCCCATGACGCCGGCGCTGGCGAGGTCGTTGATGGTGCCTACCGTGAAGCTGGGGCGGCCGTAGTGGTGGGTGGGTAGGCGTAGCCGGACGCGGCGTCGAGCGCCGCGGGAGGTGAGCATCGCGTAGCGCAGGCAACCGCGGTGGCGCAGCCGCACGGCGTGCACATCGTCGAGGGCGTCCGCTAGCCACTGGGCCGGGATGATGCCGGCGCGCAAAGGCCGTGCACCCAAGGCAAGTAGCCGCCGCTCCACATAGGAGTGGCCGACCTCTTGAGCACGAACCTTCTGCAACGCCCGATCCGACAGGCTGGTGCCATCCGTTACCTGGAGCCCGGACACGGGTGTCCTTGACGTAGCTGACGTGAGGTTCGGGTCCTCTCTCCCGCCCGCCGGACGTGGTTATCTGCCACGGTCCAGCACGCGGATCATGGGAGAACCTGATGCTTGTTCAGCGAGTGGTGATGCCCGCCTCGGGGCGGGAGTCGTGGACGGTCCTTGGTTACGACGGCCGGACGATCGAACCCGTCGACCGGTATCTCGCCTTCCTGACGGCGATCGAGCGGTCGCCGAACACGGTCAAGGCGTACGCATACGATCTGAAGGACTGGTTCGCCTTCCTCGCGGTCAGGGGCCTTGACTGGCGGGAAGTGCGACTCGAAGATCTCGGCGAGTTCGTGGCCTGGCTTCGGCTTCCTCCGCCGGCGCGCAGCGGCGAGGTCGTCGTGCTGCCGTCGGTGGAGCACCAGTGCGACGAGGCCACGACGAATCGGAAGTTGTCCGCGTTGAGCGCGTTCTACGGCCACGCGGCACGCCATGGCGTCGACCTCGGGGACTTGTTGACCGTCTGGCAGCCCGGTGGTGGCCGCCGGGGTGGGTCGTGGCGGCCGTTCCTGCACCACATCAGCAAGAGCAAGCCCCACCGTCGCGGCGCGATCCGGCTCAAGGCACCGAGAAAGCAGCCACGGATCCTGACCGTCGTCGAGGTCCAGACCATCCTGGACGCCTGCGAACGGCTTCGGGACCGGCTGCTGTTCGCGACCCTCTACGACAGCGGGGTCCGCATCGGCGAGGCGCTGGGCATGCGGCACGAGGACTGGTCGGCCGCCGAGCGGGAGATCGCGGTCGTCCCGCGGGTGAACGACAACGGCGCCCGCACGAAGTCCCGGTCCTCGCGGCGGATTCCGGTCAGCGCGCAGCTGGTGCGGTTGTGGTCGGACTACCTGCATCGGGAGTACGGCGACCTGGACAGCGACTACGTTTTCGTGAACCTGTGGGCCGAGCCGTTGGGCCATCCGCTGACGTACGCGGCGGTCTACGACCTGGTGCGGCGAATGCGACGATGCACCGGGATCGACTTCGACCCCCACTGGTTCCGGCACACCTACGCCACCAGGTTGCTACGCAACGGCACTCCGATCGAGGTGGTTGCCAAGCTCCTCGGACACGCCAACATCACGACCACCATCGACACCTACGGCCACCTGACGAGCGAGGATGCCCGCCGGGCACTGGTCGCGGCCGGGTTCCTCACCGGAGACGAGGTGCGCCTGTGACCGTTGTTTCAGCTTCGTCGCCGTCACCAGTGGGCGCCCTGGAGAAGCTGTTCGCCGCGGTCCGGCCCGAGTTCCGCGCGGACCTGATCGACATCGACGCTGCCGACCCGGTGTTCGGCGGCCCACCGTGCCGGGTTGCGGGCTGTCCACGGCCGGGCCGCGCCCACGGCCTGTGCAAGGGGCATCGGGACCGCTGGGCGGCAGCCGGCAGGCCAGATGTCGCGCAGTTCGCCGCAGCGACCAAGCCCACGATGCACGGTCACTCGCCATTGCCGGCATGTCTGGCCGAAGGCTGCCGCTTCGGCCAGCACAGCAGCCGACTGTGCAGCTGGCACAGCTGGGCCTGGCGGCGGGCCGGCAAGCCCGACCTGGCGACGTGGGCGGCCACCGCGCCATGGAAGGACCCGGGACCGGCCGCCACTCAGTGCCGAGTGTCCTACTGCGACCTTCTGGCACGGCCGACCGCGCCGCTGTGTGAGTCTCACGCCCGGCACTGGGTTGCCAAGGGCAAACCCGATCTGGCCGAGTTCGTCCATGGCTACGACGTCGACAAGCCCCAGCATGAGCAGCTCAACGTCGCCGGCCTGGATCGCAGGGTGAAGCTGGAGATGCAGTACGCGCTGCAATGCCGGCGCGATGAGGGTCATATCCGCACGCCGCCCAGCTCGGTACGCCACACCGCCGGGGTGGTGGCCCGCGCCGGCGTGGAGTCGCTGCTGGATTGGTCGCGGGAGGAGTGGAGGGCGTACTTGCTGCGCCGGTACAAGGCCGGCGGCGCCGTCCTCGGCCTGATCACCTACGCTTGCGACCGCCTGGAAGGGCTGCTGTTCGGCCGCGGCTGGGACATCGAGTACCCGCGTGACGTCTGGCGGCTGCGCAACCTCGGCGTCGATCCGGGGAACCTCCGGCTGCGGTTCGACCGGATCCCCCAGCCGTGGCTTCGCGAGCTGGCCAAGCGGTGGATCCGTTGGCGGATCGGCACCGGCATAGCCTCCCAGCATGCGGTTAAGTGCGTCGCCATCCTGACCAGCTTCGGTACGTTCCTCGCCTCGCCGTCCAGCGGTGGCGTCGAACGCCTCGCCGACGTCGACCGCGCGGTACTGGAACGCTACCTGGCGTGGGTCCGCACGCTCGATCACGGACACAAGAGCCGCAGCGAGCACGTCGGCCTGGTCAACGCGTTCCTCGTCGCGATTCGCCAGCACCGCTGGGACGACACACTTCCGGCCACAGCGATCTTCTTCGCCGAGGACTTCCCGCCCCGCCCGCAGGAGCTGCCGCGCGCGCTCGCCGAGGCCGTCATGGCCCAGGTCGAGCACCCCGACAACCTCAACCGATGGCCCGACCCTGCCGGCCGGCTCGTCACCCAGATCCTCATCCGGTGCGGGCTGCGAGTCGGTGACGCGGTCCGCCTACCGTTCGACTGCATCGCGCGCGACGCCGACTCCGCGCCGTACCTGCGCTACTTCAACCACAAGATGAAACGCGAAGCGCTGGTCCCCATCGACGATGAGATCGAGCGGGGCATCATCGAGCAGCAGCAACGGGTCCTTGCTCGTTGGCCACAGGGCAGCCCCGTGCTGTTCGCCCGGCTACGAGCCAACATCACCGGCAACAAAGCACTGAGCACCTCGACCTACCGGCAGATGCTCAACGCCTGGCTGACCGACTGCGACGTTCGCGACCAGCACGGACAACGGGTCCACCTCACGCCGCACCATTGGCGGCACACCCTGGGCACTCGGCTGATCAACCGAGACGTTCCGCAGGAAGTCGTCCGCCGCATCCTGGACCACGACTCGCACGCGATGACTTCGCATTACGCCCGGCTCAGCGAGACGACCGTGCGCCGGCACTGGGAACAAGCCCGCAAGGTCGACATCAACGGTGACACGGTCACCCTCGACCCGGCCGGGCCGTTGGCCGATGCCGCCTGGGCCAAGCAGCGTCTGGGCAGGGTCACCCAGGCCCTGCCCAACGGCTACTGCGGACTACCGCTGCAGCAGACCTGCCCACACGCCAACGCCTGCTTGACCTGCCCCATGTTCATCACCACAGCCGAGTTCCTGCCCCAGCACCGCCAGCAACGCCAACAGCTGCTGCAGATCGTCAGCGTCGCACACACCCGCGGGCAGTCCCGAATGGCCGAGATGAACCAGCAGGTGATTGACAACCTCGACCGCATCATCACCAGCCTCGGAGCCGATGGGCTGGACGCCGACGCGGGGGTGACCGATGCGAGCTGACAACTCCCACCACCTGATCGCCGCCGCCCGCAACCGATCCGAAGCCGCACGTCAACGAGCAACGGCAGCCGTTCGACGAATGGACGCCACCGGCATCCCGATCACCTTCGAGTCCGTGGCGCGGGAGGCCCGCGTCTCCCGCTCGTGGCTGTACGCCAACCCGGCCCTGCGCGCGGAGATCGAGAGACTGCGAACGCCCGCGCGCCTGCCGCGCCCGGCGGTCCCGATACGGCAACGCGCCTCCGACGATTCGTTACGCACCCGCCTGCAGGCCGCGGTCGACCGGGTCCGCGTCCTGGAAGCAGAGAACCGGCAGATACGCCAAGCCCTGGCTCACGCACTCGGTGAGCGGCGGGAAGCCGAGACGGCCGCGCCTCAGAAAGGACATGGCACTCGGCGATCGTGATCAAAGACGAACATGATGCCGCCCGGCCCGATCCTTGTCGATCCCCGTACGCAAGTCGACCGGCCATAGCTCCGCTACGGTTGGGTGGCGGTAGCCAGTGGAGGAGCCAAAAATCGCGGCACAAATGGCCCTTCGTCGCTACGATGACTCTCCTCCGATGCACGACATCGCGCCGCGGGGCGGTGGTTGGCGTCCGCTCCGCACGAGTTCATGACTCGTTTCGTATCAGAGAATGTGTCAGCTGTTATCTGACCGCGGCTCCGGACTCGGTCCGAGCAGGGATGTTTTCGATGCGATCGATGAGCTGCCGATGGGAGATCATGCGCCCGCCAGCGATCACGAGGCGATCGTCGCAACGGCGTCGGCGAAATCGAGTAGTCGATATTTCACTACCGCGATTTCCGATAGCCGTCGATGATAGGTCTACGGCCATGTCTGGAACCCCGGGGGTTTCTCATGCGAAGGCTCTTGGCGCAGGTGATCGTGGCGACAATGGTGCTGTCCTTGCTCGGCGCACCTGTGTCGGCCTCTGCTGGCGTTGCGGCGGACGGGACCGTGATCGGCGGTGTCGCGATGGGGGCGAACACGCGGCTGAGCGCGGGTGTCTACGACGCGCGCGGCCAGCTGGTCCGGCACCTGTACGAGATGGCCCTGCGTTCCGGCACGGTGGCGCTGCGCTGGGACGGCCGCGACGACGCCGGAAACGAGATGCCCAGCGGCTCCTACAACTGGAGGGCGGTGACGACCCGGGCCGCGGGCACGGACGACGGCAGCGTGGGCAATCGTGGCAAGCCGGTGGCGGGGCTGGCCTACGAGCGGACCGCCGAGCCGCACAATCCCACCGGCGTCGCGTACGGCCCCGAGGGGGATGTCTACGTCGTGTCCAACTACGAGGAGACCCAGAACGACGTGTTCCGGTTCTCCCCGGCGAACCTGAGCACAGGTCAGCGGACCTGGGGCTCGCAGGACGCCTGGGATCTGGAGGGCACCGCCGTCGCCGCCGACAGCCAGTACGTCTACGTCGCGGCGCACCTGGGCCGGACCGCCACGGGCTGGAAGCAGTACGGCGTATACCGCCTCGACGCGCAGACCGGCAAGGAGGCTGCCTGGCCGGGCGCGGGCCGGATCTCGATCATCCCGGACTGGCATCTGGGCATCGCCCCGGTGACCAGTCTGGCGGTGGACGGCACCTACCTGTGGGTGGTCAACCCGGCCGCTGACCGCATCGAGGTGTTCACCAAGGCAGACGGCCTGCCCGCGCCGATCCTGGGCGGCACCAACACCATGTCGCTGGCCAGCCCGCGGGGCATCGTCACCGACGGGGCGAACCAGTTCTGGATCACGACCGGTGACCATGCCGAACGTTTCGTCTACGACCCGGCGCTGGGGCAGCTGCGCTCCGAGGCCCGTACGCCCGCTCTCGATCGCCCGTACGGCGTGGCCTGGTACCGGTCGGGTGCAACGTCCACGTTGTACGTTTCGGAGATCGGCGCGGGGCACGTCCGCAAGTACGACGTCGCTGGAGCCGTCCCGGTCGCGCGGGCGGTGTGGTTCAGCGCCATGCCGGCCGGCGGGAAGGTGACCGACACCAGCTTCGGCTGGCCGTACGAGAACGTGTCCTGGGTGCCGGGGGGCGACGCGGCCATCGCCGTGTCACCCGACGGGCGTACGCTGTCGGCCGTCGACATCTGGAACGGCCGGACGCTGTTCTTCGACACCGCTCGCGGTACACCGCTGCCGGACCGGCTGGAAGGCATCACACTGCAGGTCACCCCAGACGTCGACCCGAACCTGCGCTCCCCGGACCTGATCAGCCTCGGCCGCCAGTACGCCGTCGACTACGGCAAGACCGACAGCGCCTACGGGCATCCCTGGCGGGTGACCCACAACTGGTGGCCCGCCGACAACGCCGACTCCGCGATCGTGCCGTTCGGGGCCTCCATGCGCCATCTCAACGGCAACGACTACCTCTACGTATACGTCACCCCCCGCTGCCCCTGGCCGTCCTGCGGCGACCTCCCGCCGGGCCTGTTCCCGTGGGGCGGTGTGCTGATCTACCAGCTCAACACGGACGAGCCCGGCCGGGGCATGAAGCGCATCGCCGCCATCCGCTCCGACACGCCCAGCGGTCCGCCTCGCCTGCCCGACGAGGCCACCTCGCCGCACGTCGAGATCATCACCGACACCAACGGCGACGGGGTGCTCGGCGACACCGGCGACACCACCGAGGCCTCGAACTGGAAAGGGTTCATCGTCTCCAACCCCGGCATCTGGGTGGACGCGCAGGGCACGATCTGGTTCGCCCTCGCCGGCACGCTCGACCAGGCTCCGGGCAGCTTCACCACCGCCGGTGTGGCCGCGCTGCCCGTCCACGCGTACGACCGCCGCCACCGGCCGACCTACAGCCTGGCCGACTTCACGGTACGCGTACCGCACGGCGGCGACCCGGCCACCGGAGCGGCCGCCCCCACCGCCAGCCAGGTCAAATACGATGCTGTCAACCAGCGGCTGTTCATGGTGGCCGAAAGCGGCGAATTCGATCCTGGCTCCAACGGTGGCGGGGACGCTGTGCAGATGGTGGACTTCCGTACCGGGCTGCGGTCGGTGTTCAGCGGTTACTCCCGATTCGCCGGTCCCCGTTACGTGTGGCGGGACACGATCACCGCGATGGCGGTGGACACGGCCGGCGGATACTTATACACCGGCGGCAACAGCGGCGTGGGCCAGCGCATCACGATGTACACCTGGGACGGTCTGGCGGTCGCCCGAGCCAAATCCCAACTGCCCACGTTCGCTCCGGGCTACTTCGACGAGAGCATGTCGCTGACCGCGTTCACCGCGCCGAACGGCGTGCACTACGTCTACGGGGAGGACAACTTCTACGGCCGCAACAGCCGGTTCGCGTTCACCGGGGTCGGCACGACGGCGCGGTCGGGAAGCGACCCGTCCACGGGCAACACCAGCGGTGCGTTCATCTGGTCGGCGCCGTCGACCGCCGATGGCCTGGTCGCCTGGTGGCGCTTCGACTTCGGCCGGCACTCGGCCGGCCCACGCCAGTACGTCGCCGACTCGACGGGCAACGACCACTTCGGCGTCGTCGAGGCGACCGGAGCCACCAACGAATGGTGGCAGCCCGAAGGCGGAGTCCACAATGGAGCTATCGCGTTCGACGGCACCTCTGTCACCGGCGTCCACTTCCGCAAGAACACCTGGCTGAACACCCCCGACAACCTGATCGACAACCCGGGATACGGCTCGGCGCTCACGTTCGCCACGTGGATCAAGACCACCGACTCCGGCGTCGTCATCGGCTACCAGAACAGCACCACCGTCGAGTGGTACCCGCCGCCCACCGCCTCGGCGCCGCTCGTGTACGTCGGCCAGGACGGCCGCGTACGCGGCGGTGCCCACACCGACCCCGGCTGCGCCAACCCCCAGGTTGCCTCGGCCGGCGTGGTCAACGACGGGCAATGGCACCACGTCGCCCTGGCGGTCGCGCCGTCCGGCCAGACCCTGTACGTCGACGGCAGCCCGGCCGACACCACCGACTGCGCTGCGGTCACCGCCGACCTCGGCTTCACGTCGCTGTCCAACGGCTACACCACCGGCAGCAGCGGGCCGTTGCCATCGACCCCGGGCGGCTATTTCCACTACGCCGGCTCCCTCGACGACACCCGGCTCTACGGGCGTACGCTGTCGGCTGACGAGATCCAGGCCCTCGCGACCATACCGGCACAACAGCCGCCGCTGGCCCACTGGACCTTCGACGAAACGACCGGCACCACCGCCGCCGACGTCACCGACCACGGCAATGACGTCACCGTCAGCAACGGCATCTGGCAGCCCACCGGCGGCCACCTCGGCGGTGCGCTGTCCTTCGACGGCACTACCACGGTCGCGCTTCCCGACGACTTCGCCGAGCTTGCCCCGCTGACGTTCGCCACGTGGTTCAAGACGACATCCGGCGGGGTGATCCTCGGCGACCAACGCGGCGCGTACCCGGCCGACCGGGTCGCCGGATGGATCGGCGAGGGAGTCGGCCCCCTGTCCGCGCACGAACTGGAGATCGCGACCGACGGCACGGTACGGACGCTGTTCATGAATCAGATACAGGGCGGGCCGGGCAAGAGTCCGGACCTGCGCGACGGTCAATGGCATCACGTCGCGGTCACCTCGACCAACACCGGCGGGGCGGCGCCCCAGTTCACCGTGACGCTCTACCTCGACGGGCGCCCAATCGACACCGGGACGACCCCGCAGGGCATCTGGTCCGACGTACGCCCCAACAGCCAGCTGGGGGTGGGGCGCGACAACACCGGCCCGTGGGTCTACTACCAGGGGCTCATCGACGACCTACGGATCTACCCGCGCGCCCTCACTGCGACCGAGGTGCTGGCCCTAGCAGCTATGTAGGCCCTCGACGCTGAGGTGGGTGGGTCGCCGCCACGGCCGTCATGGCGGGCGCCGAGGCCACGCCGGGGCGCTGTGGTCCCTAACGCTTCGGTAACGGTGTGACGGGCCGAGAAGCCGGAAATATCGATCGCGTGCAGCGCCTCATTGAGACCGTTGTCGACGTAGAGCAGCAGGTCAACGCCACGCCGATCTTGCGAGCTCAAGATAACGTCCGGCAAGATGGTGACGTAGCGCGCGGTCGACCGTCCGGTCAGCACCGCGTTGCTGGCCTGATAGATGGTCCCGATGTGCCCTGGGAACAACAGTTTCCCGGCGACGACTCTCGGTACTGGGTCAGCGAAGCTCACGATGCCCGCGACCCCGTCGCTGGCCAGGTGTCGTAGGCATTCGCCCAGGAACCAGCTTTCAGCGTTGCCCGGGGCACGCTGCTCCGGTGCCGGCTCCTCGCCGGCGGGTGGCAATGGCTGTCCTTCCAGGACGAACCGCGCCAGCTCCAGACTCTCGACATACGGCCGAAGTTCTGGGAAAACGTTGGTCAAAACCTTTGCCTGCGCGGGAATGGCGAACACCGCGACGCCGACGAGGTCGGGTCCGTCGTCGGTGTGGATGAACATGCCGTACCGGCGGGAGGCGGCGACGTAGCTGCCGCTGTAGTGCATCCGCTCCACATAGGACTTTGCGACCGGATCGCTGATCGGGCGGACCTCGTACAGGTCTGGGTTGAAACCGCCTTCGGAGCGGCGGACCCAGGAGTGCTGGCCGTGCCACCAGCGTTGGCCGGTGTCGGAGGCGGGGTTGATCTCGGCGAGCTGCCCGTGTTCGGGCAGCTTCGTGGCGCGGACGTTGGTCATGATGGCCTCGCCGTCGCCGGTCGAGCATCGCGCGTCCGGTGGGACTCGCGCCGCCGACCGATGGCAGTGAACGTGCGTGCAGTCATTGCTTTCCTTCGCGGATACCGCGGGAACCCCGGCGCCTGCACGCGTGTCGCCCCGAGCCGATGCCGGGACCGCCGCACAGGCGTCGAGGTCCCGACTTCGGGTCATGGGTTGTGCGAACGGGCGATTGGCCCGTTGCGGTGGTTCGACCGGCGCTACGGCCGGGCGGCGGTCCTGGTGGTGGCGGCTTCGGAGGCCGGCGTGGACGGCGGTCGCCAGGTCCACCGCTCGCCGGTGCCGCCGGGGCCGGCGCGGAAGCCGTACATCACCACCGTGCCGTCGTCGTCGACGACGCGGACCTGCCAGAAGGTGCTCAGCCCGCGCAGTTCGGTCCGGACGTAGCGTTTGATCTCGTCGAGGTCGGTGAAGCGGGTGCCGATCCCGGCGGGCACCGCGTTCGGCTCCAGGTCGAACGGCTGGACGTTGGGGTTGCCGACCAGGTATCCGTGGTTGCCGCGCACGGACACGCACAGCAGCCGCAGCCCGCGACCCCGGCGCCCGTCGGGCGACCGGATGCCGGTGGGGCGGTGGGATCGTCGAAGCGGCCGGGCATGCGGTCGAGCAGGTCGGCCCGCAGCTGTGGCCCGATCCCCCACGGCTGCGCCCGGTCGCTGGCCGCTTGTGCGATCGCGTCCCACTGGGTCGCGGGGATCTGCCAGTCGTCCGGCGAGATCCGCCCAGCGTTGTTCCTCAGGTCGGCGAGGCGGCGGCCGTCGCAGCGCAGCAGCGTGTCGTAGACGTGGGCCAGCACGGTTGGCAGCACGGCGGCCGGCTCGTCGACGGCCCGGATGGCGGCCAGGATCGCCGCCATCTGCTCGCCGGTCAGCGTCCGCCGCGTGACGGCGCTCACCGCGCGACCTGCACGTCGAAGGTCGGCACGTCGGTCAGTTCCAGCCGGCACCGCCGGTCGCAGGTCGGGCAGTAGATGGTGTACCGGCTCTCGCACGGGCACGGCTCGTCGCGGTCGCCGTTGTCGTAGGCGAGGCAGGTGCGGCACTCGGCGTACGGCGCGCCCGGTCGGCGGCCGAACAGGTCGACGAACGGGATGTAGGTGCCGGCCTGGTCGAGCAGGCAGGTGTGGTCCAGCCAGGTCCAGCGGTGTCCGCCCGGGCAGACGATGTCCACCGGCTCGACCTGCAGCCAGTAGGCGTCGTCGGTGGTCACGTCCAGGTAGACCTGGGGCGCGTCGTCGCCGACCTGCACGAGCGCGTACGCGGCCCGGCCGCCCTGGTCCGAGGAGTCGACGGCCAGGACGATGCTCACCGGCTCGGTGAGCCTGTCGTGGTCGTGGTAGAAGCTGCTCTCGTCACTGGTGGTCCAGCCCCGGGCGGCGCACCACAGCTGCATCCGGGCGCCGGTGTCCATCTGCGGGTGGTACTGGGCGAAGACCGGGTGGTGGGTGAACTCGCGTAGGGCGTCGGTCAGCTCCGCCAGGGGTTCGCCGGTGCGCTGGCGAACCCACGCGCCGGTGTCGATGAGGTGGTAGCCGTGCTCGATTCTCACGGCACAGGTGGGCATTCGTAGCTCCTTTGTGGATGCTCCCGCCTGTGGCGGGAAGTTCAAGGCGCGGCTGGCGGCGCGACGCCGGCAAGACCCGCAGTAGGCCCGGCGGTCCGCACCCGGTGCCGCGCGGGGATGTCAGTGGTGTGCGCGCTTGCGTGGCCGGTGGCTTCGGGTGTGGGCGGCGTCCGGGTCCGGTGGGCAGTAGCTGAGCCCGCCCGCGGTGGACAGGTAGTCGATGGACACCCACGCCGAGTCGACCAGGACGAGGGGGGTGCCGCATCGGGCGCACTCGTACTCGGCGGTGGCCGCGTACGCTTCGCGGTCGGCGCGCCAGCGGCCGGCGTCGGCGGCCAGGTCGAGGCGGGCGTGCGGCGCACCCACCGGGTGCAGGGTGATCGAGCCGTCCGGGTGGCGGGTGGCGCGGGTCAGGTACGCCGGGCCACCGTGGGTGGCGTAGGCGACGTACGGCGACCCGCCGATGACGACGAACGTCCCACGGTCGTCATGGACCGCGGTCGGTGCTGGGGTGCTTTGCATTGCGATGTGAGCCTTTCCGCACCCCCTTGCCGGCGCGCGCCCGCCGAGCAGCCCGGCGCGGGTACATTCCCCCGCGCGGCGCCGTGACGGTCGGGTGGGCACTCGGCGGGCCGCCGGCAGGGGAAGTGCAACTCGTGGCGGGGCCGGCGGGTGCCGGCCGTGGGGTGGTGGATCAGGTCAGTTGGTGTCGGGTCGCAGCTCGGCGCGGTCGGTGACGTGCGTCCGGATGCTCGGATCACCCTCGGTGTGGATCTCCACGCCGGCCGGGCCCCAGTCGCCGACGACGCGGTAGGGCCAGTCGAAGTCGGCGTACCAGACCCGCTCGCCTGGCTGGTACTGCACACCGTGCAGTGGGGCCATCTGGTCGCCGCCCTCGTCGTGCCAGCGGCGGATGTCCTCGTCGATGGCGACGACGTTGCCGTGGTCGGTGATGAACCAGGCGTTGGGGAACACCCCACCGGCGACCATCGCGCGGGCCAGTTCGATCTCGGCCACGTCCCGGCTGGGGTAGTCGCCGACCCGGCTGCCGTCCAGGCTGACGTGGTAGCGGCCCCGGTCGAAGGCGATGTAGCCGTCGAAATCGTCCGGGGTGTCCTGCCAGGCGTCGAGGATGTCGGCGTCGACGTCGTCGGCCAGGTGGTGCAGGCTCGCCGCGAGCAGCGACACGTCGTCGTACAGGCTGCCGATGGTGATGCGCACGTCCACACCGCCGGCGCGGACCTGCAGCTGCACGTCACCGTCGGGTTGGCGTTCGACGGCGAACTCGGGCTGCGCGTCGTCCAGGTCCAGCCGGGTCATGCCTCGCCCTCCCGGGCCTCGGGTCCCGCCGCGCCGGTGCCGTCCCCGGGTTCGGGGTCCTCTCCGGCGACGTCGGCGGCGTGCACGTCGCCGACCTCCATGTCGTCGACCTCGATGTCGTCGACGTAGGCGAGGACGGTGTCGCGGGCGTGTCGCGCGGCGGCCGGCGACAGGGCGTCGGCGCGCTTCAGCTGCTGGGCGACCCAGGCGGGCGTGATCTCGACGGCACCCAGGTCGATGTCGTACGTGATCACCCGCACGCCGTTAGCCCTTCCGTCAGATCGGTGGGTGCCGTCGACGAAGACGGCGTAGTCGTTGGCGGCGTCCGGGTCGCGGACCACGACCACTTCCAGCGTCGTGGTCTTGGTGGGCAGCAGCCCGGCCCGCTCGGCGAGGCTGTGCCAGGCCTGGTCGAAGGTCAGGTTGTACTCGCCGTCGGTGACCTTGCGCCGCGTCGGCCAGATGAAGACCTGCAGCGTGGCGTACGGATGCTGCGGTGTGCACTCGCCGCAGTCGACGAGGACGACGAACGCGGCCGGGTCGTCGGCGGTGTTGACCCGCACGGCCGACAGCACCGGCCACTGGTCCTCGCCCACGTGGGTGGGTGGTGCAACGAATCGCATGGGCTTCTCCCCTGTATTCGATTGGGTGTTAGTCGTCGATGGCGTCCTGCAGCAGGGCGTAGGCGCGGGCGGCGAGCTTGCGCTGGCGGCTGCTCAGGTCGTGGAGCTGGCCGTGGACCACCTCGGTTATCTTCGTGTCAATTAGCGCGTCCGGGATGTAAGCCATGTAACGTCCTTTCGTGTCGAAGCTGACGGACTACTCGGGGGTGGTCAGTGACGTCTGGCATATGTGGTGGTGAGGTCGCGCGGTTTCAGGCGTGGTGCGCGGTCATGCCCGACGACGGCGGTTCGCGGTGGGTGGTGGTCGACAGCGACTACGCCTTGCATGTCGAGGCGACGGCGTTCCTGGCCGGGCTTCGGGCGGCGGACCGTTCGGTCAACACCGAGCGGGTCTATGCGGGGCGGGTGGCGTTGTACCTGTCGTACTGCGCGCTGCTATGCATTGACTGGATGCGACCAAACCTGCTGCAGCTGGGGGACTTTCTGCACTGGTTGACGCGGGAGCCGTTGCCGCCCAAGGGTTGCAGGCCGCCGGTCGAGCCGAGGTTTAGGTCGCCGGGCACGGCGAACGCGGTCGTCACCGCGGTGGCTGAGTTCCTTCGGTTCTGCACGCGGCACGGCTGGGCGCCGCCGGACGTAGCCGCCCAGTTGTCGCAGCCGAAGTTTCTTCGCTATCTCCCGCCCGGCTACGACCCCGGCGAGGATGGCCAGTTCCGCACCGTCCACACGGCCGCGGTCAGGTTCCGGGTCGCGGTGGAGGGCTACGAATGGCTGGCCGCCGAACAGGTCCAGCAGCTGATCAGCCTTGCCGGGCGGGCCCGTGACCGCTTCCTGGTGGCCCTGCTCTGCTGCACCGGCATGCGCATCGGTGAGGCGCTGGGGCTGCGCCGCGAGGACATGCACCTGCTGGCGTCCTCGACCTCGTTGGGGTGCCGGGTGTCCGGCCCCCATGTGCATGTGCGCCGGCGCCAGAACGCCAACGGCGCCCTGGCAAAGACGCGCTCCCCACGCTCGATTCCGGTCACTGTGGAGGTTGTCGACTACTACGCCGACCACGCCCACGAACGGGACCGGGTACCGCAGGCACGCTCGTGCGACTTCGTGTTCGTCAATCTCTTCCGCCCACCGTTGGGTCAGCCACTGCGGTACGCCTCGGCGAAGGACGTGTTCGACCGCCTGGCGAAACGGGCCGGATTCCCGGCCCGGCCACACATGCTGCGCCACAGCGCGGCGACCGCCTGGATCCGGGCCGGCGTCGGCCGGGACGTGGTGCAGCACCTGCTGGGGCACGTGTCGCCGGCGTCGATGGAGCCCTACCTGCACGTCAGCGACCACGACAAGCGGGCGGCGGTGGAGCGGGTCGCGGCTCAGCGGGCGGGTTGGGGGTGAGCGTCGCCGCCACCCGGGTGCTGGCCCTGCCCGCCGGGCAGAGGCCGGTCGACCTCACCGGGTGGGCGTCATGGCTGCGGGCACATCTGGATCCGGGCTGGCGGCCGACGGAGTGGAACGCGCAGCACTGGCTGTTCACCGGCGACCTGGACAGCCCCCGCACCAGCTCGTGGAAGTGCTCAACCCGAGCCTGCCCGGCGGCGATCGCCACCCGCGGGACGCGTTGCCGCAGCTGCGCCAAGCAGTTCGCCGCGAGCGGGCTGAGCGAGCAGGAGTTCGCGGCCACCTTCATCCCGCAGGTCACCCGGCGTCTCGGGGTGCCGCCTGGGCCCTGCGCGGTGGTCCGTGACGGGGTGCGGTGTGCCCGGGTTCGGCACTGCCGGGACCTGTGCATGACCCACGCCTCGCGCTGGCACGCCTATCGCGCCGGCCACCCGGAGGCGGACCAGGCGCGGTGGCTGGCCTCGGAGACGGTCAGGCCATACGGTCCGCTGCCCGACTGCGCGGTGCCCGGCTGCGAGCGTGATCAGGCCCAGCGGTCCACCGGCCTGTGCACCCTGCACCGGGACCAGTGGAAAGCCCACCCGGCGCGGCACCCGTCGCCGGACCTGGCGGCGTGGATCGGTCGGCAGGCCCCGTATCTGGCGATGAACCAGTTCTCGTTGGCGCCGGCGGGCCCGCTGCTGCGCCTGGAGCTGCTCTACGGGCTGCAGCAGCGCGATGCCCGCGGCGGGCGGATCGATCCGCTGGCCGTGCGGCTGGCGGTCAGGGAGTTGTGCGACCGGGACAGTCTCGTCCCGGACGCGGCGCAGCTGTCCGCCCACGCCAGGACGATGATTGCCAGCAGCAACACCGCCGGCCTGGTCCGCGAGATCGCGTGGACGGTCGGCGTCGGGTTCGACCTGTCCCGCGGTGTCGAGCCGGCCGACAAGCACACCTGGGACCTTGTCGCCGTTGGAGTGTCCTCGGCGTGGAGCGTGACCGGGCGTCGTCGCCACGCCGGCAGTGTCGACTTCAACCAACTCGTCCAGCCCTGGCTGCGGGACCTCGCATGGCAGTGGGCGCGCGTCACCCGCCCCAACAACACCGTGCTCGGCAGGCGGCTGAAGGCATGCCAGATCGCCGCGACGGCGCTGGCCCAGCGGCCCGGCGGCGGGATGGACCCGCGCACGTTGGGGTTCGCTGACATGACGGCCATCGTGGACGCGTTCCGTTGCCTGTGCGGGCGCGACAGGTCCCCCATGGGCAACAAGCACCGCCGGGACCTGCTCGGCGGGTTCTTCGCCGTGCTGGACTTCGGGCGCAGCGCGGGCCTACTCGACGCGATGCCGGCCAGCTTCACCCGCCACAGCTCGCACCGCATCCTGGTTGAGGATGCCAACGAGGACGATACCGGCAAGGCCATCCCCGAATACGTCATCGGCCAACTGGACCTGCACCTGGACCTGCTGGGACGGGACTTCTCCTACGGAGTCCTCGCCGCCGAAGACGTTCAGGCGATGTTCCACACGGCCTATGTCGTACTGCGCGACACCGGCCGCCGCCCGCTGGAGGTGTGCAGCCTGCCCCTGGACTGCCTGGAAACGCTCGACGGTGACCACAACCTGGTCTGGGACAACCACAAGGGCCGACGCAACCGCCGACGGCTGCCGGTCATCGGGCATACCGCTCGGGCGATCATCTCCTGGCGGGAACGCCGGTCATCGCTCGACGTTCCCGCACGCAGCAGCGGATATCTGTTCCCGGCCATCACCGACGACGCCGGCTACCCGCACCTGAATCCGGCGAACCTGTCCCGAGCCATACGCGTCTGGGTCACCTCGATCCCGGCGATCAACTCCGACGCGCCGGCCAGCGACGGCTGCCCGCAGCCGTTTGACCGGATGCTGATCTACCCGTACGCGTTCCGGCACTCCTACGCCCAACGACACGCAGACGCCGGGGTGCCGGTCGATGTCCTCAAGGACCTCATGGACCACAAATCGGCACAAACCACTATGGGTTACTACACGGTCTCGTTGAAACGTAAACGGGAGGCGGTCAAGAGAATGAACCTGCACGTGGTCGACCGCGCTGGCCAGCCCGCACCCTTCGTCAGCGCCACCGCCTACGAGGCCCGATCGGTGGCGGTTCCGTTCGGCAACTGCACCGAACCCAGCAACGTCAAGGCCGGTGGGCAAGCCTGTCCGATCCGGTTCCAGTGCGCCGGGTGCGGCTTCTACCGGCCTGACCCCTCGTATCTGCCAGCCATCGAAGACCATATCCGTTCTCTCAAGGCCGACCGGGAGACCGCGCAGGCGATCGAGGCCGACGAGTTCGTCATCCGCAACCTCACCGACCAGATCACCGCGTTCACCGACGCCGCCGACCGGATGCGTCAGCATCTGCACCAGCTGCCGCAGGTCGAGCGCGCCGAGATCGAGGAGGCCAGCAAGATCCTGCGCCGCCACCGCGCCGCCCAGGGCCGGACCGTCCTGCCGCTGACCGTCACGTCGTCCACACAGCCCACCTCGTGAGCACGACCCGTACCCCAGCCGACGTGCTGCGCCACGCCCGCCAGCAAGACAGCCAGCGCAAACGCGCCCGCGTCGTGGCGGTGGTCAATGACATGCTCGCCGCCGGTGCACCCGTCACGTTCGCCGCGGTCCGCGAAGCGGCAGAGGTGTCCAAGTGGCTCGTGTACGCCGACGGCGTTCGTGAACACATTGAACAGGCCCGCAAGCAGCAAACCGGCCGGAAGATCCGCGACCGGCAGCGCGGGCTGTCCCCGAGCACCGCGAGCTTGCAGACCGACCTGGAACTAGCCCGCGCCGACAACGCCCGGCTGCGTACCGAACGCGATCGGCTCAAACGCGCCGTCCAGCGCGGGCTCGGGCACCAACTCAATCAGCTCGCCGCCAAGGATCTGGTCGCGCGCGTCGATGAACTCACCCACGCGAACCAGCAGCTGATCACTGAGCTCTCTCGGCTTCGCACCGACAACCAGGGCCTCAGCCGGCGTCTAACCGAGACCGAGGATGACCTCGCCGCAGCGCGCGCGAGCCTGCGCCGCATGATCCGTAGCGAGAACACTCAGCTCGAACCAGGCTGAGCGATCACGTCCACGTGGCGGCCGGCGTTCCGTTTGGGCGAGCAACGCTACACCGATCGCCAACCCGGCGGCCCTGGCCATGAATGGGCCTGCGTGAACGCGCGCCTTCTGAATGTCTCTTGACGCCGGTTGGCCGCGGGTAGAAACCTGGATGGCACTCGTACGAGGGTCGGCACCGAATATGGCCTCGGATGACGTCGCCGGCATCATTCTGTGCGTGCGGACCCAGCGGGTGGCAGGGGGAGAGAGTCATGCCGGTCGAGAAGGTCCCGAACCCAGAGGAACGTGGCGCCGTGATGGCGAACGGGGGCGACGGCGGAGGCGGCGGAGGCGGCGGAGGGTGCTCGAACTCGAACTCGCACAACCGTTCCGCGATCTCGTTGGCCACGATTCGAGAGATCGTCGCCAACCTAGCCCGGTCTCTTCCGCAGACCGGGCCGAGCCAGCAAGTAGGCGGAGCCTGAAGGAAGGGGCGGCTCGATGCCTATCGAAGCGCACAAGAACCTTGGCCTAGAAGGAGTGGGGCGGGAGGCCCCTGGTGCGGTTGCCGTCGGCAGCTCCAACTCCAACAGCCACAACGCAGGCGGCGGTGGCGAGTTCTCTCGGCAGGAGGTGCAAGAGATCCTCGGCCAGTTGGCCGCCCTGTTGCCCCGCATGGAGCAGGCGGCACAGCGCCAGGCTGGGACCGAGAAGTAGCCACTATTCCCCGGCGTGCACCGGACGCCGAGAATGGAGGCGCCGGTGGCCGATGGCTCGAACCCGACACCAGAGGTGCGGTGGCAGATCGCGGAAGGGCTGGACGCTGTTGTCATCAGTGACAACGAGGTGTTGGTTCAGTTCGGTAGTCGGTCCTACCCCTCCCAGCTCTACCGGGACACCGACCTCACCGGAGTCCTCGGAAAGCTATTCACCCGCCTGGAGGTGGCCTCGGCGACAACCGCCGAAATGCTCTCGTGGGTCGCGTCGGACCAGCGCGACGAGGCCGGCCGGCTGATCGACAGCCTGTGCGAGCTCGGCATCCTCGTCAGTACCGGGAAAAGCGCCGTCGAGCAGTACCTCGGCCTCGCCTTCACCGGTGAGACCGACCTGGCCGCGCGCCGGGTTAGTCTTATCGGTGCCGGGCCGGTCGGCGCGCAGACTGCAGAACTGTTGCTGCAACACGGAATCGGCGGAGTCCGCCTGCTGGAGCACCGCGAGCCGGACGCGGTCTGGCGGGCGCTGCCCCGGTTCGATGGGCCTGGCTCGGCGGGTACCGCGAAGCTGGCGCAAGTCGGGCTCCGCGATCACCTGATCGCCCTTGGCTACCGGGGTGTGGAAGCCGTCGAGACGAGTGTCGACGAGTCGCTGGAAAGCGCGGTGGCCGATTCGGACCTCGTAATGATCGCGCTCGAACAGCCCGACGTGCGCCTCACGCACCTGGTCAACCGGCGGTGTATCGCGGCGGGTCGGCGGTGGCTGCAGGCCGGCATCGACGGTGGCCGGGGCGTGGTGGGACCGTTGTTCGTACCCGGCGTGACCGCGTGCTACAACGACTTTCGTGCGTTGGCGGACGCGGCGACGCCCAGTCCTCTGATGGCCCGTCTCTACCGCGAGCACGCTGCCGCCCGAGGCGCTCGCTCGTTCGCGCCGGGCCTACCGGCCTACGCCGGGATCGTCGCTGCCTTCGTGTCCCTCGCGGCTGTACACACCTTGCTAACGGGCACCTGCTTCGCGCTGGGCCGAGTCCTCACGGTCACTTTCGACCGGATGCTCATCGACGTGGAGGACGTGTTGAAGCTGCCCCGATGCCCGGTCTGCGGTCGTCAGCGCAGCGCCTACCAACCACCGTTCTCCGCCGAGATCGTGACCCGCGTACCCGCAGATGAAGAGCGTGGGAGCGATTGAATGGGCCTGGAAATCACCTATCTGAATGACCGGATCGAGCTGTTCGATGGGGTTTACGACGAGGTGCGGGCGGCACAGCTGCGCGGCGCGGTACGGCTCTACAACCGGACCGTCGGTCCGATCACCTCGGTCCACCTTGTTCGGCCGGAGAGCACGGACCTGTCGATGTACAGCGCCTACTGTCACCACAGCCCGATCGAGTGGCTGGTGCGCGACCTCTCGGTGAAGAACAAGCCGGCGGAGGCTCCGGTGCCCGGCGGCGGAAAGGGCGCTACCCTGTTGCGTCCGGTACTGGGTGCGCTTGGCGAGATGGCCGAACGGCTGCTTGGGATGTTGCACTTCACCAGCATCGCCGAGCGGGTGTTCTACGGCTCCTACACCGACCTCGTTCTGGACGGGCGAAACGCAGTCAGCCCGGCCGAGCTACCGCTGTTCGCCCCGGAGCAGTACGCACGCGCCGGCTTCTCCTTCCGCCCATTCGAGGACGACACCCGGCTGGGCTGGCTGGCAGGTACGCGACTGATCAGTGGTGAACCGATCTGGGTTCCCGCGCAGCTCGTGCTGATGTACTACCGGCCGCGTAGGGGCGAACCCACCATCGGCTACGCCACAACCGCCGGCCTGGCTTTCCAGACCTCGGCCGAGAGCGCGGTCCTGCACGGGCTGTGCGAGGTCATCGAGCGGGATGCTCTGAACATCCGTTGGTACAGCAGGCTTCCGCCCGCCCGGATCGACGTCGACCTGACCCAGGTCCTCGCGAGCGAGCTGGGCATACCCCGGTCGCGGATGGCGACGCCGAACGTCGACGTCCAGGTCTTCAACCTCACCTTGGACACGCCAATCCCGGTATTGGCCGCTATCGCATTCGATCGCGCGAAGGCGGAGCGGGCCTTCCTCGGCGGTACCGGCGCGTCCTTCCAACGGGAGGAGGCGCTGGCGCAAGCCCTGTTCGAGCTCGGCCAGTGCCAGACTGGCTTCCACTTCGAGGACCCGTTCGGGCGGAGCCCGATCTATCCCGACGCCGAACTCGCAGACGTCATCGAGTTCTTCGATGCCCCCCTTTACTACGGGCACCGCGACAACCTGCCGCGCACCTACTGGTTCGTCGGCAGCCCCGACACGCTCCGCTGGGCACACGTTCCGACCATGGCCGGGATAGACGAGGCGCACGCGTACGAGGCCGTGCTCGACTGGCTGCGCAAGCGGGCGATCGACCCGATCGTGATCGACATGGGCGACGCTTGCCCACCCGGAATGTCGATAACAAAGGTGTACCTGCCGGAACTGACCCATGCGTGCCCGCCGCGTAACCCGATGCTCGGCCACCCTCGCTTCTACGAAATGCCGCGCACACTGGGCGCCGCCGATCGCCGGCTGGCTTTCGACGATTTGAATCCCGACCCGATCCCGTTTGCCTGAGAGCGACCTGCCATGGCTACCCGGCGAAACCGGCCTAGGTATGAACCGGATGACCTGCTGGGTCTGGTGCTGTCCGCGCCCCTCCTGTGGCCGGGCCGCACGGTCCGACTCGAACGCGACAGCCTACTTGACTGTATGGGCCGGAGTGCCTCTGCACAGGTGTCCGTGGCAGAGCTGTACCACGAAAACAGCAAGCTGAACCGAGCACACCTGCCAGAGCTGGTGCACACCGCTGTAGACGCCGCCCGATTCCGGCAGGAATTCCTGCGCCGCAAACGCCTCGCGGCGCAAGGCGCTGACGGCGAGGACTCCGGTGACTCCAGCTCGATCCGCCCGCTGCTGGAGACGGCGTGCGCTGACGAGCCTGAGCTGTTCTACGCCATCGAACTACGCCTGGTCACGGGCGCGGACGTGTACGCCTACGAGCCAGCCGCCGCCACTTTCCGGCTCGTCAAGCGGCTCGCGTCACACCAGATCGACGAGTTGGCGGCCGCCCTCGGGCTGATGGAGCCGGCTCACCCGTCCGCCGGGAACCTGGCGTACGTCCTCGTCCTGGGTTGCTTTCCACGCAACGAGATCCTGCTTGGGCCACGCGGTTACCGCCGCACGCTGCTGGAAGCCGGCCGCATCGCGGCGGCGGTCGTGCGGGAGGCGCGACGGCTGGGCCGGCGCCCAGCCGTCCGCTACGAGTTCGACGACCGAGAGGTGGACCGGCTCATGGAGGTGGACGGTGTCGAGGAGAGCGTCGTCGTCGCAGTCGAGCTCGACTGATGCGACCGCGCCAGCTAGTGTTGTGTCTCGCAAACAGCATTACATATGTGTAGTATGTAGTCATGGGACGTGCCGCTGACGCGCTGGAGGTATCCGACGGGCAACGCGAGGTACTGGACGCTTTGGCCCGGTCGCAGACGTTGCCGTTTCGGGTGGTGACGCGGGCGCGGGTGC
>WNGB01010259.1_pt1 | contig 30168 bp, 19 predicted proteins | sample 5400681 | NCBI WGS metagenome assembly WNGB01 (sample SAMN13153367, study PRJNA577476) | soil metagenome | isolation source: 115 cm soil or saprolite under grassland replicate 2 | place: USA:California | collected 2016-06-15
CGAAACCATGTCCTTGGCTTTTTCGAGCACGAAGGCGTAGCGGTAGTGCGGCGCGGGCACGCTCAGGTCGGCGAGCGCGCCGGCGATCCCTCGGCCGCCGGCGACGGCCGCCACCAGCGCCGCCGGCTCGATCGGCGGCTGGAATAGCGCGAGCTGCCGGAAGATTCCCTCGATGTTCAGGCTGTGGCGGATCTTGAACAGCCGATCCTCGACCCGATCCCAGTAACCGACGAACTTCTCGTTCTCGAGCACGCAGAAGTCGGTGATGATGTTGCTGTGCGGGCTGAGGCCGATCGATCCATTGGCGGCGGGGGCCGCTGGAACCACATCCGCCAGGAAGTCGGGGATGCCATTGTCGCCGTACTTCGCGCGGACCTGGTCGTAGGTCCCGATCTGCTCGAACCGCCTGACGGTCTTGCCCTTCGGCCGCGGCCCCAGCAGGTTGAAGGCCAGGACGTACAGCATCGTCGCCTCGTTGATCGACTCGCGGCTGTCCTGGGTGAACAGGTAGTCGCCCCAGTCCAGCAGATTGTCGATGTACTTCATCACGATCGCCTTCTGGTAGGCATGCACGCGCAGCCGGGCGATCGCGTGCGGATCGAACGGATCCTCGTGGTACTCCTTCAGCGCGGCGGGGTTCGAGAGCATTCGCACCAGCGTCTCGGGCCCCAGGTTGCGGAAGGCCAGGTAGCGCCAGTAGCGATCGCCCGCGTTGCCCTCGCCTTCCTCACGTGCGGTTGGGTTGAAGATGTAATGGTACCAGCGCTGGGCGTCGGCGAAGTTCTGGTTGGCGTTCAGGCGGTTGGCGATCAGGAACGGGATGTGGAAGAAGATCTCCTGGTAGTACAGCCCGTAGGCGCCCTCGAAGTCGATCCCGGCGGCGATCGTCTGAGTCGTCGCGTCGTAGTTCGGCGGAACGACGAGAGCGCTGTTCGGATCGTACTCCGCGAAGTGAACCTCCTCCGCTCGCTGCGACTCGAGGCTGAGCAGCTCGTCGAGGCCGCCCTCGAACAGCCGCAGGCTCAGCTGGTGCACGGCGACGGTGCTCAGCCGCACGAACTCGAACTTGAACGGCGGATTGCTGGCCCCGCCCGGCTCGAACGCCGGGTCACGATCGAAGTAGATCCCTGACGCCTGCGGCTCGATCTCCAGCCGGTTCGGGTCGGGCTTGTACTCGAACCGCAGCCGCTCCTCGATCGTCTTAAGCGCCTGCGCCGTCGCTTTGACCAGGAACTGCTCGTCGCCGGTGTTGACGATATACCAGCCAGGCTGGTTGTTGACGTCGGCCACCGACGCTTCGAGCCTGGTCAGCTTCTTGATCAGCTGCATGTCGGCGCTCGGCGCAACCTGGACCGCGGCCTCCAGCTGATTCCTGAACGGATGATTTGGGTCGGCGCGGATGATATCGATGTAGCTCTGCAATGTCGTCGCGTTCAACCGCTTGGTCGCGAGCTGCGTGGTCGAGCCCTGCTGAGTGGCGTAGTCGTTGAGGCTCAGCCCGGTGGTCGACGTGAGGTAGAGCGTGGATCGCGACAGATCGACGTCGTAGCTCTTGACGTTCCCATCGGGGCTCAGCAGGCTCAGGTCGAAGCTCTGATCCTCCTCGTTATTCTGGCGCAGGCTCCTGATCACGTTGCCGTAGAAGATCAGCACGCGCTCGCGCTCTTTGACGGGCACCACCGGCGGGAGCGGCAGCTCGAAGATCAGGTCGGAGTCTTCGATCGTCCCGAACGAGACGACAGTCATGAAAAGGATCTGTAGGGATGGGATCGCATCCAGCGGCAGGCGCAGCAGGCCCCACTGCCGGTTGCTCGGGCGACGTCGCATCTCCGCCTTAATCGTCGCCGCGTCGCGCGCGCGGTCCCAGAGCTCGAACTCGCTCATCTGCGCCGTGAACGCGGTTTCGACTCCGGCAGCGCTCACGTCTGGCTGCCCGATAGAAAGGAGCGAGCCCAGATCCAGCCGGCCCGCCGTCAGCGAAACCGGCTGGCCCTGCCGTTCGCCGTTCAGATACCACTGGAGCGTGTAGCCGCTGCCGGCGTAGGTCATCGTCAGCGCGACGTGCTGCCAGCTGCCGTATGCAAGGTCGATCGCCGCCGTCTGCTTCTGATCCTTGCCGAGCGCAAACTGGAGCGTCAGGCTCTTCGATTCCCACTGCGGCGCGGCCAGCGCAGCGGTATAGGCTCTGTTGGCGTTGTCATATGCGGTTTGCTTGTTCTTCTGATCTTCCTGCGCCGCCGCATAATCGCTGCGCGCCTTGGCCAGGGCATCTTTTTTGGACTGGTCGTCCGGGTGATCCATGGCATCCTGCGCGGCGGTGCTCACCACGCCAGAAGCCAGTGTCACGGCCGTGTTTGCGCTCGTCAGATTGGTCTGCGCGTCATCCCTGGCCCGCTTGAGATCGCGGATATCCGGCGAGAGGCGCGTCAGGCTGCTCTTCACCGTGGCCGTTGGGCCGTCGCCGAACGTGAACAGCGTCAGCGACTTTCGCAGGCCCTCGATATAGGTGTCGATGTTCAGGTGCGCCGCATCTACATTGGACTGGATCTGGCCGGGCAGCACCGGATAGTGGCTGACAAACTTCACCCAGAACGACACGGTGAGCTGGTCGGTATTGAACTGGGGCACAAACGCGGGCACGAAGGCGCTGGCGCTGACCCGCAGAACTTTCGCGATCTCCTGCTGGATGGGCGGCCGGAGGCTGAGATCGGAGCGCGCGATCAGGCTCATGGTCGCTCCGGGCTCGGGCGCATTCAGCCGGAGGTAGAACAGGTTGGCCGGGTCGCCGCTCTGCCGCTGGTCTTTCTGGGCGTTGATGACGGTGGCCGAGCGCACGCTGTTCCAGAGCTGGAATTCGGCCATCTGCGCCTTGAACGCCGTCTCGACGCCGGCTGTGTCGGCCTGGCCGATCGCCAGGCTCTTGCCCGCGACCAGCGCACTCGCCGTGAGGAGCGCCGGGGCGCCCTTGAGCACGCCGTCGAGGTAGAAGCTGACCTGGTACTGGTTGTTTTGATAGCTGGTCGTCACCGCGACATGCTGCCAGACGCCGTAGGCCAGGTCGAGGCTGGCGCTCTGATCGCCGATCGAGAAACGCAGCACTGGGTTCTTCGACTCCCACTGCAGCCTGGTGAGCGCCGCGTCGTAGGCGGCTTTCGCCTGGTCGTAGGTCGCCTTCTTCTGGTCGTAGGTCGCCTTTTTCTTGTCGTAGTCCTCCTTGGCCTTGGCCTTCTTGCGCTTCTGGGGTGCCCCACCGCCGGATGTCAGCCTGTTGTAGTAGCTCCAGGCCGCATCCATCTCGTCCTTGGCCTTTTTCATCTCCGACTCGGCAGTATCGCGCGCCGTCTTGAGCGCGGCGACGTCGGGGGCGCCCGCGATGCGCGTGGGATTGCTCGTCACCAGCGCGCTCGCCATCCCGCTGGCGGCGTCGCCATACGTGAACAGCGTCAGCGTTCGATCGATCTTGTCGATCGAGCCGCCGGGGATGGCGTTCTGCAGCCGCACCCACCACGACCAGGTCAGCCCCTTCATGTTGAAGGTCGCCGGGATGTTCTTGCTGAGCGACGTCGGCTGGCTGACCTCCAGGACCGTCTGGTCGAACGATACCAGCGAGCGCTGGGCGTACACCCGCTGCCACAGCGGCAGAATGTACTCGTCTTCCTTCAGCTCGTTCTTGAGGTCGAGGTACATCTGCGGCTGGACCCAGCTCTTGCTGAAGTTGTAGTAAGAGAACTTGACCACCGTGTCGTAGACGTTGATGTTCTCCTGCTCGGCCGTGTTGGTGCGCACGTTGATCACGGTATTATTCGGGCCGAGGATTTTCCGCCCGGCCTTGATATCGTCAAGGTCCTTCGCAGGGTCATAGCGTCGATCGACCGACTTGGTCTTCTTGGCGAACTCGATCCAGAACAGGAACAGCTTGTTGAACGCGAACACCGGCGTGACGAACTCGGCGTTGATCGTCAGCTCGATCTTCTGCCACGGCGTCCACTGCGTGCCGTTCACCAGGGTGCGGTAGTAGTAGACCCACGGGTCGGTCTTGGTCCGCCCGATCAGGTAGAGAACCTCGTCGCCGTCGGGGTTGTGGGCGCGATCCGAGTGAAGATAGCTGCCGACGATCCGCAAGTTGGCCACCTCTCGAAACTTGTCGAGGTAGCTGGTATAGGCCTTGACCACCGACTCCTGGTTGATGTCGTTCTGCATCAGCTCCTGCTCGAGCTCCTCGAACAGCGGGCTCTTCGAGGCGCGCAGCTCGGGCTCGATGTAGTTCTCGGGGTAGAGGAAGACTTTGCGATTGGCCTCCCAGACGCGGTAGTTCTTGACCCACTCCCACTCTTGCGCGGGAATGGTGTCCGGGCTGACGCCGCGCTCGAGGTTCATCAGGCAGCGCTGCACGTAGAGCTGCACGCTGGCGGTCGCCTGCACGATCCGCGAGGTCAGCACCTCGCTGCCGACCTGCATGTCGAGCAGGAAGTACTCGTAGAGGATGTCGGGGTCCTTGCGGCCCGCGAAGTCGGGACCCAGCTTAAGCAGGGCCAGCGCCAGCAGCGCGTCGCGCTTTTGCACGGCCAGCTGGCTGCGGATGGGGTCGAGCACCTTGGGCCACTCTTCGTCGGTGTAGCGCGCGCGCAGCACCTTCAGCAGCGCGGCGGCCTGCTCGGTGTAGAAGCCCAGCTCTCGCGCGGTCGCCAGGTCGTCCGGGCTGGCGAGCTGGATCAGGAAGTCGACCTCCAGCGCCAGCGAGCGCGCCAGGTCGAAGCACTGCTTCAGCCGGTCGAGGACCTCGACGCGATTGTAGGCCAGTGCGGCGCCGAAGTAGCTCTGTGCGCGCGCAAGCTGGCGGCCCTCCCAGCCGGTCAGCGCAAGGATCTGGCGGCTGATCTCGGTATCGACCGTCTGCTGCAGCAGGGTCACGAGCCGGCCGGCGTCGTCGCCGAACGCCGTCTTCAGCTCCTTGAAGCGCAGCAGGCTCTCCAGGTTGGCGATCGTCGGCTGCAGGATGTCGCCGATGCCCAGCAGGCCCGGCGTCCGCAGCAGCGCCTGCGCCTCCGCCGCGCTCAGATCGAAGGCGGTGGCGATCGCCAGGGCTTTGCCCAGCTTGGCCAGGTAGATCGCCAGCGCGCGCGGGATGTCCGCCGCCGGGTCGAGGATCGCCAGCATATGAGCGTAGAACCGCACCGAATCCATATGCGCGTCGGACTGAAAGTGCGATACAACCGCGTCGATCAGGCCCGGCTGCTTTGGCTGAATGCCGAACAGCTCGGTCAGCCCGGCCATGATGGCGTCCGCCAGCGCGGACCTGGCCTGCCTCAGCACCTCGTGGACTCTGGTCCGCAGGTCGTCCTGGGAGATCCTGGTCGACTCCAGCGCCTGCTCGATGCCGGCGAGCACGGCTTTGTCCGGGGTGGTTCCGGCGTCGAAGAGCGCCTTCAGGTCGATCTGCCGCAGCGTATCGAGGTCGACGATCACCAGCTTGCTGGCGTCCACGATCGGGCGCGGCTGCCCGCCGGCCGCGAATCGCTGCCCATCCTGCAGCCGCCGGATGACTTCGTCGAGCTTCTTTTGCGTCGCGGCGGCCTTGGCATCCTCAGCCGCCTTGGCCTTTGCGCTGTCGGTCCTGGCTTTCGCCGCGGCCTGCACAGCCGCCGCTGCCGCTGCTGCCGCATCCGCGACGGCCTTCCCGAGCCCCTGCTGGATCGGAGCGACGGCGACGCGCAGCGCCTCAGGCAGCAGCGCGTGCTTCGCGGCCAGGGCCGCCAGCAGGTCGTGCAGATCGGCCGACTCGTCGTACTGTGGCGTCACGGCGCCGTTTGCGTCGATGAAGGTCGGTCCGGTCGCGATCGGCGTGCCGTCGCTCTGCGTGATGGTCCCGCCGCTGAGGAACGCAAAGATGTCCGGCGAATGCTCGGCCTTGACGTTATCGGACTTGAAGGCGGTCTCGTTCAGCAGGAAGCCTTGCGCCTGGCCGGCGAGGTTGCGCGCCAGCGTGCGCGCGCCGGGCTCGCTGTAGAACGCGCTGAAGCTGTGCTCGGCCTGCTCGGCGGCGATCAGCGCGCGGGTGGCCGCGCCCCAGGCCAGGTCGGCGGCGTTGAGCGCCGCCGCTGCTGCGTCGCGCGCCGCGGCGTCCTGGGCAGCATCCACCGCCCGCTGCGTCCAGCCGGCGGCGTCGCGGGCGAACCGCGCCGCCTGCGCGACGGTGCGTTGCAGGTCGACCGGCACGCCGGCCGCGGCCAGATCGGCTACATCCGCCAGCCGCGTTGCTTCCTGGAGCGCCCTGGCGGCCGCCTGATCGCTCTGGTTGTCGGCGGCGGCCGCCGCCGCGGCGGCCGCGGCGGCCCTGGCGGCGTTCGCGGCCTCGATCGCGGCCTGCGCCGCCGCGACGATGCCGGCGACCTCTTCGTCGGCCAAAATCTTGGCCGTCAGTCGCTCCAGGTCCGCGACGGCAAGCCCGGCCTGTCGCATCCACTCGACGCGATCGCTCAGCGCGACGAGGTCGCCGGCGGCGTCGACCGATCGCTCGCCGAGCAGCGCCAGCAGGCGGAAGAAATCCTGAACCGAGAGCTGCACGCTTCTGGCGAGCTGGGCCAGCTGGTACACGCGGCCAAGGTACGCGCCGTCGAGATCGATGATAATCTCGTCTTTGCCGCTGAGATGCTCGACGATCGCGTTGAGGTCGGCGGCCGAGACGCGCGCCGCGCCCATCAGCCGGGAGCGTATCTGGCGGTCGCTCTCGCGCGTGGTGCCCTGGTCGCCCTGCCCAGTCTTGTCCCAGCGAATCGGCCGGTCGATGTATGGCTCCCAGCGATCGGCGATCACCCCTTTCGGGTTGAAGATCTGGTCGAAGAGCGTGGCCCCGTCGTCGCGGCCGGTATGCTTGATGCCATACCAGAGCGCGGTCAGCCGGTCGATCGACAGCCCATGCCGCTCCTTCAAGAGCTTGATCCGGGCGATGCCGTCCAAGATCTGCGCGTTCAGGGGCGCCGGGTGGAGCGCGTAGGCCGGGTTCTCTTCCAGCGACACGCGCAGCTGCTCGAGCTGATTCGCGCCGATCGCCGCAGCGTGGCCGTTCCCGGAGGCATCGCCGATCTGCGCCGCGGCGGCCTGGTCGAAATCCCACCACAGCGCGAGGTTGGCCCGCTGCGCGCCGAGTGTTCTGGACCAGAACTCGCCAATCTGCGCGGTGGTCCGGGCGGTGTTCCAGACCCGCAGCTCCATGATCCGGCCGTCGAGGAAGTGCCCAGGCCCGTCGTTGGACTCGCCGTCGTGGAAGCGGACGGCGCCGCCGACGCCGCCGAGCGAGAGATCGTTCTTGTGCTGCCACAGCTGCGAGCCCGGCCCGACGTCGGCCAGCTTGCCGTCCAGGTAGGCGATCAGCGACTCGTCGCGCAGCTCGGCGCGCCCATCCAGCACGATCGCGGCGTGGTGCCACACGCCGGAGTCGATCCGGTCGGTCCGCAGCCAGGTGCCCGCCCAGCCGCTCTCGCCGGCCGGCAGGTTATATCCGCCGAAGTACAACCAGCTATCATACACATACAGGTTGAGGCCGCGCTGGTCGTCGCCTTCCTGGTAGATCACCTGCTTGCGATGCGAGATGGTCTTGTCTTCGACCTGGAACCAGACCTCCACGGTGCGCCGCTGGCGCTCGGTCCGGCTGCCGGGGTCGACGTATTCGACGAGGCTGTCGACGTCGCCAAACCTGATGACCTGCCGCTGCGGCCGCCAGAATCCCTGGTCCGGCGCGCTGGTCGCCGCGGCCGGCCAGCGCGCGCCGGGAAGCCCGCCAAAGTAGCGCGCGCCCATGTCGCGGCCGATCTCCAGGCGGCCGAGCTTGAGCGCCAGCGCCGGCGCCAGCGGCAGATCGCCGAGCGGCGCGCCATCGACAAAGTACGTGACTTTGTCGCCGGACAGGCTGGCCGCGACGTAGGTGAACGCGCCGGGGCGCCCGATCTGGATTGGATTGGCCGGGTCGACCGGCCGGGCGAGATCCTGGGCGCTTCCGGTATGGAACGCAAGGCTCTGCGATCCGTCGGCGGCGACGACAGCCCCAAACCAGGCCGGCGGGCTGGCCGGGTCGGAGCCGCCCATGCTCAGAATCGGGTGCTCCTGGCTGCCCGCGAGATTGATCCACGCCTCGATCGTCAGCTGGCTCAGATCCGGCGCGCCATGCGCGGGCCCGGCCAGGTAGGTGCGCCGTCCATCAAACCCCAGGGCCGCGCGACTCAGCGGCCGCAGCAGCAGCGGAAAATCGCCGACCGTGACCCAGCGGATGGTATGATCCTGGGCGTCGATCGCTTCGAACAGGCTGTCGTCGACCACCCGAGGAGATCGCGCGGCCGTCTCGGTCCAGTCGGCAGCGGCGTAATCCTCGCTGAGCAGCGCGACATGCGCGACCTGCAGGTCGTCGAAGTAGCACGCGCCCTTGTAGCCTGCCCACAGCCCGACCGTGCCGGAGGTCAGGCGTATCGGGCGATCTCTGTCGGCGGTGTTCTGCTTATCGGCGGCGTCGAGCTGAAATTGTGAGGGCTCCAGGCCGTCGTCGCGCCACACTTTGGCGCGAATGCGCGTGGCGGCGCCGGTATCCTCAACTTTGATCAGGAAGCGGTACCAGATGTCGGGGGCGAAATCGACCAGCGCCGGCGTGAGGGCCGTGACGCCGTCGAACTGGCGCTTGTCGGGGTGCGGCGCGAGCACGAAATTTCGATCGTCCGGGGTCCGCCGCAGCCGGTAGTAGCGATCGTAGCGATGCTCGTCCCTGGGATCAGGGCCTTCAGGGTAGCGGCTGAAGAAGGTCAGGCCGATCCCAATCTTGTCGGCCCGCTCGCCCTGGATCAGCGACGATCTGAGCCTGCCGCGGTAGAGATAGTTGGTCCACGACAGCACATCGGGCGCGGTGTAGTGCGAGTGGATGCTCTCGTTCCGCCGGTCGGTCCCGAACGCGCTGTTGTGGTCGACATCGAAGATCCTGAACAGCCCGTCGTCCTCCTCGTAGCTGCTGTCCTTCTGCGTGTCGCGCCAGCCGGCCGGGTTCTGGTTCGTCGCGTATGCGTCGAAGTTCTCCGCCAGCAGCACGCCGTTCAGAACCCGCATGGTATCAAAGGATTTCGCGCCGGCGCCCGACGCCCAGACGCCGACTGTGCCGGAGGTCAGGCGCACCGGGCGCTCGCCGGGCGCCGCGCTGAAGTTGTAGTCGTCGTAGGCGTCGATCTGGAAATCCGGCTCGGAGTCGCCCTCCGGCCACACCTTGGCCTTAATGTTGGTCCGGGCGCCGGTGTCCTCGACCTTGATCAGGAAGCGGTACCAGGTATCGGGGAGCGGCTCGATCCCCGAATCGGTCCGGTCCTGGCCGGCGGCGGCGCTCTTGATCGTCTGCACGCCTTGCGGGTGCGCGGCCAGGCGGAAGCTGGGGTGCTGCGGGTCGCGACCAAGCCGGTAGTACTGGTCGACATCCGGGTACTGGCTCAGAAAGGTGACGCCGATGCCGCCGCCCAGGTCGCCGATCCGCATCCGTCCTTCGTAGCTATAGTCCTTCCACCCACGCGCGTTCACGCGCGGATCGGCCGGCGTGTAGTGGGCGTGGATGTTGTCAAGCGTCGAGAGCGTGCCGAAGGCCGCGCCGGCGCTGCCGCCGATCCCCGCAGGGTGTCGAACTGGCGCAGCCCGGCGCTGGCCCCCGCCGACCAGACCCCGACCGTGCCCGAGGTGATCCGGATGTCTGCGTTGTCGTCGTACGCGTCGATCTGGAAGTCGGCCGGCTCCGAGCCGGTGCCCTCATCTTTCCAGATCTTGGCCCTGATGTTGGTGCGGGTGCCGGCGTCTTCGACGGCGATCAGGAACCTGTACCAGGTCTCTGGCTGGGGCACGACGCCGGAGTCGGTCTTATCCAGGCTGCTGTCGGCGCTCTTGATCGTCTGCACGCCTTGCGGGTGCGCGGCCAGGTGGAAGCTGGGGCGCTGCGCGTCGCGACCAAGCCGGTAGTACTGGTCGACGCCGTCCGGCTGCCGGCTCAGGAAGGTGACGCCGATGGCTGCGCTAGCCGTGTCGACGCGCATCCGGCCGGAGTATGCGTAGTCTTTCCAGTTGAGCGCCCCCTGGCCGGTGTAGTGCGAGTAGACGTCGGCGTAGGTCGAGTCGCTCGTACGAGTCGTCAGCGCAATATTGAGGTCTTTCAGTGTCCCCTTGTGCGGATTTCCGAGCCGCCCGCCGGCATGATCGTCGACGAGCCAGCCTCCACCCTCGTCGGTCGGGAAGTAGGCCACCAGATTGTCGGAGATGGTGGGGGCGACGATGCGCTCGCGCTCGATCTCGTCCGCCGTCTTGACGACGTTCCACAGCCGTATGTCGGTGATCTCGCCGGCAAAGAAGTAGAGCTGCGCCGACTCGGGCCTGGAGTAGTCGTCGGCAAAGCGCGTCACGCCGGATTTGTCCAGCCCGCCCAGATACGCCGGCCCCACCGGGCTCAGCCGGAATCCCTCGGCGGCCGTGGCGCCATCGGCCGTCTTGAGCGCCGCTCCGTTCAGGTAGGCCTTGAGCTCGACATGGCCGACCGGCAAGGGCCGGTCGGCGGGAGCTGCCGGGGCCGGGAACTCATTGTTCGTCACCGCGATGTGGTACCACGCGCCGTAGCTGATCGGATCGCTCGTGAACATGGCCGACTGAAACGCGTCGCCCTCGTAGCTATTGTTCCAGGTCAGCACGTGGACCTGGTTCGCCGCGAGGTAGATATTGAGCCCCGCCTCCGAGTCTCCCTGCGTAAAGATCACCTGCTTGCGATCGGTCAGCCTGTCGGTCACGCGGAACCAGAGCTCCAGCGTCAGGCGCTCATACTTGCCCAGGCCCCAGTTGTTCGCGTTGCGGATGACGACCACGCCGCTCTCGCCTTCGAACTGCAGCACCATGCCGGGAACGGCGATCGTCGGCGGCAGGATCTGGTCGACCGCCAGCCGATCCGGCATGTAGTCCTCCGGAATACCGCCCAGGTAGAGATCGCGCCGGCCGCTAGAGCGATCCGCGACCCGACCGTCGGCGGCCGTGTCCAGCCGCCAGTAGCCGCTCAGCCCCGGCTCGCCGGCCGGGATTGGGCGGTACATCGACGCGGCGATCTGCTCGGCGGCGCGCGCCTGATCCCAGACCCGCACTTCGCGGATCAGGCCCTTGAAGTACTTCCCGTCGAAGCTGCGGCCGACGTTCAGATCGACTTCCGGCGGCGCCAGCGGTGCCGCGAGATTCCCCCCGCCGGCCTCATCCAGCAGGCCGTCGATGTACATCGCGCACGACATGCCGTCCAGCGTCACGCAGACGTGCGCGAGCGTCTGCGTCCCAATGGTGCGCTTGCTCCTGAGTAGCTGCGCCGGCGATCCGCTCTGAAACACCAGCTGCCCCGACGGGTCGATCCACAGCGCGAACCGCAGGCGCTGCTGCGGCTGTGGGTCGCTAAACGACTCCTGGTCGCCCTCGCAGATGATATAGTTCTCGCGCAGCTCGTCGATGCTGACCCACGCCTCCACGGTCAGCTGGGCCGGGTTCGCCGGATCGGGCGCCACGGCGCTGTCGGCATACGCCGCCAGGTACTGATCGACGCCGTTGAACCGCAGGCCACCACCATCTGCCGGCGCGGGCAGGGGATCCAGAATCAGGTCGCGGCGCACCCACGCCGGCTGCGGGCTGAACTGCGCTCCGCCCCTGACCCCATGGTTCGCGTTAGGCGTCAGGTCGAGCAGCCGATCGCCGAGCGTCTCGGTCAGCGGCCAGTACCCGGCGAGATCGATCTCGCGGCCGGTGAAGCGCTGATAGCGGCCGGCCTCGATCGCCGCCTGGCTGCGAGCGCTCGACCACACCCGCACTTCCTTGATAATCCCCTCGAAACACTCGTCGTAGCGACCGCGCAGCACCTCGGGGTCGACGCCCTGCAGCGCGCCTGGGTCCGGCTGGGCCGTCGCCCCATACAGCCCGCGGCCGATATTCAGGTCTGCGCCGGTCGGGGCTATCTGGCTCTGGAGCGCGATCCCGTTGTCCGGCCGGCCATTGATGTACAGCCGCACTGCGCGCTGGCCATTTCTGGCGATGTCGTCATCGGCCACCACGGCGACGTGAGTGAAGACACCGACCGGGATCGTGTAGACGCTCTCGACCGCTACGCTCGCGCCCGCGGCCTGCCCGGCGTAGAACGCCAGCTGATTCGACGAGTTGATCCAGAGCAGGAAATGCAGCGCGCCGCTGGCCGCGTCGCCTTTGCTGAGAATGACATTGCGCCCCGCTCGCGACGGATTGACCCAGGCTTCGATCGTGAAGTTGCTCAGATCCAGCCTGGTGGGGCTCGTCGCGGGATCGGGCGCGCGCGCGCAGGCCACGTAGACATAGTCGTTCACGCCGTCGAACTTCAACGCCTTCTCGGGAAGATAGGGCTGGTCCAGCGATCGCAGCGACCAGTCGAGATCGGCGAACGACCAGCCCAGCTTGCGAGCCAGCTTCAGGAAGCGGTAGATTCGATCCAGCTTTTTGGGGCTGAGGTTGAGCAGCCGGTCGTAGCCGGCTCTGGGATCGCCGGCGCCGTCGACGATCGCCAGGTAGCCTAGCCCGTCGTCGACGTTGTTGATGAAGAACAGCCGCGACAGGCCCGCGTTGACCTCGTGGCGATCCAGGTCCTGGAACAGCAGCTCGTTCAGCTCCTTGCGCGTGAGGCGAGTGGCCTCCAGAAAAACGTCGACGTTTTCCAGCCCACCCTGGCCGGTCAGCGGAAGATCGCCGTAGTAGCGGGATAGATCGCCCGGATCGGAGATCTCGGAGACGATCAGGCTGAACTCGTGCGGCGATAGCTCCAGAAACTCGCGCGTCAGCCGGCTCGCGGTCGCCTGGTCGATCTGCCCTGCGGGGAGCTGCGGCGGCCGAGCAAAGGTCTGATAGATCTGGTGCAGGCTGGTCTTGAGCTGCTTCAGGTAGCTGCGGATCTGCTCGAGCGGCAGGTTGAAGGGCAGGTGCATGGGAAAGATCGCGGCTTCGACCACCGCGTAGGCATCCTTGTCCGCGTTCTCGGTCGTCTTGATGAAGGTTTCGAGCAGCTCGGTGACCAGATCGATGTAGGGGATCAGATCGGTGCTGTTATTGCAGTCCAGTTGAATAGCGCGCAGATCTGGCCTGCGATAGTCGAAGAGATCGCACGTCGGCGGGATCTCAGGGTTATTGGCGCGGATATGCGTCTCGACGAACCGCATCAGGTCGACGAAGTATGCCGCCGGGCCAAAGATCGACCGGCAGTGATCGCACTCGATGAAGTCCAGGCTGCCGAACAGGCGATCGTAGCCGGGGATGGACTGCTGCTGCTCGACGAATTCCGCCGGCAGGTTATTGAACAAGGTCTGGTTGAAGTGCGGCGCGACCGCATCTTTGATGTTTGCCCAGAGTAAGGCGGCCTGCTCCTGAATGTTGGCCGCCGTTCGGTAGATCAGCCGCGCCTCGCGCGCCCCGCCGCTCAGCGTGCCGGCATACGTGCGCACAAATTCATCTTCGGTCATCGCCGTGATCTTGGCGATCGGTCCATCTTCGGGGTGCGTTTCCTTGAACCGCTCCAGGGCTTCACGGTCGGAGATTGCGTGGCTGACCGTCATGGTTCTCTCCCTTGCTTCTGCTGATACCACGAATCGCCCACGCAGCGCGCTTGCTCTGGGCATCGTCGAGATCCATCCAGCGCCGGTTCACGTGCTGCTCGATAGACGATGCGCGTGCCTGTGGTCGACCACATAGCGCCCGCTCTCCAGCTCTCGCGGGAGCGGGTAGACTCCGGCGCCAACTTTCAGCCAGGGCCCACGGCTGAGCCCAAACGTGACGGTATCGACCCAGCCCGGTAGCGCCGCGTGCTACGCACCTCGGTCCTGGCCGAGACGAGCCCGATCTGCCTCTTGACTATTGTAAAGAAAGAAAATCGTGGGGAAGGTTTCTGGACCTGCCCATTATACACGAGGCATATCCAAAAAAAATACTACTTCCGGCCGTTGGCGGTCTCGTGCCGGCGCCTACTCTTCGCGCTGCGCCGCCAGCCCCGCCCGGTCGAGCACCGTGATCACCCCGCGGTCGAGCCGGATGAGGCCGAGCGACTCGAAGGTCTTCAGCGCCCGCCCGACCATCTCGCGCACGGTGCCGAGGTGCGCGGCCATCTCGGCCTGCGTCAGCGGGAGCAGTGCCTCGCCGCGCTCGGCCGCCGCGGCCTGGGCCAGCAGCAGGCCGGCCAGCCGCCCCTGCACGGTGTGCAGCGCCAGCTCGTCCACCAGGTCGACCAGGTGGCGCAGCCGGCCGGTGAACTCCTTCAGCAGCGCCAGCGCCAGCTGTGGGTGCTGCTCGATCGCCTGACGGAGCCGGTCGCGCGGCAGCGCCAGCAGCGTCACGTCGGCGAGCGCCTGGGCGTTGGCCGGGCATGCGCCGCCGTCGAACATCGGCACGGTGTTGAAGTGACTCCCCGGCCCGACCACATTCAGCACCTGCTCGCGCCCGCCCGCCGATGTGCGCGCGATCTTGACATGCCCGGCGGCGACGACATACATGGCCTCGGCCGGGTCGCCCTCGAACTGGATGAACGAGCCGGCCGGGCGCTGCAGCGGGATCGCGATCGCCGCCAGCGCCGCCAGGGCGCTCTCGGGCAGATCGGCGCAGAAACTGACGGATCGCAATATAGAGGTCCGGTCTGCGGTCATCGGCATCCCTCGGCAAATCGGCTGAGCTCACTATTATACGCCTTTTCACGGTGCGACATAAGTCGCTTCTTTTTCGATCGGCCGGCGCTATGCTACATCCAGCACAACGACAACTCGAGGAGCAACTACCATGAGCAGCTTTTCCAGAAAACACATACTGTCGCTGATCGCCCTGCTGGCGCTGATATTCGGCCTGGCGGCCTGCGGCGCGGCGAACGTCGAGCCACTGCGCGCGGCCAGGGCCCCGGCCCCGCCGGCCGACAGGACGACGACGAACTCCGCGACGACCAACGTGGTATCGCCAGCCTCCGGGCCGGTGCTTGGCAGGGTCGAGATTCACAGCTTCGACCTGGGCTTCAAGCCGGCCAAGCTCAGCGTCGAGAAGCCCGGCCGCTACACAGTGAAGTTCATCAACGACGGCGCGATCCAGCACGACGTGACCTTCGCGAACGGCACGAAGCTGGTCGCCAACGCCAGCGAGACCAAGGCCGCCGACCTTGAGGTGCCAGCCGACGGGCTGAACTTCTTCTGCTCGATCCCCGGCCACGCCGACGCCGGCATGAAAGGCCTGATCGCGGTCGCCGGCGCGAGCGCCGGCGCGATGACCGTCGCCCCGGGGTTCGTTCAGCACGTCTGGACCTTCAACGGCACGGTGCCCGGCCCGGTGATTCGCGTCCACGTCGGCGACACGATCCGCATTCACCTGAAGAACCCCGCCACCAACCAGCTGGCGCACTCGGTCGACTTCCACGCCAGCCAGGTGGCCTGGAACGACGAGATGACCTCGATCAACCCCGGCGAGGAGAAGCTCTACGAGTGGCAGGCCGACTACGCCGGCGTGTGGATGTACCACTGCGGCACCTCGCCGGCGCTGCACCACATCGCCAACGGCATGTACGGCATGGTGATCGTCGAGCCCAAAGAGGGGCTGCCGAAGGTCGACAAAGAGTTCGCGCTGGTCCAGAGCGAGTGGTACCTGGGGCCGCAGGGCCAGCCGGTCAGCCTGGCCAAGGCCTCGGCCGCGGCGCCCGCGCCCGACTTCGTGGTCTTCAACGGCGTCGCGAACCAGTACAAGGATAACCCGCTGAAGGTCGGCACCGGCGAAAAGGTGCGCATCTTCGTCCTCAACGCCGGCCCGAGCGTCGACAGCTCGTTCCACATCGTCGGCACGATCTTCAACACCGTGATCAAGGAGGGCGTGGCCCTGACGCCGGACAACCCCGGCCACTACGGCGCGCAGGCGGTCGACCTGTCGCCGGCGCAGGGCGCGATCGTCGAGTTCACCACCGCCGAGGACGGGATGTACCCGATCGTCACCCACGCCTTCAACTTCGTCGGCCACGGCGCGCTTGGCCTGGTCCAGGCCGGCGACGGCGACCCGAAGAAGTAAGCAGCCTCACATCTGAGTCTGGTTTGCCGGCGCCCGACCAGTACCGTCGGGCGCTGGCGTGGTGCCGAGCAAAGAGTTGCTGTCGACGAATGACGGGGAGCGAATTGCGCGGATTATCCGTATCAATCCGCTCCTCTAATCCGTTGACAGCAACCCCAACGTGAAGATTTCACAACCAGACCGGGCTAGTGACAACAGTCGCTTCCTCCCAGGCGCGCAGAGGCTAAGCTACATCCAACATAATCGAGAGCAGGGAAGGACGCCGATGACGACGAGCAAAACAACCTGGGTGCTCCCGCTGATCGATCTGCGGCGCTGCACCGGCTGCGGCCTGTGCGAGCAGCTCTGCCCCACTCACGCCGTCGAGGTGCACGAGCAGCGCGCGGCGATCGTCCGCCCGGCGGATTGCAGCTTCTGCGAGGTCTGCGAGTCGTACTGCCCCGAGGGCGCGATCGGCCGGCCGTTCACGATCGTGTTTGCGCCCGCGGCGGCGACCGGCGACGCGCGGCACGATGCGTCGAGCTGAGACGCGCTGCGCCGTAGCCTTTTATAAGACCATGTATACCCAGGCACGCTACTTCATCCGCACGGCGCTCGTCTACCTGCTGGCCGCGTTCGTGGTCGGCGGGCTGGTGCTGCTGAACCAGAGCCTGGCGATCGACGGACGCATCGGCGCGCTGCTGCCGGTGTTCTACCACCTGCTGATGGTCGGCTGGGTCACCCAGCTGATCTGCGGGGTGTCGCTGTGGATGTTCCCGCCGCTCTCGCGCGAGCGGCCGCGCGGCGACGAGCGGCTGGGCTGGTTCACCTACGGCGCGCTGAACGCCGGCCTGCTGCTGCGCGCGATCTTCGAGCCGCTCCACGCCTGGCTGCCGGCGCCGTGGCTCGGCTGGCCCCTGGCCGCCTCGGCCCTGCTGCAGATGCTGGCGATCTGGTCGTTCGTCGCGGCGATCTGGCCGCGCGTCAAGGGCCGACCAGTAAAAGGATGAAGGGTGAAGGATGAAGGATGAAGGATGAAATCGGGCTCCTCCCTCATCCTTCATCCTTTGGAGGAGCTGATGCCCCGTCTGAGCCAGATCATGATCCGCACGGCGTTGGTATGGCTGGCACTCGGCTATACCACCGGCGCGCTGGTGCTGCTGAACAAGGGCGTGCCGGTGCTGCCCTGGCTCTGGGCGCTGCGCACGCCGCACGTGCACATGCTGCTGGTGGGCTGGACGGTGCAGCTCGCCTGCGGGGTGGCGTTCTGGATCTTGCCGCGGCTCGACGCGAGCGGCTCGCGCGGCGACGAGCGCCTGGTCTGGGGCTGCTACGCCGCGCTCAACGCCGGCGTCGCGCTGGGCGCGCTCCACGACCCGCTGGCGACCATGCCGTCGGTCGGGCAGCACGCGCGCTCGATGGTGCTGGCGATGGGCGGGCTCTACGTGATCGCAGCGCTGCTGTTTGTCGTGCACGCCTGGCCGCGGATCGTGCCGTTTCGTGCACTGCCGCGCCCCGACCGCGATACGCCCGACGCCGATCGCTCACCGGCCGAATAATCACCTCGCCTGCCCTAAGCCGGGTAGTTCTGGGGTGGGGTGAGGGTTTGGGGGCGGGCGGAGCCCATCCCCAGACCCCCACCCCACCCCAGTCTGTCGAGTTGCCAGGAACCCAGACTAACGCGAGCAAACGTTAGATCGCGGCGTACACATGCAGGTCGCTCGCCAGCCATGCGCGGAACTGCCGCTCCTGGTCGGCGGCGCGGATCAGTCTGTAGATGTGGTCGCGCTTGAGCGGGTCCTCGAAGCAGCTCACCAGGAGATCGACGGCGGACCAGTGCTGGCGGCCGGGATCCAGCCGGTAGTGCGTGTCGCCCTGGACGCCGGCCTTGAGCAGAAATCCAACTTCGACCAGCGACTCCAGGGCCTCGCCGAGCGCCCAGGGGCTCTCGCACAGCCACTCGCTCAGACTCCCGCTGCTGCCCGACCAGCAGGGGTGCCGGTAGAACAGCAGCACCAGTCGCAGTTTCAGCGATGAATCGATCAGTCCTGGCGTGATCAGGCTATGACAGCTGGGTTCCATGCGTGGCCTCCCTGTGAGCAGAGAGACGACCAGGCGCCAATCCAGCGTCCAGGCCGGTCCGATTTCTTTTGGCGGATAATAGCATGTCCCGGTCAGGCGCTTGAAGAAGTCATGTTAACTGTCGGTTGTCGTTTCACAACCTACGGGCGACGCGCCTGTAGCGCCGAGGCACACACGGCACAGGTAAAATGTAGGACGGCGGGCTACTCGCCGACGGGCGAGAGCAGGTAGCCCTTGCCGCGCACGTTGAGGATGTAGCGCGGCGCGGCGGGGTCGGGCTCCAGCTTCTGGCGCAGGTGGTGGATGTGCGGCTTGATCAGCTCGCCCGCCTCCAGCTCGTCGGCCTCGTAGCCCTGGGCGCAGCGCACCAGCTGTGCGTAGGAGAGCATCGTGCCGGCGTGCTCGGCCAGGCAGAGCAGCACGCGAAACTCGGTCGGGGTCAGCGGCAGCGTGCGGCCGCCCAGGGTCGCCTCCTGGCGCCAGGTATCGAGGTGCAGCGCGCCGACGGTGATCGTGCGCTCGGACGAGCCGCCCGACGACTCGGTCGACTTGTTGGTCTGCGGGCCGCGCAGCTCCTGCACGGCCGCGCCGACGACGTCGAGCAGCGTGCGCTCGCGCAGGTGCTGGGCGCGCGCCGCCAGCCCGACCTTGACCCGCTCGATCACCTGGGGCGGCTCGGTCGTCTTGAGCAGATAGTCGAAAATACCCTGGTGCAGCCCCTCGACCGCCGTGTCGAGCGAGCCGTGGCCGGTCAGCACGATGATCGCGATGTCCTGCTGGCGCTGGCGTGCCGCCGCGACGACCTCCATGCCATCCATCCCCGGCATCTTCAGATCCACCAGCATCAGATCGAACGATTGCCGTTCGAGCAGAGCCACCGCCTCCATGCCGTTTTCCGCCGCCGTAATTTCATAGCCGGCGCGCTGCAGCAGCGCGCCAAGCGTCAGACGGATCGACGACTCATCGTCCACAATTAGAATGCGGGCAGCCTGGCTCATTAGTGGCTCCTATGCCCTCACTACGGTGAGCGGGAATTTTTCAGGTTCGCGAATCCTAGCACTGCGCTTGTGTTGTGTCAAACGCGTGCGACTCCGAGCAGTCAAGGCATGATATTGCTCGTACACATCGGCGGGCGTTCGTCTCGGGTCCGCCGCCCGGCGGACCCGAGACGGGAGATGAATCGCGCCGCGGTCGTCCGTCTTCCGTCTTCCGTCCAGCATCAGGAAGGCATGTCGGCCCAGCTGTACTAGCGGGCCAGGACCTCAGCGATGCGCTCCAGCACCTCCTGAGTGTCGGCGGTCTTAATGATATACTCGAAGCCTCCGATCTCGAGTTCTTCCGGCGCGCCCTCGATCGCGCTGCTGCCGGTCAGGATCAGAATTGACGCCGCCGGCTGCAGCTCGCGTGCGCGCTCGGCAATCTCGACGCCGCTGAGCCCGGGCATCTTAAGGTCGAGCAGCAGCAGATCGAAGGCCGACTGGTCGAGCAGATCCAGCGCTTGCTGCCCATCCGCTGCTGCTGTGACGACGTAGCCCCGCCGCTTCAACAACACTTCCATCGTGAACAGGATCGCCGGCTCGTCGTCGACGATCAGAATTCGCGCGGGCTGTTCATCCACCGTTGCCTCCTTCGGCCGTACTCTCTCTTCTTCGATCACTCACAGGACTGACGCGGTCGCCCACTCAGCGGGAGGTTTGGAGGGCCGCAGGCCCCCCAAGATCATTTCTTTTTGGCCGAGACCGGCCAAAAAGGGGATTGCTCAGGGACGGTTGCACCGCCCCATGCCCCCACCGCGTACGTCCTGTTCCTCAGCGGTGTGGGGTGTAGGGAAGGGCGATCCGAAACGTGCTGCCCTTTCCTTCTTCGCTCTCGACCTCGATCTGCCCACCGTGCTGCGTGACAATGTGGGCGCTGATCGAAAGCCCGAGCCCGGTACCCTGCGCCTTGTTCGTAAAGAACGGTTCGAACAGCCGGCCCCGGATGTCGGCCGGAATCCCGACGCCGGTGTCTTGCACCTCCACGAGCGCGACGGTCGGCCCCGCCACGGTGCGGATGGTCAGCGTGCCACCCTTTGGCATTGCGTCGCAGGCATTCAAGACCAGATTGAGAAACACCTGGCGCAGCTGGTCACCATTGCAGGTGACGTCGGGCAGGTTCGGGTCGGCGGTGAAGACGACGCGGGTCGCAGTGTGGCGCGTGTTGACGGCCACCAGCGAGAGGGTGCCCTCCAGCATCTCATTCAGGTTGGTCGGCGCCATCTCGCCGCGATCGGGGCGCGAGAAGTTACGCATGCGGTCGATGATTCCCGCGATGCGGGCAAGCTGCTCGCGCGCCACCGACAGGTACTGTGAGTCGCGCAGCTCGGGCGGCACATCCTCCTGGAGCAGGTACAGACAGTTACGCGCCGCATACAGCGGGTTGTTGATCTCATGGGCGATCGAGGCGGCCAGCTGCCCGACCGCCGCCAGGCGCGCGGCCTGAAGCATCGCCGCCTCGGCCGAGGTCACTCGCTCTGCCATCGTGCGCTGCTGCTCCTCGAGACTTGCCAGCTGACGTGAGAGTGTCGCCGCCGCGCTGGTGCTGCGCTCCTCGGAGATCGCCGCGGCGGTCAGGTTGGCCAGCCCTTCAAGCGTCGTGGTCTCTTCGGCCGCGATCTCGCTCTCGCCGGCCAGCAGCAGCAGCAGCACGCCGATCACCTCGTCGTGCGCGACCAGCGGGAGCGCGATTGCCCTGCTGAATGGCTCGACAAGGTTCAGCGCGCGCAGGAGATCCAGCCCGCTCGCGGTTTGCTCCTGCGCGAAGCCGACTATCCGCACGCTGCGCTGGCTGAAGGCGTCGCCAAGAATACCCCGGTCGATCGGCATCGTCATGCGCGGCAGCGGGTTGAACCCCACGCTGGCGCGCAGCGTCAGCCGCCGCCCGGCCGCCTCGTACAGGTAGATTGCGCCGCATCGAGCTTCGCGGATCAGGCCCAGCGCATAGCCAAGCGCGCGCTGGAGCACCTCCTCCAGGTTGCCCGCGCCCAGGAGATCCTGGCTAAACTGAAGCAGCGCGTTGAGGTGCGCTGTGCGCTGCTGGACACGCCGCTCGAGATCGTCGGCCGCGCGCCTCTGGCCGGTGATGTCGTTGTTGATCTCCAGAATCGCGACCGGCGCGCCGTTCTCGTCGCGCTGCAGCGCCTGGCGGCTGGCGACGATGATGCGCGTACCGTCGCGCCGCGCATGGATAAGCTCGCCCTCCCAGCGCCCGCCGGTAAACAGCGCCGCGTCGACTTCGTCGCTCGGCTGCGCAAAACGGGTCTGGAGCAGCTCGTGCGAGATCCGGCCCAGCGCCTCGGCGCGTAAAAATCCGTAATGCTCTTCCGCGCCGTGATTCCAGAAGGTAATCGCGCTGTTCAGGTCGCGCACGATAATCGCATCGTGAGCCAGATCGAGCAGATCGGCCTGCGCGCGCAGCTGCGACGCCTGACGGGCGAGCGACTCCTCGGCCTGCCGGCGCTCGGTAATGTCGCGGATCACGCTTGTCACCAGCCGGCCGTTCTCCGTCTGGATCGCGCTCAGGCTAATCTCGACCGGGAATGTGCTGCCGTCCCTCCGTCGCGCCGACAGGCTCAGCCCGCTGCCCATCGGTCGTGTGCGGGGCGCGGCTGTATACGCCGCCCGGTGCTTGGTATGAACCGCGCGTAGCTCCTGCGGGAGCAAGAGTTCAACCGGCTGGCCGATCAGCTCGCTGCGCTGGTATCCAAAGATTCGCTCGGTCTGACTATTGACGATCGCAATGCGTCCCTCGGCGTCGACGATCACAATCGCATCCGGAGCGGCCTCGATCAATATCTGGAATCGCTTCTCCGTAACGCTCAGCAGCTGTGAATCCTGGCGCTGCGGCGCCGGATGAATCTTCGATACGACAGACTGCGATAGGTCTGCCGGGCCCGGCCGCTCGTCGATCATGCAATACCTCTGCCTATTCAGCGGGCTGCAAATCTGGATGGTGCATCCCCCTGATATTGATTGTGCATCCCATGATACTCAATCTTGGCAGACTGGCAACTCGGCAAGCGCATAGCGGGGTGGGGGCGCCGGTCAGGCTCAGCCTGACCAGCGCCCCCACCCCGCTACAGAACGCCTTAAAGCACGACCTGGTGAAGATAAACCGTGCCGAACGAGCGCGATCAAACGTCCTTCTGGAGATTGCCGGGCGTCACATCCGGCTCCACGACACTTCGCACAGACTTCCCAAGATCCTGAAGATCGACCGGCTTGGCCAGGTAGTGCTGGACGCCGAGCGCGCGCATCTGCGTCCGCAGCCGTGGCGTATCATATGCCGTCAGCACCAGCACCGGCACTTCCGGCCGGTCGGCGTGCAAGGCTTTTATCAAGGCAGAGGCCGCACCATTCTCGGGACTCGGGTCGACAATCACAAGATCAATGGACTCGCGCAGGCAGCGCAGCCAGGCTGCGCCGGGCGTGGGCGCAATCTCAATCTCTGCGTTGGGATTGAGCAGTCGCTGTAGCCCACGCTGTGTCACCAGCGCGGCCGCCGGATCGCTGTCCACAATCACAATCTGAGGTCGCGGCATCGCTAATTCTACTTTCTCAGCACTGCCAAAGCCAAACGTGCGAGTATGCTAACAAGAAGCAACCATTGTGTGTGAAACGAACCCATAACGCTCAGTGAAGAGTCCACAACAGGTCGACGGCACGCAGCGCGCGGCGTGCTGGGAGAGCCCAAAACGCCGTGCGCTGCCGATCGGGCGCGGTACCGGGGGCCGCGCACGAATCCGAAACCTTGGGACTCGCACGTATTAAGACATCCCAACACACACGTGTAACCTGAATCGTGAAACGTGAACAACGCCCCGCATCACGATTCACGATTCACGTTTCACATATGGGGGAAGCTTTTTATTTTTTCGAGTCCCCTTTTGATCTTGGTCCGGTTCTCCGATCGGCAGGGTGATCGTGAACGTCGTCCCGACACCGACCTCGCTGGCGACGTCGATAACCCCGCCGTGCTGCGTGACGATATGCGCGCTGATCGCGAGCCCCAGGCCGGTGCCCTGTGGCTTGGTCGTGTAGAACGGCTCGAACAGATGGCTCAGGTGCTCGGGCGCAATGCCAGTGCCGCTGTCTGCGATCACGATGACGACCCGCGCCACAGTCCCCGGCGCGGGCGCGAGCAGCCGCGTCGCCACATGCAGATCGCCGCCGTCGGGCATCGCGTCGCACGCGTTGAGCATCATGTTGAGGAAGACCTGCCGCATCTGGTCGGTGTGCGCGACGATCCGCGGAAGATCGGCCGCCAGATCGGTGGTGATCCTCACCTGGCCGCGCCGCAGGTGGGTCTGCACCAGGTCGATCGTCTCCAGCAGCAGCCCGTTGAGGTCGGTCGGGTCGAGCTCGGCGCGCGCCGGGCGGTAGAAGTCGCGCATGCGGGTAATGATCCGCGCGATCCGGCCAAGCTCATTCTGGGCGAGCGCCAGGAACGGCAGCTCGGGCGCGTCGCGCGCCAGATCCTGCTCGACCAGGTAGAGGCTGTTGCGCGCGGCATAGAGCGGATTGTTGATCTCGTGGGCGACCGAGGCGGCCAGCTCGCCGACCGCCGCCAGCTTGGCGCTCTGGAGCAGCTGCGCCTGGGCGGTGTCGAGCCGCGCCTGGGTTTCGGCATGCAGCGATCTGGTCTCGGCCAGATCGTGCTGGAGGCGCGTCGCCCGCTCGCGCTCCTCGTTCTCGGCGATCGCGACGGCGGCCAGGTCCGCCAGCGCCTGGATAAACGGCAGATCGCGCGGGATGAACAGGTGCGCCTGAGTGCCGCCGTAGATCACCAGTGCGCCAAGCCGCCGGCCCTCAATCCGCAGCGGCGCCAACAGCGCGCTGGCCGGCGGCCATGGGCTGAGCAGCCGATCCAGCGCCGCCAGCTGCGCCGGGTCGAGCTCGTCGAGCGCGAGCTCCAGCTCCGGGCCGACCATCAGCATCGCGCGCGGCGCGAGCAACGCGCGGCCGGCAACGCCCTGCCCAGGGCCAATGATCAGCCGGGGCGGCGGGCCGGCGCTCGCGGCGCGCAGCGTCAGCTCCTGGGTGTTCGCATCCAACCTGTACAGCAGCGCGCCGCTGGCCCCCGGGAACAGCCGTACGGCCTGCTGTACGATCAGGCCCATGATCGCCTGGATCTCGTGCGTGACCAGCAAGGCCGCGCAGATCGCCAGCAGCGTGTCCAGCCGCGCGCCGAATGCGGCGCCCTGGACCCCGCGCTGGGCAGCGATCTGGGCCGTCAGGTTGGTCGCATGGCGCCGCGCCGACTCCGCGGCCGCGCGGCTGGCCTCCAGGTCGGATTCTAGCTCGGCGATGCGCCGCCTCAGCGCGGCAAGATGCACGCGCCGCTCGCTGCGGCTGAAGCTGGCACGCCGGCGTCCGGCGCGACGATCAGGCTGGCGAAGTGGTGACATAGTGCTCAAGATCCTCTAACCCATGCGGGAAACATGTTGTGATCCTACAACCTCACGTTGTGAATTAATTTCGTGATAATCGCCACAAATATGCGACACTATACACCAGATGACATGGAGGGTACGCTGAAAGGAGAAGGCTATGGGACGGCGAAAAAAGCAGAATCCACTCGTCAACGTTGCGCAGACCTACTTGAGCCAGAACATGCCGGACATGAAAGGCGCGAAGGTGAAGGTGCGCATGCTCGATGGTCCGCCCGGATCGCCGCGCTACGCCGCCTCGGCCGAGCTGTGCGTCGCCGGCCAGTGCCCGTATGGCGTCACGCCGGCGGTCGCGAGCAGCGGCCACTGCCCGGTGCTCGATTGCGAACTGCGGCACGCCGTGCGCCTGCTGCTCGACCGGCGCGGCACGGTGCTGCACGCCTCGCGCAACGGCATCCACTGGAACTAGGCGATAGGCTAGAGGCGATAGGCGATAGGCCAGTATCGCCGGTTGCCTATTGCCTATTGCCCATCGCCCACGGTCGCGAGCTGCACGAACCGCTCTTTGAGCGTGTGCGCCGATCTCCGAAACGCCATCAGCTCCTCATCGCTGATCGGCAGGGTCAGCATCTCCTCAATTCCATTGCGGCCGACGATCGTCGGCATGCTGATGGCGATCCCGTCGACGCCGTACGATCCGCCCAGCAGCAAAACCCGGTCACTTGCTGCCAGGCATAGTATAACATGTGCGCCAGGGAAGCCAATCAATGATTTCGCAATGCGCGCCAGACGCTTTTAGAGGTGCGAAAACGCATCCTGGCGCCCTACAGTCAATCCGTTATCAGCTCACAACCTTTCGTTAGCGATCGTTATTGCATTCTCCGCCCACAAGGTCTATACTCCTTACATACACCCGCCGGAACGATACCATGGCGGTGATCGATTATTTCGGAGACGGGAGACACAGTCATTATGCACGATCTGATCATTATTGGCGGCGGCGCGGCCGGCCTTTCGGCGGCGGTGTACGCGCTCGGCAGGGAGCTCGACGTCGTCGCGATCTACGAGGAGTTCGGTAAAGCTGGGACACAGCAGCAGATCAAGGGGCAGGCCGGCGAGGAATATCTCGCCGGCGCGGAGGCAGTGCAGCTCTTCGAGCGGCGGGTCGTCGCCCACGCCGACGTGACGCTGCACGACCGCGTGGTCGCGCTCACGAAGAGCGGCGGCGTTTTCCAGGTCCAGACACAGCACCACGGCACCCAGAACGCGACGGCAGTGATCCTGGCGACCGGCGCCTCACCCCTGCAGCTCAACGTGCCGGGTGCAAAGTCGCTGCTCAACCACGGCATCGGCTACTCGATCACCACTCACGCCCAGCTCGTCGCGGGCAAGACGGTGGCGGTGATCGGCACCACCCGGCGCGCGCTGCGTGGCGTGGTCGAGCTGGCGCGCACGGCCGCGCAGATCTATCTGATCGCGCCCGACGCGACCGGTATGACCACACCGCTGGCGCGGTCGCTGCGCCGGCTGCCGAATGTGAGCGTTCTCGCCGGCTACACGGTCAAGGAGATCGCCGGCACCCACAGCGTCGAGCACGTCGTCGTCGTGCGCGACGGCGAGGAGTCGACGCTGCGCGTAGATGCGGTCTTCGCCGACTTTGGCCTGCTGCCCAACAGCGGAATCGCACGCCAGCTCGCCAGAGTCGACGCGGACGGGTTTATTTTGATCGACGACAAGAATGCCACGACCACGCCGGGCCTGTTCGCGGCCGGCGACGTGACGACGGCGTTTGGCGAGAACATCCTGATCGCGATCGGCGACGGAGCCCGCGCGGCCGTGAGCGCCTACGAGTACATCCTTGCGCATCCATCTGCCCAGGATGCCGAGCCGTCGGACTAGCAGTCGAGTTATGAATTTTAAGTATTGAGTTATGAGTTCTAGTCGCAGCAGCGTCAACTCATAACTCATAACTCAACACTCAAAACTCCGGAAGAGGGGGGATCTAGGCGATGGACGATGTACGCAGGTGGATGACCAGTCCGGCGATCGTCGCCCCCGAGACGACGACTCTGCCGGAGGCGCGGCAGCTGCTCAAGCAGCGGCGAATCCGCCGTGTGCCGGTGGTCGACGCCGCCGGGCGGCTGGTCGGAATTATTACCGCGGGCGATATCAACCGCGTCTCGGACTCACACGTCAGCGAGGTGCGCGACTACAATCTGTACCACCGCGTGGCCGATCTCCCGATCAAGGAGATCATGACCCGCAACGTCGTGGCGGTCACGCCGGATACGCCGATCCTGGACGTGGCGCGGCTGCTGCTGACGAACCGGATCGGCGGCATCCCGGTGGTCGAGGGCGATCGAATCGTCGGCGTGATCACCGAGAGCGACCTGTTCCGCCTGATCGTCGTCCGGGAAACCGAGTCCGCCAGCCGCGCCGTCGAGTTGAAGATAGCGCGGGCCTAGCGCTGGCTGCGAGCCGTGGACGCTCAATACAAAAGCTGTCCACACTATCTGAAACCTGAAGCGTGATGCGTGGGCTGAGCTCCCATTTCACGCTTCACGTTTCACGTAGCCGCTCGTCCATCATTCGAATGTCCCTTAATAGCTTCAGTCCGCTCGTGAGACGCGATGCGTAGCAGACGCGCTATCCTGCGTTTCACACCGCATGCTTCAGCGATCGATGGCGTTCCGAACCACAAATAATTAGCACAAGGGGGTGCCGCCATGACCGAGCACGCGTTGCTCACAGCCACAACCATCAGGCTGCGGGACGGCCGCACGACCACCATCCGCCCGCTCAACCCCGACGATCGTCCGGCGCTGCTGGCCTTCGGCCACGCGCTCCCACCGGAAGAGCTGCTGTACATGCAGGACGACTTCTCCAGCCCCGAGGTCATCAGCCGTCTGACCGGCGCCTGCGCCGCCGACCACTGGCGCCAGTTCCTAGCCGTCGCCGGCGACATGGTGGTCGGGTACGGCGCGGCGCTGCGGCTGGCCGGCTGGTCGAGCCACGTCGCCGAGATTCAGCTGATCGTGAGCCGCGGCTGGCGGCGCGGCGGGCTGGGCACCGCAATGGCGCCCGTGCTCCTCGACGCGGCCCAGGCGCTCGGCGCGACCAGGGCGGTCGTCGAGATCCTGGAGGCGCAGACGACCGGCCTGGCGATCTTCGAACGGCTCGGCTTTCAGGTCGAGGGCCGGCTCGACCGGCACGTCTGCGATCGCACCGGCTGCTCGCACACGATGCTGGTCCTGGCGCGACAGATCGATCAGGACGACGAGCAGAGCATTTAGGCCACAGCGATCACAGAGGCTGTAGTCATCCTGCCTCTGTGATCGCTTTTTTCTCCCTTACCTTGATTGCTAGTCGATGTTCGTACAAGTCAGAGCGATCAACGAGGCATGCACTTTCAAGTCGAACCCTGCGTTCGTGCGGGCATGCAACCGCTCGATGCCCATCTTTTCCAATTGGCTGTTGACGGTTTCAATCGTATGCCGATACTCACGCAACTCGATATCATCAAGAAACCACCGCTCGATGCCCATCTTTTCCAATTGGCTGTTGACGGTTTCAATCGTATGCCGATACTCACGCAACTCGATATCATCAAGAAACCACGCATGCGGCGCCATATTGGCCTTGCGCACCGGAATCAGCCGGACGCCGGTATCCGCCAGCATGCTCGCTTCATCGTCGGCACTATTGTAGGCTTTGTCACCAAACAGCCGCGCACCACTTGGCAACACCACCGCCAATTCATGCAGCGGCGTGAGATCATGAAACGCGGCCGGCAGCAGCGTGTAACTGACCGGCACCCCGGTCGGGGTGCAGATCAGATGCAGCCGCCAGCCAAAGAATTTCTCCTTTTTCGCGGCACAGTAGCCGCAATACGGCCGGCCACGCACTTTGCGACAGCGCCGCGCGCGGACGCGCCGACACACCGGCAGCGGAATGCTATCAATCACAAACACCGCGCCCTGCGTGAACAGTTCGCCCAGAGCGCTGACGATAAAGGCCAACCAATCGGCCAGCGCGTGCAAGCGGCGATTGAAGCGCGAGACACTGATACGCCCGGACAGATAGCCACTGGCCTGCAGCACACACACGGCGCGTTCATGATGGTTCTGAAAGTACTTGGCGGCGACCACCGCGATCGTCAGGATTTCCGAGTCGGGCACGTGGGCCCGCACATCGCTTTGATGATCCAGCCGATCCAACAGCGTGTCAATCACGACGAAGGCGGGTATAATCCACTCGGCGTCCATAGCGTCCTCCGGTTCACGGGATGCGGTCTGACACCCAGCATCTTGAACCAGGACGCTATGAACGTCAACTAGCAATCAACGTAACCTCTTCACCGCGCCGGCGGATCGCGCCAAGGCGATGGGCGTCATCGGCTTTGTCTCCGCCGGGGGTGGATCGATCGGCGTTCTGCTTGGGGGCGTGCTAACGACGCTTAGCTGGCACTGGGTCTTTCTCGTCAATCCAATCTCCCGATCGGCGTCGCCGTCTTCATACTTTGTCTCGTCGTACTGCCGGCCGACCGCTCCTCAGCCGCCGCTCCTCAGCTCGACATCGCCGGCGCGGTCACCGTGACGGCGTCGCTCATGCTCGCCGTCTATGCGATCGTGAACGGAAACGAGGCGGGGTGGACGTCCGCCCAGACGATCGGTCTGCTCGCTGCCGCGGCGGCGCTCCTGGCACTGTTCCTCGTCATTGAAGCCCGGGTTCGCTCCCCGCTCGTGCCGTTGAGCCTCTTCCGGTTGCGCAATGTTGCAACGGCAAATGTCGTCGGGGTCCTATGGGCTGCCGCCATGTTCGCCTGGTTCTTTCTCTCTGCGCTCTACCTCCAGCTGGTGCTCGGGTTCAGCCCGCTGCAGGTCGGTCTCGCGTTCCTGCCAGCCAACCTGATCATGGCGGTTTTCTCGCTCGGTCTCTCCGCCAAGCTCGTCATGCGTTTCGGTATCAGGCTGCCATTGGCGCTGGGGCTGCTGCTGGCTGCGGCAGGACTCGCGCTCTTGGCGCGGGCGCCGGTCGATGGGAATTTCCTCGTCGATGTTCTCCCGAGCATGATCCTCCTTGGCTTTGGCGCAGGCATCGCCTTCAACCCGCTGCTGCTTGCCGCCATGAGTGACGTCGAGCCTGGCGGATCTGGTCTTGCCTCGGGACTGGTCAATACCTCGTTCATGATGGGCGGAGCGCTCGGCCTCGCGATCCTCGCCAGCCTTGCCGCCGCCCGCACCAATAACCTGCTTGCGTTCGGAGCCAGCTCGCTCGTCGCGCTCAACGGCGGCTACCAGGCGGCATTCCTCGTCGGGGCACTTGTTGCCGCCTTGGCAGCTGTGCTCGCAGCCGTGCTCCTGCGCGTAACTACCCCGGCGGTACAGGGCAACGTGGAGTCTGCCGCGTTGTAAACCAAGATCAAAATGACAAATGCGGATACGTTGAAATGAACGGAAGAACTATCATGACGATCAAGAATCGTTCAACCTCACCACAGACCAACCCCACCAGCCTTTCGATCCCGGAGCTCCGCGCCGCCTTCAATGGCCGGGTGATCGCGCCGGGCGACGCCGGGTACGATGAGGCGCGCGCCGTCTTCTACGGCGGGA
>WNGB01002419.1_pt1 | contig 30142 bp, 26 predicted proteins | sample 5400681 | NCBI WGS metagenome assembly WNGB01 (sample SAMN13153367, study PRJNA577476) | soil metagenome | isolation source: 115 cm soil or saprolite under grassland replicate 2 | place: USA:California | collected 2016-06-15
GTGGGCCTGCCAGGACTTGAACCTGGGACCTCGTCCTTATCAGCAATCGAGGGCTGACCGCTGTGCAACCCGGCGTTTCCCCAGGTCGAACGCGACCGTCGGAGGCGCAGTAATGCGTTCTTGGCGGCCTCGTTCCAAGCGGTGCCCGCAAGCAGACTCTTTGTGCGTGCCTCGTCGGGGCGACTTCAGGATAGTGGAGGTGGGCCGGCTGGGCCTCACCGTCCTGCCGTCTGACCCGACCGCAGCACCCGCTGCTCAGGGTCGATCGGAACCTGTTGCAGCTGCTCGGCTGAACGGCCGATTGGCCGCTGAGATAGCCCCACCCATCCTGGCCGTAGCCGTTGGGGGAGGGCGGTGTAGCGGCGGCCGGCGCCCTCGGTGCGGACCGCTTTGGCGAGGGCGCGCCGGCTGCCGACCAGGACCACGATCCGCTTGGCCCTGGTCACGGCCGTGTAGAGCAGGTTGCGCTGCAGCATCAGCCAGGCGCCCATCACCAGGGGGATGACCACGCAGGGGTACTCGCTGCCTTGGGCGCGGTGGATGCTGACGGCGTAGGCGTGGGTCAGCTCGTCCAGCTCGTCGAACCCGTAGCCGACCTCCTCGTCCTCGTCCAGCACGACGCGCAGCTCGGCATCCTCCAGCGACAGCGCGGTGACCACCCCGACCGCGCCGTTGAACACCCCGGCGGTGCCCTTGTCGTAGTTGTTGCGCAGCTGCATCACCTTGTCGCCGACGCGGTAGACGCGGCCGCCGAAGCGGCGTTCGGCAAGCCCCTCTCGCGCTGGCGTCAGCGCGGCCTGCAGCCGCTCGTTCAGCAGGCCGGCCCCGGCTGGCCCCCGGTGCATCGGGCACAGCACCTGCACGTCCCGCCGGGGGTCGAGCCCGAACCGGCGGGGCAGGCGGTTGGCGACCACGTCCACCACCAAGTCCGCGACCGGCTCAGGGTCGTCCTCGGCGAACAGGAAGAAGTCATCCAGGCCTCGGGTCACCGGCAGCTGGCCGGCGTTGATCCGATGGGCGTTGGTGACCACGCCGCTTTGTTGCGCCTGCCGGAACACGTGGGTCAGCCGCACCCGCGGCACGGTATCAGCCGAGAGGAGGTCGCGGAGCACCTCCCCCGCCCCGACGCTGGGCAGCTGGTCCACGTCGCCGACCACCAGCAGGTGAGCCCCGGGCGCCACCGCCTTGACCAGCTTATTGGCCAGCAGCACGTCCAGCATCGAGGCCTCGTCGACCACCACCAGGTCGGCGTCCAAGGGGCGGTCGCGGTCAAAGGCAGCGTCGCCGCCCGGGCGCAGCTGCAGCAGCCGGTGCAGGGTGGCGGCCTCCAGCGCCGCCAGCTCCGACAGGCGTTTGGCGGCCCGGCCGGTCGGGGCGGCCAGGACGACCTTGGCCCGCTTGGCGCGGGCCAGGGCGACGATGGCGCGCACGGTGTAGCTCTTGCCGCAGCCGGGCCCGCCGGTCAGCACCGCCACCCGCTCGGTCAGGCCCAGACGTACCGCCGCGGCCTGCTCAGCGGCCAGGGTGACGCCCATCGTGCGACGCAGCCAGTCCAGCGCGACCGCCCAGTCCACCGTATGGGACCAGGGCAACCGGTCGCTGGGCGCCTGGAGCAGGCGCCGCAGCCCGGCGGCCAGGGCGACCTCGGCACGATGGAACGGGACCAGCCAGACGGCCCGCTCCGTCCCCTCCGGGACGCCCGCCGCCGCGGCGGCGGGCAGCGGCTCGGCGACCACGCCCTCCCCGGCCACCAGCTCCTCAAGGCAGCGGCCGGCCAGGCCGGCGTCCACGCCCAGCAGCCCAGTCGCCTTGGCCACCAGCTCGGTCTCAGGCAAATAGCAGTGGCCGTCCTCGGTCGCCTGTGACAGCGCGAACTGCAGGCCCGCCTTGACCCGCTGGGGACTGTCGTGGGGGATACCGAGCTGCTGGGCGATCTGGTCGGCGGTCTTGAAGCCGATGCCCCACACGTCACCGGCCAGCCGGTACGGCTCACGCCGGACCACCTCGATCGCCTGATCCCGGTAGGCCTTGTAGATCCGCACCGCCAGCGACGTGGAGACGCCAACGCCCTGCAGGAAGACCATCACCTCCTTGATGGCCTGCTGCTCCTCCCAGGCGGCGGTGATCATCACGGTGCGCTTGGGACCCAGGCCAGCCACCTCGACCAGCCGCCCCGGCGCCTCCTCGATCACCTGCAGGGTGGCCTGGCCGAAGTGGCCGACGATCCGTTCGGCCATCTTGGGGCCGATCCCCTTGATCAGCCCCGAACCGAGGTAGCGGCGGATCCCCTGGATCGTCGCCGGCAGCACGGTGTCGTAGCTGTCGACCTGGAACTGGCGGCCGTACTGCGGGTGGCTGGCCCAGCGGCCCCGCAGGCGCAGGCTCTCCCCGGGCTGCGCCCCAAGCAGCGGACCGACCACGGTCAGCAGGTCGTTCGAGCGTCCGGTGGCGACGCGGGCGACGGTGTAGCCGGTCTCCTCGTTGGCGTAGGTGATCCGCTCAAGGACCGCCTCCAGGGTGGCCGGCGGCGCCGCACGCGTCTGCTGCATCGCAGGACTGTACCGCCTATGCCCGACCGTGTCGCCAGGCGACACCGCCCACGACGGCGCGGTGCCCCCCGACGTCCAGGAGCGGCCCGTCCGGTCGGTCAGCCGGCCGCTGGCCAGGCGGATGCCGTAGCCGACCAGCTCCCCGAAGCCCGCGACGACCCCGACCGCCACAGCAGGATCGCGATGGTGCCGAGCCCCAGCCACCACCAGCCGGTCATGCCGATCCGGCGCGGCAGCGGCGACGGCTCCCCTGCCGGACGCCGGCGCCGACGCGTCCGGACGACCCCGGCCCTCCTCAGGCCGGTCACGCCGCGCTCAGGCACACGCGGAGGGACGCGGAGCCTCGCTCCATGCTGTGCTCCTGCCCTGCGGCGCGATCGTCGTTGGCCTGGCGGCGTGGTCAGGTCAGGCGGCTGACGCCTGCAGGTCTGCCTTGAGGGTGTCCAGGTCCAGGCGTTCCTTCCGGGCACGCAGGTCCAGGTAGAGCAGCACGCCGACCAGCGCCCCGTACGGCAGCGTCACGATCGTTGCCACCGCGGCAGCGACCCCCTGGACGAACCAGGCCCCAGCGCTGAACGGCGTGGTGATCACGCCGTTCACGACCCCGGTGATCAGGGCAGCAACCAGCAGCGTGGCGAACGCATGCCACCAGCGGCCACCGACCAGCGCCCAGGAGCGCCCCATCGCCTCGGTCCCCCGCTTGCCCTCCACCACCAGGGCCTGGATGCTGACCGCCAGGCGCACGCCGATGTAGATGCCCGGGATGATGAACACGATGAGCCCGGCCACGGTTGCCAGCCCGACCAGGACGCTCACCAGCAGGATCGACCAGAGCCGCACGAACCCGAACCGGTAGCTCTGCTCGACGCCGGGGTCCTCCCCGACCACCTCCGCGGCGATTGCCCTAGTGATCGCCCCGGTGAGCACCTGGTAGGCGAGCAGCCCGACGAGCGCGGCGAGCAACGAGGCGGTCGCCGCCGCCCAGAACGAGGTCGAGACCACCACGCCGTTGCTGGTGACCTCGCCCTGGGTGCGCAGCCAGTGCCCAAACACGTACTGCAGCAGCGTCAGTGGGACGACGACCACCGCGGCGATCCCAAGCAGCGTCCGCCAGTGCCGCCGGTAGAGTTCGAATGCGGTGCTGAGGATGTCCCCGATGCCCCGCGGGCCGAGCGGCGCAGCCCCACCGCCTTGCCCGATCGTCTCGCTCATGTCCCTGACCTCCTGTCCGCGCTCACGCGCCCGCGTCGATGTCCGGAGCCTTCGTCGGCCAGATGGGGAGTGCCGCCCGACCCGTCCTAGCACCAGGACTCGGAGCCGACAAGGGGGTCAAGCGCGATGGGACGGCGCGATGGGACGGCAGGGGCCGGCCGGCGGCGGCGGCGCATCGGCCGGCTGAGCCGGGTCCAAGCCGCCGACCATGCAGCCGGCTGCGACCGCCTTGGTCGCTCGGAGCATACCGCCGGCCTGGCTGGGAAGCACGATCTTGGCTGCTTCGGTACCTAGGTAGCAGACAGAGCTGAAACAACCCAACCGGGCTATGGTGGCCGCTTGGACCAGTCTCGATAATCGTCCTGTTGGTCCTGCACCAGCAGGCGACCGACAGGATCGTCTCCGCCGCACGTCCTCTCTGTCATGGTCGGAAGGACAGCCCGTCCGAGCGCCGACAGGGCTGTCGGGTTCCCGGCTCGAGGAAGGGACGCACGGTGGCAGCTCAGGGCAAGGGCAACGCGAGCATGGAGGCGCCCAGCTATCTGCGGACCGCCGAGGTGGCCGAGATTCTGTATGTGTCGCCCAAGACCGTGTCCCGCTGGGCCAAGGAGGGCAGGCTGCCCTTCATGAGGACGCTGGGCGGGCACCGCCGCTACCCGGAGGCGAAGATCCGCGGGCTGGCCGAGGAGTTGCGGGAGGAGCCGACGGCCTGAGCGGGCTGGCCTCCTCCCTCTAGCAGGCAAGGCCACTGCCGCGCTCCTAGCCGCTGCTCGCTGCGCGAGGGTTGGTGTTGAGCCAAGCCATTCGATTACGAGTCGTGGAGCACCCGTCCAGCCAGTGCCGACAGGTCCCATCCTCGCAGCTCACGTCGGTGGCTCCGTCTGCCCAGTACGCTTCTGACCCGGGCCGTTACGGCAGGTGGCATGACCAAGGGAATGACCAACCTCCGGAGGCGGAGACGCCAGGACCACCTCGACCTTTCGACTGCGGTCGAAAGGTCGAGGTTTCAGCCCGAAGCTCGGCAGGCACGTCCAAAGGCGCCGGCGACGAGCCTCTACCCGGACGCGGCACCCGAGGTGTGGCCAGGAGCCAATCCGCCGCAACGTCGTGCAGCTGCCCTGGCTGCCGGCCTGCCCGGCTGGCCGGCGCGCGCTTAGGCGCCCGGCGATGATTCACCATCCGGCCCGGCGGCATCGGCATCCCGGGCGTGCGGTGGACGCCAAGAGGGGGAGGGCAAACCCCTCCCCCTCTTATGCCCCCCCGGTCGCCTCCCCCGGGCTCAAAGGAGGTACCCCACCAGCCGCACCCGGTAACGGCCACCGGGCGAGAATCGGTCCTTTTACGTAGAGGCTGCCGCCACCGCCGGCGTGCACCAGCACACCGCAGCAGCCTGAACGGAGGCAGTAGCGCCACCCAGCGGCACGTGGCGTCGCGTCGCTCCCCAAGCCCCCTCCTCCTGGCATGGTCGGCCTCCTGGCCCGCGCAGGCGCGCGCCCGCACCGACGTCACCGGCGCGAGCGGTCCCCGCCGCCCCCCGCGGGGGCCGCTCGCCTTGGCGTCCCGCTGGTCCTGCTCCCGACGCCGCGACCAGGAGCGCTACCGCACCACCAACACCCCAACCGCCAGATCCGTAGCGTGGTGCTCAGCGTCGGACTGGTCGGCCCCAGACGGATCTGCCCTGCTCACGTTGGGGGCCCCGTCGATCCAGACGGATCCAGACAGGTCCTGTCGGATCGTCCGGATGATCAGGCAAGGCAGGCCGGTGTCCCCGTTGCCGAGCGTTCAGCGGGACACCGGCCGGTGCTGCAGCAGCGCTGGTTCAGCGGGTGGCGCGATCCGCGGTGACGATCAGGCGGGTCACGGCGCCGGGTTGGGAGATCATCGGCAGGTGCGAGGCCTTGATCTTGACGATCCGGGCATCGGCCCGCTCGGCCATGAACAGCTGGGTCGCCGGCAGGATCACGCGGTCAACCGTGCCGACCAGCGCCCAGGACGGAATGTCGGCCCAGGCCGGTGGCCCGGACTCTTGAACGAGGGTGAGGGTCGAGCCGGGCCGCTGGGCGGCGGCCAGGACGGCCGCTTGCTCGGCGGGCAGGTCGTTGGCGAAACAGGATGGGAACAGGCGCTGCTTGACATAGGCGTCCACGACTCCTGTCGGGGCGCCGGGGATGGGCCGCAGGTCGAAGATCTGGGTGGGGTCGCCGCCCACACAGGAGCCGGGCGGGGTCCCGAGGAGCTCGGGGATGGTCTCGCCCTCGTCGGGGAGAAAGGCGTCGACATAGACCAGCGCTTTGACGTTTTCGTTGCCGGTGGCGGCGTTGGTGATGACCGCGCCGCCGTAGGAGTGGCCGACCAGGACGATGGGGCCGGGGACGCTGCTCAGGAAGGCGGCCAGGTAGGCGCTGTCGTCGGGGAGTGAGCGTAGCGGGGTGGGGAACGCGATGACGGTGTAGCCCTGGCGTTGCAGGCGGGCCACCACCTGGTCCCAGCTGCCCGAGTCGGCCCAGGCGCCGTGCACCAGCACCACGGTCGGCTTGGACCCTCCATGTGAGGTTGCCGCGCCAGCCGTGGCCGTGCCGGCGGTGCCGGGGCCGGCGGCGTCGGCGGCGCCGACCTGGCTCAGCACCAAGCCAGTGAGGCTGGCCAGGAGGGCGGCGGTCACGATCCAGCGCAGCCGTGGCCGGCGGATCGCTCGCATATAGGTCATGGCAGGTCCTTCCATTCCGGCTTGCCCGGGGTCAAGTGGGAGGATTCGTGCTCGGACAATCAAGCAGCCTGAACTGCACAAACTGTGCGGTCAAGCAAACGCTTCGCGAGCCGGATCGACCGGTCCACGCCCGCCGGCGCCGCTCCTTCGGCCGCCACGACTGCGGCCTCCTGAAGATGTTCGCCACCGCACCCGGCATCCCCCGGACGCGACAGGACCGCCGTAACCCCGGGGGGAAGGAGGCCCATCGACGGGCTCATCGATCAGACCGACTCCTAGGTAGCGATGCGGAGCCGGCGCCTACGGCGCACTAGGGCGAAAGGCTCGACAGCTGGCTCTCAGTCGGCCCAGGCCACCTGTTTACAAGACAGCGGCCAACCGTCCATCGTGTGCTGGCGAATGCTGTCCTTGCAGCTCAGGCCGGGTGGGTCGTCCAGCAGGTACGCTCTTGTAGGGCCGGGTAGCGCCAGGTGGAATGACTGTGAGAATGACCGCGCATCATCCCTGGGGGCTCTGAGCTGACAGCGTTCCCATTCATAGCCGGAGGCTTGCCGGTGGTCCTGGTTCGGAGCTTCCGGAAGGGCGAAGCGCCGTGCCAGCCTGTGCCTCGATGCGGCTCGCGAAGCCGGTGGTACGGCCGGGGCAGGCCTAATTAGGGCCAGGTCGGTGCGCAGCGACCGCGAGGCCTGCCAGCGACGATGAAGCGGCTGGAGGCGTCCACGACCAAGGCACCACAGCTGCCTCGCTCCAGCCTCGGGAGTAGCCACCAAGTCCGTAGCCTGGCGCTCAGCGTCTGGCGGGTAGGGACGAGGCCTGCGGTACTCGCCAGCACGCAGGCCTCGTCCCGCAGCCATCGGCGTGTTGTCGCGGACTAGGGGACCGCTTACGCTGCGGCGATGGACCTTACCTTGACACGCCGGGGCGACTACGCCGTGCGTGCTGCGCTCTGCTTGGCCAAGGTGACGGGTACGGGCCACTACCTGAAGATTCGCGAGGTCGCCGACGCGATGGCGCTGCCAGCCAGCTACACCCCGCAGGTGCTTAGGCTGCTGGCCGATGCCGGGCTGGCGCAGGCAAAGGCAGGCCGCGACGGCGGGTACCGGCTGACTCGGCCCCCCGCGGAGGTCTCGCTCCTGGAGGTGGTCGAGGCAGCCGAGGGCAGCTTCGCGCTCGAACGGTGCATCCTGCGCGGCGGCCCATGCCATTGGCAGGCGGTCTGCGCGGTGCATGAGGCGTGGAGCGCGGCGGTGCAGGCCTGCCGGGATTCGCTGCGGTCCACCAGCCTCGCCGACCTCGCCCGCGCCGACGCGCAGTTGGCGACGAGCAACCCGACGGCGCCCGGCGCCTTGGGTCGGAGCAACCAGCGCAGCGGCGCGCACCGGCGACCGCGGTGAGCTCTCGTCGCTGCACCAAGCCCAACGCCCGCCTAACCGCACCACAACGTTTGCCTTGACGCTCCACGTGGGGTCCCGTACTGAACGTTTGCCTTGACGCTCCACGTGGGGCCCCATACGGTACGAATCTTCCTGCTTTGCTGCTGGCGCCGAACCGGGCAGGACGTGTGGCACCGATGGAGCCGTCGGCTGACCCCGGGGTTGCGTCGGCAGGCAACGACCGCCCGAGGTCAAGGAGGTGTTGTCTGATGAGGCGAGCCGTCGCGCTGTTGGCCGGCCTGGTGCTGGCCGGCGCGCTCATCGCCGCCGCGGTCGCGCCGGCCGGCGCGCACACCGTCAGGCTGGTCCGCTGGGATGTCGTCAAGCGCTCCGGCCACCCGCTCGCCCTCTTGGCCGGCGGGTCGGCACGGGCGACCGACCCGGCCACCGGTGACACCATCACCCTGACCGGTACCGGGCAGGCGGAGCCGCGGCAACAGGCCGCCGCCGGCGGGGGCAGCTTCACCCACCGCCACGCCGACGGGACCATCTGTTGCCGGGGGGTGTACCTGGTGACCGGGTTCGTCTCGTTCGCGCAGCGTCCGGGCAGCCTCGCCGGCACCGGGATCCTGGACGCGGTCGGGGACCGCGAGCAGGCAACCTCGGGCGTGCTGGGGGTGCGGGTCAAGCTCGTCCACGCCGACGGCACGGCGGCCGAGGGGACGCTCATGATCTCCGGGGCGCTGCCGGGCGCGCCCGCCGGCTCGCTTGAGGGGGTGCAGTTGACCGTGGACGGCGAGCACGCCTTCACCCAGATCCGTCCGGGCAGCCACACGCTGCTGCACACCCTCCGGTGATGCCTGCCCGGACCATGAGGCCGTACTGCAGGGACGGTCGAGGACCCGGTACCCGTTGGTCCTGGCGTATCCGGGCCCAACGGCCATGGCAGGAGCAGGCGCACCCCGGACCATGCAAGCCAGGCGGCCCGGCGGCGACCCAGGAGGGCGCCATGACAGGAACGTCCAGAGGACCTCGGCTGCTCAGCGCCATCGCGGTCGCCTGGTTGGCGGCCGCGGCGCTCGCCACGCCCGCGGCCGCGCACGAGGGCGAGGAGGACGTCCCCGCCCTGACGCAGGTGCAGGTCGCCGTCACGATCCTGCGCACCCAGCCCGACCTGGTCGACCTCGCCGCCGACCGGATCAACGACGCCACCGAGGCCAAGGACAAGGACGGCGTCGACGTCGACCGGGTCGAACAGGCCAAGAAGACCCTTGAGGCCGGCGACATGGCAGCCACGGAGCTGCTGCTGGAACAGGCGCTCGGCGCCTGCCCCGGCCAGCCGGTCACCAACCCCGCCGGGGTGCGCGCCAAGCTCCCCCAGACCCCCTGCCCGGCCCCTGCCCCGCACGAGCTCGCCCTCGGCCGCGTCCCCCTCCACGGCGCCGCCAAACCGACCCTGCTCGCCATCGGCGCGCTGCTGGTCCTTGGCGGGCTGGTGCTGACCCGGAGGATCCGATGAGCGACACCACCGTCGACCGTCCTCTTGCCGAGCCCCCGCCGGTCTCCCGCCGCCAGCGCCTGGTCGACGCGCTGGACGAGCGGCTCGGCCTCAAAGCGCTGCAGTACCCCATCCCCGCCCACGCCAACACCCTGGCCTACTCCCTCGGCGGGCTGTCGCTGATCGCCTTCGTGCTGATGGTCGCCACCGGGATCTTCCTCACCCAGTACTACAACCCCGACCCCGCCGCCGCCCACGAAAGCGTCCGCCACGTCATCACCGGCGTCACCCTGGGCGGCTTCGTCCGCGGGTTCCACTACTGGGGCTCGATGGCCATGATCGTCCTGGTCGGCCTGCACCTGCTGCGAGTGTTCGCCTCGGCGTCGTTCAAGCGGCCCCGCGAGGGCAACTGGGTCATCGGCGTCGCCCTGGCCGCGCTCACCGCCGGGCTGTTCTTCACCGGCTCGGTGCTCAAGTGGGACCAGGAGTCCCTCGAGGCCCTCGAGCACAACATCGAGGTCGGCAAGCTGCTGGGCCGCTTCGGCTTCTGGTTCTCCGACACCTTCGGCGGCATCCCCCTGCTCACCCGGCTGTACGTCGTCCACATCGCGGTCCTGCCGGCGCTGTTCACCCTCGCGGTCGCCGTCCACCTGCTGCTGGTCAAGCGTCACGGCATGGCGCCGAGCCCGTTCCGCCGCGGCACCGCCAAGGACACCGGCGCGGAGCCGACCCGGCCGTTCACCCGCCACCTCGCCGAGCTCGGCACCCTCGGCCTGGTCCTGGTCGGGGTGCTGACGCTGCTGGCGGTGCTGCTGCCGCCCGCGCACGGGCCCGCGCCGATCGAGGGCATCGAGGTGACCAAGCCGCCGTGGCCGCTGCTGTGGGTCTACCCGGTCGAGGACTGGGTCGGGGTGGTCGGGATCTTGTGGGCGACCCTGGCGATCTTCGCGGCGCTGCTGGTCGTCCCGCTGGTCGACCGCTCCCCGGAGCGCCACCCCGCCAAGCGCCTGCCCGTGGTGATCGGCGCCGGGGTGGTCGTCGCGCTGATGATCGGGCTGATCATCTACGCGGCCGTGCGGCCGGTCGCCTCCCACATCAGCATGTGAACGGGGTGCTGTCGTGCCAGCTCGCGTGCAGGTCATCTTCTGGTCGGCGACCACCGCATCGGTGCTGCTGCTCGGGGTGGTCTGGGCGCTGACCCACCAAGCCGGCGCGGGCGGCGTGAGCGTCGAGGACCGGGTCCTGCTCGCCGTCGCCGGCGCCGGGCTGGCCGCCACCTCCCTGGTCGCCTCCCGCATCGTCTTCGTCCTGGGCCGGCTCAAGCGCCACCGCCGTGGAAGATAGCCGGGCAGCGCCGCGGCGCACGAGTGCGACCACGTGCCGCCGGCCGATCGCGGCCGACCACCAGCGCAAACGTTGGATGCTTGGTGATTTGCTCTCGGGACCACCTCTGATCGCGAAGCCCATCCGAAGCGCAACAGTCGACTGACGAGGAGACGCTGATGGTGAACAAGAGAAGGGCAGCCGCGGTCGCGGGTCTGGTCCTGGTGGCCGCGGTCGTCCTCGCCGCTTGTGGGAACTCCGGGAACTCCTCGGGGACGGACGCCGGCCGGACGCTGCGCGACAACGGTCAGCTGATGGCTGGCAGTGGTCAGACGATGCGTGATGGCGGGCAGGCGATGATGACCAACGGCCAGACGACGCAGGCCAATGGCCGGAAGATGGTCGACGCCGGCAAGGCCATGATGGCCAAGGGCCAAGCCGTCCACGACGACGACATGGCTCGCCTCGGCCAGGAGATGATGACCAACGGCCAGACGATGATGGACGCCGGGCGCCAGATGACGGACAGCGGCCAGGCCATGATGAAGAGCGGGCAGGCGATGATGGGCGCTGGCAACGGCATGATGGGCACGGGCACCCAGATGATGGACGGCAAGTAAGAAACACGCCCCGGGTCCCGCGGTGTGGCCGAGCCTGAAGGAGCCGGCCGCGGCCATGCAGTGGCTGCTCCCCGCCGACCGTGCTCCGTGCCGGTTGCCGACTTACAACTCGCGGTCACCGTGGAACGAGCGGTGTGGCAAATGTGGGAATGGCGGCGCAGCCGCATCAAATCGTGCCGCCCACGATCTACCTGCCAACTGGGGCGGGCACCCCAGTTTCCACCTGGATTCCTTCGTGCAGCCTCCGAGTCCGCCCCAGTTGGCAGGTGGGCGGCACTCCTACGTAGCGAAGCGGGGCCGAGTCACGCGCGCTCTTTGCGCGTGACTCGGCCCCGCTGAGCCACCTGACCAGGGCGAACGGCACCTCGGCCGGTCCCCGCTACCCCGCGGTGGCTGAGGGACCCATCAAGGGGGGGATCTAGGGACCCCTAGAGGGGGGGATCAAGGGGGTGATCCAGGGGCCGCCCGCGGGGAGTACCGCCCGTGCAGGAATGCCCGCGAGCGGCCTCCGGACAGCCGTGAGAATACGATCCAGAATTGTGAGGACGGCTGGCGTGGCTGCCTGGCAGCCCGCAAGCGCGATCGAGGCATGCGGCCAAACTCGTCGGCTGCAAGGTGCCGCCTTCGGCGGCGAATCGATCCATCCAGCCGACGAGCCCGGCCGTCCCATCGCGCTTGCACGCCCGGCATCGCGCCGTGGCAGCACCGCTGAACCCCGGGCGTGCAGGATGGCCGGCATGCCGGGGGGAGGATGCTCCTCCCCCCGGCGCCCCCCTCCTCGGCCCGGATCGGGAGGCTCCCGGGCACGGCATTGGCCCGGAACGCAAAGAGGCCCCCGGCGGTCTGCCGGGGGCCTGGCGGATCGCGGGTCACTGGGCAGCGACATCGGCGTCGCTGGGGGCGTCGTGGCGCTCCGGTGTGGGCGCGTGGCCGTTGCGGCCGGGCAGCTCGGCGCGCAGCTCGCGCAGGACGGCGTAGGCGCGGGAGCGGGACAACCCGGTCACCGCCTGGACGGCCTGGCCGGTCACCGGAGCCTCGCGGGTCTCGCGGGCGAGCAGGGCGCGGACGACCTGGCGCGGCTCATCGGGCTCCGGGTCCTGCTCGTGGTCCTGCTGGACGTTGGGTGGGACGGCGGCGTCCTGCTCGGTCGCGGCGGGGTCCTGGTGGTGACGGTGGCTGAGGCGTTGCAGGAACAGGTGCCAGGCAAACACCGCCGCCAGCGGCGGCAGCCCGTAGACCAGCGAGACCAGCCAGCCCGGCGGCGGGTCCAGCGGGATCGCCGGGTGCAGCCAGTTGAGCAGGATGGAGGCGCCGGCGGTCAGCCCGGTCAGCGTCCAGGGGTACCACGGCACCCGCTGGGACCAGGCTTGGAGGTGGCGGCGGTGGCGCTGCTCGGCCAGGGCGTTGAGGGCGGCGGAGGCCATGAATGCCTCGAACCCCAGCGGCCACAGCCGCGCCGCCCAGGGGGGCAGGCCGGCGGCGTGGGCGATGGCGTGCAGGACCGAGTAGGACAGCGCGACGCCGTAGGCGAACATGCCTGCGGCGGTGGCGCCGCTTGAAAGCTCGATCGCGCGGTCGAGGCGGTCACGCTGGTGCAGGGGGGCGGGACGGTCGGGCATGGCAGGACTCCTCAGCAGCGCGGGGCGGGACGGGCAGGACGCCTCTGGGACCTCGCGCAGGACGTGGCACGGCCCCGGGCGCGGTGCCCGGGGCCTGATGTTGTTGACCTTAAGCGTCAACGGGTTCGAACTCGCCCTGGCAGGCGCCGCAGGTGATCGGCGCCTCCGCCAACGTCGCGCGGGCCACGCGGATGCGCCGCTGGCACGGGCAGGTGCAGGCCAGCAGGTTCCGCGAGGTGGTGGTGCGGCTGGCGAGCGTGTCGAGGTAGCGCCACAGCACCAGCGCGGTGCGCAGCTCATCGAGGACGGGGGCGTACCGCTGGGCAGTCGAGTCGGGCAGGGTGGTCAGCGACCAGCCGATGCGCGGGTCGCGGGCGACGTCGAGGCCGAGCTCGGCGGCGAGGGCGGCGTAGCGGTTGTTGTGGTAGCGGCCCTGGCGGCTGGTGTCTTGGATCGAGCGGGCGCAGGCCAGGCCGTGAGCGGCCTCGTGCAGCAGCGTGGCGAGCACGTCTTCGGCGCCGCGGGCGAGGCCTTCGGCGCCGACGAGGACCTCGTGGTGGCCGGTGCCGTTGACCTGCCAGCGTCCGGGGGCGAAGTGGCCGAGGGCCAGGCGCTTGGCGTCACCGCCGGAGGCGACCACCACCACGGCGTCGGGGACGTCGGGGTGCTGGTCGCGGATCGCGGCCCAGGCGCGTTCCAGCGCGGCGACCAGCGGGCTTGCCGCGCCGGGTAGGGCGGTGGACTGGGGCATGGCGGGACCTCCCGGGGATGCCGCGACCCCAGCCCGGGGATGGTGGGCTGGGGTCGCACGGTCACGGTGGCGAGGCGGTCGAGGTGGCCGGCGCCGGCTCGGGCTGGTGGTCGGCACGGTCGCGGGTGGCGTGGGCCTGCGCGGCGGCCTGGCGGGCGGCGGGGACGGCGGCGCGGACGGCGGCGGACAGCTCGACCAGCAGCTCGCGGAGCTGCCGTGGGGTGCCGCTGATGCAGACGCGGTCGTAGTGGCCGGAGTGGATCTCCAGGTAGATGATCCCGGCCAGCCTGGGGTCGCTGCTGGGGCCGTGGAGGTGGGTGGTGACGGTTGGCTTGGGCGGCCAGGCCAGCGACAGGCGGACGTCGGTGCTTTGTGCCATGGCGGGGAACCTCGCTCTTCGGGGTGGTCCGCGGCAGCCCGGGGCACGGGTCGCCGGCCGGGCCGTCGCGGGATGCTCAGTCAGTCGGCGGGTTGAACAGCCCGGCCTGGCCTGGCTCGGGCCGGGCGGCCGGGTCGGGCGGTGGTTGGGTGCGGAGCTGGCTGCGCACGGTGTCGCGGCGCAGCCGGTCGACGGCGCGGTGGAGCTCCGCCAGGGGGCCGAGCAGGCGCAGGCCCCGGTAGACAGGCCCCTCCTCCAGGGCGGGGTGGCAGACGGGGCAGCGGCGCCGGCTGGCGGCACGCTCGGCCTTGGCCTGGTCGCGGCTTCGGCCGAGCTCCAGGCCGCAGCCGGGGCAGCTTGCCGACCAGAGGCCGTGGACGAGGTGGAGGCTCGGGGTGGGATAGGCTGGCTGGTGCATCGGGCCTCCTCGAGGGGGTGTGGTGCCACGGCCCCGGGGCGGGGTTCGGCCGCCGCCGGGGCCTTCGTGGCGTCCAGGGGGTCAGAAGGGCGGCTCCTCGGCGAACTCGCCCTTCCCGCCGTTGCCGTTGGGCTTGCGGGCGGCGCGCTCGGGCTTGGCGGTCGCCCAGCGCAGCGAGGGGCCGACCTCCTCGGCGGTGACCTCGACCACGGAGCGCTGCTCGCCCTCGGGGGTCTCCCAGCTCCGCATCCGCAGCTGCCCCACGACCAGGACGCGGTCGCCCTTGCCGAGGGAGTCGGTGACGTTGGTGGCCAGGTCGCGCCAGCAGGTGACGCGGTAGAAGGAGGTGTCGCCGTCGCGCCAGGTGTTGCCCTCGCGGACGCGGGCGGTGACGGCCACGCGGAAGTTGGCGACCTGGGCGCCGCTGTTGGTGATGGTCAGCTCGGGGTCTGCGGTGAGGTTGCCGGCGATGGTGACGTGGGTGTCGGGCATCGTCCCCTCCTCGGGGCTCGTGGTTGGCCCGCCTGGTCAGGCGGGCCAGTCGTCGAAGGCGGTGGGCTGGTAGGCCAGCTCCTGCGCGGCCCGGTAGCCCAGCTCGATCAGGTCGGCTTCGGCCTGGGCGTCGGGGCCGTTGGTCAGGCAGCGGTGCTCGTGGTCGTACTCCATCGCGTCACCTCCTCCCTGAATTCAGGGGTGGAATTGGGCAGCGGTCCCTTCCAGGGCTGTGCGTGTCAGGCCCAGCCGGCCATCACCCCGGTAGGGTGGCCGGCCCTGGCCCTGGTACCTCCCGCTCGCTCTGTAGTTGCCAAAGGGCTGGTAGTTCGATCGGACGGGCGTTCCTGGTCCCACTTACCGGAGGGGAAGGTGCGAAGCACCGCCGCACAGCCCGGCCGAGGTCAAGCAGGAGGAGGAATTCGGGAGCAGGTTGTTTGCGGAATGGATCGATTCGCCGCCGAAGGCGGCTCCGTGCCGCGAAGAATCTGTGGACGAATTGCGACGACGCTTGACGGAGGCCGGTAAGGCTGTGCGACGTCTGTCCGATCGATCGGCCGGGCCGGCTGGGTGCAGGGTCCCAGCCGGCAGCGGAGCGTGCAGGCCGATCCTCCCCGCCACGTTCGTGGTGCCAGTGGTGCCGAGTTGCTGGCGTGGCCGAGGTGCGGCCAGGGCCAGCCCTGCCGTTCGGGTGCTCACCGTCGTCCCCGCGCTGGCGCTGGCCGCCAGCCCAGCCGCCGCCAGGCCGGCGAGCGCCCCGGCTGCCTGGCGGGCCGCTGCCGGCGCCTGGCAGCCCGCTGGGCGGCGCGGCGGACGGTGCGGGTGGTTCGGGCCACGGCTGCCGCGATCCGCCCGGAGGCAGGCTCGTGGGCGACGGTCAGGGGCTGGGTGTCGCGCTCGCCCAGCGGCAGCACGGCGGCGGGCTCGACCGGCTCGGGCGCGACCACCGGGGGCGGCAGCACCCGCAGGTGGACGGCATGGCCGGCCTGAATGACCCACGCCTCACCGGGTGCCGCGGCGCGGACCAGCTCGGGGTCGACGCGGGCGCGGTCACGCATGCGGGCCTTGGCTACCCCGCGCGGGCCGTAGCGGTCGACCTCCCAGTTGTGCTCGACATCCCTGACAGTGCCCGCGAGGGCGAGCAGCCGCTCGGGGTCGGGGCACTGGTGCACCACCACCCCGCCAGCGCAGCTCGCCAGCAGCCGGGGGGCCTGGTGCTGGTTGCCCAAGCCCTCGACCGACTGGGCGGCGACGACCACCTGGACGCCGACGTCGCGGACGCGCTCGGCGAGGTTGATGGCGCTGTCCACGCCGGAGGCGAGGGCGGAGAACTCGTCCAGGACCAGCACCGCGTCCTCACCGGTGCGGGGCTTGCGGCCGGTGGCGTAGTGGCCGTAGTCCTCAAGGACTACCCGCATGGCGGCGTCCGCCTCCGCCTTGCTCAGCAGGGTGGGGACGGTGAGCACGGCCAGGTCGACGTCCTCGAAAGACCAGAGCCCGCGGTCGAAGGCGCCGGCGAGGGCGGCGAAGAAGTCGGCGTAGCGCAGCCGGGCGCCGGGCAGGTGGGGGCCGATCACCTCGACGTCCTTCAGCTCGAGCGGGTGGCCCTCCCAGAGGGCGGCGAGCTCGTCGGCGTCCAGGCGGCGCAGCAGCTCGTCCGACCCGTCGACCGGCGGCATCCCCGGCGCCGTGAGCGCCAGGCGCAGGCCGGCGCTGGCGACGCGCTGGTAGAACGGCTCCGAGAACACCTCCACCGACAGCAGCCGGCTTTGCACCTGGCTTGGCGTGCCGCGCCACATGTCCATCGCCGTGGCGGGCCAGCGGCCGACGCGGGCGTTGGGGTTGCCGAGCCGGTAGGCGTTGACCAGGGCGGGGACGAGGGTGGGGTCGGTGCCCTTGCAGTCGGCGAAGCACACCTTGCGGCCCATCCGCCCGGCCACGTACGCCAGCCGCAGCGTGGTGACGGTCTTGCCGGCGCCGGGGGCGCCGACGATCGCAATGGCCTTGCCCCTGAGGTGCGCGGGGGGGACGACGTACCGGCCCTGCACCCAGGAGGGCAGGTCGCCGTCCAAGGCGATGCCGAGCACCGGCGCGTCGAGCTTGTGGTCCTGCGGCTTGGCAAGCAGCTTGGCGGTCTTGCGCTCGGCGGCGCGCTGGTCGACCAGGACCCGGCGGCGGACGAGCGGGCTCCACTCGGCCCCGCCCGCTGCTTGCTCGGCGAAGTAGACGGCCAGGGCGGCGGCGAGGATGCCGACCGGGACGCCCAGCCAGAGCTGCGTCAGCACCGCATCCCGAACGACCTGCCAGACGCTCAGCTTCGTGCCGGGCGGGCCGAAGCCGAGCATCAGGGCGACGTACTGCCAGAAGTGCTGGTGGACGTAGAAGTGGCGGCGCAACGCCGGTCCGGGGCCGAGCACGGCCAGGACGTAGGCGAGGTAGGCCAGGGCGGCGAGGGCGAAGCGGTGCCAGTGCCAGCGCTTCTGCGCCAGGATCACCAGCTGCCCGGCCAGCCACACGAACAGGCTGAGCGGGGAGAACCAGAACAGCAGGATAACCGCCCAGCCCAACGCGCTCGGGCTGGGCTGGCGGGCGGCCCTAGGGGTGGGCTGCCAGGGGCCGGACGGCGGCGGCCCGGCAGGCGGGCCGACGGGGTTCCAGGTCGGGAACGTCACAGGACACCTCCGGGGCGTGGGTATGTGGTGCCCGGCACCGCAGGCAGCGGCCGGACGTCTATGGGGTGCTTGGGGCGGATGCGGTCGAGCTGGCCGTCGAGGTAGCTGGCGACCTCGGGCGGGGCGTAGTAGACGGTCCGCAGCCAGCGGCCGTGCCTTGGCCGCTGCCACGACTCCCGGAGCCGCGCGGCGGCCTTGCGGCTCAGCTCGACCTCGACCGCGACCCGGCGCGGCAGCGGGTCGACCTCCTGCCCGTACAGCCCGGTGCCCGCGGCGGCGGTGCTGTTGGGTAGCTCGATGGCGCCGTCGGGGATCAGGCTCCTGCCGCTGTCGCGGCGCAGTTCCCGCTCGCTCACCCACCTGCCGCCCTCGGGGATGGAGGGTTCGAGGGCGAGGCGGACCACGCCGACCGCATGCACATGGGCGAGCTGCGGGATGACGAACGACCAGGGGCGCACGTCCAGCCCGACCAGGCGCAGCGCCTTGCGGGTCGGCGCGGCCCACACGAAGCCGAGCAGCCGGTCCCGGGCGACCAGACCTCGGCTCTCCCAGCGGTCGAGCACGTCCCGGAGGGTCGTCTCGGCGAGCATCCCCTCGACGCGGGTGCTGGCCGGCGACAGCCGCCCGAGCAGCACCCGCAGCACGTCGGAGCGGGCGGCGTACTGCTGGCCCAGCCAGACCAGCGCGGCGACGTCCCGCTCGGTGATGCCCGCGTCTGCGTCCCAACGCGAGCGTCGAGACCGATCGGCACCCGCCCGACCACCGTGGATGTGCGGGCCTGACCGGGTGCGACCGGCACGGTAGAAGCCCTCGTCAGGCACGGTGGCCCACCTCCCGAGCGGAAGGACCCGCCTGACGCTTGGCGCGCCTGGCCCACGCGACGTAGGCGTCGCGCAGGCAGGCGCGGCAGCGTCGTGAGCCGTCCGCGGCGTAGTGGGTGTTGGCCGCGTCGAACAGGTGGCCGCGCTTGCAGCGCGTCTTCGAGGCGTTGAAGTGCCCCGTCGGCACTTGCTGTGAGTGAGGTCGGCCGTTGCGCTCGGCGGCGACCAGCCGGCGAAGCTCGGCCTGGGGCTTGCCGCCCCACACGCCGTACTGCTGGCCGGTGCGGATGGCGTAGGCGAGGCACGGGTCTTGGACAGGGCAGAGCTGGCAGATCGCGATGGCGGCGCGCTCGTTGTCCTCGCCGCCGTCGAAGAAGGGGTCATCGTCGGCGGTCACCAGGTCGCGGCATTCGGCTAGGTCCCGCCAGTTGACGGCGACGGTCACGACGCCGCACCGCCTTGGGCTGTCCGCTTGGCGCGTCGTGCCTTGGCGGCAGCCAGGGACAGGCGGGCGAAGTAGGCGCGGCGGGCCAGCTCGGCGCGACGGGCGCGTTCCTGCGGGTCGAGGTGGCCGTCCGGGTCGACCTCGCGCTCGAAGCGGGCCAGGAACGCCGCCCGGCCGGGGGCGGAGGTCTGCCGCGAGTCGTGCCGCGCGTGCATCGCGTACGCGGCCATGCGGGCGTGCAGGCTCCGCTCGGCGAGGTTGACACTCGCCCGGGGAGGGCTTTGAGCAGGCAGAACGGAATCGGTACGCTGTTCGCGCATCGGAGAGGGCTCCCTTTCTGGTGCATGGCCCCGGGCGCGATGCTTTGCCGGCGTTCGCCTGGGGCCGCTCTTCCTTTCTGGCTCTGCTAGCTGGCCACCTCCTTCCTTCGCACCAAGGCGACTACCTGCACCATTGGCACCACCTGCGACAACCGCGACCCTGGCAGTGCGGGCAATAGCAGGGGTGTAAGACCGCAGCGGTCGAGCATCCCAACATGCAGATCAGCACCAGTAAGACCAGGAGCATCTGGCAACCCCTTCACTTCAGCCGACTGCGCTGGTGCGCCCGGCCTTGTCGCTGTCTTGGTGTAAGCAGACGACGTGGAAGGGGTGCTTGAGAGCGCCATAACTCACCAAATGGTGTGAAACAGCGCGGTACCATGCTTGTGAGGCCGTCACAGTGAAGAGGTCAGCCGATGACGTCGCCTGGTGAGTGGATCGAGCGGGAACGCCGCCGTCGCGGTTGGACCAAGATCCGCCTATGCGATGAGATCCAGCGCTGGGAGTACCAGCATGGGAACGGTGATCACCTCGGCCTCAACCCGAACTACGTCCTTCAATGGGAGACCGGGAACCGCTCGGTCAGCGACTACTACGCCCCGAAGCTGTCCGCCGTCCTGGGCATTCCGGTCGAGGCGTTTGTCGATCGTCGTACCCGCCAAGGCAGGACCACCGCCGGGGCCAGATCAGAGGAACAGAGCGCACCGTCTCCCGAAATCGCGGCGATCACCGTCGAGTCATTGGCGGTCTCGCCTGCAATCCGGGATCGACTGCTCGTGCAGTGGGGGGACTTGGTTCTGCTGGGGCAGATAGGGCAGCGGCTTCTGGCGAAGATCCTCGAACCCCAAAGGAGCCTGATCGTGGATAGGCGGGCAATGCTCAAGCTGCTCGGCGCGACCTCCGCCGCAGCGTCGCTGGAGCTGCTAAGAGGCGACGCCGCGGTTGTCTCGCCGCCTCTCAGCCTGGAGCCGACTACGGTCAACGTGCTGGAGTCACTGGCGTTGCGGTACCAGGGGATGTATCACTCGACACCGCCGGCGGAGCTGATGATCCCGGTTACCGCCCACCTCGAGGTGGTTGACGAACTTGCTAAGGGTGTCCGAGGTCACGAGCAGGGAAGACTTCTCCGCAACCACAGCCAGATTGCGCTGCTGGCCGGTCGGCTGTCCTTCTTCGACCTTCACGACCCGATGGCCGCCCGCGGCTACTACGGGATGGCGATGGACTCGTCCCGCGAGGCGAATGAGCCGCTGCTCTCGGCAGCGGTGCTAGGCCATATGAGCTTCATCCCTGCCGCCAGTGGTGGGTTCAGCGCGGCGATCGATCTGCTTGAGGGAGCGGGCAAGCACGCCGCCAAGACCACGGTCCTGCCATCTTGGCTTGGCGCGGTCGAGTCAGAGATCCGCGCCAAGGCGGGCGATGCCCGAGCGTCGCTGCACGCCATCGACCGAGCAGAGAGTGCGCTCGTGGCCGGGCGTGAGGTTCCCATCTGGATGGACTACTACGACGCGAACCGGCTCAAGGGGTTCAAGGGGTTCGCCTACCTGGCTGCCGGGAAACCCGAGGAAGCCCGCGACGTCTTGACCGACGCCCTATCCACGCTGGATGCCGGCGCCGTCAAGCAGCGCGCCGTGTTCCTCACCGACCTCGCGACCACCCACGTCCACGACGGCGAGGTCGACAGGGCTTGTGAGCTGGCGGGCGAGGCCGCAGTCACGCTCAGCAAGGCGGGGTATGCGACCAGCGCGGAGCGCTTGCACGACTTCCGTGAGCTGGTGCGACCGTGGCAGGATCGGACGTCGGTCAAGGACCTGGATGAGCGCCTCGCGCACATCTGAGCCAGGAGGAGTCCTACTGCCAGCGCAACCCGAAGCATTGAGCGTGCGCGCCGTCGTGTTCGATGTCGGCGAGACGCTGATCGACGAGACCACCGAGTACGGCACCTGGGCCGACTGGCTCGGGGTCCCGCGGCACACCTTCTCCGCCATGTTCGGCGCGGTCATCGCCGATGGCGAGGACTACCGGCAGACCTTCCAGCACTTCCGCCCCGGCTTCGACCTCGCGGTGGAGCGGCTCCGGCGTGAGCAAGCATCGTTCGCTGAACACTTCGACGAGGATGACCTGTACCCAGACGCGCGCCCCTGTTTGGAGAAGCTGAAGCAGCTCGGCTTCCTGGTCGGCATCGCCGGCAACCAGACCGCGCGGGCGGAGGCGTTGCTCCGTGAGCTGAACCTACCCGTCGACTTCATCGGCACATCAGAAGGATGGGGGGCCGAGAAGCCGTCCTCCGGGTTCTTCGCCAGGATCGTGACCGAGTCCGGCTGTGCGCCCAATGAGATCGCGTATGTGGGCGACCGGTTGGACAACGACATCCGTCCCGCGCTTGCGGCAGGGATGCTCACCGTGCTCGTACGGCGAGGCCCATGGGGCTACATCCACGCGGCACACCCTGATGCGGCACAAGCTCACATACGCATTGACTCGCTGGATGAGCTACCAGAGCGACTAACAATCAAGCCCAGCCCATAGATGGCCAACAACTGGCACGCGGGCAACGCCAACACCGACGGGCAGCCCACTCGCGGCTGGCTGCTCGGTCACTTCCTCGGCGAGGACGGGGGCATCCGCGCCTCCGATGCGGTCGAGGTGAAGTGGGGCGTCCATCCTGTGGCCGAGGGCCGTGGCGCCTGGTCGACCGATGAGCAGCGGACCACGCTGCTGCTCCTGGTCCGAGGTCGCTTCCGCCTCGACCTGTCGGTCGCCTCCATCACCTTGGAGCGGGAAGGCGACGTCACCGTACGGTGGCCGTCGATCCCGTCTTCCTGACAGGCATCTACAGCCGGTCGCCGGGAGAGAGGCGCCGGTGTGCCTCGCGGGCGCGGGCGTCGGCGGCGGAGGCGCCGTAGCGTTGCAGCATGGCGCGGGAGCGCCAGCCGGCCAGTCGCATCAGGTCGGTCTCGCCGCCACCGTGGGCAAGCCACTCGTGGGCGAAGGTGTGGCGGAGCTGGTGCGGGTACAGCCCCGGCAGGCCGGCCTGCGCGCCACGGCGGCGCAGCATCAGCACCAGGCCCCACTCGGTCAGCCGGCCCTTGCGGCCGAGCCACAACCACGGGAGCGCGGCGTCCTTGTGGCGGGCACGGGTGCGCAGGTAGCGGTCCAGGGCCAGGGCGGCGTTGCGGCCGAACGGCAGGGCGCGCTCGCGGCGGCCCTTGCCGAGCACGAGCAGCACGTCCAGGTCGAAGTCCACGTCGCTGAGCTTCAGGCCCATCAGCTCGCCGCGGCGGGGGCCGACGTCGACCAGTAGCAGGATCAGGGCGGCGTCGCGGCGGTCGTTGAAGCCCTTGCCGGCGCAGGTGGCCAGCAGCCGGCGCAGGCCGTCCTCGGGAACGACCGGGACGGGCTGCTCGGGCACGATCGGCGGGCGCAGCTTCGCGGTCGGGTTGCCGATGACCTCGCCTTCCTCTTCGAGCCACTGGTAGAACAGGCGCAGCACCTTGTAGCGGGTGGCGGCGGTGCTCGCGGCCTGGCGGGCAAGCAGGTCACCGAGGAACGCCTCAAGGTCGGCGCGCTCCGCGCCGAGCAGGCCGACGTCGCGGGCGGCGAGGAACGCCTCGGCCTGGCGCAGGCTGGCCAGGTAGGAGGCGATCGTGCTGTCAGCGCGGTTGGCGGCGCGCAGGTGCCGCTCGAAGGAGCGGAGCAGGGGGCTGAGGGCGGCGCGGTCCATGCGCCCGAAGATGGCACAGTAATGCGCTCTCCATCCGTTATGCGCTCTACCGAGCACGCCCAGAACGTGAAGATGACCAGCGTTTGCGCTGGTCACCGATGGTGTGGTGGGCCTGCCAGGACTTGAACCTGGGACCTCGTCCTTATCAGCAAACCACCGGGAACCGCTGTGCGCACCGCCGTTTCCGCAGGTCACCTCCGACCGTAAGTGGCGAAGTTACCGGGTGTATCGGCGCACGGTTATGAGGTCTTACAGGATTCGATGATCGCCACGGGAGGCACGACGTCTTGTAGGCTGATCGTACAACTCCATCCGAGCAGGCAGCGGTCCAACGCTAGCCGTCCGCTCTGCCCCATTCACGGCGCCCGAGCCCCTGAACGGATCCATCCTCGGCGCCGCTGTCAAGGGTGGGTCCCACGAATGGGTCGCCCTTCTCAAGGCATTCTCCTCGTGAAAGCATCGACCGGGCCCGACGTGCCGGCGTCCTCGGGCTCATAGATGGCGAGGCTCTAGCAGCGATGCGAGGAGGGTTCTATTGGCGACGATCGTGGGAGTCCACGGAATCGGCCAGCAGAACAAGGGAGAGCATGTACTGCAGACGCTCTGGCAGCCCGCGCTTCTCGATGGCCTCAATCGAGTGGACCGCTCGCTGGCCGATACCGTCGAACTGGCGTGCGCCTTCTACGGCGACCTGTTCCGACCGAAGGAAGGCAAGGCGACCGGCGGCGATCCTCCCTATGAGGCGGCAGATGTCGACGACCCATTCGAGCAGGAGTTGCTCGAGGCCTGGGCGGCGGAGGCCGAGCGAGCGCAGGGAGGCGACCCGGAGGTACCGACCAAAGCGCGCGTCCCCCGCACAGTTCAGGGGATGCTGAACGTCGTCAGCGGTTCCAGGTTCTTCGTCGGGCTCCTCGAGCGGGCGCTGATCGCCGACCTAAAGCAGGTGCGCTTGTATTTCAAGAACGCGGAGAAGCGCGCACAGATCCAGGGTAGGCTTGAGCAGGCGGTGGGACCGGACACGAGGGTACTGATCGGTCATTCTCTCGGCTCGGTCGTCGCCTACGAGGCCCTTTGCGCTCATCCGGAATGGCCTGTACGAACCCTCGTCACCCTTGGTTCGCCGCTCGGCATACGCAATCTGATATTCGATCGGCTCCTGCCACCGCCCGAGCGGGCCCGCGGCGTCTGGCCGGCGTCAGTGGAGCGGTGGACGAACGTCGCCGACGGCGGTGACATCGTCGCGTTGGTCAAGTCACTCGCCTCCTGCTTCGGCGACCGTATCAGGGACGAGTTGATCCACAACGGGGCGACCGCTCATGACATCATCCCGTACCTGACCGCCGAGGAGACGGGGCGTGCCGTTGCCGCCGGCCTCGAACGATGAGCCGCTCAAGGCCCCTCACCACTACCTGATCGCGGCTGGCACAGCCCGGTACGACGAACTGCCGGACGAGGATCAGTTGCCTTCGGTCGAGCGGGATCTCGAGCTGATCGAGGATCTGTTCGTTGGCCAGCTCGGCTACGAGCGGGTACTGCGGGAGCTCGGCCGCAGTCCCACATCGGTCCAACTGCGGACGGGGCTCGAGGACTGGCTCAAGAGCGACGAGCGCCGGGTCGACGATGTCGTCGTCGTGTACTACTCGGGCCACGGGTTCACGCCCGGGGACGGGCTGCATTACCTGTGCGCGCGTGACACCGAGGACGAGCGGACGGCGAAGGCGGTTGCGACCGAGGAGATCGCACGCTGGCTCGCCGAAAGCAAGATCCAGCACCTGCTGGCGATTGTCGATACCTGCTTCAGCGGCCAAGGCATCACCGACCTCGCCGCCGTGGCCGGCCGTGTCTGGGGTCGCCTAGGGCGTGACGAGGCCGCTGGCCTCGGCTTGTTCTTCATCGCGTCCGCGCGGCCGAGAGAACGCGCCGAGGCGCGCAAGAGCGCATTCCCCGAGGCGCTGAAGCTGGCGATCGCCGATCAGCGTGCGGCGCGGACCGTGCCGCGCTACCTGAACCTGGGGGCAATCGTCGCCTCGGTCAATGCCGAGTTCGAGCGCCGGAAGCTGTGGCAGCGCGCGAGATGGACCGAGGCCGTTTCCGGCGGCGAATGCCAGCCACTGCGCAATCCCCGCCACCCGGAGGAAGTACCGACCGGACTTGATGTGGAGACCCGGGACCTCCTCGCCCGTAACCCGGATCTGCTGCGCCATTGGGGCCCGCGCGCACGCGGCGTCGAGATCGAAGAGCAGCCCGGTTGGTACTTCACCGGGCGAGCGAGGGTGTTGCGCAGGCTGGTGGCATGGCTGGAGCGGCCCGATGACACCCAGCCAAGGGTGGTCACCGGGCGACCAGGCTCCGGCAAGTCGGCCGTCCTCGCGCGCCTTGTCACCCTCTCGGACCCCGAGTACCGCCAGATCGTCCCGCTGCAGGACGCACCCGCCGGTACCGTGCCACCAGCCGGGGTGGTCGACGTCGCCGTGCACGCACGCAAGAAGACGCTCAAGGACCTGACGGCGGCATTGACCGCCGCCGCCGGGGTGGACGATGCGGGCAGCACGGACGTCGGCACGCTCGTCGAGTTACTCGCGGGTCGCAAGCGGCCCCTCGTGGTGGTGCTCGACGCGCTCGACGAGGCGGCCGAGCCGCGACGGATCTGCCGTGACCTCCTGCGCCCGCTCGTCACAGGTGCGCAGAGCGGTATACGGCTGCTCATCGGCACCCGGCCTGAACTCCTCCGTGCCCTCGGCCCCGATCACGTGGAGCTCGACCTCGACCAGCTCGACCCGCCAGAGGTCATCCGTGCGGACATGCGCGAGTACGTCCTCCGGGTGCTCCTCGCACAGGGTGAGCCGGGCAAGCGCACCGCCTACCAGGAGCACCTCGAGATCGCGGAGAAGGTGGCGACGGCGGTCGCCCACCAGGCCTTCCCGACCTTCCTCATCGCCAGGATCGCAAGCCGGACGCTTGCGGAGCGGGGGCTGGTCGACCTGGCCGACGAGGGCTGGAGCACCCGCCTCCCATCCACCGTCGCGGCGGCGCTCGACGGCGATCTCTCCCGCTTCGGTCCCGACGCGGAGCGTATCCGCGACCTTCTGCGGCCGCTGGCATGGTCGGAGGGCACCGGCTTGCCATGGAAGGACGTCTGGGCGTTCCTGGCCAGCGTCCTGGCCGGCGGGGAACCGTACGATGATCGCCACATCGCCGATCTGCTGGCCCGAGCCGGCTCCTACGTCATCGAGGGCGAGGAGGCGGGCCGCTCTGTCTATCGTATCTACCACCAGGCGCTCGCCGACCACCTGCGTGAGGGGGACGACGCGGCGGCGGTGCAGCGCCGCATCACCGAGACACTCCTGGAGATCGTGCCGGCGAACTCCAGTGGCGAGCGGGACTGGGACGGCGCCGAACCCTACGTCCGCACGCACATCGCGACCCACGCGGCCCATGCCCGCATGCTGGACAGCCTGCTGCAGGACCCCTCCTACCTGCTAGCCGCCAACCCGGGCCCGCTGCTCCGTAGCCTTCCGGCGGCCCTGAGCGACAGGGGTCAGCGCATCGCTCGGCTCTTCCGGCGCGCCGTCCACCACCTGCGGACGGCCGTACCCGATGAGCGGGCCGCGTACCTGCAGCTGCTGGCCCGCCAGAGCAACGAGAACCGGCTGGCCGACCGCCTGGCCGGTCAGCGAACGCTCCCGTGGTCGGCGCGGTGGGCGCATTGGCGCCCTTCGGGGGAGCATCGCATCGTCGGGCGACACGCCTCCGCCGTCAGTTCACTCGCGACCGGCATGCTCGACCGGCGCCCGGTCGTTGTGTCCGGCGGACTGGACGCCGTTGTCCGGGTCTGGGACGTGACGGAGAGCGTCCCGGTGGGAACGCCCGAAGCCAGTCCGGGCGGGTTCATCACGGCGGTGGCGACCGTAGTGCTGGATGGCCGCCCGATGGTCGCGTTCGGCAGCCACGACGGGCGTGTCCGTCTGCGCGATCTTGCCGACGGCACGCTGGTATGGGAATCGCCGAGGCGGCAGTCCGCCATTTCCGCACTCGCCGTCGGCGTGTTCGACGAGCAGGTGATCCTTGCCTCTGGTGATGACCGGGGGACCGTACGGATATGGGATCTCCACAACGACGTCGGACTCGACGTTGACCCTGGACATACGGATCGCATCCTCACCGTGGCCGTCACAAGCGTGGAGGGCGCGCACCGGATCATCTCCGCCGGAGCCGATGGGCGGATCCAGGTATGGGGGTTATCCGGCGCGCCATTCGCAACCCGTCAGGTGGGGGAGAAGGACAACGTGGCAGTGGTCACCCTTGATTTCTCGACCACCGACCCAATCGCCCTCGTAGCCGACCGCACCGGGTCCACGAGCGTGTGGAACATCGCTTCAGGTGTCGAAGAGAGCGGACTGTTCATTGGTGGCGGGCCGCTGAGCATGAACGTCGCAACCATCGAGGGACGGAAAATCGTGGTGACCGGCGGGAGGGACGGCCTGATCCGTCTGAACGACCTGGCTGGCGAGGACCGGGTCACCAGGCCACTCGTCGGGCACGTCGGCGCGGTCCGTGCTGTGGCGACCGAGATCATCGACGATCAGTTCGTCGTCGTCTCCGGCGGGGACGACGGAACGGTCCGCCTCTGGGATCTGACGCCAAGCATCGAAAGCGAACGCGACACCTCGACCGGCGCCCAGGATGTCGCCGAGTGGGTCACCGCGGCGGCGCCGGTCGACTTAATGGTCGTCAATGGCGAGCCGGCACTCCTCTCCATCGAACGGGGCGCGCCGACCGTCACGGAGGTGACGAGCGGGCGCGTGATGCCTCCGAGTCTGTCCCGTGAGTTGCCGGTTGGTGTGACGGCGATCGCCGCGAGCCAACTGCGTGACCGTCCGGTGGCGGTCACCTGCACCATTGACGGCACGATCCGGGTGTGGGACCCGGCCGCTGGGATCCAGGTGCGACCGCCGCGTTCTGCCCGGCAGACCTGGCTTGCCTCTATCGCCACCACCTCACTCAATGGTCGACCGGTCGTCGCCATGACCGGCGCTAACGGCAGGATCGAGGTGTGGAATCTCGACATCGGCAGACCAATCGGCAGGCTGCCGACCCCGGCTGAATGGTTCGCGCGCGTGTTGACCACGGGCCTCACCAGCAAGGGCCCAGCGATGGTGGCTGGGGGCGATGACGGCAGTCTCATCTTCGCGGATCTTGCAACCGGCGTGCTCCGTGGGCCGTTCCCCGCCCACCGAGGCACCGTACGGGCGCTTGTAACGGGCATGCTGGCCGGTGTTCCGGTGTGCATCTCGGCTGGAAGGGACGGCGTCCTGTGGATCTGGGACCTCGTCGAGGAGACGCCGTTCCCAGCGCTGCTGGCACAGCACAACCATGCCTCCTCCCTAGCCATTGGCCTCTTGGCGAAAGGTATGGCCGTTATCTCAGGAGGCAGCGATGGCACCGTCCGGCTCTGGACACCCAGCGGGGAGTTGCTCAGGTCCATCGACGTGGGCGCCGTGGTCTCCGGCATCACCCTGCCAGAGGCGAACGTCATCGCCGTTGCGAGCCCAACCGGGCTGATCCTTCTCGATGTCGCCGAGCCCGCTCGTGACGGTGTGCTAAGCGGGTACACAACCGGGAAACGAAGGTCATGAGGCAGGGATTTCGCGGCCGACAGCCGTGCCAGTCTCGCAGAGCGGCGATCTAGAAAATGCAGCGGAGGCCGCGACCGGCCAGAGGCGGGTTGCGGCTTGCGCTAGGGACGACGGATTGATTACGCATCCTGACGGTCAGGCGCTCACATAGGGTGGCTGTAAGATCCACATGGAGTATTTCATACCTACTCGCGGACCGGCGTCGCCGAGGTCCAGTCCGCGACGTCATGCCAACGGAAGGTGCTCCTCCCCCGGTCCTCATCGGCATAAGCGCTGGGCCAGCTGGTCGAGCCCCGGCTCACCATCGCACAACCCGTACGTAGAGAGCTTCGGCGGTGGCTGGGCAACGAGCTGCGGCCGTCGAGCCGTTCAGGACGCTGCTTGAGGCCGAGTGCTGGCCGAGGACTGGTGCATCGAGTAGGGCACCGTCCGGCCACAGCGCCCTGCGCTACCGAACCCCGGTCTAGTTCGCCAAGGCCTGGATCACCACCGCACCACCTACCCGGAACTCTCATAGAGGATGGACCAAGAGCTGGGTCCGGTCACTCTTCCTTGCCCTTGTCGCTGGAGCCAGCTGCTGGCGGGTCATGGCGCAGCTTCGCTGGCCGGGGAGGTGATCAAGGTCGGAGCGTGGAGGCTCGTCCGTTACACCTCAGCGAGTTACCCAGTTACGAGGTGTCATCCGGTGTACGGCCACCGGGTGTCAGCTCCGAGCGTGACTTCAACTCGCGTTCCCGCTGGTTGTCGCTGGTGGTGGGCCTGCCAGGACTTGAACCTGGGACCTCGTCCTTATCAGCAACCCACCGGGAACCGCTGTGCGGACGATCGTTTCCGCAGGTCGCGCGCGACCGTCGGGGACGAAGTTACCGGTTCAATCGGCGCACAGTTACGCGTCCTCCCATGGCCTCCTGACGCCCGTTGGCCTACCAGTTCTACTGCGATCAGCGGGTTGGTTGGACGCGCAGTAGGGCCGCGTGGGCGCTGTCGACGATCCACACCGACCCGTCCCCGAAGGCCACGGCCGGGGCGGGGCCACCGGCCTGGAAGGTGCCGCTGACCGTGTTGGTCGCCATGTCGATCCGGGTGACCCGGCCGCTGTCGCTGCCCACCCACAGCGACCCGTCCGCAGCGGTCAGGTACTTGGCGACCACCCCGACCGGGATCTCGGCGAGCTTGCGTCCCGACCTGGGGTCCAGCCGGTAGACGGCCTGGGTGGCGATCCCGGCCTGCCAGACGCTGCCCCCGCCGACGGCCAGCGCGCCTTCGGCACCCGTCGGGACGGTGTCGGCCTTCCGGTTGGTGGCCGGGTCGACCCGCACGACCGGCTGGACCCCCGAGTAGGCCGCCCCCGACAGCCAGACGCGCCCGCCGGCCACGGCCAGCCCCCCGTCAACCAGCTCCCAGTCGGCCTCAACCACGACCGCCTTGTTGGTGGCCGGGTCGATGCGCTGCAGCACGTAGCCGGCGACGGCCCAGACCGAGCCGGCGCCGACGGCCAGCTGGTTGGGCGCCAGGGTCGGGGTCGGGATGGTCGCGACCAGCCGCCCGCTCCGTGCGTCGATGCGGGAGATGGTCTGCCCGGC
>WNGB01004985.1_pt1 | contig 30137 bp, 26 predicted proteins | sample 5400681 | NCBI WGS metagenome assembly WNGB01 (sample SAMN13153367, study PRJNA577476) | soil metagenome | isolation source: 115 cm soil or saprolite under grassland replicate 2 | place: USA:California | collected 2016-06-15
CGGCGACCACGAAGGTGGTCCCGGCGAGCAGGACGTTGGTCGCCCGCAGGATGCCGTCGATGCTCGACTGGCCGGTGCCGAAGCGGTTGTCGAACATGTGCTTGGTGGGCGTGTCGTTGACGGCGATGATCGGGTAGGCAAGGGCGCCCTCGCGCTCCATCTGGCGCAGGCGGATCACCCCGGTGGTGGTCTCCTCGGTGCCGACCCGCACCTCACCCAACTGCTCTCTCCGTTTGGTGTGCAGCAGGGTGACGAGGTCGCAGCCGTCGTCCATGGTGACGGTCGGACGGCTGTCGAGGGCCGCTTCGAGGTGCCGGTAGTAGCCGGCGTTGTCGATCCCGCGGCGGGCGTGGACGTCGATGCCGTAGTGCTGCACCAGCGCCGCGGCGGTGTCGTCCTGGGTCGACAGGGGGTTGGAGGCGCACAGGGTGGCCGACGCGCCGCCCGCCTTCAGGGCGCGCATCAGGTTGGCCGTCTCGGTGGTCACGTGCAGGCAGGCGGCCACCTTCAGGCCGGAGAGGGGCTGCTCCTTCTCGAAGCGGGCGCGGATGTCACGCAGCACCGGCATGTGCCGGTCGGCCCACTCGATGCGCAGGCGGCCCTCGTCGGCGAGGGCGAGATCAGCGACGTCGTACGGCAAGGGTCCTCCTTGGCGGCGTGCACGCCGCACGCCGGGATGGGGGTTGGGTGCGGGCGGGTCGACCGCCCAGTCTGCCTCACGCGCGCGCCGCACTCAACCGGGCACGGCGAGGTCGTGGACGGTTCCCATCACGCGGCCGCCCCGGCTGCCGATCAGGAGGCGGCGAGCCGTCGCGGTGGCGGCCCTGGGCGTGGAAGGCGGCGGATGCGGGCGGAGCGTCTGGCGGGATCGGCCGGCGACGGCCGCGGCTGGCTGCTGGCCGGCGTCCTGGCCGGGGTGGTGGCCGGGACGGGCCTCGGCCTGCTCGCCGCCAGCCTGCGGTGGTGGCCGGTGGCGGCCGCCCTGCTGCTGCTCCTCCCGGCGGCGGCCACGGCCGCCGTCCACCGGGCGCTGCACCGCGCGCGGGAGCGGCTGGCCGGCGTGTCGGCCGACAACGCCCGGCTGGTCGACCGGCTGCGCGCCTCGCTCGAGGGCCTGCGCGAGTCCAACCGGCTCAAGGACGACTTCGTCGCGGCGGTCTCGCACGAGCTGCGCAGCCCGCTCACCTCCATCCAGGGAAGCCTCTCGACGCTGCTGCGCCGCGACGGCCACCTCGACGCGGCCGTGGCGCGCTCGCTGCTGGAGCTGGCCGACCGCCAGAGCCGGCGACTGCGCCGCCTGATCGAGGACCTCCTGGTCGTCTCCATGCTGGAGTCCGGCTCCGACCGTCCCCGGCTCGGCGACGTCCACCTGAGCGTCCTGGTCGGCCACGTGCTCGAGGACCTCGGCCCCGACAGCCGGCACGCGGTCGTGACCGACGTCCCCGCCGGGCTGGGGCCGGTGCGCAGCGACGCCGACCGGCTCCACCAGATCCTCGCCAACCTGGTCGGCAACGCCCGCAAGTACGCCCCGGCCGGCACCACCATCACGGTGCGGGTGCGACCCGGCCCGGCCTCGACCGACGTGCTCGTGGCCGACCAGGGACCCGGCATCCCGCCCGAGGCCCACGAGCGCATCTTCGAGCGCTTCTACCAGGTCGACCAGTCGCGCACCCGGCTGGCCGGCGGCCTCGGCCTCGGCCTGTACCTGTGCCGCCGCCTGGCCGCCAGCATCGGCGCCGAGGTGGCGCTGGAGCGCAGCGGCCCCGGCGGCTCGGTGTTCGTGGTGCGGGTGTACCCAGAGCTAGGCGGCCGCGGCGGGGAGCAGGGCGAGCACCAGCTCGCGCAGGCGCGGGCGTAGTTGCGCGCCCACCTCCAGGACCTCGGCGTGGCTGGTGGGGGTGCCGCCGGGGCGGTGCACGTTGGTGATCGCCGAGACCGCGGCGACGCGCAGGCCGTGGGCGCGGGCGGCGATCACCTCCGGCACGGTCGACATGCCGACCGCGTCGACCCCCCAGCCGCGGAAGATGGCGATCTCCGCCGGGGTCTCGTAGGAAGGGCCGGCGGCGGCCAGGTAGACGCCCTCGTGGACGGGGACGCCCTCGGCGGCGGCGTGCCGCGCCGCCACGGCCCGCAGGTCGGCGTCGTAGGCGCCGGCCAGGTCGACGAATGCCGGCCCGCCGCGCAACGGGTTGTCGAACAGGAAGTTGACGTGGTCGCGCAGGACCATCAGGTCGCCGGGCCGGTAGTCGAGGTTGATGCCGCCGGCGGCGTTGGTGGCGACCAGCGCCCGGCAGCCGAGCTCGGCGGCGACCCTGGTGGCGAAGGCGACCTCGGTGGCCGAGTAGCCTTCGTAGGTGTGGACCCGGCCGGCGAGGACGAGCACCGGGACGCCGCCGAGGGTCCCGGCCACCAGCGCGCCGGCGTGGCCGGGGACCCTCGGCACGGGCAGGCCGGGCACGTCCGCGGCGGGCACGACCACGGCGCCCTCCACCTCCTCGGCGAGCGCGCCCAGCCCGGAGCCGAGCACCAGGGCGACCGCCGGCCGTTGCGGCAGGCGCGGGGCCAGGACGGCAGCGGCGGCGGCGACCGCCTCGGGCACCGAGACGCTCACGGCGAGACCTCGTTCATCCGGGGCTACGCTCCGCTACCTGAGCCCGGACCCGGCTCCGGCCGCCATGGCCGCCTTCACCTGGTCGAGGGTGCGGATCGGGGTCGGGTCGACGCCCCTGGCGAGGCCGAGATAGGTGGAGGTGAAGTCGGCGAAGGCGGTGAGGCGGGCGAGGCGGGCGAGCGGCGCGCCCTCACCCGCCAGGCGGGTCACCGGGTCGCCGACCCCGAGGGTCTGGCAGACCACGGCCAGCCGGCGGCCGTCGCGCTCGTGCTCGCCGGCCTGGTCGCGCAGCAGGACCAGCTCGCGGCCGCGCCCGAGCCCTCCCTCGAGCCCCATGACGTCGTTGTGGTTGGCCTCGGGAACCGCCGCCGAGACGGCCGTCACCTTGGCGTTCTCGTTGCACTGGGTGCGGAAGCGGGTGGCGGCGACCGCGCCGAGCTGGCCCGTGCCCCAGACCACCGCGAGGCGGTCGAGCAGCCGCAGCGCGGCCCGCTTGGCGGGGTTCTCCGCGGTGGGCACGGCCGGGCCGAGGGCCTCCGCCTCGGCGTCCAGCGCGTCCGCCGCCGCGCCGAAGTCCGCGGCCAGCGGCGCCAGCACCCCGTGGGCCTCGGCGGCGAGCAGGACGGGGACGACCAGCGACCAGAGCGCGGCGCGTGGCATGCGGCCGCCCTCGACCGCGACGAGCGTGGCCCCGCGCTCCGCGGCCAGCGCGGCCAGGCGCCCGCCCGAGGCGACCGCGACCAGCCGCGCCCCGGCCTTCAGCCCCTCCTCGACGGCCGAGAGGGTCTCGTCGGTGTTGCCCGAGTAGGAGACCGCGATCAGCAGCGTGCCCGGCCCGACGAAGGCGGGGAGGCGGTCGCCCTTGACGGTCACCACCGGAGCGGGCGAGGAGGCGAAGGCGAGCGCCGCGAGCACGTCGCCGGCCACGCCCGAGCCGCCCATGCCGGCGACGACGACCGTCTCGGGCCGCGGGCCGGCCAGATCGGCGCGCCCGGCGGCCTCGACGGCCGCCCGCGCCTGGTCGCCGGCGCCGGCCACCGCGGCCAGCATGGCTCCCGGGTCGCCGGCGGCCAGCTCGGCGGGGTCGTCCAGCGCCATGCTCACTTGGCCGCTTCCGGCTTCTCGGCCTCGTCGACCAGCATCACCGGGATGTCGTCCCGGACCGGGTAGCGGTAGTGGCACACGCGGCACTCGATGACCTGCTCGGCCTCCTTGTAGTCGATCTCGCCGTGACAGTTGGGGCAGGCCAGGATGCTGAGCAGCTCGGAGTCAAGTGGCATGGGGCGCTCCTTCGCGGTGCGGCGGTGGCATGGGTCGCCGCTAGGCCGGCTCGCCGCCGACGGCCTCGAGGACCTCGTCCCGCACGCGGGCCATCTCCTCCTCGGTGGCCGCCTCGACGTTGAGGCGCAGCAGCGGTTCGGTGTTGCTCGGGCGCAGGTTGAACCACCAGCCCTGGACGGTGAGCCCGTCGGTGCGGTCGGTGCTGGTGGCGGCCGGCCAGTCGGCGAGGCGCGCGACCACCGCCCCGGGGTCGTCGTCGACCCGGCGGTTGATCTCGCCGGAGGCCGCGTACTTGCGGTAGGGGGCGAGCACCTCGGACAGCGGCCGCCCGGCGCGGGACAGGACGTCCAGCACCACCAGGGCGGCGACCAGGCCGGAGTCGGCCCGGTAGTTGTCGCGGAAGTAGTAGTGGCCGGAGTGCTCGCCGCCGAAGACGGCGCCGGTCTCGGCCATCACCTGCTTGATGAAGGAGTGGCCGACGCGGGTGCGCACCGGCGTGCCGCCGGCCGCCCTGACGGTCTCCGGCACCACCCGCGAGCAGATCAGGTTGTAGAGCACGACCGAGCCCGGCTCGCGCTCGCACATCGTCTCGGCGACCAGCGCCACCACCAGGCTGGACGGCACGATGCCGCCGAGCTCGTCGACCAGGAACATGCGGTCGGCGTCGCCGTCGAAGGCGAGCCCCACGTCGGCGCCGCTCGCGACCACCTGCTTGCGCAGGTCGGCCAGGTTCTCTGGGTTGATCGGGTCGGCCGGGTGGTTGGGGAAGCTGCCGTCGAGCTCGAAGTACATCGGCTCGAGCTGAAACGGCAGCCCCTCGAAGACCGCCGGCAGGACGTAGCCGGCCATGCCGTTGCCGGCGTCGGCGACCACCTTGAGGGGGCGCAGGGCGCCCAGGTCGACGAAGCCGCGCACGTGCGCGGCGTAGCGCCGCAGCAGGTCGTCGGGCTGGCTGACGGTGCCGCGGCGGTCCGCGTCGCCGGCCGGCTCGCCGGCGGCGACCATGCGCTCGATCTCGGCGAGACCCGACTCCTGGCCGACCGGCACCGCACCGGGCCGGCACAGCTTGAAGCCGTTGTAGCGGGCGGGGTTGTGGGAGGCGGTGAGCATGATCCCGGCCACGCCGAGGGCGCCGGAGACGAAGTAGAGCATGTCGGTCGAGCAGAGCCCGACCTGGATCACGTCGGCGCCCTGGCTGGTCGCGCCGTCGCTCAGCGCCTCCGCCATGGGCGCCGACGAGGGCCGCATGTCGTGGCCGATGGCGACCGCGGGCGCGCCGGTCAGCGCGACGAAGGCGCGACCGACGGCCCGGGCCAGGTCCTCGTCGATCTCGTCGGGGTAGACCCCGCGGACGTCGTAGGCCTTGAACACCTTGGCGAGCTCGGCGGGCACGGTGACTCCTCGCGACGGACGGGCCTGTCTCGCGCGGAACGCGCGGGTTGGCGAGGGCGCATTCTAGCGCCAGGGCCGTCCGGACTTCGCCGAGCCGTGCTTCAGAACCTCCGCTCGGAGGCCAGCGAGAGGATATGGTTCAAGGGGACCGCGCTGCCCTGCTTGAACCAGCCCTTCCATTCGCACGCGTGGCAGGAGGCGAACAGGTGGTCCTCCGCCGGCGCCAGCCGGATGGCGATCGCGGTGAGCCTGGACGAGCTGCAGGTTGGGCACGTCATCTGGCACCTCGGCGGTGAGCGCCGCTGGGGTAGGGAAGTTGCCTGGACCGGCGCGCCGTGGCGGACTGGCGTGCTGTCCTTGATCGGCACGCGCAGGCTGGTCCCGCATGGCCCGATAGGACCCGTCATACCACCCGAGAGGACTATGCCGATCTCACCCAGCGCGGTGGGAGGACGCCCGCGGCGACGATCGGGTCACCCCTACGGGTCCCCGCGGGCGTCCCCGCGACGCTACCGGCTATCGTTCAACTCGACCAGCGACCGGAGAGGAGACCGTCCTGACCCGCGAGCGCCACGGCCGCCGCGCGCCACGGCCAAGGCTGCCGGTCCCCGAGGTCCACCCGCCGGGGTTCGGCAGCGAGGCGTTCATGCGGCTGGTCGAGGAGGCCGTCGCGAGCATCCCGGCGCAGTTCCGCGACAAACTGGCCAACGTGGAGTTCGTGGTCGAGGAGACCTTCCGCGGCGACGAGGTGCCCGGCGGCGGCCTGCTGCTCGGGCTCTACCAGGGCGTGCCCCTGCCCGAGCGCAGCGCGGGCTACTCGGGGGTGCTGCCCGACCGGATCGTGATCTTCCGCCGTCCCGTGGAGGCCCATTCCCACTCCGACGCCGACCTGGCCGAGCTGGTGCGCGAGGTGGTCATCCACGAGGTGGCCCACTACTTCGGCATCGACGACGAACGCCTGGACGAGCTCGGCTGGTGAGCGGCCGGACCTGGGCCCGGCTCAGGGTGCGGCGGCGGGGCCGGGCGTGACCGCGGCTTCGAGCGGCACGCCGCCGACGTCCGACCCGGGCACCAGCTGGCCCGGACCGACCGGGGCGGCGACCAGGCCGGGCGCGTCCGCGAGCAGCAGCAGGCTCTGCACGCCCTTGGGCACGTCGGTGAAGCGGACCTGCCCGGGCTCGACCGTGACCGAGCCGCCCTTGCCGGCCTGGGCCGTCGCCCCCGCGCCGGCGGGCGCCCCGCCGAGCGGCGACAGGGTCGCCGTGACCGGCCCACTGCCGGTGTTGGCCAGCACCAGGCGGCGGGAGGTGGGCACCACCGGCGCCATCCAGCGCGCGTCGAGCCCGCTGCCGCCGATGTCGAGGTAGGTGCTGTTGATCGCTCCCCCGCCGGACCCGTAGCGCAGCGCGGCGACGAACTTGGAGCCGTCCTGGGAGCGCACCCGCAACCCGAACACCGCCGCCTTGCCGAGGTCCACCGGGACCGGGGCCTGGTTGATGGCGCCGTCCCCGATGGGGAAGTCGAAGCCGGGCACCTTGAACGGGCCCTGGTCGTTGACGCCCTCGACGACCAGCGACAGCGGGTTGGGGTTGGGGTTGGTCACCAGCAGCTCGACCTGGCGTGCCTCGCCGCCCAGGCCGCCGGAGAACGCCCACGACGAGCGCATCGCCGGCTGGGCCGGCACGACCAGGCGCTGCTGCTTGTTGCCGATCTTGGAGTCGAGGCGCGCGCCCACCACCACCCGGCCCTGGCTCGCGACCACCTCGGCGGTGTAGTCGAGGGTCTGCACCTCGGGGACGTTGATGTCCTTGAGCACGGTGGCGCCGCCCCGCACGAACACGTTCTGCAGGGCCTCCGGGTGGAGGGAGCCCTCGGTCAGGTGCGGGGTGATGTTGACGGTGGCGTCGCTCGTCTCGGGGTTGACGATCACCAGGGTGACCTTGGTGTCGCCGCTCGAGCTGAGGCCGGGCAGCCACCAGCGGGTGGCCGGGCCGGCGACGCACGGCGGCTGGCCGGCGGAGCTGGCGGCGACCGGCGCGCCGAACGCCTCCACCTGTACGAAGCCGCCGTTGGGGCCGCCCTGGGCGTGGAAGACGCGGGTCGCCCGGGCGGCGAGCTGCTGCTGCCCGCCGCCGGCCGGCCCACGGTCCGACGCGGCCTCCAGGGAGGCGGCCCTCTGGCCGACGTTGTTGGCCGTGACGGTGCCGACCGAGTTGGGCAGCAGCGGGCAGACCCAGCGGGCCGAGTAGGGCGCGCCGGCGTCGGCCGCCGACGGGCCGGGGGCCTTCGGCACCATCCGCATCAGGCCGACGAGACCGCCGGCGACCAGGATCGCGATGCCGGCGAGGGCGAGGCCGGCCTGAGGGACCCTGGCCTGGCCGACCTTCACGCGCGGCAGCGCCCTGCTCCGGGTGCGGCGGTGCGAGCCGCTCCGCTGGCGCTGCTCGGCCGCGGCGGCCGGCGCCTGCGGTCCCACCCGGCGGCCCGGCTGTGGCGCGCCGGCCTCGTCGGCCTCGCCCGGCTCCTCGTCCTCGTCCCACTCCTGGTCCCACTCCTGGCCGGCCGGTGCGGGCCGTGCCGCCAGCTCCTCGGGATACGCGGGCCCACGCGGGTCGCGGTGGCCGAACCCCTCCAGGCCGAACTCGCCGGCGCCGGCGGGGGCCTCCCCGTACGCCGCGTCGTCGTAGTCCCGCGGGGCGCCGTAGCCGGGCGCCTCGCCGTAGCCGGGATGCGGGTGCGGCTCGGGCGGCGGTTCGGCGAACCGGGGCGGCTCAGCGAACCCGGTCTCGCCCCCCTGCCTCCAGGCCAGCGGCGGGGTGGGCCGCAGCGACTCCTCGCCGGGCGCGGCGCCGCGTGCCTCGGGCGTCCAGGGCCGCTCTGGCGCCCAGGGCTGCCCGCCGCCCGGTTGCTCGGCCGGCCACCCGGGCTGGGCGGCCGGCTCGGCGAACCCGGAGCCGTCGGGCGCCTCGCCGTACCGTGGCCGCTCCGCGGTGGTCTCCTCCGGCGCCGGCGGCTGCGCTGGTGCCGCCCCGGCGGCGCCTCGGCGGCCGCGGAAGAGGCTGCCGCGATCGTTGCGCCGGGTCAGCCGGCCGGTGATCCGCCCGCTGTTGCGCTGCGCGCGATCCGCGACCACACGGCCGCTGTCATCGGTTCCCGGTGCCGCGCCGGGCTGGTCCGGCGGCGCCGGCTGGCCACCAGGGTCGTGCCAGCCAGGGTCGGGCGGGGCGTCGTGCCGTTCTGGGCCCGGGCGCCGGTCGGCGTCGTGCCGGCCGGGGCGCGGCTCGGACTGGCCGACGTCGCGCCATTCCGGCATCGACCACTGGCCGGAGTCGTGACGGCCGCCCTGCTCGGCCTGGGCCGGGTCGCGCCAGCCGGGAACCGCCTGCTCGCCGGTGCCCTGCCAGCCGCCGCCCTCGTGCCCGGCGGCGTCACGCCAGGCCGGGCCGCCCGCCGGCGGGGTCCCCGGGTCCGGCCAGCGCCGGCCGGGCTGCTCGGGTCGGGCCCCGGTCCAGCGCTGCCGCGGCGGGGTGGTGTCGTCGGGCCAGTCCCGCTCGCCGGCCTGGCGCGGGCCCTGGTCACCGTGGTGGCGCCCGTTCTCGCCGCCCTGGCGGGAGGAGGGCTCGCCCTCGTAGTCGGGCCAGTCCGGGTAGTCAGGTTGCTCGCGCCATTCAGGGTGGCGGTCGCTCACCGCGCTGCTCCTTGCCTGGTCAGCTCCGCCACGGGAATCTCCGTGACGGTGTCGTCGAGGGTGATCGGCGCCGCCGGCGGCGCCGCCCTCGTCGGCCGGAACAGGGTAGCGACGGCCGCCAGGACCAGCAGCGCCTCGATCAGCAACAGGGTGCTGCGCCGGCCCTGGCCGGTCTCGGTGACCTGCACCAGCCCGCTGACCCCCTGGGGCACGACGAAGCCCTGCTCCCAGCCGAGCACGGTGGTCGGCTCGAGGCGGGTGCCCCCCACCCAGGCGCTCCAGGTGCGGCCGGCCGGGACCGGCAGCACCACCGTGGCCGGGCCGTCGACCTGTCCGGCGCCGCTGGTGAGGCCGCCGCCGCGCAGGGGCACGGGCGCCTTCGCGACGACCAGGTCCTGCAGCCGCTTCGGGAGCTGGCCGGGCAGCACCCAGCCGCTCGGGGCGGTGTCGGGCCCCTCGAACAGGGCCGCCTGGCTCGACGGCCGCCAGACCAGGTCCTGCTGGCGGGCCACCAGGTCGGTGAGCCGGTCGCCGTCCGGTCCTGGCCGCACCGCCACGAAGCCGATGTTGAACAGGCGCAGCATCGACCCGGCGCGGTGGGTGCGGGCCTGGGCGATGTCGGTCACCACCGAGCCGAGCGCCTCGGCGGCCTCCGCCGGCGCCGGCCGTCCCGGGTCGAGCAGGGTGCGTCCGGACGGTCCGGTCACCGCGTAGTCGAGACCGTGGTCGGGCCGGCCGGCCAGCCACAGCACCCGGGACGTGCCACCGGTGACGGTGGCCGGCAGCGCGCGGCCGTGCACGGGCTGCAGCTGCGCCCACGAGCCCGCGGCGAGGTGCGCGAAGACCACCACGCTGGAGGCGACCGCGAGCAGCGCCAGGGCGGTGGCGCCGAGGCGGCGCGGGTCCAGGTCGAGCTTGAGCTTGAACGAGCCGATCCCGGCCAGCGCCAGCGCCGCGGCGGCCGCCCAGGCGACCGCACCGGCGACCATCACGCCGCCGGGCCAGTTGGTGAAGGCCGGGGGCTGCCCACTGGCCTGCCAGGCGGCCAGCGCCGCGCCGACGACGAAGCCGAGGATCAGCCAGAACGTCTGCAGGCGGCGGCTGGCGGGGACGAACAGCAGCGCGGCCAGGGCCAGGACCGGGTACACCGGTCCGACCAGCACGCTGGGCAGGCCCGGCCCGCCGGGCCGCAGCTGCAGCAGGTCGAGCATGGACGGCGAGACCAGCGGCCGGTCGATGGCGCGCAGGGGCGAGGCGCCGGTGAACAGCAGCCCGCTCCACGGGGCCAGCAGGGCGAGCACGCCGGCGAAGCCGGCACCGAGGTAGATCGCCTGGCGCACCACGTTCGAGGGGCCCTGGGCGCGGAAGACCGCCAGGCCGCAGGCGCCGAGCACCACCAGGCCGAGGATCACCAGGGCGGGCGGGTACATGGCGATGGCGACCGCCGCGAGCAGGGTGAAGCGCAACGCGGGCCGCCACGGCTCGCGCGGCTGGTCGCTGCGGAAGGCGAGCACCACCTGGGCGAAGGCCACGGGTGCCAGCACCAGGAAGGCCAGCTCGCCGAGGCGGCCCTGGGCCAGCGCGCCGATGGCCAGCGGCGAGGTGGCGTAGAGCAGGCTGGCGACGGCCCGCGGCGCGCGCTCGGGCACCACCACCCGCAGGGCGCGGGTGCAGGTCGCCGCCGCCAACGGCAGCGCCAGCCAGAGCAGCAGCTTCTCGGCCACCAGGGCCTTGCCGGCGGCGAGCAGGCTGGCGAAGCCGAGCAGGACGAGCGACGGCGACGCGGCCAGGGTCGAGCCGAGCCCACCGGCGTGGAAGGCGGACCGGTACTCCGCGAACAGGTCCCAGGCGCTGGCCGGGAACGGCGCCAGGGCGCCGCCGCTGATCGACGAGGCGACCATCACCGAGCGCAGGGAGACGGCCATCAGCGCGGCGAAGGTGGCCACGGCGAAGCCGACCGGGTGGCGCGCGAGCACCCGCCCGATCGACGCGCCCAGCGCCGGCGAGTCTTCCTCCTCGCGGAAGCGCACCTCGGCGACGTGCTCGCCGACCTCGCCCTCGACCAGGTCGAGCAGGTCGCGCAGGAGCGCCCTGACGCGTTGACCGCCGGGCGCCTGGAAGGCCGAGAGGCGTTTGTCGTCGAGCTTGCGGGTCTTCTGCACCCTGCGCCGGTGGACCAGGGTGATGGGCAGCTCCTTGGCGTTCCAGCCCCATGCCCACAGCACCTGGGCGGCGTCGCCGGGGCGCCCGGTGAGGGTCAGCCCCAGCGCTCTGGCCAGCCCGCCGAGGAAGCTCAGCAGCAGCACCAGCGGCAGGCGCCGCAGCGCGGTCGCCTTGAGCATCGCCAGGATCGTGTGGCGCTCGATCAGGTAGCGCGGCAGGTTGGTGGCGCGGGTGCGGCGCGCCCTGGAGGCGGCGGCGCCGAAGTGGCGCACCCTGGCCTGCGGCACGATCAGCACGCGACCGCCGGCCAGGTGGGTGCGCCAGCACAGGTCGAGGTCGTCGCGGAAGGCCGAGATGCGCTCGTCGAAGCCGCCGATGCCCAGCAGCGCCTCGCGCCGCACCAGCATGCCGGCGGTCGAGACGTAGAAGACGTCCTGGATGAGGTCGTGCTGGCCCTGGTCGATCTCGTCGTCCTCGATCGGTGAGACCGCCCGGCCGGTGCGGTCCACCGACCAGCCGACCTCCTGCAGCCGCTCGGTGTCGTTCCAGTGCACCAGCTTGGGACCGAGGATGCCGGCCCCCGGCCGCGCCTCGGCCTCGGCGAGCAGGCGCTCCAGCGCATCCGGCTCGGGCGCGGAGTCGTCGTGCAGCAGCCAGAGCCAGTCCATGTCGGCCGAGCGCGGGTCGCGCAGGGCCGACATCACCGCCCGGCCGAACTGCCCGCGGACGGCGAGGATGGCGTCGGTGCCCAGGCGCGTGCGCGCCCAGTCGGCACTGCCGTCGGTGGAGCCGGTGTCGACGATCAGGACGTCGTCGATGGCGCGGGTCTGCCCGGCGAGGCCTCGGAACGTATCTCTCAGGAATGGTCGTCCGTTGTGGACCACGACCACGGCGAGGACGCGCTGAGGACTGACTGCCACTGGCGATGCGTCTCCTGAAGCAGGGGATGCTAGGGCGAGGTCAAGGCCGCGGGGGGCTGGCCACCGTATTCTGCCACCATGACAAGTACCCGTGGGGTTAGGTGACCTCCCCACGGGCAGGGCGGCATCCTACCATGCTTGCACTGCTGCGGCGTCAATCGGCTGGTCGCCGCCGCGGCAGCCGCCGCGGAGGGGCCATCGGCCAGGGACGGAGGCGCTCCGGCGCGCTCCGGGGGCGTGACGGCCTCCCCGGCGGCGCGGTGCCTGCCTCGCTCCCGAAAGATACGAAGAACTGCCTAAGCGCCATTGGGCCTCAGTAAGCAGGACGAGGCGCTGCTAGGAGGCCAGGCGCTTCAGGCGACGGCGCTCGCGCTCGCTGAGTCCGCCCCAGATGCCGAACCGCTCGTCGTTCGCCAGGGCGTACTGCAGGCATTCGAGGCGAACGCTGCAGGTGCTGCAGACGCGCTTGGCCTCGCGGGTGGAGCCGCCCTTCTCCGGGAAGAAGCAGTCGGCATTGGCCTGTAAGCAGGCGGCCCGCTCGTACCAGGGTTGCGTCTCGACCAGAGGGAGCCGGTTCATCGCTGCCCTCTCAACAGATGCGCGGCGGCCATGTGGTGCTCACGGGGGCTGCCGCCCCCCGCCCTCCTTCGTGCTCGCTGCGGCTCGCTGTGTAGTGCCATGGCCGTAATTACATCGGTGGGATTCTCGGTCATCTTGAGGGGCAGAATCAAGCAGTTTGGTACGCGGACGCCATCAATCTGTGACCTGATGGAGCCGCGGAAGACTCGTCCTCCTCCCTGTTCATCGGATAGCCTCTACGCCGCTCGACACCAGCCCGAGAGGCGTTCGTGTTCAAGACCACCCGCGCGCAGGCGACCTCCGGGACCCCCGGAGTCTTGACCGCTGGCGGGATCGAACTCGGGCCGGCCGACCTGGTCGCCGCCCGCCGCAGGGACCCCGCGGCGGTCACGCGCATCTACCAGGCCTACGCGCCGGCGCTGCTGCGCTTCTTCGTCGCCGCGGTGGGCGACAGGCACGCCGCCGAGGACCTCACCGGCACGGTCTTCGCCGCCGCGATCGAGGACCTGCCCGGGTTCCGCGGCGAGATCACCAAGCTCGGCGGCTGGCTGTTCCGCATCGCCCGCCACGACCTCTACGACTACCGGCGGCGGGTCGCCAGGGCGCGCACCGAGAACCTCGACGACGTGCTCGACGAGGCCGCCCTGGCCGAGAACGCCCCCGACCCGCAGGACCTGGCGATCGACCGCCTCGAGGGCAGCAGGGTCATGGCAGCGCTGGACCAGCTCTCCACCGACCAGCGTGAGGTGCTGCTGCTGCGGCTGGCCGCCGGGCTGACCGCTCCCGAGGTCGCGGCGACCCTCGGCAAGACCACCGGCGCCGTCAAGGCGCTGCAGCACCGCGGGCTCGCCAGCCTCGCCCGGGTGCTCGGACTGCGCACCGATCGCACACAGGAAGGCGAGGACCCGTATCCATCCGGCCCCGTCGATCGCCTCAACTCTCAGGAGGAGGGTTGACGATGGGGAGGCCCTTGAGCCTCGACGACGAGCTGGACGCGCTGCTGGACGCCCCCCCAGGCGACAGCGGCCAGCGTGTCTCCGCGGAGCTCGCCCCGCTCGTCGCGGTGGCCACGGCCCTACGGGCCGAGCTTGCCACGGTGGTGGTGGATCCCGGCGTCGCACGCCGGCACCTCAGCCATGCCATCGGCCTGCCCCGGCTTGCGCCGTTCCAGTCCTCCGGTCACAGCCTCAACGGCTCCACCCGGCGCATCGGCACCGACGTCCCGCTGCGGCCGGCCGAGCGGCCGGTGGAGCGGTCGGGGCCGTCGCGCCTGCGCCGCCGCGTCGCCGCGATCGCCCTCGCCGCCGCGCTGCTGCTGATCCCGGTCACGATCGCGTCGGGCAAGTCGCTGCCGGGCCAGCCGCTCTACCCGGTGAAGCTCTCGGTCGAGGAGGTGCGCCTGACCGGGCTTGCGTGGTCGCCGGCCGGCACCGCCCGCGAGCGCCTGCGCATCGCCGACGTCCGCCTCCACGAGCTCTCCCAGCTCGCCGACAGCGGTCAGGTGGAGCGCGTGCCCGACGCCGTCCTCACCCTGCGGGCCGCGGTCGACTCCGCCGCGCAAGCGGTCGACCAGGCCACGCTCCAGGAGCTGGACTCCGACCGCACCGTCGCCCTGCGCCAGAACCTCTGGCAGGTGCAGGACCAGCAGATCATCCGCCTGACCACCGTTGCCGCGCGGCTGCCGCGGACCTCCCCGGCCGCCCAGGAGGCCAGAGCCGTCGCCGAGCGCGCCCTGGTCAGCGCGAAGAAGCAGCGCGCCACGCAGCCCCCGCCAGGCGGCTAGCACAGCGGAGCGCTGGCGGCGGCGCGCCGGCCGGTGGCAGACTGCGCCCCAACCTGGCCCGCTGACCGAAAGGCCCTCCTTGCTGGTGGCGCTCGCGGGTGGGGTCGGGGCTGGGCGCTTCTTGCGCGGCCTGGTCCGCATCCACCCGCCCGAGCAGCTCGTCGTCGTCGTCAACACCGGCGACGACCTGCGCATGCACGGCCTGGCGATCTCGCCGGACCTGGACTCGGTCAGCTACACGCTGGCCGGCCTGGCCGACGAGGAGCGCGGCTGGGGGCTCGCCGGCGAGACCTGGAACGTGCGCGACGCGCTGGTGCGCCTCGGCGAGCCGGGCTGGTTCGGCCTCGGCGACCGGGACATCGCCACCCACCTGTACCGCACCCGCCGGCTGGCCGAGGGCGCCAGCCTCAGCGAGGTCACCGCCGAGCTGTGCGAGCGCCTCGGGGTGCCCGCCCGGCTGGTCCCGATGAGCGACGACCGCGTCGAGACCAGGGTCGAGGTGGACGGCCCGGACGGCCCCGAGGACCTCGGCTTCCAGGAGTGGTGGGTGGGGCGGCAGGCGCGCGACCCGGTGCGCCGGGTTCGCTTCGTGGGCGTGGAGCGCGCCCGTCCGGCGGCGGGCGTGCTGGAGGCGCTCGGCGGCGCCGACGGCATCGTGGTCTGCCCCTCCAACCCGGTGGTCTCGATCGCCCCGATCCTGGCGGTCCCCGGAGTGGTCGAGGCGGTGCAGGCCGCCCGCTGCGGCAAGGTGGCGGTCACGCCGATCGTCGCCGGCGCCCCCGTGCGCGGCATGGCCGACAAGCTGCTGCCCGCCTGGGAGGTGGAGGTGTCGGCGCGCGGGGTCGCCGGGCTCTACGCCGACCTGGTCGACGCGTTCGTGCTCGACGCGGTCGACGCCGACCAGGCCGGGGACGTCAGCGCGCTCGGGCTGCGGCCGCTGGTGACGCCGACCGTGATGCGCACCGTCGAGGACGCCGCCGCGCTGGCCAAGACCGCCCTCTCGGCGCTGTGAGCGGGTCGGGGACCGGCCCGCGGCCGGGGGTGGTCAGCGTCGTCGGGCTGCCCGGGCTGCCCGAGGTGCGGGCGGGCGACGACCTGGCGCGGCTGCTGCTCGACGGGATCGAGGCCGCGGGCGAGCGGCTGCGCGACGGCGACGTCGTCGCCGTCACCTCCAAGGTGGTCGCCAAGGCCGAGGGCTGCCTCGTCCCCCTGCCGGCCGACCCGGCGGCGCGCGAGCGGGTCCGGCGCGAGCTGGTCGCGGCCGAGACCGTCCGGGTGGTGGCGCGCCGTGGCTCGCTGGTGATCGCCGAGACCAGGCACGGTCTGGTCGGGGCGAACGCCCTGATCGACGCGTCCAACGCCGGCGGCGACGCGCTCGTGCCGCTGCCCGCCGACCCGGACGCCTCGGCCGCGCGGCTGCGCGCGGCCCTGGCCGCCGCGACCGGCGCGGACGTGGCCGTGGTGGTCACCGACACCCTCGGCCGGCCCTGGCGCCTGGGCCAGACCGACGTGGCCGTGGGCCTGGCCGGCATGGGCGCGCTGGCCGACTACCGCGGCCGCCGTGACGGCGACGGCCGCGTCCTGGAGGTCACCGAGATGGCCGTGCCCGACGAGGTCGCCGCCGCCGCCGACCTGGTCAAGGGCAAGCTCGCCCGGGTCCCGGCGGCGCTGCTGCGCGGGGTCGCACGCCCGCCAGGGGACGGCACCGCCCGCCAGCTCGTGCGCCCGGCGGCCGAGGACCTGTTCCGCGGTGCCGGCGCCCCGGAGGAGCTGCTCGCCTTCCTGGAGGGAGCCGCCGAGCCGGCCGCGATGCGGCCCGACCCGGTCGACCCGGCCGTGGTCGAGCGCGCCGTGGAGGCCGCCGCCGTATGGGCACCCCAGCCGGCGGGGGTGGTCCGGGTCGGCTCGGCCGCCGCCCGCGAGCGCTGGCTGGCCGTGGACGACCGGCCGGCCGGCGACCGGGCCGCCGTGGTCGCGCTGGCGCCGGTGCTGCTCGTCCCCTGCCTGGTCGGCGACGACGCGCCCGGCGGGGACGCCGGCGCCTGGCTCGAGGCCGGCGCGTTCGTCCACGCGCTGGCGCTGGCGCTGCGCGCCCAGGGCCTGGCGGCCGCCTGGCTCCCGGCCGAGCCGTCCCTGCGCCGGGCCGCCGCGAGCGCGCTCGACCTCCCGGGCGGCTGGCTCCCCCTCGGCGCCCTGGTCGCCGGGTATCCCCGGGCGGCGGCCGCTCCCCCACCGCCCGCCGCGAAGCCGCCGGCGGTGCTCGACCGCTAGCGCGATCCGCGGGGGACGTCGTGGCCGGCTCCCGCTCCCGGTCCTCTTCGCTCCTCGAGCCCCGGACCCTCCGCGCGCGCGGCCAGAAGGCCGCCGGATACCCGGCGCTCCGGCGCCTACACCGGGGCAGTGGCGGGCGAGCGCATAGAATTCACCCGAGAACCCGTCATCGGCGTCCGCCGACCACCCACCCCGGAGACAGTCGTTCATGGTCGATCAGCAGAAGCCTGGCAAGGCGGCGAGCACGAAGCCGGGGTCCAAGGGGTCCGGCGGCCCGTCCCAGAAGCAGCAGGGCGGCCAGTCGAAGAAGAAGGCCCAGGCCGGCAAGGGCAAGCTCGTCAAGGGGGCCGCGGCCCGCCGGGAGGCGCAGCGCCGCCGCCGCAACCGCACGATCGCCTGGACGGCCGGGGTGATCGCGGTGGTGCTGGTGCTGGTGGGCCTGGTGGTCTGGCAGGGCCGGGACCGCTCCACCAAGCTGACCAACCCGAGCGCCGCCGCGCTGGCCGAGGCGACCCGCTCGGCCGGGTGCGGCGAGGTGAGGCAGTTCAAGGAGGCCGGCCGCGACCACATCAGCGGCAGCACGCAGCCCAAGAACTGGAACTCGCAGCCCCCGACCTCGGGCGACCACCTGGGCACGCCGCTGCCGCCCGGCATCTACGCCGATCAGCAGGACGAGCGGGCGCTGGTGCACAACCTCGAGCACGGCTACGTGGTGGTGCAGTACAAGAACCTGCCGCAGCAGCAGGTCGACCTGCTCACCCGCATCGCCGAGGGCCTGAGCGGCCAGAAGTTCGTGCTGGCGCCCTACGACGGGCTGCCGGCCGACGGCGTGGCCCTGACCGCCTGGCGCAACCTGCGGACCTGCAACCAGTCGAACATCGACGTGGTCTCGGCGTTCGTCCACGACTTCATGGTCCCCGGCGGCGGCAAGTCGGTGGCACCGGAGCCGAATGCGGCGTGACACCCAGCCGGTCTGCGACCGGCTGGGTGTCACCGGGTGGGCCGCACGGGAGGCGACCCGCCCAGAGGCCCCACCCGGGAAGCATTTCCGTTGACAGACGGCCCGGAGGCCGGGCCCGGGCCGTCCCGACGCCGACGCCACAGCGGCGCCACCGCCGGGGGCCCCGTCATACGCGGATGGCGCCGGGGCCGAGGTGGACGCCGGGGGCGACCCGCAGGCCGCCGGCGAGCACGTTGCCGCCCTCGATGACCACGCGGTCGCCGAGGATGGTGCCGTCGCCGACCACCGCGCCGGACCCGACCACGACCTCGCTGCCGACGATCGAGTCGGAGACCTTGGCGCCCGACTCGAGGCGGGCGTTCTCCAGCAGCACCGAGCGCTCCAGCCTGGCACCGCCGCTGACCACCGCGCCCGGGCCGAGCACCGACGGGCCGAACACGCGCGCCTCGTCCTCGATGCGGACGCCGGCGCCGACCATCACCGGGCCGCGCAGCACCGCGCCGTCGGCGATCTCGGCGTTGTCGGCGACGTACTGGTTGCGGCGCCGCTCGGTGGCGTTGATGGGCAGGTGCAGCCGCCCCTCCAGCAGGTCCGCCTGGGCCTGCAGGTAGGCGATCGGGGTGCCGAGGTCACGCCAGTAGCCGTGCAGCTCGTAGCCGTACACCGGCGCGCCGGAGGCCAGCAGCCTGGGGAACAGGTCGCGCTCGAAGGAGGACGGCAGGCCGGCCGGCACGTGCTCGAGCACCGACGGCTCCAGCACGTAGACGCCCGCGTTGATCAGGTCGGTGACCCAGCGGTCCTCGTCCGCTCCCGGCTTCTCCAGGAACGCCGCCACGCGTCCGTCACCCTCGACGGGGACCAGGCCGAAGGCGCTCGGGTCGGGCACGCGCACCAGCGCCAGGGTGGCGGAGGCCCGGCGCTCGGCGTGCGCCTCCACCAGCCGCTGGAAGTCCAGGTCGACCAGGATGTCGCCGTTCAGCACCAGGAAGGTCTCCCCGAGCAGGTGCGACAGGCGCTTGACCGCGCCCGAGGTGCCCATCGGGGTGTCCTCGGACGACAGCGTCACCTCCACCCCGGCCTTGCGCGCCGCCGGCAGCAGCTCGTCGAACGCCTCCGGCAGGTACATGGTGGACAGGACCACCTCGTGGAAGCCGGCGGCGGCGAGCTGGCGCAGGTTGTGCAGCAGGAACGGCTCGTTGGCGAAGGGGATCAGCGGCTTCGGCCGGGTCGAGGTGAGCGGGCGCAGGCGGGTGCCGAAGCCCCCGGCGAGGATGACGGCTTGCACGCTTCGCTCCTTTGTTGAAACGCTTCGGTGGGCCGCCGCCGCTTGTTGCGCCGGCTTCCCTCGTCGCTCCTTTGTCGCCTGCGGCTCCTTCGTCGCTCCTCAGTCCAGCCGGCGCGCGGCGGCGGCCCACCTCGCTAACACCAGAAGCCAGCTGGCTTCCCTTATCGCTTCCCTTGTCGCTCCTCAGTCCAGCCGGCGCGGCGGCGGCAGCCCACCTCCCTGATGCCTGCGCCCGCTTCCTGACCTTCGCGAGGGTACGAGGCAGTCTACGGCGCCCCGTCGGCGACTGCCTTGCGGTAGGCGGCGGCGGTGAGGTCGGCGCAGCGCTCCCAGGTGAAGGCGGTGGCCCGGTGGCGGCCCCTGCGCGCCTGGTCGGCCCGGGCGGCCTGGTCGCCGAGGAGCTTGACCACGGCGGCGGCGAGCTGCTCGGGGTCGCCGGGCGGGACCAGCAGGGCGGCGTCCCCGGCGACCTCGGGCAGCGACCCGCCGGTGGTGGTCACCACCGGGGTGCCGCAGGCCATCGCCTCCAGCACCGGCAGGCCGAAGCCCTCGTACCGGCTCGGGTAGACGAGCAGGTCGGCACCGCTGAGCAGGGCCGCCTTGTCCTCCTCGGGGACGTAGCCGGTGAGGCGGACGCGCTCGGCGACGCCGCTGGCCGCGACCGCCTCGCGCAGCTCGCCGGCGCCCCAGCCGGCGAGGCCGGCAAGGACCAGGGTGTGGGGCAGCTCGGGGGCCAGGGTGGCGAACGCCCGCACCAGGGTCGGCAGGTCCTTGCGGGGCTCGAGGGTGCCGAGCCCGAGCAGGTAGGGGCCGTCCAGGCCGATGCGCGCGCGCAGCCGAGCCACCTCCTCGTCGGAGGCGGGGACCAGGTCGGTGCCGAGCGGGGTGACGTCCACCCGCTCGCTGGCGACGCCGAGGTGCTCGACGAGGTCGCGGGCGGTGGTGGCCGAGACGCACAGGACCCGGTCGGCGCTGGCGGCGGCGCGGCGCAGCGCCCAGCCGAAGTAGCGGACCTTGGCCGCCTCGTGCCACTCCGGATGGGTCACCAGGGTGAGGTCGTGGACGGTGACCACGGTCGGCAGGCTCGCCCGCAGCGGCAGCTCGTAGTGGAGGCCGTGGAGCACCTGGGCGCCGCTGCGGCCGGCGGCCACGCCGGCGGCGAGCTGGGTCCAGCCGATGCGCGCGGGGCGGCCGAGCCCGGCCGCCCGCACCGGGCGCAGGCGCAGCCCCGGTGCGGCGAGCGCGGCGAACGACCCGAGGGCGGCGAAGACCACCAGGTCGAGGTCGTCGCGGCGGGTGAACTGCGCCAGCAGCCCGGCCGCGTACACCCCGGCGCCGGTCAGCCGCGGCGGGATCGCGGTGGCGTCCACCGCCACCCGCAGGGGCGCGGTCATCCCGCCCTCCGCACCGGCGAGGGTTGGAGCCGCTGTCCGCGGGCTCCCCCCCGGATCATTCCGGCCCTCATGCCAGCGCCTCCAGGTAGGCGGCCCAGGTCGCCGCGGCCGTCGCCGGCCAGGTGAAGCGCGCCGCCCGCCGCGGCCCCGCGGCGCTGAGCCGGGCGCGCAGCGCCTGGTCGCCGACCAGGCGCAGCAGCCCGGCGGAGATGGCGGCCTGGTCGGACGGGTCGACCAGCAGCGCGGCGTCCCCGGCGACCTCGGGCAGGCTGGAGCGGTCGCTGGTCAGCACCGGGAGGCCGTGGGCCATCGCCTCCAGCACCGGCAGGCCGAAGCCTTCGTAGAGGCTGGGGTAGGCGAGGCCGTCGGCGGCGGCGTAGAGGCCGTGCAGGACCGCGTCGCCGACCGGGCCGGCGAGCACGACCCGGGCCGCCGGCGGCAGCGCGGGTCCCCAGCCGACCGGGCCGGCCACGACCAAGTGGTGGTCGGGCAGCTCGCCGGCCACGGCCGCGAACGCGGCCAGCAGCCGGCGCAGGTTCTTGCGCGGCTCCAGGGTGCCGACGGCGAGCAGGAACGGCCCGCGGACGCCGAGGTCGTCGAGCAGGCGCCGCGCCGCGGCGGGGTCGTGCCCGGGCAGCTCGACGCCGAGCGGGGTCACCGCCACCCGGCCCGGCTCCAGCCCGTAGAGGTCGGCGAGGTCGCGGGCGGTGGCCGCCGACGGCACCAGCACGCGGGCCGCCTCGGCGACGGCGATGCGGGTGGCGCGCTCGTGGAAGCGGCGGCCGGCGGCCGGGTAGGTCTCAGGATGGTGGTGGAAGCCGAGGTCGTGGACGGTGGCGACCAGCACGCGGCCGGACGCGGGCGGCACCGCCGCGCTGGTCGCGTGGACCAGGTCGAGCGCGGCCAGCAGGCGGCCGGGCAGGCGCGGGCGGCGCAGGCGCACCCAGGCGCGGGTCGCCACCCGGCCGGGCAGCGCCAGCGCGGTGGTCGCCCTCGGATCCAGCCCGGCGCCGGCGAGCCGGTCGGCCGGGTGCCTGCCGGTGATCCAGCGTACGCTGCCGCCGCCGTCGCCGGCGACCGTGGGGAGGTGGCGGGCCAGCGCGGCGACGTAGCGGCCGATCCCGCCCGGCACGGGCCCGAAGAGCTGCTCGGCCACCACCCCGGCGCGCGGCCGGGGGGCGGACGGCGGCCGGCCGGCCGCGGCCGCTCCCACCGGCCCCGGCGCCGGGTCGTGGCGGGCGCTCATGTGAGGGCGCGGCGGTAGGCCGCGATCGTCGCGCGGGCGCACCGCTCCCAGGTGAACCCTGCGGCGTGGCGGCGCCTGGCGGCGCGGCCGTCCTCGCCGCCGTCGTCCTTCAGCACCGTGGCGAGCGCCCCGGCGAGCGCGGTGTGGTCGCCGACCGGGACCAGGTCGGCCTGGTCGCCGAGGACCTCGCGCAGCGCGGGCAGGTCGGAGGCGACCACCGGGGTGCCGCAGGCCAGCGCCTGCAGCGGCGGCAGGCCGAAGCCCTCGTAGCGGGAGGAGAAGACCAGCGCGGCGGCACCGGCCACCAGCCGCCTCAGGTCGCGCTCGGGCAGGTAGCCGGGCATGCGCACGGCGCCTTCTGGCAGGCCACCGAGGTCGAGGTCCTCGCCCCAGCCTGGCGGCCCGGCGAGCACCAGCGGCGGCACGCCTGGCGTGCCCGCGAGCAGCTCCCGGTAGGCGTTCAGGAGCGTGTCGAGCCCCTTGCGCGGCTCGCGGCTGCCCACGAACAGCAGATAGTGCTCGGGTAGCGCGTGGGCTTCGAGCCACGACCGCTCCGGCGGGCGCGCCTCGGACCAGGCCGCGCTCACACCGAGCGGGGTGACCAGCACCCGCTCAGGGGCGACCCCGTAGGCCTCCGCCACCTCGGCCGCCACCGCCGCGGTGGGCGTGCAGACCGTCGCCCCCCGCGCCAGCCCGCGCGGCACCAGCGTGGTGTAGTGCGCCGTCGCGGCCGTGACCATCGCCGGGAACCGCAGGTAGGTGAGGTCGTGGACGGTGAGCACCCCGGCCGCCCTGCGCGTGGGCGGCAGCACGAAGTTGGTCGCGTGGAACACGTCGACCCGCCCCGACAGCCACTCCACCGGCGGCAGCGGGACGCGCTCCCAGGCCGCCCGCAGCAGGCGGGCTGGCACGCGGCGGCGGCCGCAGCGCACCCGCGGCCCGACCGGGGCGACGCCGGGCAGGTCCCTGGTGCCCCGCCAGGTGAACGGCACCAGCACCAGCTCGTCGGGCTCGTCGAGCTGGGCGAGGCCCTCCACCAGGCCGTGGACGTACTGCCCGACGCCGGTGCGGACGCCGAGCAGCGGGGTGGCGTCGAGCGCGACCTTCATGGGCCGGGCCGGGGCACCAGCCAGCGCTCGAGCTGGCCGCGGCCGACGCGGGCGCGGCGCGCCAGGTCGCGCCGGCGGGCCAGCATGGCCGGGAGCAGCCGCAGGTAGGAGACGCACACCCGCAGGCGGAGCAGGGTCGGCCGCAGCGGCGGGCGGCGCCGGGTGTGGCGCGCCCGGGCCGCCTCCCGCAGGGCCAGCGAGGCGGTCGTCAGCGGGTAGCGCAGCACCTCCCGCAGGGCCAGCCGGGCGCTGGCGTTCTTGGTCAGCATCAGCAGCCGGTTGCGGTCCACGTGGAAGGTGAACAGCGGCGACCACTCCTTGGAGGAGGCCGAGTGGATGTGCCGCACCACCGCGCCGGGCTGGTAGCTGATCGACCAGCCCAGCGCGCGCAGCCGCCAGGCCAGGTCGGTGTCCTCGTAGTAGAGGAAGAAGTCGTCGTCGAAGAAGCCGGCCTCGCGCAGCGCCTCGGTGCGGAAGCACACCGCCGCGCCGCAGAAGGTGAACACCTCCTCGGCGCGCTCGTACTGCCCCCGGTCGGGCTCCTGGTAGGCGCGGTCGGCGCCGTAGCCGTCGGAGAACACCTTGCTGCCGGCGTTGTTGAGCACGTCCACCAGGGCCACGCCGGCGGGAAGGACCACCTCGGCGTCGGCGACCTCCTGCGTCGCCTTGACGGTCGCGGCGGCGCCCTCCCAGGCGACCTCGACCGGCTTGGCGGCCTCGGCGGCCAGGCGCAGGCCGAGGCGGATCTGGTTGGCCGCGCTGGCCCGCTGAAGCGAGCCAGCCCCGCGCCAGCCCGGGCCCGCGCCTCCGCCGTGCTGGTCGACCGGGACCAGCAGAGTGCCGGCGGGCCGCACCCAGCGGAAGCGGCCGTCGCCCTCCCCCTCCGGGCCGTAGGCGACCTGGTCCCAGAGGACGTACTCGGTGACGTCGAGGCCGTCGACGGTCACCTGGTAGACGCGCGCGCCGAGCTCGCGCGGGTCGAGCCCGCCCGGGACGAAGCCGGGCATCGACAGCCGCAGCGCCACGAAGCGCGGCAGGAAGACCACCTTGGCGGTGGCCGCGGCGAGCCGCTCCGAGCCGGGAGCCGAGAACGGCTCCAGCAGGCGCGCGAGCCAGTCCGGGGCGGGCCGGGCGTCGTTGTTGAGCAGGGCGACGAACGGCGTCTCGACCTGGCGCAGGGCGACGTTGTTGCCGCCGGCGAAGCCGTCGTTGCGCGGGTTGGCCAGGACCTTCACCCAGGGGTAGTCGCGCGCCACCACACCGCCAGCTGGCCGTCGGGCAGGTCCTGGGCCGCCAGCGCGTCGAGGCAGTCCGGCAGGAGGTGTGCCCCGTTCCAGTTGACGATCACCACCGTGACCAGCGGTGGCGCAACGCTGCCTTGCCGCGGTGCTGTGGCCGACTCCAAGACGCCGGGGCCGGGGGTTGGCGAGGAGGTGGAACGGGTCCGCATGTCGTCGCAGTCTACTCGGCAGCCGATATCCTGACGGGGGCGCACTATACTGCGCGGGTCCCGGCACCCGGGACCGCGGACGGAGACGTCGACGCCGGCTCGCCACCGCCGGCCGGCGCAGTCAGGAGAGCACATGCAAAGCGTGGCCGACGCCCGTGCCTCGGCCCAGTCGCGGATCCGGCTCGAGCTGCTGGCCAACCTGGTCCGCAAGGACCTGAAGGTCAAGTACAAGAACTCGACCCTCGGCTTCGTGTGGTCGCTGGCCAACCCGCTGCTGTACCTGGCGGTGTTCTCCCTGGTGTTCCGGGTCTTCCTTCGCGCCGGCGTGCCCGGGTTCGCCGTGTTCCTGATGTCGGGGCTGCTGGTGTGGAACTTCTTCAACACCTCCACGATGAGCGCAGCTGGCGCCGTGGTGGGCAGCGCCAACCTGGTCAAGAAGGTGCGCTTTCCCCGGTTGGTGCTGCCGCTGGCGTCGGTCGGTTTCGGCGGGGTCCATTTCGTCCTGCAGCTCGGGGTGCTGTTCGTGTTCCTGGTCCCGTTCCACCGGCAGACGTTCGGGCCCCAGCTGTGGCTGCTGCTGCCGGCAACCGCCGTCGCCGTGCTGTTCACCGTTGGGATGAGCCTGCTCGTGTCCGGCCTGAACGTCCGCTACCGGGACGTCGAGCACCTGCTCGAGATCGCCATGCTCGCGTGGTTCTGGATGACGCCGATCGTCTACTCGGCTGCCCTGGTGCAAAAGCACCTGCAGGCCAAGGGCCTGTTCTGGCTCTACATGGCCAACCCGATGACCAGCGTGGTCACCGCCATGCAGCGGGCGATCTACCGCGATCCCGTCAAGGTCGTCGACGGCGTGCCCACCCAGATCCTGGCCGCCGACGGCTACGGGTTCTACCTCAAGTGGCTCGGGATCGCCGCAGCCGTGTCGCTCGGGCTGATCGCGCTCGGGCTTCTGACCTTCCAGCGCCTCCAGGCCAACTTCGCGGAGGAGTTGTAGTGAGCGGGGCGGTGATCACGGCCCACGCGGTCTCCAAGAGGTTCCAGCTCCACCACATGCGAGCCACCAGCCTCAAGGAGCGGCTCCTGCTGACCCGCAAGACGGTCTCCGAGGACTTCTGGGCCCTGCGTGACATCGACCTCGAGATCGGGCATGGCGAGACCGTCGGGCTGATCGGTCCCAACGGGTCCGGCAAGTCCACCCTGCTCAAGGTCCTGGCCGGCATCCTTGCCCCCACCACCGGGACGGTCGAGGTGCACGGCCGGGTCGCCTCCCTGCTCGAGCTCGGGGCCGGCTTCAGCGGCGAGCTGACCGGGCGCGAGAACATCTACCTCAACGCCTCCATCCTGGGCCTGTCCCGGCGCGAGATCGACCGCAGCTTCGACGCGATCGTGGCCTTCTCGGAGCTGGAGCCGTTCATCGACAACCAGGTCAAGCACTACTCCTCGGGCATGTACGTCCGGCTTGGCTTCGCCGTCGCCGCCCACGTCGACCCCGACGTCCTGCTGGTCGACGAGGTGCTGGCCGTCGGCGACGAGGCCTTCGCGGCCAAGTGCCTCGCCAGGGTGGCCGAGTTCCAGCAGCAGGGCAAGACCATCCTGTTCGTAACCCACGGGCTGGACATGATCGCTCGAATCTGCAACCGCGCCGCCGTGCTCAACCAAGGCCGCATGCTCTACGAGGGAGACCCCGAGGAGGCGGTCGAGCGGCTGCGCGCGTTCATGGGCACGGCCGAGAACCAAGAGGACGGGCTGGTCGGCAGCGGCCTGCTCGAGATCGTCGACGCGCGCGTGCTCGACCCCCGGACTGGCCAGGCTTCGCGGGACTTCCGGGTCGGTGACGAGCTCGTGGTCGAGGTCGACGTGAAGGGGTTGCCCGAGGCGCCGGCGGCCGGCGTCCGGGTGATGGTGACCGGCTGGGCCGACTACTGGATGTACCTGATGGAGACCCCCTCGGACCTGGTGCCCCCGGGGGGCGCGTCGCGGACGGTGCGCTTCCGGGTCCCGTCCCTGCCCAACATGCAGCGGGTGTTCTCGTTCTCGGTGGCGCTGCTCAAGACGGATACCAAGGACGTGCTCGACGCCCGCCGGTTTGGCGACCAGTTCCAGGTCCAAGGTCCCGCCGAGGTCGGGCTCTCCAAGGTCGACTACGAGTACGAGCTGGTCGCGGAGGACCGGGCGTGAGCGAGGCCGTCAGGGACCCGCTCACCAGGCCGGGGACCGTGCCGATCTAGGACCACCAGACCTCCGCGCGTGCCGGCGTTGGACCGGCGCGGTATGGTGCCGCCCGAGACGCGCAGGGCGCCGCCGAGGAGCGAGATGCCACAACGGTTCCCGATCGTGATCAACTGCCGGGACCGCCTCAAGTCCCTCGCCGAGCTGGTGGCATGGCTGGAACGCGCCGACCAGGGGCCGATCCTCCTGGTCGACAACGACTCGACCTACCCACCGCTGCTCGACTACTTCGAGCGGACCCCGCACGAGGTGATCCGCCTGGGCCGGAACGGCGGCCCGTACGCGCCCTGGACGTCCGGCGTCGTCGCCGAGCGGCTCGCCGGCCGGTGGTACGCGTCGACCGACCCCGACATCGTCCCCGACGAGGGCTGCCCACTCGACGCGCTGGTGTTCTTCCACGACGTGCTGCAGCGCTACCCGGCCTACCCGAAGGCCGGTTTCGGCCTGCGGATCGACGACCTGCCCGACCACTATCGGTTCGCTGCCGAGGTGCGCAACTGGGAGCGGCGCTTCTGGGCCAACGCCCTCGAACCTGGCCTGTACGCGGCGCCGATCGACACCACGTTCGCCCTCTACCGGCCGGGCGTCGGCTTCCAGATCGACAGCGCGATCCGCACCGGAGAGCCGTACACAGCCCGCCACACCGCCTGGTACACCAACAGCGAGAACCCCTCCGACGAGGAGCGGTGGTACCGGACGCGCGCACAGCCGGAGGCCAACAACTGGAACCGCGAGGAGCTGCCCGAATGGCTCGCCGAGGCGGTCGAGCGGATCCGGGCCACCGGCGACCCTCGACCTCGCCCCGAGCCGCCACGGGCCGCCGAGCCGCCCTCGACCTCCCAGCCGGTACCAGAGCTCAAGCGGGCGCCCGAGAACGGCCCCCCGGCCCGGCCCGGCGCCCGGCGGCGACTGCGGGCCTGGCTACACCGTTGACCAGCGCCAGCCTCCGGGGTCCTGGTGCCACCGTCCGCCAGGCACCGGCCGGGGAGTTGCCGCTCCAGGAGCAGCCCGACCCTCCGGCCCGTGGTCGGAGCCGCTCCCGGTGGCGGGCAACGCCCGGCTCGGTGGCCGACCCCGCCTCGGTCCTCGGGCTGCTGATCCTGGCGTTGCTGAGCCGGCGGCTCGGCTACCTGTTCTCGCACTCGTTCTGGCTGGACGAGGGCTGGGTCGCCGACTCGGTCCGCGCCCCCCTCGGCCAGCTCAGGCTGCTCACCTCGTCCACGCCGATCGGCTGGACGCTGCTGCTGCGCCTGATACCGCCGGTCGGCCCGCCCGAGCGCCTGCGGCTGCTGCCGATCGCCTTCGCGGTGGCCGCGGTGATCCCCGCCTACCTGCTCGGCCGGCGGCTGGACCGGGTGCAGGCGGTCGCCGCCGGCCTCGCCGCCGCGGTCGCGCCGAGCGCCCTCGCCAACGACGACCTGAAGCAACACCGCCGACGTGCTGGTGACCCTGCTGCTGCTGTGCCTCGCCGCCTGGGTCGAGTCGGCATGGAGTGTGCGCCGCCTCGCGGTCCTGTGCGCCGTGTGCGTGCCGGCGGTGCTGGTCAGCCACGCCACCGTGTTCGCCTCGGCCGCGGTGCTCGGCGCGCTCGCGCTGCGCTGCCTGGCCGAGCGCCGCTGGGAGCGGTTGCGCTGGGTGGCCGCGCTCGGGCTCGCCGTCGCGGTCGTCGAGGGCGCCGTCTACCTCACCTTCCTGTCGGTCGGCGACAACGCCGGGATGCAGCGGTACTGGGCGCCGTTCTTCGTCCCGCTGTCCTCGGGGCCCGGCCGGGCGGTCGCCTTCGTCGGCTCCCACCTCGCCGGCGCCCTCGGGCGCGCGGGGTTCGGGCCCTGGGCGCTCGCCGGCCTCCTGGCCCTCGCCGGCCTGGCCGCGCTCTGGCGCGGGCGCCTGCGCGCGACCGCACTGGCCGTGCCGCTCCTGCTGGGCGAGCTGGTGGTGGCGGGCGTCGCCCACCGCTACCCGTTCCTGGACGAGCGCACCAGCCTGTTCTTCACCGTGCTGGTCACCGTCTGCGCCGGGCTCGGGGTCGGCGCGCTGGTGGCGCTCGCGTTCCGGCGGCCGCTGACGGTCCCGCTCGGGCTGGTCGGCGCCGGCCTGGCCCTTGCACTGCTGCTGCCGGCCAGCCGCGCGGCGGTGCGCACCCCGATGCCGGGCAGCACCGTGCGCCAGCAGGTCGACTTCGTGCTCGCCGAGCGGCAGCCCGGCGACGTGGTGGTGGTCGGCCGCGGCGCCTCCTTCGCGTTCGCCTACTACTGGCCGCAGCGGCCCACCTTCGTGCGCACCCACACCGGGTCGGCGGTGCTGTTCCAGGTCGAGTACCCGGACCGGCCCGAGCTGGTGGTCACCCACGTGCGCGGCCAGGCCGACGCCGACGCAGCGATCAGCCAGGCCAGGGCGAGGACCCGCTCGGGCCGGGTGTGGCTGGTGCTCGCCGAGGCCGGCGACGGCGGCCCCATCTGGCCGACGGCCGCCCCCACCGCCCGCCGCGCCAACGGCACCCGGCTGCCGCTCCTGCTGGAAGTCCCGGCCCGGTAGCGGCCGGCCGTTCCTTGACATGTCCCAGGCAGCCGCTATCCTCAACCGGCTAGTTGATCAACCGCTTAGTTGATCAACCAGGTCGATCAGCCGAGGTCGATCAGCCGAGGTCGATCAGCAGAGGAGGTGACCAGCGCCGTGGCAGCCGACCAGCTCAGCAGCACCTTCGCGGCCCTCGCCGACCCGACGCGCCGCGCGATCCTCGCTCGGCTCGCCGACGGCGAGGCCACGGTCAACGAGCTCGCCGAGCCCTTCTCCATCACCCTCCAGGCGGTCTCCAAGCACCTGAAGGTGCTCGAGCACGCGGGGCTCGTCACGCGCGGGCGCACCGCGCAGTCGCGGCCCTCGCGGCTGCGCGGGGCGCCGCTGAAGGACGCGGTCGACTGGCTGGAGCGCTACCGGCAGCTCTGGGAGGGAAGCTTCGACCGGCTGCACGATCACCTACAGGAGATCCAAGGGAAGGGACCGGCGCATGCCTGAGGGAACCCCGCCCGGCACGGACCCCGTGGCCGAGGGGATCACCATCACCCGCGTCTTCGACGCGCCGCGCGAGCTCGTGTACAGGGCCTGGACCGAGCCCGGGCGTTTCGCGCGCTGGTTCGGCCTGGCCGACTCCGAGGTGCCGCCGTCGACGGTCTCGATGGACGTGCGGCCAGGCGGCGCCTGGCGGGCGACGATGTTCGCCGGCCCCGACCGCCGCGAGATCCGCTGGTGGGGTGTCTACCACGAGGTGGTGGCGCCCGAGTGGCTGGTCTTCACCATCTCCGACCAGCCCGGCGACGAGGCGGAAGTGGTGACCGTCGTCCTCACCGAGCTCGGCGACGGCAAGACCGAGATGGTCTTCCACCAGGGCGGCGGGCACCTCTTGGCCGAGGAGTACCCGCGCGCCGAGCAGGGGTGGTCGGGCTTCTTCGAGCGCATGGCCGAGCACCTCGCCGAGGGCTGAGATCCCGCCCCGGACAACCGACAAGGAGGAGCAGCATGGGCAAGGTCGTCGTGACGGAGTTCGTGAGCCTGGACGGCGTGATGGAGGACCCGGGTGGAGCGGAGTCCTTCGAGCACGGAGGCTGGACCTTCAAGTTCGAGCAGGGGGACGATGGCGCCCAGTTCAAGCTCGACGAGACGCTGGCAGCCGACGCACTCCTCCTGGGACGCGTGACCTACGAGGGGTTCGCCGCCGCCTGGCCGACCATGACCGACACCGGCGAGTTCGGCGAGAAGATGAACGGCATGCCCAAGT
>WNGB01006815.1_pt1 | contig 30134 bp, 25 predicted proteins | sample 5400681 | NCBI WGS metagenome assembly WNGB01 (sample SAMN13153367, study PRJNA577476) | soil metagenome | isolation source: 115 cm soil or saprolite under grassland replicate 2 | place: USA:California | collected 2016-06-15
CGTGCGCTTCGGGTTCGATGGCCTCTCGACGTTCGGCCTTCTGGCATAGCACAGCCACGACGACGTGATGCGGCTGTTGCGCGCCTTGGTCGCTTCCGGTCTGGTCGATTTGACCGCGGGCGAATATCCGATGCCCGTTCTCACCACTGCGGGGGCTGGCGTGATGCGGGGCGAGGCACCGGTCCGCCTGCGAATGCCGCGCCGGCAAACATTGCCCCTCGCAACCAGCAAGCGTGCCAAGAGCACGCCCAAGCGCGAGAGGGCCACCGGCAAGACGCTGCCCGTGGGCGACGGAACCCTGTTCGAAGCGTTGCGCGTCCATCGCGCGAACATCGCCAGCGAAGCCGGCGTTCCCCCGTTCATCGTAGCCCACGATCGAACCCTATCGGAGATCGCCGCGCGCCGGCCGACGACCACCGATGAGCTCGAAAAAGTCCCCGGGATGGGGCCCGTGAAGATGGCGCGCTACGGCGAAGGCTTTCTGCGTGTCGTGCGGCGCGCGACCGAGCCGTGAGTCGCTCGTCGAACCACGCTTCGCCACATTTCGGCCGTCACACGCAATGAAGCGAGGCCGAAAACTGCGCGAAACAATCGGTCGCGTAAGTGAGGGGGGTCAGGAGGGATGCTCACAAGATCGACCCGATGCTCGGACACCTACGAAGATCGGCGGGGGGTTCGTGACGTCGTTCACTCACTCACCGGAGACTGGGAATGAAACTATCTCGTTTGTATCGTGTTTGCATTTCAGCTGTTCCGATCCTTGCAACGGCCGCCTGGAGCAGTGTGTCGTTGGGTCAGGCGGCACCTCCACCGACGCCACCGCCGCCCGACAACCCCGCTCCGCCTGGCAGCGTCCCCGCTGCGACGCCACCTGCGGCGACCCCGCCAGCCCCGGCAGCGCCGGTCGCTCCCGCCAAACCTCCGACCGTGATCAGCGGCCACGTCGAAGCAGCCTATCATCGTACGTTCGGCGATCCCGACTACAGCAAGGCGCTGCTTACACGTGCCTACGATACTGCCAACGGCTTTCAGCTCCACGCCGCCCACGTGCAGTTGAAGCATCAGGCGACCGAGCACGTGACCGGCGTGATCGAGTTCGACGCTGGCTCGGATGCCGCGGTGAACAACTTCACGACCGCCACGCCCGGCGCCCAGCTCTTCGACGTCCAGGAAGCGTACGCGGCGTATTCGAATTCCGGCTTCACGTTTACGGCTGGCAAGTTCGTCACCTACGAAGGCATCGAGGTCGTGGAAGGGCCGTCGAACCCGACCATTACCCGTGGCTTCTTGTTCTACCTCGCCGAGCCGGTCACTCACGTCGGCGCGAAGCTTCACTACGCGACCGGGCCGGTCGACGTCGGGGTCGGTCTCGTGAACGGCTGGGATACCAACGGCCGGTTCTATACGGCGGACAACAACGACATGAAAACCGGCATCTTCCGGGTCGGCATCACGCCGGTGCCGCAGTTCTTCGCCGCGGTGTCCGGCACGTACGGCGTCGAGGTGACCGGAGCGACGAGCAACCCCCGCCTGTCGCTCGATCTCACCGGCGCCGTGATCCCGACCGACATGATCACCATCAACTTTCAGGCCAACATGGGGAACGAAAAAGCGGCGGGCTATGTCGTGGATCCGATGCTGGAAGCACGTGCTGACGCTTCCTGGTTCGGTGTCGGCGTGCAGCCGGTGCTCAAGGTCGACGCCGTATCGGTCGGCGCGCGCTTCGAATATTTCAAGGATACGAAGGGTTCTCGGACGCTGGTCACCGCCGACGACCCGAGCTTCATCAACTTGACGCTGACGCCAGGCTACACGTTCGACGGTGCGTTCACCGTGCGCGGTGAGATCCGCTACGACAGCTCGAACCGGGAGATTCTTGGCATCGACGGTAACAAGAAGAACCAAACCACCTTCGCTATCGGTGCCCATTACGTCTTCTGAGCGCCGACCTCACATTCTAGCCCCTCGCCTCCGTTCCTCGGGGCGAGGGGCCTTTTCTACCGTGCGCCGGAGGGTGGGCGAACGCGGCACTCGCTCTGAACTAGCGTCCGATCGCGCCTCGGCGAGTCCGTGGTACCATGCCGGCCATCATGCGATTCGCGGCTGCAACTGCGGTAGCTATCTGTGTGTCGCTCTTCGGCTGCAGCCGGGCGAAGCCGACGTCGGACGTACCGGAGGCGTCGAGTCCCGTGCAGGCGACAATACCGCACGCGGCGGTCAAGGCGGCCATTGGCAAGCCCGCTCCTGACTTCGAGCTATCCGATCTCGAGGGGCACAAGGTGCGATTGAGTCAATTTCGAGGACACGTCGTCGTTCTCGAGTGGTTCAACCCCGAGTGCCCGTTCGTGAAAGCGTCGCACACCAAAGGATCGCTGCGCGGGCTCTCCGACAAGTACACGCCGAAAGGCATCGTGTGGCTCGCGGTCAATTCGGCGGCAGCAGGAAAACAGGGGCACGGGGTGGAGGCGAATACGGCGGGCAAGCGTAAGTTCGCGCTCAACCATCCCGTGCTGATCGACGAGAGCGGCGACGTCGGTCATCTCTACGACGCGCAGCACACGCCGCACATGTTCGTCATCGACGACAAGGGCGTGCTCGTCTACCGAGGCGCGATCGACAACTCCCCCGACGGTGAAGGTGAGTCCCCGCAGGGGGGAAAGCTCGTGAACTACGTGGAAACCGCCCTGACCGAGCTCGCAGCGGGTAGGCCGGTCACCACGGCCGAAACCGACGCTTATGGCTACAGCGTGAAATACGTGACCCGCTGAGATCGCGCGGTCTCAAAGCGTGAGCCCACATACCTCGGCGAGCGGGCGTCCCGTTCTCGCTGCCCGCTTGAGCTGCGCGTAGCGCCAATAGGTGTAGATGACCGGAATGATCTCCAGCGTCAGAAAGGCACTGGAGAGAAGCCCCCCCACCATGGGCGCCGCGATGCGCTTCATCACGTCGGCCCCGCTCCCCGTCGCCCAGAGGAGCGGTACCAACCCAATCAGCATCGTCGACACGGTCATCAGTTTGGGGCGCACGCGTTGAACCGTCCCTTCCATGTGTGCCCAGATGATGTCGTTGAGGTCGCGGATCTTGCCGGCGCGCAGTCGCCCTACGAACACCGTGCCCGTCAGCGCAAAGGGGATCGAGAGCAGGACGATCAAGACTTCGGTCATGTGGCGGAACTGAAAGTAGAGAAGTACGGTGACGATGAGCAGAGTCGCCGGGATCAGGATCTTCATTCGCTCTCGCATCTGCTCGAACGCTTCGTATTGCCCGGTCCACTTGAGGTACATGCCCGGTCCGAGGGTGAGCTCGCCGCGGCTCTGCGCTGCCTTGACCTGTGCCTTGGCCTCGTCGACGTAGCCGCCGATGTCTCGCCACGGTTCGAGATCGACGTACACGTAGCCGACCAGGAGCCCGGCTTCGTCTTTGATCATCGGCGGGCCTTCGACGACTTTGATGTCGGCGAGCTCGCCCAGCGGAATGGATCGCGAAAGCTCGGTCGCTCCCGCCATCGCGGGCAGCGGCACCAACACTTCGCGGAGCTTCTCGGGGCTCGAACGGAACGCCTCCTTGTAGCGCACGTTGACCGTGTAGCGCTCACGGCCTTCCACGGTGGTGGTGACCGGTTCGCCTCCGATCGAGGTCTCCACCATCGCGTTGAGGTCTTCGATCTGCATTCCGTAGCGAGCCAACGCGTCCCGGCGGGGAATCACGTCGATGTACGTCCCGCCGAGTGTACGTTCGTAAAGCGAGCTGCGGGTCCCCTTGATACCGGCGACGATCGTCTCGATCTGCTTGCCGGCCGTCTCGATGGCCGAAAGATTCGAACCGAACACCTTGATCCCGATGGGAGTTCGAATGCCGGTGGTGAGCATGTCCACCCGCGTTTTGATGGGCATGGTCCACGCATTCGTCCATCCGGGCAGCTTGAGCGCGGCGTTCATCTTGCCGACCAGTTCGTCCCAGGTTTCGGTGTGCTCGTCCGGCCAGATACCCCGCAAGACGGCGGCCATCCAGGAAGGCGCTCGCTTCGAATACCATCGCTCCTCGTGAACGCGGGGCCAAGCCGCGGGTGGTTTCAGCTGGACAATGGTCTCCACCATCGAGATCGGCGCGGGATCGGTGGCCGTTTCGGAGCGGCCGATCTTGCCGAATACCGTTCGCACCTCGGGAAAACCAGAGAGGATCTGATCCTGGCGCGCGAGCTGGTTCTTCGCCTCCTCGATCGACAGATTCGGGAGGGTCGTCGGCATGTAGAGGATGTCCCCCTCGTTGAGCGGCGGCATGAACTCGTGCCCTAGGCGAAGCGCCAGGGGAATCGCCGAGATGAGGGCGAAGACGCCGATAGCCACCGTCGTGATCGGACGGCGCAGCGCGATGTAAACGAACGGCTCGTAGAGCGCGTTGATCGCTCGGGAAACGGGATGGTTCTTCTCACTCTTGAACTTGCCCTTGAGCAACAGATCCCGAAGAGCGGGGGCCAGCGTCACGCTGAGCAGGGCTGCGGAGGTCATGACGAACGTCTTGGTGTAGGCGAGTGGTCGAAAGAGCCGGCCGGCCTGGCCGGTGAGACCGAACACCGGAACGAACGAAACGGCGATGATCAAGAGCGAGAAGAAAATGGCCGGTGTCACCTCTTTGGCGGCTTCGCCGAGAAGCTTGGCGCGCGCAGCATGCGACAGGTTCGCTGGCGCGTGCTCGAGCTTCTTGTGGCAAGCTTCGACCATCACGATCTCGGCGTCGACGGTCGCTCCGATGGCGATCGCAATTCCGCCGAGGCTCATGATCGTGGCCGGCACACCGATGAGGTACATCGGAACGAACGCGAGTAGCACGGCGAGGGGGAGCGAGATGATCGGCAGAAGCGCGCTACGCAAGTGCAAGAGGAAGAGCAGGATGACCAGGCTCACCACGATGCCCTCTTCCAGCAGGGCGTGCTTCAGGGTCTCGATCGATCGCTCGATGAGACTGGAGCGATCGTAGGTCGAGACGACCTCGACGCCTTCGGGCAGCGCGCTTTTCAGCTGCTCGAGCTTCGCCTTGACGCGGCCGATGACGTCGAGCGCGTTTTCTCCGTAGCGCGAGATGACGATCGCGCCGGCGGTCTCGCCCCGACCGTCGAGCTCGGCCAGACCACGGCGGATCTCGGGGCCGATCTGGACGGTGCCCACGTCCTTCACCAAGACGGGCGCGCCGCCGGTGCCGGTCTTGACGACGATGTTGCCGAGCTGTCCGATATTTTCGAGATAACCTCGCCCGCGCACGAAGTACTCGCGACCGCTCATCTCGAGAAGGCGGCCGCCGCTGTCGCTGTTCGAGCGCCGCACGCTTCGGGCGACGTCTTCGATCGCCACGCCGAAGGCGCGGAGTCGATCGGGGTCGAGCGTGATTTGATATTGCTTTTCGTAGCCGCCGACGCTGGCTACCTGGGCGACGCCGGGGACGCTCTGCAGGGCATAGCGCAGGGTGAAATCCTGGATGCTGCGCAGCTCCGAAAGGTCGTGACGGCCGCTGCGGTCGACCAGCGCATATTCGTAGATCCAGCCGATTCCGGTGGCATCGGGACCGAGAACCGGGGTCACGCTGAGCGGAAGACGTTCGCGAATGCCGCTCAAATACTCGAGAACGCGCGAGCGCGCCCAATACACGTCGGTGCCTTCCTCGAAGAGCACGTGAACGAACGACATGCCGAACATGGAAAAACCACGGACATCGGTCACCCGCGGCGCCGAGAGAAGCGAGCTCGAAAGTGGATAGGTGATCTGGTCCTCCACGAGCGTCGGAGACCGGCCTCGCCATTCGGTGAACACGATCACTTGCGGGTCGGAGAGGTCGGGAATGGCATCGAGGGCGACCCGCCGCACCGCGGCCGTCGCGGCGAACGAAGCCGCCAAGAATGCGAAGATGACGAACCAGCGATTCTTGGCGCAAAGGTCGATGAGGCGGCCGATCACGGTGAGCTCACTTCCAAGGTTTGGGAATCGCGTTTTTGCAGTCGTCGACCATCGTGCCCATCCCGCGGTGCACGATTTCGCATTTTTGGCATTCCCCGAACTTGTCGGGGTACTTGGCCCGATCGAACTCCGCGGCGCAGCCGGAAGCGGTCGACGGCTGGGGCGCTACCACCGAGGCTTGCAGCGCGCTCTCGGAATCGATCATGAACGTCGCCCCGGAGACCACCCGTTCGCCTTCGGCGAGCCCTTCGGTGATCTCGACTTCGGGCGGGGCTTCCGCGCCGAGTACGACGGCGCGCGGCGCGTAGCGGCCGTTTCCCTCATCGACGTAGACGTACGTACGGGCACCCGTATCGATGACCGCGTCGCGCGGCACCAAAAGAGCGCGGCGGGCCGCCGTCGCGAACTCCACCACGCCGAATTCACCCGGCCTGAGCGCGAGCTTCGCGTTCTTGACGACCATGCGCACGCGTGTGGTCCGTGCTTCGAGGTTCAGCGCGGGGTAGATCAGGTCCACTTTCGCTTCGATGGGTCCCGAGCCTTCTCCTTGCTTGGTGAAGCGAGCGACCGTGCCTTCCCGGATCGTGCCGAGCGCACCCTCCGGCACGTCCGCGAGAATGTACACCCGCGACAGGTCGACGATTTCGTAAAGGTCCATTTCGGGCGTGACGAACGAGCCGAGCACGACGTTCTTTTTGGCGATGTAGCCGCTGGTCGGCGCGACGATGCTCACCGCTCGCACGGGTTTGCCGGTGGCGAGCACGCGATCGATGTCGGCGCCGGACATCCCGAGCAGCTCGAGTTTCTGCCGCGCGGGCGAGCTCACGCCGGCGTCGGCCGCGCCCCAGCCTCGCGCAGCGAGAAGCTCGGCTTGGGCCTGGTAGATCTCGGGGCTGTAGATGGCGACGAGCTCCTGACCCTTGGTGACTTTGACGCCGGTCTCCTGGACTCGGATTCGTTCGACGTACCCCGCCGACCGCGCGTGGACGCTCGCTGCCCCCTGCTCGGGGGCTGCGACGCTGGCCGTGATTCGGCTGGAAAGAGCAAGCTCGCGCGACACAGCGGTGGCGATTTTGACGCCGATCGCTTGAACGCGATCGAACGCGAGGGTCACCGTGGCTCGATTCTCCACCGGACCCCCCTTCGCGGCCGCCGCGTCGGCGTTACCCGCGGCGTGCGTATCGGCGTCCGTTGCCGCGAGTGGCGGCGTCGTTGCTGCGGAGCCGCCCTTCAGGCGCTCGGGGGGAATCGGCTCGAGCGTCATGTGACAGATGGGACACTCTCCACGAATGTCCGAGGTGATTTGCGGGTGCATCGGGCAGTAGAACTTCGGCTCGCCCTGCTGCGTGGCCGCTTGGCCGCCACGAAAATAGCTAAAAGTGCTGGCAGCTGCGGCGACGATCGTGATCGCCAGGATGACCCAGCGAACGATGGCCATCGCCCGCACCCCGGGCGGGGGAGCTTCCTCGCCCTCGCGGATCGGGTGCTCCTCGTGCGGGCGTTCAGTGGACATGGGGGTCTCCCTCCGCGCGCGGAATCGACTGCCGCGGCAACCGTCCGCCGGCCGCCCAATCGAGATCGACCAAAGCGTGTTCGAGCGCGGCGCGCGCGAGGATCACCTCGAGCTCGACGTCGACCACGGCCCGTTCGGCGCTGAGCACCGACGAAAGCGGGGTCCGATTGGAAGCATAACCTGCTTGCGCAGCTTCGAGAGCGCGGCGGGTCGCGGGGAGGGCTCGCGCTTGAAGGATGCCGTAACGTTGCTCCTGCTCGCGAGCCGAGCCGACGGCCGTGGCGACCTCCGTTCGCGCCCGCACGCGCGCTCCCGCGCTGGTGTCCCGCTCGGCCTCGGCGGCCTCTCGCTGTGATTCGGCGGCCGACGAACGAGACCCCCATAGCCACGGCAGCGACACCGACAAATTGGCTCCCCAGCCGTGAGCGGGCATCGGGCCGACCGGGGCGAAGTAGAGGGCGGCGATCGAAAACGAGGGGATAGTCGCTTCCCGTTCCGCCGATCGAGCCTGTGACAGCGCGGCTTCTCGCTTTTCTTCGGCAGCTTTCAGCTCCGGACGCGCCGCCTCCGCTCGGGTCACGAGCTCCTTGGTCGGCAATCGCACGGTCGTCGGCGCTTCTTCGGCCGGTTCACCGAGCGGCGCTCCCGGGTCGCGCGCGAGCAAGCCGTTGAGGCGTGCTCGCGCGGTCTCCACGATGATCGATTCGGCGCCGACCTCTGCCGCGAGACGCGCGAGTTCGGCTTCGGCTTGCGCGACGTCGAGAAGCGAACCGCCGGTGCTCTGGCGAGCGCGGGCCAGGTCATCCATCCGTTCGAGTAGTCTTTGGTGATCGACGTGAATGCGACGCCGGGCAACCGCACTCACGTAGTCGACGTAGGCATGGTCGACGTGCCGCACGAGATCGAGCGTAGCGCCTGCGAGCATCGCGGCCTCCGCCCGCGCCTCGTGCTTTCGCGCGTCCTCTTTCGACGAGAGCGATCCGATCGCCGGAAACGATTGAGACAGCCCGAGCATGATCATTCCGGCGTCGGCGAAGGCAAGAGGTCGTGCCAGCGGCACCTGCCAGATCTGCGCCATGAAGTCGGGCGGAGGGATGCTCCCTTCGCTCGCGCCCTGCGCGACGATCGAGCGGATTCGGTGGGCAGCCGCCTTGAGCTGCGGATCGCGCGCCACGGCGATCCGCTCGAGCGAGGCCCGATCGACCTTGCCGGCCAGCTCAGCGTCGGTGGAGGGCGACGGCACCTCGCCGGCGCGTGCGATCGCTGCCTGCGAAAGAAGGGAAAACGTAACCGATGAGAGAGCGCCGAAGCGCCGAAAGGCTTCTCGTAGCCGCATGAGCGAACTCCTCGTGAGCCGCCGTCGAGCGGCGGCCCTTTCAAGAGCAACGCGAGCGAACGCCGAGCGGCACCGGCCGTTCGGCGTCAGCGGCTCAGCAGAGATACACTTGCAGCTGCGCGCGGCAGAGCGCGGGAGGGGGAGGTCCGGCTCGCGCAGAGAAGAAGGGTCGAACGCCAACTGCGGCCGGGGCGGTCGCGATCGGCTCATCGACGCGGAGGACCGCGGTCAGCGGAGCCGAAAGCGGCGTCGGTTGGCGAACTTCGACGGCCGGCGCGAGGCTGCGAAAAGCTCGCGTCTCGCAGCACGGTTGCGAAGCGGACGGGTGCGTCGTCACCTCGAGCGCCTCGCCGGCGCGTTCGTGCGCGCAGCAGGTCGACAGCGCCGTACGGTCCATCGTCGCGCAGTAGAAGTAGCGCTGAGCCTTCGTCAGCATCGCCACGAACAGCGCCACGATGAGCGCGGCCGAGGTGAGAGTCGCCGCGTGGGCTGCGAACGCGCGTCCATGGCCGAGCTTGGCGGAGCCGAGGCGAGTCACTTCGACGATCGTACCGCTTTTTCGGCGGTCGTCCACGGCTTCGATCTTACGTAAGCCCGCACCGCGCGTGCTACCCTCGCGCCGTGGCTACGCAGGAGCGCTTGCCGCTGTCGCGCGATCGCTCGCCAAGAGCGGCGTCGACGCTCGAAGGAGTGCTGGACCGGGTGGCGTTTGCCAACGAGGAAAGCGCTTGGAGCGTGGTCAAGATCGTCGTTCCCGATCGGCGCGAACCGGTCACCGCGGTGGGAAATCTGCTGGGGGTGCGGCCGGGCGAAAACCTGAAGCTCCGCGGCCGCTGGGTTCACGACAAGAGATTCGGCGAGCAATTCCAGGTCGAATCGTTCCAGACCATCGTGCCGGCCACGCTGGCCGGCCTCGAACGATACCTGAGCTCCGGGTTGGTGCACGGGATCGGCAAAGTCATGGCCGAGCGACTGGTGAAGGCCTTCGGTCTCGAGACGCTGGAGATCATCGACAAGCATCCCGAACGCCTGTTCGAGGTCGAAGGGATCGGGCGGGTGCGCAGCGAGCAGATCCGCTCGGCCTGGGTCGAACAACGGGCGATCAAAGACGTCATGGTCTTTTTGCAGTCTCACGGCGTCTCCACCTCCCACGCGATCAAGATCTACAAGCGCTACAAAGACAAGGCGATCGCGGTGGTGCGGCAGAACCCCTATCGCCTCGCGAGCGACATCTTCGGCATCGGCTTTCAGACGGCCGATGGCATCGCCAGAAACCTCGGCGTGTCGCCGACGTCGCAGGAGCGCTGCCAGGCGGGGGTGCTGCACGTCCTCGGCGCCCTCTCCGAGGAGGGGCACGTGGGTGCCCCCCGAGCCGACCTCGTCGAACACACCCGAAAGTTGCTCGAGGTCGACGCCGAGCTGATCGAGCAGGCCCTCGTTCCGCTCTCGGAAGAGGGGCAGATCGTGATCGAGCGCGACCTCGAGGCCGAGCCGGCCGTCTACCTCCGCGGACTCCACACTGCCGAGCAGGGGATCGCCGATCTCGTGGCGAGGCTCACCCGAGCGAAATCGCGCGCCATCCAGATCGACGTGGAGCGCGCGATTCTATGGTTCGAGAGCCGTCATGACATCACGCTGGCGAGCGAGCAGCGACGCGCGATCGCGCTGGCCGTCGAACGAAAAGTGCTCGTGGTCACCGGCGGGCCCGGCACCGGCAAGACGACGCTCATCAACGGGATCATTCAGATCCTCGAGAAAAAAGGGCACGCCGTTCTTCTGGCTGCCCCGACCGGCCGCGCGGCCAAGCGGATGAGCGAAACCACCGGACACGACGCGAGAACCCTTCACCGGATGCTGGAGTGGAGCCCGAAATCCAACTCCTTTGCCCGTGACGGCGCTCACCCACTCGAGGCCGATCTGGTCATCGTCGACGAGGCGTCCATGATCGATACGGTGATGGCCTACCAGCTGCTTCGCGCCGTGCCGCTGCACTGCCAGCTCATCTTCGTCGGCGACGTGGATCAGCTCCCCTCGGTCGGACCGGGCAACGTTCTTCTCGATCTCATTCGTTCGAACGTCGTGGCGGTGGTGCGGCTTTCACACATTTTTCGACAGGCCGAAGAGAGCCGGATCGTGGTCAACGCGCACCGAGTGAACGAGGGCCAATTGCCGATCGTAGCGCCGGAAGATCCGCACTCCGACTTTTTCTTCATCGAGAAGAACGAACCGGAAGAAATCCTGGCCACGATGAAGACGCTGCTCGCCGAGCGAATCCCCCGCAAATTCGGTCTGCATCGAACGCGGGACGTGCAAGTGCTCACGCCGATGCACAAGGGTCTTCTCGGCGCGTCCGCGCTCAATGTCGAACTGCAGGCGCTCTTCAACCCGGACGGCGCGTCGGTCACCAGGGGGACCCGCGTCTTTCGCGTGGGCGACAAGGTGATGCAGGTGCGCAACAACTACGATCTCGACGTCTTCAATGGGGACATCGGCGCCGTCGCGGCCATCGACGAGGGGGAGCGCACGGTGGCGGTCGTGTTCGATGGACGTGAAGTCATCTACGACGAAGGTGAGCTCGACGAGCTCGTCCTTTCGTACGCGTGCTCGATCCACAAATCGCAGGGAAGCGAGTACCCGTGCGTGGTCATTCCTCTGCACACCCAGCACTTCGTGATGCTGAAGCGCAATCTGCTCTACACCGCGATCACCCGCGGCCGCCGCCTGGTCGTCATCGTGGGCACGCGCCGCGCGCTCACCCAGGCCGTCCGCAACTCAGAAACCGTGACCCGCTTCACCGGCCTTGCCCACCGCCTCGCTCGCCTCGGGGGTTCATTTCACAGGGAGACGGGGGGGCGAGGAGAATCTTAGGTTGGACGAGCCACTTCCCACCGATTCCATGCGGCAGCGGATCATCGCCACTGCTGTTTGCCACGGGAGAAGAAAAAAAACAAAATCTCCCCGCCTCCCCGTCTCCCTGTGAAAATACCCAGCGAGGCGCCTCAGTCAGCGTGAATTCGACGGAAGGGCGTCCCACCGCAGCGATTCGCCGTGCTCGGTCGAAATGCGGCGGGTGCGCGAGACGCCGGCGAGGGGGACGATGTAGAGGCCCGGGCCCTTGTCGTTTTTGCGTGTCGAAAAGAACGCGAGCAGGCGCCCGTCGGGGCTGCAGGCGGGGTAGGAGTTGGCGCCCTGGTGCTGCGTGATGCGGGTGATGCTGCCGCCTCGCGTGTCGGTCGAGACGAGATCCGCGCCGTTGCCGACGCCCACGGTGAAGACGACGATGACGCCATTCGGCGTGTCGCAGAAGACGGGCGCCGAGGCGTTGAAGCCGGCCGGTGAGATGGGCTTTCCGTCGACGTAAACCCGCTGCCCCGCGGTGCCGCCGCCCACGTAGGCCATCTTTCCTCCCGGGCCGAACACCGGGTGATTCGCGAGGGGGACCGTGGAAACGCCTCGCAGGTCGCTGCCATCGGCATTGCCCACGTAAATGTGGCTGCTTCCGTCTCGGAAGATGGAGAGCGCCAGTTTGGACCGATCCGGCGAGAAAGCGAGACCGAAGATCGATCCCGTCGCCGCGATGGGTATCGGCGTGGCCGCCTTGCCCCGCACGAGACGGAAAGGGTCCAGATTATGGCTGAGCGCGTAGTAGACGTCGCCATTCGGCCCGAACGCGGGGGCAATGGCGGTGTCCCCGTCGGGGCTCTGGCTGTGGAGATTGAAGCCGTCGGCATCGATTCCGAATACCTGCCGATTCTTGCCCACGCGCCCGCTGAACACGAGATGGCTCGCGAACCCGCCCGGGCGGCCGGTCAAAGCTCCGAGCAGCGCGTCGGTCATGCGGTGCGCGCCCGTGCGCACCGCACCGGCATCGGTTTCGATCCGATGCTGGAACACCGGGTCTTGCCCGCGGCCGACCAAGTACGTGCTTCCGAGAAGCTCGACCTTGCCGGACGGGAGCTTGTTGGCTAAAACGCGCACGACAACGGTGATCCCGCGTCCGCGCCAAGCGGCGGCATCGACGGGCGAGTCGTGTAGATAGAGGCCGCTCGGCGCGGCGTTGTCGTCGACGACGTCGTATTGACCGGAGAGATCGAGATCTTTCTTCACGACGAGCTGCAGCGTCGTATCGGCGTCGCTGTTGGTCACGATCGGCATCACCGCGAGCTTCGGCAGCGCAACAGCCGCTGCGCCGGTGACTTCGACCGTTCCGAGTACGCTTTCGTCGGGGGGTGGTTGGGCGGTGCCGGGCGGGTCTGCAGACGACGTGCCGGCGAAGAGCACCGATGCCGCGAGAAACCCGATCGATGAGCGCCGCATATGTTTCATTCGCACGTACTCCGATTGGTGCAACGAAATACTAGCGGCATCGTCGTGGAGAGCACGTCGGGGTACTGGGGCGGGGGTGGAGGGAGCTCGGCGCCGCTCGCCACGATCCGCTCGAGGGTGGCTCGTAGCTCGTCGTCGAAGGTCGCGTTGCCGCTAGGTTTGGTGATCGTGAACCCGGTTACCTGACGTTCGGGACCGATATTGACTTGGACACCACCCCGCAAGTCCTTCAGCGCATCGAATGGGATCTTGCCGCGAATGTGGAATTTCGAGCTGAACCACGCATCGAGCTTGGCTTTGTATCCACTGATGACGTGGGCCTTGAGGGGGTCGGTTTCGGTGCCTTCCCATCGGCCGCCCCCTCGATCGTCGAAACGGGCAGAGGGCCGGCATCGGGCACCGTCAGCAAGAGGTCGGCAGATTTGACGACTTCGGCATCCGGCGAAGGAGCCTTCTGGCCCGCATCGGCCACCGCCGCCGTCGGAATCGCTTGCGGCGTTGCCTGCGCGTGCGGCGAAGGAAATGCCGCCGCCGCCGTGCGCTCGACGGGACGTGGCGCGATCCAGCGATCGGGGAGCTTTCCAGGTTGCTTGGGAGAACCGAGCTTCAAGAGCGGCGCATCGTCGACCATGGGGGTGATGGCGACGGACATAGGGCGCGCCCGCTCGTCGGAGATATCGGCATGCAGCGCCGTGCCTCCTCCACTCTTCAGGAGCAAGAGACCGCCGGCTTGCGCCAACACCGCGACGAGAAGCGCGAGCGTGAATTCGGCCGTTGTGAAATTCGTCACATCGGTCAATGACGTTCCTCTTCGGGGTTGACCAAGAGGTTCAGTGACGTCACGCCGGCCGAGCGCGCCGCCGCGACCGCCCGGGCGACCACCCCGTAGTGCGCCTGCTCGTCGGCGCGGATGTAAAGTTCCTTTTCCGTTTGCACGCGCTCGTTGGTCTTGAGCACCTGCTCGATGTTCGTCGTCACATCGATCTCGCCGAGGAGCAGGTGCTCGTCTTTGGTGATGGAGACGATGAGCTTCGCATCTTTCACGGGTGTGTTGGAGGCTTGGACGTTGGGCAACTCGATGCGCAAGCCGGTGGCGAGAAGAGGCGCGGTCACCATGAAAACGATGAGAAGCACCAGCATCACGTCGACGAGCGGCGTGACGTTGATCTCCGTGAATCCCCCGCGCCGTCTGCGAACGCTGCCCGCCATCGTCAATTCTCCAGCCACGAGGAGCGGCGCGACATCACTGCCTCCCGGGCCAAGCCGCGCCTCCCGTTGGCGGCGGATAGGAGACCGGTCGGGTCAGCGGTACCGCGACATCGGACGGCCGCGGCGCGAAGAGCAGCACCCACTCGGAAGCCGAGGCTTCGATCTCCTCCACCAGATCGTTCACCCGCTTGTCCACCGCGTTGTAGAAGACGACCGCCGGTATGGCGGCAGCCAGCCCAATGGCGGTGGTGATGAGCGCCTCGCCGATGGCCGGCGCCACCACGGGGAGCGAGGCGCTCTTTTCCTGCCCGATACGGATGAAGGCGTCCATGATGCCGTAAACGGTGCCGAACAAGCCGATGAACGGCGACGCTGCGGCAATCGAGCCCAGTGTGGACATGAGCGTCGTCGCGCGAGCACGCTCGTCGACCAATGCGCGTTCGGCGACCGCGCGCAGGCGCTCGGGTGACGCATGGTGGGCGCGCGAAGCAATGGCCATCACGATTCGTGCCCCCGGCGAGCTCCGGTGGCTGACCGCTGCGGCGTACAGCTCTTGGCCGCCGTTGGCCCCTTCACTCGCGCGCTCGAAAGAGCGCTCGGAGGCCCGCAGTCGCGCCACCTGCAGGAATTTGAGAATCGCGATGAGCCACACCCCTGTTCCGGCGACGACCAGAATCAGCACCGTGAGGCGCACCGGCCCCGAGGCGTGCCAGAGGAGAGCAACGGGATCGAGTTTGATGGTCGGCGCGGCGGGTTGGAAACTGATCATCGAAGGTGATCTCGCGCGAGCTTTCCGCGCCTTACTGGCCGAGCAGGATATCGACGCGCCGGTCGCGGGTCCAACCGGTCTCATCTACGCCGGTGGCATCGAGCTCACCGCGCGACGTGGTCGCGATTTTGGCGTTGTCCATTCCCTTCGATCGCAAGAAGCCGCCCACGGCGTCGGCGCGCGAGTTGCCCAGCACGAAGTTGTATTCCGTCTCGCCGCGGGGGTCGGCGTGACCGACGAGCTTGATCGTGCGCCCCTTGAGTGGCCCGCTCACGAAACACTTGGCCACCTGCTCGAGCGTGCTCGTGTCTTGACCCTGGACGTTCGCCGAGTCGAAGGCGAAGTGGGCCTTGGGCTCGGCGATGCCGCACGCTTTCAGGATCGCATCGTCGATGTTGATGGAGCTGGCAGTGGGTGTATTCGGCGGCGGTAGTGGCTGGTTCGTGCCCCCCGTTTTTTGCGGGGTCGACGTCGTCACCGAACCTCCGGTCTTGGGCGGTGGTTTGTCCGATCCGCATCCGGTAAGGACCGCGAGAGACGTGAACAGAAGCCCGACGACGGTGCAGGCGGGCCGATGGCCGCGCCGAGTAACAGCTCGTGATCGGGATGTCGCTGTCCTCATGGTTCTCCTCCCTATGTTTGGACTTTGCGCTCGGGTAGTGCGACGTGCGTCGAACGATTACATTCGGAAACACTACCTCCTTCCGGTTTATTCCCCTCGGCCTCCGCGTGCAAGCGCTCGGCAAAAAAAAAGAGCTGCGGGTGCAGGGATGCAGGACGCGCCGAGTCACTCAATGCCGCGCACCTCGTACGTTCGGCGGACACTTGTGGTGCCGCGCCATGGAACCCAATCGGCACCGTCGGAGGAACTTCTTCTACATCGCGGTGTCGGAGTCTCGATGTCGGATCATGCGGGGAAATTCGGGGGCAAATCACAGTGTAATCGGGGCTGGTCCCCCTTGCGACCACCCTTCCTTTCGGGCAAAGTAAAACGATGCACGCGCCGTACGCTCCAACACCACTGAGGTTGGGGCCGTACGAGCTCTTGAAGAAGCTCGCGACCGGCGGGATGGCGGAGATCTACGAAGCCAGGCGTGACGGACCGCACGGCTTCTCGAAACGCATTGCCCTGAAGCGCATCCTGCCGCAGCTCGCGGCGGATCCCGAGTTCGTCGCGATGTTCATCGACGAGGCGCGCCTGTGCGCCCAGCTCACCCATCCCAATCTCGTTCAAGTGTTCGACTTCGGCGAGGAAGGTTGCGAGCTCTACATCGCGATGGAGCTCGTGGAAGGAACGACCGCCGCGAAGGTCGCTCGGGCCTCTGCGTCGCGCGGCGAGCCGTTGCCGGTGGAAGCGGCGCTTCATATCGCGCTCTCGGTGGGGCGCGGCTTGGCACATGCTCACGAAGCTCTCGACGAAGAAGGCCGCCCGCTCGGCTTGGTCCATCGCGATGTTTCGCCCGGCAACATTCTGATCAGTCGCTCCGGGGCTGTAAAACTCGGCGATTTCGGCATTGCGCGTGCTGCCGAATTCGAACGTCGCACCGAACAGGGTCAATTGAAAGGCAAGCTCGGTTACATGTCGCCCGAGCAGGTGACCGGACGGGAGCTCGACCCGAAGAGCGATCAGTTCACCGCTGCGATCGTGCTCGCCGAACTCTTGACGGCGCGGCCTCTTTTTTCGGGCCCCCGGGAAATGGATGTCCTCGTCAAGATACGCGACGCCGATCTTTCCGTGCTCGAACGGTACGGCCGGCACATTCCCACCGATCTGATGGTCGTGCTGCGATGTGCCTTGGCACGCCGGCGCGAGGACCGATTCGCAACGACCGGCGCCTACGTCGACGCGCTCGAAGAGGTGGTTCGGCGGCGGCGGCTGCTGGCCAATCCCGCGACGCTCGTCGAATGGCTCAACCACAGCGGCTTGCTTCGGCCGGCGACCGCCCGATCCGGCGAGCATTCGATCGAAGCGCTACCGGGTGGGCGTTCGCAACCACCGGCTGCGGGAGAACCTGCCGTTTCGGCAGCGAGGCCTTCGGGGGCTCAGCGGATCTGGAAACCGCAAGAGAGGGTGGAGTCCGTGCCGCCCGACGGAAGGGAGACCCTTCCACCCACCGATCCCACCCCCGCCATTTACCGGGTGATTCACCCGGAAATCCCGAGAATGCTGGCTCTCCCCGACGTCTTCGAGCTGTTCGTGTCAGGGCGTGCCTCGTCGCAGACGCTGGTATCGCGCGACCACGGCCCGTACCTCCCGGCGCGTGAGCTGCCCGAGTTCGCGCGCCTCTGCGGAGGGGCGGTTCTGTGGAACGAGCCTGGATTGGGCAACGCTTCCGCCTTGCAGATCCGGCCCGGCGAGCTTCCAGGGCGGCTGTTCGATCTCGCCATTCGCCGGGCCACGGGGATGTTGCTCGTTCGCCACAAGAACGTCGAGAAGAAGGCCTTTTTCGTCGATGGCGTGCCGGAAGTGACCATTTCCACCGATGAAAAGGAGCTCTTGGGCGCGCTTCTCATCGAGCGGCGCCTCGCGCTTCCGATGGAGATCGAGATGGGATTGGCGATGGCGCCTCGCTACGGAGGGCGTCTGGGCGACGCGCTGGTCGGGCTCGGTGTGTTGCGTCCGATGGAGCTGGTGCGCGCGGTCGTCGATCAAATGCGCCGGCGCTTCGTCGAGCTCGTCGGCTGGAAGGAGGGGGAGCTGGCGTTCGTGGAGGGAGCACGCTGCTCGGACGTGGAGACGATGCCCGAAGCTTTCGGACCCATGGACCTCATCGCGCGCGGAATCGTGGAGGGCTACAGCTACGACGAGCTGTCCAGCATCTTGCGGCCTCTCGACGACTCGCTGATCGTGCCGTTGCCTCGGGCGCCGGTATCCGTGGCCGCGCTCAAGCTGGGCGCACGCGAGACGGCGGTGCTCGAGTCCATCAATGGTCGCCAAACGCTGTCGCAAATCACGAGCGAAGCTCTCGTCCACGGCACGTGCAATCGAGAAGGCGTAGTCAGAGCGGTCTTCGTCGGACTGTCGAGCGGCACCCTCGTTTCGCCCGCCTGGCCTCCCATCGAGTACCGCGCCATGCTTCCTACGCTCCCCTTCGAGTAACCGAGCTCGAACGAGGCTTGGCGCGACCTCCGCGCCGTGGCAAAGGTAGAGCCGCATGATCCTGCTCTACGGCTCGGCGCTGTTCACGAGCGCGCTTCTGCTCTTTTGGGTCGAGCCCATGATCGGCAAGATGATCCTGCCGTTGTTCGGCGGCGCCTCGGCGGTGTGGGTCACCTGCATGCTGTTCTTCCAGATCGTTTTGCTGGCGGGTTACGTATACGCGCACGCGGCAACGACCTGGCTCGGCGTTCGCCGGCAAGCGCTCGCTCACTGCTTGCTGCTTTTGACCCCTTTTCTCGTGCTGCCGCTCCGTTTCGATCAACGGGCAGCCGAAGCGCTCGCACGCGGAGAAAGTCCCACCCTACTGCTGCTCGTGTTGCTGCTCACGAATGCGGGGCTTCCATTCTTCGTCCTCTCGGCGAGCGCGCCGTTACTTCAGAAATGGTTCTCGCGCATCGGCCACCCGAGCGGTGACGATCCGTACTTCCTCTATGGATCGAGCAACCTCGGAAGCATGCTGGCTCTGGCCGCCTATCCCTTTCTCATCGAGCCGTGGATTGGGCTGCGTGCGCAGGCGCGCATCTGGACCATGGGAGTGGGTCTGCTCGTCCCCCTCGTCGTGGCCTGCGCGATAGGCGTCTACCGGAGCGAAGCATCGATCGATCCGCCGCGCGCCGAGCTCGCCACCCAGCCGGCCTCGCCGCGCATCTCTGGCGCTCGCCGCCTGCGGTGGATCGCGCTCTCTTTCGTTCCTTCGAGTTACCTGCTCGGGGTGACGAACTACATCACCACCGATATCGCGTCGATCCCGCTTCTCTGGGTGGTGCCCCTCTCTATTTACCTTTCGACGTTCATCCTCGTCTTCGCGCGCAAGCCGCTCCTTCCGCACGCTGCGATGATCCGCTTTCTCCCGCTCGCGGCATCGCCTGTCGTTCTGGTCATGGTGGTCGCCGTCAATCAGCCGATCTGGCTCATCGTCACGGTTCACCTCGTTGCGTTTTTCTTCGCTGCGATGGTCTGCCATGGAGAGCTCGGTCGTGACCGTCCGCCCGCCGATCGGCTTACCGAGTTCTTCTTGTGGATGTCCGTGGGCGGGATGCTGGGGGGCATTTTCAATAGTCTCATCGCGCCGCTCATCTTCGACCGGCTCATCGAGTACCCCATGGCGATCATTGCGGCTTGCCTTCTCGGCGGCGGGTCCGCTGCGAGCAAGGCGGGCGTGCGAGCACGCCGCCTCGATGCACTCATCCCGGCGACCATCGCTCTGCTCACCTTGGTGCTGATCGTGGTCGTGCCGCGGCTCGGCTTTTCACTCGACTCGCGCGGCATGTGGTTGGTCGGCGCCGTTCCGGTTCTCGCCAACTACGCGTCCAGCGACCGGCCGATCCGCTTCGGTCTCGGCGTCGCAGGCATGCTGGTTGCGAGCTCGCTTCTGGCGAGCGGCATCGGACGCGTCGTGTCCAGCGAGCGCAACTTCTTCGGCGTCGTGCGAGTGGCCCACAGCCGGACCGGGAAATTCGTGCACCTTGCCGACGGCAACACCCTGCATGGTCGCCAGAGCCGCGACCCCTTGCGTGCGCGGGAAGCCATTGGTTACTACCACCGTACCGGTCCCATCGGACAGCTCTTCGACCTCTATCGAAACAGCACGCTCCCACGTCGTGTCGGGATCGTCGGTCTCGGTGCCGGCGGTCTCGCCGCGTACGCGCGTCCGGACGAGGAATGGACGTTCTACGAGATCAATCCGATCATGGTCCGCGTCGCCCAAGATGTGCGGTTTTTCACCTACCTCCGCGACGCATTCCCGGATCGGGCCCGGCTCGCGATCGAGCTCGGCGACGCCCGTCTCAAGATCGCCGAAGCGCTGCCCAAAGCCTACGGTCTTCTCGTTCTCGATGCTTTCAGCTCGGATGCGATCCCGCCGCATCTTCTCACGCGTGAGGCCCTCCGAGCGTACCTCGACAAACTCGACGACGAAGGTTTTCTCGCGTTCAACATCTCCAACCGTCACCTCGATCTGAAGCCGATCGTCGGCGCACTCGCGCGCGACGCGGGCCTCGTCGCCTACGCGCGGCCCGACCGCGATTTGACCGATGCCATGATCGAGGAAGGGAAGCTCCCATCGCAGTGGGCGGTCATGGCGCGTCGCGAAGAGCAGCTCGCGGATCTCGTTCGTTCCGGGACGGGCTGGCAGCGCATCGACACATCGACCTCGGCGGCCGTCTGGACCGACGACAAGTCGAGCCTCCTCAGTGCGCTCGGCCTTTAGCTTGAGTGCGCCGGATCGCCCGCGGGTGACATCGATTCCAACGCGGCGGCGACCGAGAACATCCGCTCTTCGTCGAGAGGGGCGGCCATCAACTGCAATCCGACCGGCAGCGAAGGACGATCGCCGGTCGGCCGCGTCGGCGCACAGGGGAGGCTGAGCGCGGGCAGCCCGGCGAGGCTCGCGGGCAGTGTATAAATGTCGGCGAGGTACATGGCCAACGGATCGCCGATCCGCTCGCCGAGGCGAAAGGGCGGAACGGGCGACGTCGGTGCGGCGATGATGTCGACCTGCTGGAATGCTTGCTCGAAGTCGCGTCGGATGAGTGTGCGGACGCGCTGAGCCTTCGAGTAGTAAGCGTCATAGTAACCAGCCGACAGCACGTACGTGCCGAGCACGATGCGGCGTTTGACTTCCGGGCCGAATCCCGCGCCGCGGGTGGCCCGATACATCGTCGTGAGATCGGCCCGAGGCGGTTCGACGCGAAGTCCGAAGCGCACTCCGTCGAAACGCGCCAAGTTCGATGAGGCCTCGGCGGTCGCAACGACGTAATAGGTTGCCACCGCGTATTGGGTATGCGGAAGCCGAATGGACCGGATGACGCAGCCTGCGCTGGCCAAGCCCTCGATCGCCGATCGCACACTGGAAGCAATTTCGGGGTCGAGTCCCTCGGCAAAATATTCCTCGGGGACCCCGATGCGAATCCCTCGCACGCTGCGGTCGCAAGCCGCTTCGTATTGGCCGACCGGTGCCTCGATGCTGGTGGCGTCGCTCTCGTCTTTGCCCGCGATGACCTCGAGGATCCGTGCCGCGCTCCGGACGTCGGCGGCCAACGGCCCGATCTGATCGAGGCTCGACGCAAAAGCGACGAGACCGTAACGCGACACCCTTCCGTACGTCGGTTTGACGCCCACGACGTTGGTGAACGCCGCCGGCTGTCGGATCGAGCCGCCGGTATCCGAGCCGAGCGCCCCCGGAGTCATCCTCGCGGCCACGGCGACGGCGCTGCCGCCCGAAGAGCCGCCCGGCGTGCGACTCGTGTCCCATGGATTGCGCGCCGGAAAAAACGCGCTGTTTTCGGTGGACGAGCCCATCGCAAACTCATCCATGTTGCACTTGCCGGGAAAGATCGCTCCTTCGGCTTGGAGGCGCGCGACCACCGTCGCATCGAAGGGAGGGCGCCACCCTTTTCCATCGCGCGTCAAAATCTTCGAACCGCAGGTGGTCGGCATGCCACGCGTGCACAGAACGTCCTTTAGGCCGATCGGAACGCCGGCCAACCTGCCCGGCGAGACTCCGCGGGCGCGCTTGGCGTCGACCTCCCGCGCTTGCGTCATCGCGAGCTCGGCGGAAACGCTCAAGAAGGCACCGAGTCGCTGGTTCTGCGCTTCGATCGCGGCGATGCTGGCCCGAGCGATTTCCTCGGCCGAGACTTCCCCGCGTGAGACGGCATTCACGATCTCGGAGATGGGGCGCGACAGCCAGGAGGACATCGTCGTGATCTCTCGCGCGGTCAGTCGTCGACGAAGCCCGGCACCGCGAAGCCGTCGTGCGCCGCTCGAGGCGATTCGGCCAGGGCTTCGTCGTGCGATAGGCAGGCCTCCGATTGGTCCTGACGAAGCGGCAGCCGATCGATGTGCACGTGGGAAGTGGGCGGCACGCCGGTCGTGTCGAGCTCCGACAACTTCTGGACATAACCGACGATGGCCGAAAGCTCGGTTACCATTCGGCCGATTTCTTCCGGCTCGAGCTCCAGCCGCGCGAGCTTGGCAACGTTCAATACGTCCGCTTTCCCGAGAAGCGGATGGCGCTCATCGCTCGATGCCATGGGTGGCGGATATAGCACAACGCGCCCTGGGCATGTCGCTTGCTGGGCACTCGCTCGGAACCGCCAACCCCGCGCTCGAAAGCCCCAAGGGGGCAAGGAAGGCAAAATGGAGCTCCGAGATGTGATGACGAAAGACGTGAAGGTAGTAGGCCCCTTCTCCACGCTACGCGAAGCGGCCGAGCAGATGGCGCAGCTCGACATCGGTGCGCTTCCCGTTTCCGACGGCGAGAAGCTCATCGGCATGGTGACCGATCGCGACATCACCATCCGCGCGACGGCGGAGGGTCGTGATCCGAACGTCACCAAAGTCACGGACATCATGACGCCCGACCTGGTCTACTGCTATGACGACGACTCCACGGATGAGGCTGCACGCAAGATGCGCCAGCTGCAGGTCCGCCGCCTGCCGGTGATCGATCATGACCGGCGCCTCGTTGGCGTGGTTTCGCTCGGTGACCTCGCTCTTCAGTCGGAGGACGACGCCCTGGTGTCGGAGACCCTGGAAGGCGTTTCCGAACCTTGATCCGCCTGCAGACGGAGCCGGACAGGGGATCCCGCTGTTACAGGAAGTAACGGGAAGCTGAGGCACAGACCCTGCAGACCTCGCTTGCCTCTAGGCTATCGAGGTCGAGATCGGCCGAGTGGCCGGAGCGCCCAGCCAAGTTGGGTCGCATGATCGAACGGTCCGCTGTCCGGTATACGTCCAATGGCTCACGACAGTTTAGGTATCGTAGGCACGACTGTCGGCGGAAAATACACGATCGAGGAAGTCGTCGGTGAGGGCTCCTTCTCGCTCGTGTATCGGGCGCTGCACCTCGTGTGGCAACTGCCGGTCGCGATCAAGTGTTTCAAGGTGCTCGGCGAGGTCTCGACGGAGCTACGCGATCAGCTCCTACGCGACTTCATCCGCGAGGGGGCCCTGCTGAGCGAGCTGTCCGGACGCAGCGCGACGATCGTTCAAGCTCGGGACGCCGGCTTGCTGGATCCGGCGCAAGGAGAGGTCGTACCCTACATCGTCCTCGAGTGGCTCGAAGGCTGCTCTCTCGCCACCCTACTCGAGGAGGAGCGCGCTGCATTCGGGCCCACGCCTTGGCCGCTCGAGCGCGCGAAATGCATCATCGAACCGGTCGCCACGGCACTCGGTATGGTGCATCGGTCGGGCATTGCCCACCGCGACATCAAGCCCGAGAACATTTGGATCGGCGCTCGCACCGGCGATCGAGCTTTCGTCAAGCTGCTCGATTTCGGGGTCGCCAAGGTCGTCAAGGGACTGCAAAAAAATGCGTTTCGCAAGACGAGCGGCAACGTTACGTCCTTCACGCCGGCATATGGCGCGCCCGAACAATTCAGCCGTGCTCTGGGAGCCACAGGGCCTTGGACCGACGTCTATGCTCTCGCTCTGGTGTTCACGGAGCTGCTTGCCGGCCGTTGCCCAACCGTGGGCGACGACTTCGTCCAGCTCGGTATGGAAGCGCTCGACGCCGCGCGGCGACCTACGCCGCGTGCGCTCGGTATTCCGATTTCCGACGCGCTAGAACGCGTGTTCGCCAAGGCCCTGTCGATCAAACCTTACGATCGCTTCGCGAGCGCCAACGAGTTCTGGGAGGCCGTACAACGGGCTGAGCGGTCGGCTGGGGTCCAACCGATGAGGTCGGAAACTGCGTCGCTCGCGCCGCAAACCATCGCACAGCTGACGCGACGTCCCTCGCGAAGAGGGCCTCGGCCCACGGGCAAAACCGCCCTGGCCTCGCTCGCGCTAGGGGCGGCGCTCGGAGCCGGAGTGGGCCAGGGCCCTCCGGAATTGCTGAATGGCTGGAGACACACCATCGGCGAGCACGCAGCCGCGCTCGGCGCCGCGGCGCTTCGCGTGGTGCAGGTTCAGCCGAACTCACCGGTCGAGTCAACCCCCGTCCGACCCGATGACGTTCCCTTCGCTTCGGGGGGTCAGTGCGGCGGGCTTGCGGCGGAAAGCGAGCACCACGGCGGCTCGCGCCCCTAGCAAGACTGTGGATCTGACACGGGCGCGATAGCTGATAGTGTTGCTCCGATGTTGCTCGGCGTGCACGAGTCGGTGGCGGGAGGCCTGGAGAAAGCGTTCGGTCACGCCACGAACCACGCAACCGAAGCGCTCCAGATTTTCACCAAGAACTCCAGTCAATGGAGAGAGCCCCTCTTGGACCCGTCGCTGGTTGCGGCTTTTCGCCTCGCACATGGGGGGTGGGGTGGGCGGCCGGTGATCGCGCACGGCAGCTATCTCGTGAACCTTTGTTCCGACCGCCTCGACGTTCTCGAACGATCCCGCGAAGCGGTGATCGCCGAAGTGGAGCGGTGCGGGCGACTAGGGATCGATTGCGTCGCGTTTCACCCTGGGGCCGCGGTTGGCGTGGCGGTCGAGCCTGCGCTCGATGTGGTTGCCGAGGGACTGAGCGAGATCCTCCAGCGGACGGCGGGAACCGAGACCCGCCTTTGCCTCGAAAATACGGCCGGGCAGGGGAGCTGTCTCGGCTGCTCGCTCGATGAGCTCGCCGCGATGATCGGGCGTACGCGAGGGGGGAGCGAGCGGATCGGCGTCTGTCTCGATACGCAGCATCTCTTCGCGGCCGGCTACGACCTCACGACGCCCGCAGGATACGATGCATTTTTCGCCGAATTCGATGCCAAGATCGGCATCGAGCGGTTGGTCGCCTTTCACCTGAACGACTCCAAGAAGCCGCTCGGGCAGCGCGTCGATCGCCACGAAGAAATCGGCCTCGGCGAGATGGGCCTCTATCCATTCTGGCGCCTGGTCAACGATGCGCGCTTCGAAAGGATTCCCGGCGTCGTCGAGCTTCCCGAAGCGATGGCCATGTCCAGCTTGAAGCGGCTGTTCGAGCTTCGCGGCGCGCCCGAACCGGTGCAAAAGAAGATCGTGCTACCGCTGCAGCTCACGCCGCCCCCGGCGAAGGCTGCGAAGCGGTCGAAGCGATAACCCCATTCCGATCGCTAGTCCGTGCAGCGCATCGCCAGCTCCAGCGCGCGCCGCACGGTCTTGGTTTCGATGCCCGATGTGCCGGCCACGCCGAGCGCCAGGATTTTCGCCCTTTCGCAGTTGCCGTGCGCAGCCTCGAGCTGCGCGAGCCCGAGCTGGGCCTTGGCCTGGGTATTGGCATCGTCGCTGCGCGACGAGAGGTCGAGGAGCAACGTCTTCGCTCGCGCGTGATCGCCGGCAGAAAGAGCGTCGCTCACTTCGTTCCATGAGGGAGTCGGCGTCGCGCGCGAGACGGCGGGTGGGTGGCTCGGACGTTGGTTCGAAGCTGGCCGCTCGGGTTCGGCGCGCGGCCCAAGCAAGGGCGCCTGCGACGCGCCGGGCGTCACCTCCGCGGCTCCCGACGCCGGCGTAACCGGTTCCGGACGGTATTCATCGGCAGCGGAGCCCTTTCCATGCGAATTCGCTAGCCGGGCGGGGGTCGGTTCGATCCATCGCCCGCTGCCGGCATAGGCGAATGTTCCCACCAGCGCAGCGAAGGCACCTGCGAGCACGCGCCATTTTCGGGAGGACCGTGCACGCCTAGCCGCGGCCAATCTCCTTTCGACGCGCTGCGCGCCGAGACGGATCTCGTCGTCGCTGGGGAGCGCCGCCTCCCAAGCATCGCGCGCCAGGTTCAACAAGCGTCGGTCGTCGATCATGGAGCCTCCGAATCGAAGCAAGGATCCGCTGCCAAGATCTCAGCCAGCTTCTTACGCCCATCGCGCAGTCGGGAGCGAACGGTGCGTTCGTTCGCCGCGACCACCGCGGACACGTCTTTCATGCTCATGCCCTCCAGATCGTGCAGCACGATGACGGCGCGCTTGGATGGCGCCAGTTGGCCGAGCGCCCGATGTAGGCACGCGGCTCGGCGAGCTCGCGCCGTCGTCTGCTCGGTCGTCTCCGAGCAGGTCTCGGGTTCACAAGCGGTCGCATCGTCAGCGAGGCTGAATCGGCGGCGCCACCGACGAAACCAACGATCGTGGCTGAGCAGCGTGTGATAAGCGACGCCGTAGGCGAACGTCGAAATCGTCGATCTTCCCTCGAAGCGTGGAAGGGCACGAAGCATTCGTTCCGCCGCACATTGGACCAAATCATCCAAATCGGAGCGCGGTCCCGCCAGCACGCGCATGTGCCGATAGAGCATGCGGAGGAGATCACTGGTCGGCACATGGATGAAATCCGCTCGCTCTGTATGGGCAAGCGTCGGCAGAGCCGCGGCTTCTGTGCTGACTGGAATTGTCATCGAAGAGCGTGCGTCCCCTCCAGGTTAGTTGCCGCTGAGGGTCCCTGGGATCGGTCTCCTCTGTCTAGAGTCGACCTGTCGCCGAATGTTTCCCGATGGACACCCGAGCTATGTGAGACTTCGCGGGTCGATGCAACCATCCATCACCAAGCGCCCCATCGATGCAGCGATCGCGGCGGCTGCCGTTTCGCTCTTGTGGGCGGCGTCGGGATTCGCTTCGACGGTCGATGTGCGCTGCCCCTCCGTGCAGGAGCCGCAGCGAGCGGAGCTTTCCGCGCGGGCGCGGCTGCTCTTGTCGAGCGCCGGCATGGAGACGGCATCCATATCTATCGAATGCGATGCGTCGGGCGCATGGCTGCGATGGACCGACGGCAAAAGGACGCGCATCGAGTCGAGCTCCGGAGTGGTGGAGGGAGCCCTCGACGCGATCGAGAACCGCATCGCGCAAGACAAACGCGCGCGGGACGCCCCGCCCGCCCCGACGGAAACCAAGCCAGAGGCTGCGTCGCCGTCGAGCACAGAAACGGCGACGAGCGGAGGTGCGCCGCCGAACGACACGACGGTCGGCGGCATCGAGGGTGGAGTGGGACTCTCGACGCTGACCGAGTTTTGGTCGGGATCGGCCGGTGTAGGCATCGGGCCGCGGCTCGATGTGGGGGTGATGATCGCCCCTAAGTTCGCGCTCGTCGTCAGCGAAGGGGCACGGTTCGGTGTCGGCCCGAGCGAGGGGCAGATCATGGCATTCGATCTACAGGTTGGCGTGGGGTTCGGAGCACCCTACCTCGCGCGAACGGGTATCGGCGTCGTGCTCTTCGCCGGGGCGGAAAGGCTCGCCGCGTCGAAAGGTGGTTTGAGCAGCGAGGGATTATGGGTGTGGAGCGCCACCGGTTCGCTGGGACTCCGAGGCAGCTTGGCGCTCGGCCCCGTCAATGGCTGGGCAGGCGTCGACGCGATGGTTCGGTCGGCGAGCCTCGAAACGGGCGGGCTGGATCCGGCCATCATTCCCAACGCTTCCGTACTCCTTTCCCTCGGCTGTTTTCTTCCGGCGTTTGCGGCAGCCGAACCCACCAACGCGAGGATGGTCGCCTCGCGAGATGTCGTGCCCGTACGCTGAAACGGCGGCATTCCGCCCCCGATTTGACTTTCGCCGTTCCCTGCGTACCCTTTCGCCTCCCAAACCCCCACCGGGGTCCGGCCCTCCTCGCGAGGGCCGAGCTCCGAAAATCCACACGCCCTTCATCAGCGCATTCTTCGGATCCGGTGCTGAGCTACCCAGAGTAGCCGGTTGGTCCGAGGGGAAGGGCGGCGGCAATAACCGAAAGGAGAGCGCACCATGACCGACGTCACCACCGAAGTACCCCAGGAAGGCCTTCCGCCGCGCGCACCAGGCGAGCTACCCCTTCCGATCCGATCCCTCATCGAAGCGGGCGTTCATTTCGGCCACCAGACCAAGCGCTGGAACCCGAAGATGCGGCAGTTCATCTATGGCGCCCGCAACGGCATCCACATCATCGATCTCGACCAGACGGCGCGCATGTTCAAGCGCGCCTACGAGTTCATCGTCGAGACGGTCGGACGCGGCGGCCATATTCTTTGCGTCGGCACCAAGCGTCAGGCCCAGGACATCGTGATCGAAGAGGCGCAGCGGGGCGGGATGTTTTTCGTCACCAATCGCTGGCTCGGCGGCACGCTCACCAACTTTCGCACGATCAAGCAGGGTCTCGACCGGCTGCGGTCGCTCGAGCGCATGAAGGACGACGGTACCTACGAGCAGCTACCGAAGAAAGAGGTGTCGCGACTCGAAAAGGAGCGCGAACGGCTGGAAAAGTATCTCGGCGGCTTGAAGAGCATGGGTTCGCTCCCCCACGCGGTATTCATCATCGATCCCCACCAGGAGCAGATCGCGGTGAGTGAGGCGCGCAAGCTCGGCATTCCCCTGATCGCCATCACCGATACCAACTGCGACCCCGACCAAATCGACTTCATCATTCCCGGCAACGACGACGCCATTCGGTCGATCAAGCTCATTACGGGCCGCGTTGCCGACGCCTGCATCGAAGGCTCGCAACGGCGCAAGGACAATCTGGCCGGCCGACCGCCGCAACGTGACGACACGACCATTTATGCCGGTCCTCGAACCCGCGCTGCGCGGTCCACGAACTGACCGTAGGAGAGCATCATGGCAGAGATCACCGCACACCTGGTGAAGGAGCTTCGCGAGAGAACCCAAGCCGGAATGTCCGATTGTAAAAGCGCCCTCGTCGAGGCGTCCGGCGATATGGAGAAGGCCATCGAGATCATCCTCAAGAAGGGGCTCGCGAAGAGCGCCAAGCGTGCAGGCGCGGTGGCGACGGAAGGCGAGGTCCGCGCACTCATTGCGCCCGATCAACGGAGCGGCGTGCTCGTAGAAGTCAACATCCAAACGGATTTTGCGGCGCGCAACGACAAGTTCAAGAATTTCGTGGCCGAGGTCACCCGAGTGGCCCTCGCCGCGAAAGCGAGCGACGACCTCGACCAGCTCAAGTACCCCGGCACACAGAAGACCGTGGCCGAGGCGCGCGACGAACTGATCGCGCAGATCGGCGAGAAGATCACGGTGAGGCGTTTCGCCAAGCTCGACCTGTCCTCGCCGGCGGGCGCGATCCACTCTTACGTTCACCTAGGCGGCAAGATCGGCGTGCTTCTCGAAGTGACGGCCGAATCGGCCGCCGTAGCGGCACATGCCGAGTTCAAGAAGTTCATCGACGACGCCGCCATGCAGATCGCCGCCATGAACCCGCTCTACCTGTCGCGCGGCGAGGTCCCGAAGGCGGCCATCGACAAGCAACGCGAGATCTACTCGGCCCAGCTTCGCGAAGAGGCGAAGCCCAAGCCCGAGCAGGCTTGGCCCAAGATCATCGAGGGCAAGCTGAACAAGTGGTACACGGAAATCTGCCTGCTCGAGCAGGAGTCGGTCATCGTGCCGGGCTCGAGCATCGAGCAGGTGCGCGTGCGCATCGCCAAGGAAGCGGGGGGCGACCTCGAGCTCAGGCGCTTCATCCGCTTCGAGCGTGGCGAGGGCATCGAGAAGAAGGTCGACGACTTCGCGGCGGAAGTGGCCAAGATGGCCGGCGGCTGAACCATGGCGAGCGCAGAGAGCTCGAAGCTCTGCGCCGTCTCGGTGGATCTCGACGAGATCCCTTTTTACCACCAGATCCATGGACTTGCGCCGCCGGACGGCGCGAACGCCCACGTGGTCTTCGACGTCGCGCTTGCGCGTATCGAAGACTTCGCCCGGTCGTTTCAGGTTCCGCTCACGTTTTTCGTGATCGGGCAGACGCTCGAGCGAGAGGAAAATCGCACCAAGCTACGAGCCCTCGCTCGAGCCGGTCACGAGATTGCGAACCACACGTCCGCTCATCGCTACGACCTCACGCGCCTCGATGGAGCGGCGATGAAGGCCGAAATTGAAGACGGCCAACAGGCGATCGAACGCGCGACCGGGCAACGGCCGGTGGGCTTTCGGGCGCCGGGCTACACGGTGAGCGACGGGCTGCTCGGGCTCCTCGAGCAGGCCGGCTTTCTCTACGATTCGTCGGTCTTCCCCTGT
>WNGB01007493.1_pt1 | contig 30133 bp, 29 predicted proteins | sample 5400681 | NCBI WGS metagenome assembly WNGB01 (sample SAMN13153367, study PRJNA577476) | soil metagenome | isolation source: 115 cm soil or saprolite under grassland replicate 2 | place: USA:California | collected 2016-06-15
GATCGCGTCATTCGGCATGTCTGCCAGAACGAAGGATTAAAATACCCCGTTCTTTGGCTCTTCTATCCGTCCTGGATATTGCGTTTCGGGGAATCATCGTGGTTTCAGGCGGCGAAGAATGCTCCCTATTTCAAACTTGATGTGACCTTGTTCGTCGTGCGGATGGTCCTTGTGGTCTCCTGTCTCGTTTTTGTGATCGGCGGCTTTATTTGCGGCTTTATTTCGTTCTCTCCTTAGTAACTTGATGACTGGTCGGGCTCGAGACCTCGGACGTTCTTACTTAATCGCCTGCGGATTGATCGGCGAGCCGGTGCCGCCGGTGATCACCAGCGGCGGGCCGCAGAAGAAGAACTCGTAGATGCCGTCGGCCTCGCAATCCTCGGCCAGCTCCTTGAGATAGAAGATTTCGCCCATGCAGAGGCCCATGGCCGGGATCACCACCCAGTGCCAGGGCTGGTTCGCCTCGGTGGTCTCGTTCGGCCGCACCTCGACGCCCCAGGTGTCGGTGCAGATCGCGGCGATCTGCTTGTTCTGGCACCAGTAGCAGTTCTCGAACTTGACGCCGGGCGCGTCGCCGCCGGCGTAGCCGCCCCATTTCTTCTCCTGCTGGCAGCGCTCCATCTGCCCGGTGCGAATGATGACGAAATCGCCGCGCCGGATCTCGACGTTCTGATCCTTGGCGCATTTGTCGAGCTCGTCGTTGGAGATGGCTTCGCCGTCCTTGAGCCAGTCGACGCCGCGGAAGCGGGCGATGTCCAGCAGCACGCCGCGCCCGACCATCTTGCTCTTGGAATGCTCGATGCCGAGGACGTTCAGCCCCTTGGAGTCGATGAGCTTGGCGTCATAGCCGTTGTAGGCCTTGTCCTCGTAGAAAATGTGCCCGAGCGCGTCCCAGTGGGTGGCGCCCTGCACACACAGGTTGAGGGTGTCGTCGGCGTAGCGGATCTTGTTCCAGTCCTGCCGGCCGGCGATGGCGTCGGTGCCGGTGGCGAGCATCTGGTGGATCGGATTGAAGCGCCCGCCGAACAGGCCGGTCTGCGGGCCATTGCTGTCGAGCGGGATACCGAGCGCGAACACCTTGCCGGTGCGAATGAGGCTCGCCGCCTTGACGATGTCCTCGGGGGTGACGTGGTTGAGCGTGCCGATCTGGTCGTCCTTGCCCCAGCGGCCCCAGTTCTTGAGCTTCTCCGTGGCCTCGGCGATCGCCTGTCTGCCTACCCTGATGTCCATCGGCTGTTTCCTCCGTGTTCTTTCCGCGACCCGCCCCGAACGCCGATCGCACCGACTGCCGTCCGCTTACTACGAGAGACTGCGACCAGCAGCGATCGATTGTGGCCCGCCGGGCCCGGTTCGTCCATTCCCCAAATGTCTTGATGTGTTGGGGGTCCAGGATCGAGCAAGACTTGAGCGTACAGAGCCGAAATGCTATCATGATAGCAGGCGGAGATCACTCATGGCTCAAGTCGTCGTTCGCAACCTGGAAGAGACGGTGAAGCGCAAACTTAAGCGCCGCGCGGCCCGTCACGGCCGTTCGATGGAAGAGGAAATCCGCGACATCCTGCGTGACGCGGTCAAGGACGAGGGGAGCGCCCGCAAGGGACTTGGCACGGAGATCGCCGAACTGTTCAAGGGCATTGGCCTCGAAGAACCGATTCGGGAATTGCGTGGTTACCCGGTTAAGCCTGCAAAATTTGATGAATGATCATTCTCGATACCAATGTACTTTCTGCGTTGATGCTTAGCGAACACGAAGTAGTCGTCGCTGCATGGCTTGATCGTCAGGCACGGACGTCGGTGTGGACGACAGCTGTGACGATCCTTGAAATCCGTTACGGCTTGGCCGCGATGCCGGCCGGACGCCGGCAAACAGAGCGACACGCGCTGTTCGAGCGCGTTGTTGAGGAAAAGCTCGAGCGCCGCGTCCTTTCCTTCGACCACGCTGCCGCAGAAGAGGCGGCACTCCTTATGGATGCGCGTCGTCGCGCTGGCCGGCCGGGCGATCTCCGCGATACCATGATCGCCGGCATTGCCCTGGCGCAACGCGCTACGCTCGCAACTCGCAACGTGCGGCATTTCGACGATCTCAGCGTGCCGGTCGTTGATCCCTGGAATGCCTAGTACAGGCCAGCGAAAGTTTTGACTCCATCGCCCCTGGACGCCTTTCGAAAGACTACTCGGATCGGCGGCCAGGCTGAAATGAGTCCCTCTCTTTCGCTCAGCTGTACTAGACCCGCCCGAGCGCCTGCAGAATCCGCCCGGGCGTGAACGGCATCTCGACGAGCGGCTTGGCGCCCAACGGCCGCAGCGCGTCGTTGATGGCATTCATCACCGCGCCCGGTGCGCCGGCGGTGCCGGCTTCGCCCGCGCCCTTGGCGCCGAGCTCGGAATCGGCGGTCGGCGTGACCACGTGGCCGACCTCGATGTCCGGCATCTCGGCGGCCATCGGCACCAGGTAGTCGGCCATGTTGCCGTTCAAGAGCTGGCCGCGCTCGTCGTAGAGGCAGTGCTCGAACAAGGCGCCGCCGAGGCCTTGCACCACGCCGCCCCTGACCTGCTCGTCGACCAGCTGTGGGTTGATCACGGTGCCGCAGTCCTCCACGCACCAATGCTTGAGCAGCGTGACGAAGCCTGAATCGATGTCGACTTCGAGGTAGCTCGCCTGGATGCCGTTGGTGAAGGCGAACGGCCAGGCGCGCGGCACGTAGTGGCGGGTCGCCATGAGCTCCGCCTGGAAGCCGGGCGGCAGCGTATCGGGGCGGAAATAGGCGATGCGGGCGAGCTCGCTGAGGGGAAGGCGCTCGGTTCCAGTCGCGCTGTCGACAACGACACCATTGCGGATGTCCAGATCGTTTGGTGTCGCTTGCAAAATGCTGGCGGCGCAGGCCAGCACGTTGGCGCGTAGCGCCTTGCCGGCCTGCCAGGCGGCTTCGCCGCCGATGCCGGCCGCGCGCGACGCCCAGGTGCCGCCGCCATAGGGCGTGTTATCGGTGTCGCCGGTGATGACGCGCACGCGCTCGATCGGCACGCCGAACGCAGTCGCCGCGACCTGCGCGATGACCGCCTCGGCGCCCTGGCCCTGCTCGGTCACGCCGGTCTGACAGATGATCGCGCCTTGGGCGTCGAGCTTGATCGTAACGCCGTCCTGCGCGGAGATTTTCGCCCCGCCGACGCCGTAGAAGGCGGCGCTCGGATTGGTCACCTCGATGAAGCTCGCGAAGCCGATGCCGCGATAGATACCCTGCTCGCGCAGCCGCTTCTGCTCGGCGCGCAGCCCGGCATAATTCATCATCGCGTCGAGATGGGCGAGCGCCTCGTGGTGCGACAGCGCCTCGAACTTGATCCCGGATGGGCCGGCGGACGGATGGGCGTCGTCGGGGATGAGGTTGCGCCGCCGGATCTCCAGCGGGTCCATCCCGATCTTGGCGGCGGCGAGCTCGACTAGCCCCTCGGTCACCGCGGTCGCGATCGGATGGCCGACCGCGCGGTACTGGCACATCACGTTCTTGTTCTGCAGCACCACGCGGGCGCGGGCGCGATAGTTCGGGCAGGTGTAGGGCCCGCCGGCGAGATTGACGATCTGGTTCGCCTCGATGCCGGAGGTGCGCGGATAGACCGAATAGGGCCCGATGCCGGTGAGGTCGTCGATCTCCCAGGCGGTGATGGTGCCGTCATTCTTGACGCCGATCTTGGCCGTCACGCGGTGGTCGCGGGCGTGGATATCGGTGACGAAGCTCTCGATGCGGTCGGCGACGAACTTGATCGGCCGCTTGAGCAGCTTCGAGAGCGCGGCGGTCGCCATCTCGTCGGCGTAAGTATGCACCTTGATGCCGAACGAGCCGCCCACGTCCTTGGTGACGACGCGCACCTGGTGCTCCTCGAGCGCGAGGTGCTTGGCGAACAGGTTCTGCATCATGTGCGGCGCTTGCGTGCCCTGATAGACGGTCAGCCGCTGCTCGCCCGGGTTCCAGTCGGCGACGATGGCGCGCGGCTCGTTGGTCACGCCAGTGTGGCGGCCGAACATGAAGGTGGTCTCGACGACGGCGTCGGCTTCCTTGAAGCCCTTGTCCGGATCGCCCGCGACATGCACGCGCTCGAAGGTGAGGTTGTCGCCGAGCTCGGGATGGATGACCGGCGTGGCGGGATCGAGCGCGGTCTCGGCGTCGGTGACCGCGGGCAGCTCTTCGTAAGTGATTTCGATCAGCTCGCAGGCGTCCTCGGCCTCGGCGCGCGTGCGCGCGATCACCGCGCACACCGCCTCGCCCTGCCAGCAGGCGCGCTCGACCGCGAGTGCGTGCTGCGGCGCCGACTTGATGCCCTTGAGGTGGGTGAGCACGCCGACCCAGGGGGTGATCACCTTGGCCAGATCGGCGCCGGTCACGACCGCGATCACGCCGGGCGCCTTCTTCGCCGCGGCGCTGTCGATCGCCTTGATGCGCGCATGGGCATGCGGCGAGCGTACGTATGCGACATGCGCCATCCGCGGCAGCGTGACGTCGCTCACGAACTGGGCGCGGCCTTGCGTGAGACGCGCCAAGTTCGGCCGCGGCACCGAGCGGCCGATATAGGAGTTCGGCCGGTCGAGCGCCGACAGGACCGGAGGGGAATCATCGACGATTTTCATGGCCCCTCCTTGAGCGTCGCGCGCGCTCGCGCCCTGCAATCAGAGGAATCGCGTCGGCCACATCATCGTGCGCCACATGTGGGCCGATGAGCTGCTGTCGAAGCCCAGACCTTCCTTCGGCTGCTTGAAGTTGCGGCCGATGATGTCGACGAAATCGTCCAGGTCGACCTTGGCGTTAGGGTCGAACGAATAGATGTCGTTCACGCAGATCTGCCGCGCCGTCATGTACCACTTGTGGTTCCGGGCGCGCTCGTATTCGGCGACGATGTAGGGCTCCGGCTTGTAGTCCGCTCCGAAATATTTGACGTACATGTCCGGGTACTTGTAGCCGACGGATTCGTCCGGGAAGAAGCGCAGCGCCTGGTGCACGCGGACCGCCCAGCTCACCTCCTCGTCCACGTAAGGCTCGATCAGCTGCGCGCCCCAATAGCCGTGGTCGCAGCGGATGAAGCTCACCACGCCGATGTCGTGCAGCAGGCAGGCCAGAATCGTCTTCTCGTCGAGCCCCGCCTTGAGCGCGTGCGTCGCGCTCTGCAGCAGATGCGCCGTCGAGGCGAACCGCAGCTTGAAGAAGTCGATCAGGGTCGGCTTGTCCGGCATCTTCGGCAGGCGCGGATCGGCGCCCATCAAGAAGTACTTGCCGGGATTCTTGGCCATCAGCGCGGCGCCGGCCTCGATCTCCACCTTGCCGTCGCCCATGTTGAACAGGACCGATTTGGTGGCAATGCGCTCATTGAGCTCGTTCATCATCTGCTCTTCGAGCTCGTCGGCGCGCTCCGACAAGGTCATCGGCGTGGCATGGTGTAGCATGGCTGATCTCTTTGCTTTCGTCACTTTGGGCCGCGTGGCCGTTCCGGTGGCAGATGATTTACACCCAAGTCGCGCCCGGTGGAACCGGCATGGCGCTCATCAGGTATGTTCCGCCCGCGCCCGCGCCACGGATTCGACCGCGTCCACGATGGCCTGGTAGCCGGTACAGCGGCAGTAGTTGCCGGAGAGGTGCGTGCGGATCACCTCGCGGCTCGGCACGCCGCCGGCTTTGAGCAGCTCTTGCGCCGTGAGCAGCATGCCGGGCGTGCAATAGCCGCATTGCAGCGCGTTGCGCTGCTCGAATGCCTGCTGCAGATCGGCGATCTCGCCGGAATCGGACACGCCCTCGATGGTGTCGACGCGCGCCCCGTCGCATTGCACGGCGAGCATCAGGCAGCCGCGCACGATCACGCCGTCGACGCGCACCGTGCAGGCGCCGCACACGCCGTGCTCGCAGCCGACATGGCTCCCGGTGAGCGCGAGGTCTTCGCGCAGGAAGTCGACCAGCGTCGTGCGCGCGTCGACGGTTTCGCGCACGTCCTCGCCGTTCACCGTGACGGTGATGTCGTGGATGCGCTCGGTCATGACCGCGGCTCCATCAATTGCCGTGCGACGCGCCGGAGCAGCACGCCGGCGAGATGCTTTTTCACGGCGCCGGTCGCCTGCACGTCGTCGGGCGGGCTCAAATCCTGATCCAGCGCCTGCACGGCCGCCTCGACGTCGCCGCTGGCCAGCGCAATCTCGGCATGGCGCGCCCGCACCGGCGTCGCGCCGACGCCGAAAAAGGCGAGGCGAACATCCCGCAAGCCTTTGCCGTCGGCGCGCGCGCCGGCGGCGAGGCCGGCCATCGCATAGTCGCCATGGCGGCGCGCGAATTCGGCGAAGCCGGTGCGGATGGCGGCGTCCGCCGCCGGGACGCGGATCGCGGTCAGCACGTCGCGCGGCGCCAGCGCGGTCTCGAACAGATCCTTGAAGAAATCGTCGGCCCTGACGTTGCGCGAGCCCTGCGGGCCGGCGATCGCGACCTCGCCGCCGAGCGCGAGCAGGCATGCGGGCAACTCGGCGGCCGGGTCGGCGAAGGCGATTGAGCCCCCGATGGTGCCGCGATTGCGGATCGCCGGATGGCCGATATGCGGCAGCGCCCTGGCGATCAGCGGGGCGTGGCGGGCGATCTCGGCCGAGCGCTCGGCCTGGGCGTGGCGCACCAGCGCCCCGATCTCGATCCACCCGTCGTTGCGCGCGATACCGTCGAGCCCGCCGATGCCGTTGAGGTCGACGAGCAGGCGCGGCGCGCTGAGCCGCATGTTGAGGGTGGCGATCAGGCTCTGGCCGCCGGCCAGCAAGCGGGCCTCGTCATGGGCCAAGAGCTCGATCGCGTGCGCGACCGAGCGAGCCTTCGCATAGGTAAATGGCGCCGGCTTCACGCGCGCCCCCCTGTCCTCTTTGCTTTGTTCTATTGTGGCCGAGAACGGCCGGCGAGGCACCACTTAAGACGAGCGTGAGAAACATGTGGCGCCCGGTGAAGCTGGCGCACGCCGGCATTGCAGGCACGCGGTTCCGACGTGTTGAGGCTTCGCGAAGGGCTCGAGCTAACCTCCACTACCTCTTGATCTTGCGTCGCAGGCTCATTAATCTATGTATATCCCGTTCGGATATACATAGAGGCCATCATGACCCGGTCCACGGTTTTTACCAGCAATCGCAGCCAAGCTGTCCGTTTGCCGAAGGCGGTAGCCTTCCCGGCGGACGTGCATCAAGTGGAAATCGCCAAAGTCGGCAGGAGCCGAGTCATCACCCCGCAGGGACAGCGCTGGGACGATTTGTTCGAGACTGGCCCTCGGGCGTCGGGGGACTTCATGAGCGAGCGTGAGCAGCCCGCGGTCGAGGACCGTGAGAGGTTTTGATGCTGCAATACATGCTCGACACCAATATCTGTATCCATGTGATCAAGAACTATCCGGCCGAGCTGCGCGAACGGTTCAATCGCCTCGCCGAACAACTCTGCATCTCGAGCATCACCGTCGGAGAATTGCACTACGGCGCCGAGAAATCGGCGCGGCGTCTGCAAAACCTCGAGGCGATCGAGCATTTCACGGCGCGCCTGGAGGTGCTCGCGTTCGCGGCCAAGGCCGCAGCGCATTATGGGCAAATCCGCGCCGAGCTGGAACGAGCCGGCACGCCATGCGGTCCTCACGACATGCAGATCGGAGGCCATGCCCGAAGCGAAGGCCTCATCGTCGTGACGAACAACCTGCGCGAGTTTGCCCGCATGTCTGGAGTCCTCGCGGAGAATTGGCTTTGAGCGACGCGGCCGCGCAGCGCGCCGTAGCCCTGCCACTGGGCAACGGAACTAGTCTGCGGTCTGCTTGCGGTTGGTGAAGCGGGCGTTGCCCAGGCCGGTCCCGATCGTGAGCACGCCCCAGTGCTCGACGTCCTGCATGAATGGTACCTCGCTCAATCCCTGCACCACCGCGTCATTATGCATCAGAAATGCGGTTTCGTGGTCGCCGATCTTCGGAATCGCATCGCGCAGTTGCGCCGGCAGATTGACCTGTGACAACCGGGAAATGACCGGAAAGTTTCATGATGCGTGGCCGGGCGCGGCATTCTCGGCCGCGATCGCGCCCACGATGTCGATCGCCCGCCGCATCAGCGTCATCGAGGCTTCGAGCGTGCGGAACGCCGCATGCGAGGTCAGCGTGACGTTGTCCATGCGGGCGAGCGGGTGATCGGGCTTGAGCGGCTCGGCGTGGAACACATCGAGCCCGGCATGGCGGAGGCGGCCGCTGCCGAGCGCTTGCATGAGCGCCGTCTCGTCGACCAGGGCGCCGCGCGCGGTATTGACGAGGATCGCGCCCGGTTTCATCCGTGCGATACGGCTGGCGTCGATGATGCCGCGGGTCTCGTCGTTGAGGGCGAGATGCAGCGAGACCACGTCGGCCCGCGCCAGCAGGGTGTCGAGATCGAGCAGCGGCACGCCGGCGTCGGGACGCGGCGCCCGGTTCCAGGCGATCACCTCCATGCCGATGCCGCGCGCGATCCGCACCACCTCGCGGCCGACGCCGCCGAGCCCGATCACGCCGAGAGTCTTGCCGGTGAGCTGCATGCCTTCGAGCGGCTCCCAGATGCCGCCACGCACCGCGCGGTCCATGCGCGCAAGGTCGCGGCCGCAGGCGAACATCAAGGCGATCGTGTGCTCGGCCACGGCAGTGTCGCCGTAGCCCTTGATGGTGTGCACCTCGACGCCGAGCCCGTTCAACGCCGGCACGTCCATGTAGCTCGATGCGCCGGTGCCGAGAAATACGATGTGCTTGAGGCCCTTGCATTGCGCGATGAATTCGGTCGGCATGTAGGAGTGGTCGTCGACGCAGATATCGTATTCCGCCAGGAGTTGCGGCAGCTCGCGGCTCGTGAATGGCCTGGTATAGACCGCGATCGGCGGGTCGTCGGCTCGGTGCACGGCCGCAAAAACCGGCTCGAACTGTTTATTGCAGTCGACGAAGATGGATTTCATGGCGTATCCAATCGGCGGGGCCGTTGCCCCGAGTGACCAAGCGCAAGTCATAACCTATGGTCTGACAGGAATGGAGGGCAGGAATGTCGGCAGAGTTCAAGGGCAAGATCGTCGTCATCACGGGCGGCAGCAGGGGCATCGGCCGCGGCATCGCGCTCGCCTTCGCGCGCGAGGGCGCGCAGACCGTGCTGGCCTCCTCATCCGAGCCAAATCTCGCCGCCGCCGCCAAGGCGGTCGCGGCGGAGGGGCCGGAGCCGATGACGGTCGCCGGCGATCTGCGCCGGCTCGACGCCTGCCAGCAACTGTTCAAGCGCGTCAGCGAGCGCTTCCAACGCTGCGACGTGCTGGTCAACAATGCGGGTGCAACTCGCGCCGGCAACTTCGTCGAGCTGCCGGACGAGGCTTGGCTCGACGGCTTCGCGCTGAAATTCTTCGGCGGGGTGCGGCTGACGCGCTTGTTTTGGCCGCTGCTCAAGGCGGCGGAGGGGCACGTCGTCAACATCATCGGCGGGGCGGCGCGCACCGTCGAGGCCGAGTTCCTGATCGGCGGCTCGGTCAATGCCGCGGCCGCGAATTTCACCAAAGGGCTGTCGCGGCTCGGCATGCGCGACGGCGTCCATGTCAACGCCATCCATCCCGGTCAGACCGCGACCGAGCGCACCGAGCAATTGCTCCAACAGCGCGCGGCGGCGCAGGGCAAGTCGGTGGAGCAGGTACGCACCGAAACGATTGCCAAGAGCGGAACCCGGCGCATGTCCACGCCCGAGGACATCGCGGCGCTCACCCTGTTCCTATGCTCGGAGCGCGCGCGGCAGATTCACGGCACGGCGATCGCGGTCGACGGCGGCGCGACGCCGGGCCTCTATTGAGGAACTTCACCTTTGCGAGAGGCGGCGCCGGGGCGCTTGCGCGCAAACGTCGGGGCTGGTCTCATGGGGCCATAACAGCCGTGGAATAACCGCGACCGGATGGGGTTTTCATTCGATTGCCGGTTGCTCTCCGCCGGCACAATTCGGGAGGATCAACATGGACAAGATGACACGGTGCGTGCTCGGCGCCGGCGCTTTGGCACTGGTTTTCGCCGCTTCCACCAGCTTTGCCCAGCAGGCGCAGACGGTGCGCGTGCGCGGCACGGTCGAGGCCGTCGACGGGCCGATGCTCACCGTCAAGGCGCGCGACAACGCCACGCTGAAGGTGAAGATGGCGGACAAAGTCGCGATCCGCGGCATCGTCAAGGCGTCGCTCTCCGACATCAAGGACAACTCCTTCATCGGCGTCACCGGCATGCCGCAGGCCGACGGCAGCCAGAAGGCGGTGGAAGTCCACATCTTCCCGGAGGCGATGCGCGGCACCGGTGAGGGCTTCCGGCAGTGGGATCTGCAGCCCGGCAGCACCATGACCAACGCCACGGTGGCGCAGATGGTCAAAGGCGTCGATGGCGACGTGATCACGCTCAAGTACAAGGACGGGGAGAAGAAGATCGTCGTGACGCCGCAGACGGTGATCGTAACCTACGTTCCGGGCGACAAGAGCGAGTTGAAGCCCGGCGCCAAGATCTTCATCGCGGGCGCCGCCAAGAAAGAGGACGGCACGCTCGAGGCCGCCGCCATCTCGGTCGGCCGCGACGGACTGACGCCGCCGATGTGAGGCGGTGGCTTCGCCCACGCCGGGCTTGCTTGGTGCGCGCCGTCTTTCGTGCCGGCGCGTCGCCATTTTCGGGAGGAAGGACATGAAAAAGATCATGCAATGCGCGCTCGCGGGCGCGGCCCTCATGGCGGCGCTGGCGGCTTCGTCCGCCTTCGCGCAGCAGCAGACCGTGCGCATCCGCGGGCCGATCCAGGCGGTCGACGGCGCGACGCTCACCGTCAAGGCGGGCGAGGCGGGTGACCTCAAGGTCAAGCTGGCCGACAACGTGGTGGTGTTCGGGGTGGTCAAGGCGAGCCTCGCCGACATCAAGCCCGGCGTCTTCATCGGCGTCGGCGCCACCCCGCAGGCCGACGGCAGCCAGCGCGCCATCCAGATCATGATCTTCGCCGAGGTGCAGCGCGGCACCGGCGAGGGGCACCGGCCGTGGGATCGGCCGAACACCACCATGACCAACGCGACCGTCGACACGACGGTCGCCGGCGTCGACGGCCAAGTGATCACGGTCAAGTACAAGGACGGCGAGAAGAAAGTCATCGTGCCGCCCGAGGCCGTGATCCGCGCCTATATGGTCGGCAGCAAGGACGAGCTCAAGCCGGGCGCCAATATCTTGATCGTCAGGGCGGCGAAGAACCCGGACGGCACCTTCGGGGCCGATCGAGTGAACGTCGGCCGTGACGGCATCGTGCCGTAGTCAGGAATCAGAAGTCAGTGATCAGTAGTCAGAGGCAGTCGGAGCAGCCTTTCGTTTCTGAGCACTGATTACTGACTACTGATTACTGACTCCTGACTTTCGTGCCGCCGCGGCGCGAGGGCGCGTGCGCCGAGCCGCGCGCCGGCACGTCGAGGTCGCTGGCCAACAGATCCGGAAGCTCGGTGGGCGCGGCGATGCGCGGCTCCTTGCGGCGGCCGCGCGCGCGGCTGTCGATGTCCTCGTCGTGCGGGCGCTTGACCGCGTCGGCGCGCGCCGCGCTGGCGAGCGAAGCGAGCGGCCAGCGCGGCCACTCTATGAGTGCGCGCGCCGGACACTCGCCTGAACCGGGCTCGTCGGCGCGCGCGAGCGACTCGATCGGCGGCGCGTCCTCGGTCAAGCGCGCCAGCAGCGGCGTCAAATCCTCGATCCGCTGGGCGACGACGTGAATGACGCCGGATTCCTGCTGCAGCTCGCCGCTCACGGCGACATAGCGCGCGCCCAGAATGATCGGCCGGAAGCGTTCGAAGGTCTTCGGCCAGACGATGATGTTGGCGGTCGCCGTTTCGTCCTCGATGGTCATGAAGATGACGCCGTTGGCCGAGCCCGGCCGCTGGCGGATGGTGACGAGGCCGGAGACGGCGACGCGCTCGCCGGAGCGGCATGCCCGCAAGTCCTCGTTGCGGGCGATGCCGCGCCGGGTCAGGTCGGCGCGCAGGAACGCGGCCGGATGCGCGCGCAGCGACAGTTCGAGGAAGCGGTAGTCGTTGACCACCTCCTCGCCCAGCGGCATGGGCGGAAGCGTAACCGTGGGTTCTGAATAAGGCGCGGCAGCCGGCACCGGCGCTTGCGTCGTATCCATGCGAAACAGCGGCAGGTCATCGTCCTTGTCGCCGACGCGGCCGAGCGCCTTCGCCGCCCACAAGGCCTGCCGCCGCGTGAGGCCGAGCGAGCCGAAAGCATCGGCGTCGGCGAGCCGCTCGATGATGCGGGAAGAGAGGCCAGTGCGCAGCCATACATCACGCACGGACTTGTAGGGCACAATTTGAGCGGCAGACTCGGTCTGCTCCCTCGCCCACGGAACCCGGGCTTGCCCGGGTTCCGCAATATATTGCGCAAGTCGGGCAGGCCCGACTTGCGTTGGGGGAGGGGTGGGGAGGGGGGTAGATCCTTGCTCAGCACTTTTATGCACGCGTCCATCGACAATCAACTTGGCATCCTCCTCACTGAGCCCCTTGATCTTGCGAAAGCCGAGGCGGAGCGCGTGCGTCGCGTGGATGTCGCCCGCCATGTCGCGGTGGATGGCGTGCAGGCGATCGGTCGCGCGCGCCGACGAGCCCGGTTCAGGCGAATGTCCGGCGCGCGCACTTATAGAGTGGCCGCGCTGGCCGCTCGCTTCGCTCGCCAGCGCGGCGCGCGGGCCCGGCTCCAGCGTCGCGTCCCAGTTGGAGTGGTTGACATCGACCGGGCGCACCTCGACCCCGTGCTCGCGCAGGTCGCGCACGATCTGCGCCGGCGCATAGAACCCCATGGGCTGCGCGTTGAGCAGCGCGGCGGCAAAAACGTCCGGATAACGGCACTTCAGCCAGGCCGAGGCGTAGACCAAGAGCGCGAAGCTCGCGGCGTGGCTTTCCGGAAAGCCGTATTCGCCGAAGCCCTCGATCTGGCTGAAGCAGCGCTCGGCGAACTCGCGCGGATAATCTCGCGCGACCATTCCCTCGATCATCTTGGTCTTGAAAGTGCCGATGGTGCCGGTGCGCTTGAAGGTCGCCATGGCGCGGCGCAGCTTGTCGGCTTCGCCCGGCGTGAAGCCGCCGGCGACGATCGCGATCCTCATCGCCTGTTCCTGGAACAAGGGCACACCAAGCGTTTTCTCCAGAACGGCCTTCAATTCCGGCCGGACATAGTCGACTTTCTCGATCCCCTGCCGGCGGCGCAGATAAGGATGCACCATGTCGCCCTGGATCGGACCCGGCCGCACGATCGCGACCTCGATGACGAGATCGTAGAATTCCTGCGGCTTGAGCCGCGGCAGCATCGACATCTGCGCGCGGCTCTCGACCTGGAACACGCCGAGCGAGTCGGCGCGTTGCAGCATGCGGTAGACGGCCTTTTCTTCCTTCGGGATCGTCGAGAGCGCGAAGAAGCCTTTTTCGTCCTCCTCCCCTTGCGGGGGCAAACGAAACGACAGGCCATAATGCGTCTCGGTGAGCTCGAATGCCTTGCGCAGGCAGGTGAGCATGCCGAGGCCGAGCACATCGACCTTGAGGATGCCGAGCGCATCGAGATCATCCTTGTCCCATTCGACGAAGGTGCGGTCCTCCATCGCGCCGTTGCCGATCGGCACCACCTCGTCGAGCCGGCTGCGGGTGATGACGAAGCCGCCGACGTGCTGGGAAAGATGGCGCGGGAACGACTGAATCTCCTCGACCAGCGCGCGCATCTTTTTGATGCGCGGGCTGTTGACGTCGATGCCGGCGCGCTTGAGCTCGGCGGTGCGCACCGCGCCGCCGCCCATGCCCCAGATCGAGGAGGAGAGCGCGCCGATCGTATCCTCGCTGAGCCCGAAAGCCTTGCCGATTTCGCGGATCGCCGAGCGCCCGCGATAGGAGATCACGGTCCCGGCGATGCCGGTATGGTCGCGTCCGTAGTGCTCGTAAATGTGCTGGATCACCTCCTCGCGCCGCTCGTGCTCGAAATCGACATCGATGTCGGGCGGCTCGCCGCGATCCGCGGAGATGAAGCGTTCGAACAGCAGGCGGCCTTCGCGCGGGTCGACATCGGTGATGCGCAGGCAGTAACAGACCGCCGAGTTCGCCGCCGAGCCGCGGCCTTGGCAAAGGATGTTTTGGCTGCGCGCGTAGCCGACGATGTAATGGACGGTGAGGAAGTAGGGTGCGTATTCCAGCTTGGCGATGAGCGCCAGCTCATGCTCGAGAGTCTCGCGGACGCTGTCCGGGATACCGTCGGGATAGCGCGCGGCGGCGCCTTCCCATGCCAGATGGACGAGCGCGTCCTGCGAGGTGGCGAAACCGTCGCGCAACTCATCGGGATATTCGTAGCGCAGCTCGTCGAGCGAGAAGGCGAGCGCGGCATCGAGCTTCAGCGTCTCTTCGATCGCTTCCGGCGCATCGCGGAACAGGCGCGCCATATCCTCGGGTCGCTTCAAGTGGCGCTCGGCATTGACGGCAAGCCGCCGGCCGGCCTTGTCGATGGTCAGGTGCTCGCGGATGCAGGTGAGCACGTCCTGCAATTTCCGCCGGTCGGGGTGATGATAGAATACGTCGTTGACGGCGATCAGCGGCACGCCGGCGGTGCGCGCCAACGTCGTGCGTTGCGCAAGCCGCGCGCGGTCGTTGCCGCGGTAGAGCATCGTCGCCGCCAGCCGCACGCGGCCGGGGGCAGCCTCGCGCAGACGCGAGAGGAGAGCGGGCTTCTTGGATCCCGCGATGAGCCTGAGTCTCACCTTGCCGGAGCCGGCGCGGGGCGGAATGACTTCGGTCCGGCTTTGAGCATCTGCATGGTCCGCGCCACTCGTCGATTTCCATTTTTCAGGAGGCGGCGCCGCCACGTCGCGCGTCGAGGTCTCCATCACCACCAGCTCGAGGCCGTCGATGTATTCGATCAGGTCGTCGAGCAGAAGGATGCAGTCGCCCTTCTCGGCGCGCAGGTTGCCGCGCGTGAGCAGGCGGCAGAGCCGGCCCCAGCCGGCGCGGTCGCGCGGATAGGCGAGGATGTCGGGCGTGCCGTCGGCGAAGACGAGCCGCGCACCCGGGTGATAGGCGAGCGCGAGCTTCTGCTCGCGCTTGATCAGATGCGCGCGCACCACGCCGGCGACCGAGTTGCGGTCGCAGAGCCCGATGCCGTCGAGCCCGACATGCGCCGCCTGCAGCATCAGCTCCTCGGCATGCGAGGCCCCGCGCAGGAACGAGAAGTTGGAGGCGACGGCGAATTCGAGGTAGCGGAGCATGTCACGCATACATCCCGTGCAGGAACCAGCGCGGCGTTGCCAGCGCCATGTCGCGGTAGAGGCCGGCGCGAAACAGCCAGAAGCGCAGGCCCGCGCTGTCCTCGACGCGGAAATAGTCGCGGGCGGGTCCGCCCTGCTCGCTCCACCAGGCGCCCTCGATGCGCTCGGGTCCTGCGGCGGCAACCACTTCATGCAATGCGCGCCGCCAGCGGAAGCGCAGCGGCGGGCCGTTGGGCACGACGGCAATCGCCTCGATCGGCTCGGGCTTGGCGAGCAGGCGCAGCGGCCGCGGGCTCGATCCGGCGTCGGCGCGAAAACGGCGCAAGGCGTCCCAGCCGAGCTCGGCTCTCGCCGCGCTGGCGAGCGAAGCGAGCGGCCAGCGCGGCCACTCTATAAGTGCGCGCGCCGGACACTCGCCTGAACCGGGCTCGTCGGCGCGCGCCGCGCTGGCGAGCGAAGCGAGCGGCCAGCGCGGCCACTCTCACTCTATAAGTGCGCGCGCCGGACACTCGCCTGAACCGGGCTCGTCGGCGCGCGCCGTCGCCTGCGCGGGTATCGCGGCGGCGGCGTGCTCCGGAATGTGGCTGTCATGGGCGACGAGACGGGAAACCCGCCGCCGTCCGAGCCGCGCGCTCAGGCGGTCGACCAGGCGGTCGAGCTCGGCCTGATCCTTGTGTCCGCCAAGCCCGATCTGCTCGTCCGGACACGCTTCGGCGACCAGCACCGAAAGCCGGGCGAGATCGAAGCCGAAACCCGGATCGATCTCGTCGCCGAGCGCGGCCAGCCGCTCGACGAACAGCGCGCGGATCGCCTGCGGATCCCGCACCGGCCGCGAGGTGCCGGCGGCGATGCGCTTGACCGCGCCGTCGGTGCGGAACAGCGCCAGCTCGAGCCGTCGCGCGCCGTCGCCATGCGCTGCGAGCGCCGTCTTGAGCCTCGCCGCCAGCCGCTCGATGCTCGCGAGCACGTCCTCCTCGCGCGCGATCGGCTCATGGAAGCTTTTCTCGGCGACATAGGGCGCGACCGGCAGGCGCGGGGAGAGCGGCTCGCGCTCGCGGCCGAGCGCGCGGTCGAGCTTGCGCAGGAGATCCGCGCCGAAACGCGCGGTGAGCGGCGCGCGCGGCAGATCGAGAATATCGCCGACGCGTTTCAAGCCGACCCGCGCGAGCGCGGCGACCGTCTCGTCCGGCAGCCGCAGGGCGGCGAGCGGCAGCGGCGCCAGCGCGTCACGCTCCTCGCTACCGGAAGTCGGGTGTTCCCGACTTCCGGCACTTTGAGATCCGGAAGTCGGGTGTTCCCGACTTCCGGTACTTTGAGATCCGCAAGTCGGAAACATCCGACTTGCGTTTGCGAGGATTGCCGCCTCGTCGAAGCGTGCCGCGGCCCAGGCCGCGCCGATGGTCGCCGCGATGGCGGCGCGCGCCGAAAACCCGAACTCCGTCACTCGCGCAAGAAGATCGTCGCGCAATTTTTCTTCGCCGCCGAACAGATGTGCGCAGCCGCCGATGTCGAACAAAATGCCGTCGGGCGGATCGGCGGCGACGAGCGGCGTGTAGCGCTGGCACCAGTCGGCGATGGCGTCGAGCAGGCGCGCATCGGCCGCCTGGTCCTCCGGCACGGCCACGAGCGCGGGATGCATGGCGCGCGCCTGCGCCAGCGCGAGGCCGCAGCGCAGCCCGATGCGCTCCGCCGCCGCGTCGATCGCGACCAGCAGCTCGAGATTGCCGCGCTTGCCGAAGACGACGAGGGGAGGCGACGCCTCATGCCACTGCTGCCTGATGCGGTCGGTCGAGAGCCGGTCGAGCCAGAGGCTCAGAATGCGTTGCGAGGATGAAACGCTGCTCCACACTGTTCCACTCCACTAACCATGCTCCGAGATGACCGCGGCGGTTGCGCACGAGGTGCGCGGCCAAGCGCGGCGGGCCGACCCCGTGCGGCGAAGGCAAAGACGGCGCCGCGCCGATGATCCAGCGCGTGGCGGCGGCGGAAGGCTCCGCGTCGGGCGCGGTGCGCAAGAGCAGCGCCAGCGTGTTGCCGGCCGCGGCCGCGAGCGAGAGCCGCCGCGTCGCCACCACGTCGATGCCGCGGGCACGGATCTCGCCGATCACCACGCCGACGGCGCGGCAGCGCAGTGCTTCCTCCATCGCCCACAGCACGTCGCGCGCGCGCGCGGCCGTGACCGTGATCAGCCGCTCGGGAGCGACGCCGGCTTCGTCGAGACCCGGGCCGTAGGGTGCGCCATTCTCGACGAGCGAGAGGTCTTCGGCGATCCAGACGACACCCGCGCCCGCGCCCTCATCGTTCGAGACGCCGCGCCCGCAAGTTTCCCGCCGGCTGCGCGCGGCGAGCGCCAGCGCGAAGCCGCAGGCGGCGGCGGTCTGCGTCTCGCGCGCGGCGGCAATTTCGTGCAGCGCGCCGGCGATGAGCCCGCCACCGAGCGCGCTGTCGATCGCCGGGACGCCGAGCGCAACCGCGCCGGCGCATTCGCCGGTCAGGCCGGTTGCCGTCTCGACCGCGCGCAGCCGCTGGCGCAGCCGGTCGATGAGGGCTGCCGGTCCTTCGGGGAGGGAAGGGGGGTCCGGTCGCGCGGCGAAAGCCATGGGGCATCCGAGGCAGGCGGCAGGAGGCCGCTGATGTTCATGTTTCGTTCTTATTGATTCCCGACCTTGGTCCGCCCGTCAAGCCGAAAGATAACAGACTGAAAAAGCTGATCTTTTTGAGCAGCGGACGAACATCGGACGACAGATGCCGGGAATGTTCAGCCCCTATCCGTCCGCTGTCGTCGGTCTTCCGTCGTCCGCCTTGCGTCGTTTGATTTCAGTGCACGATCGCCTCGCGCCCGTCCATGGCCTGCGAATGCTCGCCGCCCGGCTCCGAAATGCCGCACAGCGCCTCGCCCGCCGTGTCCGGGCCCTGGGCCAGCGCAATGTCGCCGAGCGAGATGATTCCCACCAGGCGTTTGCGGCCGTCGACCACCGGCAACCGGCGCAGCTTGATATCGGCCATGTTGCGCGCGACGTCGCTGATATCGTCGTCCTCGAAGCAATATTTCACCTCGGCGCTCATCACGTCGCGGATCGGCGTATCCGGCGTCTTGCCCTCGGCTACCGCGCGAATGGCGATGTCGCGATCGGTGATCACGCCGACCAGCCGGTCATTCTCGCCGACCGGAACCACGCCGGCATCGATCTCCGCCATCAGGCGCGCGGCGTCACGGATCGACTGCCGCGGACTGGCGATACTGACGTCTCTGCTCATGACCTCGTTGACTTGCATGGCAGCTCTCCTCTCGTGCGTGGTGTCCCGGCCCCACCCCTTGCCGGTGAACGCAGGGCATCTCCCGTGGTTCCGGTCATCGCACTTGGACATCGACGCCGTCGGGGGAACTTTTGCCGCCAAGTTCCCGGCCCGCCATTGCCTTGCGCAACCCGCGGTGCGAATCGGCAAACGTTGCTCGATACGGCTTATCCGGAGCATGCTCGTCGTCGGAAGGATCGAGGTCGGATCAAATGTCCGCAATCACGCGCCGGTCGATGTCCTTGACGCTCCTCACGCCGGTGAGCGCCATGCTGACCTCGAGCTCCTTGCCGAGAAACTCGATCGCCTTGGCGACGCCGGCCTCGCCGCCGGCGCCGAGGCCATAGATGTAAGAGCGGCCGATCATGCAGGAGCGCGCGCCGAGCGCGAGCGCGCGCAGCACGTCCTGTCCGGTGCGGATGCCGCCGTCGAACATCACCTCGATCTCGGAGCCCACCGCCTCGACGATCTTCGGCAATGCCGAGATCGACGACGGCGCGCCGTCGAGCTGGCGGCCGCCGTGATTTGATACGATCAACGCGGCGGCGCCGGTCTTGGCGGCGGTTCTGGCGTCCTCGACGTCGAGAATGCCCTTGAGGATGAGCTTGCCGGGCCACAGGCTCTTGACCCATTCGACGTCCTTCCAGTTGAGCGTCGGGTCGAACTGGCTCGCGGTCCATTGCGCCAGCGAATTGACGTTCTCCATGCCGCCGACGTGGCCGGCGAGATTGCCGAAGGTCTTGCGCTTGCCCTTGAGGATCGAGAGCGCCCAGGCGGGCTTGGTGGCGATGTCGATGAGATTGGCGAGCTTGATCTCGGGCGGCACGGTCATGCCGTTGCGGACGTCGCAATGGCGCTGGCCGAGCACCTGCAGGTCGACCGTGAGCACCAGCGCGCTGCATCTCGCCGCGGCCGCTCGCTCGATCAACGCCTTGATGAATCCGCGATCCCTCATCACGTAGAGCTGGAACCAGAACGGCTTGCCGACCGCTGCGGCGACGTCCTCGATCGAGCAGATCGACATGGTGGAGAGCGTGAACGGAATGCCGGCGGCCTGCGCCGCACGGCAGGCGAGAATCTCGCCGTCGCCGTGCTGCATGCCGCAGAGCCCGATCGGCGCCAGCGCGAGCGGGAGCCCGGCCTTCTCGCCGATAATGGTGGTGGTCAGGTCGCGCTGCGACACGTCGACCAGCACGCGCTGGCGCAGCTTGATGCGTTCGAGATCCTGCCGATTGGCGCGCAAGGTCTCCTGCGAATAGGAGCCGGCCTCGGCGTAGTCGAAGAAGGCGCGCGGCACCTTGCGGCGGGCTTGCTGCCGCAGGTCCTCGATGCAGGTCATGGTGCGCATGGCTGGCAGTTATACTTGGGGCGTCCGGAACAGGGAACCGGGGGAACGTGAGCCATGTCCCGCGCGTTATTTCGTGAGAGCGGCCGTCATCGGCCGCCTGCAAGGAGATCATTCATGGATATCCCGGACACTGTCATGGATCGGGACCTCGACGACAAGACCAAGCGCCAGGTGGAAGAGGCCAAGCGGCGCCGGCTCGAAAGGTCTCTCGAGGAGGGGCTCGAGGACACCTTTCCTGCCTCCGACCCGATCAACGTGACCCAGCCGGCGCCCGATCACCGCGGCAAGAAGAAGAAATAGCGCCGCGGTTAACCATATGGCGACGATCTGCCGCTGCCGGCGTCCAGCCGGCGGTTCCATTCATTATGGAGGTGAAATTCACTCACATTTTTTGAAGATTTTGGCCATTGAATTGCCCTATCATCCGGTCGGATAAGGCACCCGCCAACCGGGTCAGGGGAACATGGTTCGCAAGCATTTTGGCACCGACGGCATCCGCGGCCGCGCCAATGGCGTGATCACGCCGGAGCTGGCGCTCAAGGTCGGCCAGGCGGCCGGCCTGATTTTTCGGCGGGGCGACCATCGCCACCGCGTGCTGATCGGCAAGGACACGCGGCTCTCCGGCTACATGATCGAGACCGCCCTGGTCGCCGGCTTCACCTCGGTCGGCATGGACGTGCTGCTCACCGGCCCGATCCCGACGCCGGCGGTCGGCATGCTCACGCGCTCCATGCGCGCCGATATCGGCGTGATGATCTCGGCCTCGCACAACCCTTATGACGACAACGGCATCAAGCTGTTCGGTCCCGACGGTTTCAAGCTCAACGACGAGGTCGAGCGCCAGATCGAGGCGCTGATCGATTCCGACCTCGCCAAGCGACTGGCGAAGAGCCCGGATCTCGGCCGCGCCAAGCGCATCGACGGCGTCCAGGACCGCTATATCGAGTTCGCCAAGCGCACCTTGCCGAAGAACCTCTCGCTGGACGGGCTGCGGGTCGTGGTGGACTGCGCGCATGGCGCCGCCTATCGGGTGGCGCCGGAGGCGTTGCGGGAGCTCGACGCCGAGGTGATCTCGATCGGGATCGAGCCCGACGGTTTCAACATCAATCGCGAGTGCGGCTCGACCGAGCCGGCGGCGCTTTGCCAGAAGGTCAAGGAAATGCGCGCCGATGTCGGCATCGCGCTCGACGGCGACGCCGACCGCGTGCTGATCGCCGACGAGCGCGGCCGCATCATCGACGGCGACCAGCTGCTGGCGGTGATCGCCGAGAGCTGGAAGCAAGACGGCCGCCTCGCCAAGCCGGGAATCGTCGCCACCGTGATGTCCAATCTCGGCCTCGAGCGCTATCTCGGGGGCTTGGGCCTTTCGCTCGTGCGCACGCCGGTCGGCGACCGTTACGTGCTCGAGCACATGCGCGCGCACGGCTACAATGTCGGCGGCGAGCCGTCGGGCCACATCATCCTGTCCGACTACACCACGACCGGCGACGGTTTCCTCGCCGCGCTGCAGGTTCTGGCGGTGGTGAAGAAGCAGGGCCAGCCGGTGTCGAAGGTCTGTCACCGCTTCGAGGCGCTGCCGCAGGTGATGAAGAACGTGCGTTACAAGAGCGGCAAGCCGCTCGATAACGCCAAGGTGCGCTCGGCGATCAAGGTTGCCGAGCAGCGCCTCGACGGCCACGGCCGCCTAGTCGTGCGCCCGTCGGGCACCGAGCCGGTGATCCGGGTCATGGGCGAGGGCGACGACAAGGTGCTGATCGAGGAGGTCGTCGACGGCGTCGTCGACGCCCTGACCAAGGCCGCCGCCTGAGACGGTGCTCGCGGTCTCATCAACCAGCGTATTCGCTGCATGATACGGCTCGGCATCGTCGCGGCGGTTCTGGTCGGGCTCTATGCCGGTTGGACCATCCTTTCGCCGATCTACACATTGTAATCATTGGACTTTCACCTGTTGGGTTCCGCCCCGCCGTTCCGCCAAAACGACGGTCGGCGCATCGTTGGACGGTCAATGCGGCCTTGTGTGCGGAAGCAGAAAGTGCCGGAAGTGCAGAAAGACGCATGCCGACGCGGCGTCGGCAGGCGAGGAGGGAGGCTTTCTGCAGTTCCTGCACTTTCTGCAGCGTAAAGGCGGCACATTGCAGTGACGACAGCCGGCCGGCGGCATCGTTGGGACGGTCAATGCGGCCTGGTTTGCGGAAGCAGAAACTGCAGGAAGTGCAGAAAGACGCATGGCCGACGCGGCGTCGGCAGGCGAGGAGGGGGCTTTCTGCACTTCCTGCACTTTCTGCAGCGTAAGATTGGAATACCTGTAAATTTCTGCGTTTTCGCTTTGCGCGCCGGCCCCGGCTGAACTATATAGTTACACATAGAACTAAAAAGCCGTCCCGGGAGTTGCGCGCTTCCATGATCGTCTGTTCTTGCAACGTGCTCAGCGACCACGACGTGCGCACGGTCGCGGCTGCGCAAACGCCGCGCACGACCGGCCAAGTCTATGGTTGCCTCGGCTGCAGCGCCCAATGCGGGCGGTGTGCGCGTACCATCCGGCGGATCATGGACGAGGCGCTGGCGGCGGCGTATCAGGCCAGCTGCCAGTGCTGCCCGAACGGCCAGCACCGCGCCTAATCAGCATTTGATGACTGCCGATTGCGGCCCGGGCGGCATGCCTTCCGCCCTTGTCGGGCCTCGTATTTTGATCCAGGTTTGCAGCAACTCCAAAGGCGGCGCCGGCGCGCGGGCGGCGCCGCAACAGCTTATGGGATGCGGACCATGAAAGGCGACGCGAGAGTCATCGAGTATCTCAACCGCGGCCTGCGGCACGAGCTCGCCGCCATCAACCAATACTGGCTGCATTACCGGCTGCTCGACAATTGGGGCTACCGCGCGCTGGCCAAGTACTGGCGCAAGGAATCGATCGAGGAAATGCAGCACGCCGACAAGCTGGTCGAGCGGATCATCTTTCTCGACGGCTTCCCCAATATGCAGGTTATCGATCCCCTGCACATCGGGCAGAACGTGAAGGAGGTGCTGGACTGCGATCTCGCGGCCGAAATGTCGGCGCGCGCGCTCTACGAGGAAGCCGCCACCCATTGCCACGCCGTCAAGGACTACGTGACGCGCGACCTGTTCGAGCAGTTGATGCACGACGAGGAAGAGCACATCGATTTCCTCGAGACCCAGCTCGATCTCGTCGCCAAGCTCGGCGTCGAGCTCTACGCCCAGCACCATATCGGCAAGCTCGACGACGACAAGGATTGACGTCGGAGGACCGAGGACGGACGACAGAGGACGGATCGGCTGTCTCTCCTGCGTCCTCCGTTGTCCGTCGTCAGATTCGCGGCATCGCGAAGTGATTCGCGAAAGACCGATGCGCATGCCCCGGCGCGCGCCGGACGTCCGCCAAATCTCAACGAAACATTAATTGCGGCAACCCGTGGCCGCATTTGCGCGTGATGACGGCGCGCGCGACGGTGTCCGGTTAACGAAGGTTAAAAATCGCGGTTAAAAAGTAAGGTTAAGTCCTACTTAACGGTTTGATGCGATTCTCGGCTTCGTTGGTTCATCCCTGTGGGGTCTTGGAACCCCCGCCGGACGAAAGGACGATGTCATGGGTCGTGCGAAAATTTTGGCGCTCGCCGGAGCGACCGCGCTGTTGAGCACGGCGACGTTTGCCGCGTTAAGCACGGCGACGTTGGCCGCCGATTTGCCTCCTCCGCTGCCGCCCCCGGTCTACCGCGCGCCGGTCGTGGTCGAGACCGGCGGCTGGTATCTGCGCGGCGACATCGGCGTCGGCATGCAGAGGTTCAAGTCGTTCGACTTCACGCAAACGAACGCGGCCTCGGGCGCAGTCTGGCCGGCGAGCTGGCGCATCGATCTCATAGACATCAAGGACACCTTCTTCATCGGCGGCGGCATCGGCTATCAGTGGAGCAACTGGCTGCGCTTCGATTTCACAGCCGAACACCGCGCCGACGTGAAGTTCAAGGCGGTCGGCAGCTATGCCGGCGCGGCCGACTTTTGCCCACTAGGCCGGTGCTTCGACGTCTATGACGGCGATCACTCGGCGGTCGTAGTGCTGGCCAACATCTATTTCGATCTCGGGACCTGGTGGTGCCTGACGCCGTTCGTGGGCTTCGGTGCCGGCGGCGCCCACCATAAGACCACCGCGTTCACCGACTTTGGCTTTATCGCCGGCGGTACCTCAGCCTTCGGGCTCGCGAACGAGGACAGCACGAAGTGGACCTTCGCCTGGGCCGCGCATGCCGGCCTTGCCTACAACGTCACCAACAACTTCAAGGTCGAGTTCGCCTATCGCTACCTGAATATGGGTAACGTCACCACCGCGGAAATCCTGTGCGGTGCCTCGGGATGCGGCACCGGCAGCGGACCGCGCGCCTTCTACACGCTCACCGGCTTCGAGTCGCACGACCTCAAGATCGGCATGCGCTGGCTGCTGCAGCCCGAGCCGCCGCCGCCGGCCTATCCGCCCCCGATCATGCGCAAAGGCTGAGCGGCAGCCCCAACAAAGTTAACGGCGCGGGACATGTCCCGCGCCGTTTTCGTTAATGCGGGCGGTGCGCAGCTAACCGCTCATTAAGGTTAATCAATCATGATGAGCGGCGCGCGGAGAGCGAATCCGCGCAACAAAAGGGATCGTCATGCGTCGCCTGCTCGTTGCGCTTGGCCTGGTCGCCTCGATGTCGGACGCGTTGGCGGGCGGCTTCGAGCTCCCGATCTTGCGCGGATCCGACGGTTACGCGGCGGCCGCCCCGCCGGTTATCCACTGGAGCGGGTTCTATGGCGGCGGGCAGGTGGGCTACGGCTTCGCCAGCATGGATTTCGCGACGTCGACGCAAGACCTCGTCGCGCACATGCTGCGCCAGCTCACGCTCGAGAACGAAGTGCGCGTATCCACGTGGCAGGTGCTGGGCAAGAGGGATACGCATAGCTCAAGCTATGGCGGCTTCTTCGGCTACAACAACCGCTGGGAAGACGTCATTCTCGGCTTCGAGTTCAATTATAGCCGAACGGATTTTTCCGCAGACGCACCAATGACGCCGATCTCCATTCGCACCTCGGCCGGCGGCAATGACTATGACGTTACCCTCACCGGCGGTGCCTCGATGCGTATCACCGACCTCGCCACCATTCGCGCGCGGGCGGGCATCGCGGTCGAGAACTTCCTGCCCTATGCGATGATCGGCGTGGCGGCCGGGAGGGCAGACCTCGCGCGCTCTGCGACTGTAACGGGTCAGCAGAACCCGCCGCCGGCAACCGACCCGCCCACCCCCTGTGGTCCGCCAGCAACCCCAACCTGCGTCCCGTTCTCGTTCACGGAAAGCCAATCGAAAACCGGCGCCTTCATCTTCGGCTGGTCGTTCGGCGGCGGCCTCGACGTCATGGTGATGCCGAACGTGTTCCTGCGCGCGGAATACGAATACGTGGCGTTCTCGCCGGTCTGGGAGATCAAGGCCAACATCAACACCGTGCGGTTCGGCGCCGGCATCAAGTTCTGACGGCACACGACAGACGCCTAGAGCATGTCCCGGTGAGATGGAGTCAGCGCGAGCGGCAAACTCGGTGTGCTCCCTCCCCCTGAAAGGGGGAGGGTCGGGGTGGGGGTCATCGGCGCCGAAGGTGACCCCCACCCGACAGCATTTGCTTCGCAAGCGAAGCAAATGCTGTCGACCTCCCCCTTTCAGGGGGAGGTGACTCGCGGCACCGGCTTCGCCCAACATTGATTTCACCTCACCGGAATATGCTCTAGCCGGCGCTTCCGTCCTCTGTCGTCCGCATTCCGTCGTCTGTCTTCCGCTTGACTGCGCCCGTCTCCTTCCTTATGTCCGACCGCGGGACACCCCTCCCCACCGAGGGGCGCCTATCTGGAAGGATAGATCATGGCCATTGCGATGCCTGGAATGCGGCCGGCGGTGCCGCACTTTTCGTCCGGCCCCTGCGCCAAGCGCCCCGGCTGGAGCCTGCAAACCCTCACCGACGCGGTTCTCGGACGCTCCCACCGATCGAAGATCGGCAAGGCGAAGCTCAAGCGCGCCATCGAGCTGACCCGTGAGGTGCTCGAAGTGCCCGCCGCCTATCGGATCGGCATCGTGCCGGCCTCCGACACCGGCGCCGTCGAGATGGCGCTGTGGTCGCTGCTCGGCCAGCGCCCGGTCACCGTGCTGGCCTGGGAATCGTTCGGTGAAGGCTGGGTGAGCGACGTCGCCAAGGAGCTCAAGCTCAAGAACGCCACCGTGCTCAAGGCCGGCTACGGCGAGCTTCCCGATCTCGCCAAGGTCGATCCCGCCTCCGACGTGGTCTTCACCTGGAACGGCACGACCTCCGGCGTGCGGGTGCCGAACGCCGACTGGATCGCGGCCGACCGGACGGGCCTCACCATCTGCGACGCCACCTCCGCCTGTTTCGCGCAGGCGCTCGACTGGCCGAAGCTCGATGTCGTCACCTTCTCCTGGCAGAAGGCGCTGGGCGGCGAGGCGGCGCACGGCATGTTGATCCTTTCGCCGCGCGCGGTCGCACGGCTCGAAAGCTACACGCCGCCCTGGCCGCTGCCGAAAATCTTCCGGCTGACCAAGGGCGGCAAGCTCAACCAGGGCATTTTCGAGGGCGAGACCATCAACACGCCGTCGATGCTGTGCGTGGAGGATTATCTCGACACGCTCGCCTGGGCAAAATCGATCGGCGGGCTCAAGGCGCTGATGGCGCGCGCCGATGCCAATGCGGAGGTGATCGCCGACTGGGTCGCGCGCACGCCGTGGATCGATTTTCTCGCCAGCGAGCCGGCGACCCGCTCCAACACCTCGGTCTGCCTGAAAGTCGTCGACCCGGCGGTCGGGAAACTTCCCGCCGACGCGCAGGCGAGCTTCGTGAAAGGCATCGCCGCGGCGCTGGAGAAGGAAGGCGTCGCCTACGACATCGATGCTTATCGTGACGCGCCGCCAGGCCTGCGCATCTGGTGCGGCTCGACCGTCGAGGCGAGCGACGTCGAGGCGCTCACGCTGTGGCTCGACTGGGCCTTCGCCAAGAGCAAGGAAGCGCTGCCGAAGGCGGCGTGACCGAACATGCCCCCCAAGGTCCTCATCTCCGACGCGCTCTCGCCCGCTGCCGTCCAGATCTTCAAGGATCGCGGTGTCGAGGTCGACTTCCAGCCGAAGCTCGGCGCCGACAAGGACAAGCTCGCCGAGCTGGTCGGCAAGTTCGATGGTCTCGCGATCCGCTCGGCCACCAAGGTCACGCCCAAGATTCTCGAGAAGGCGAAGAGCCTCAAGGTGATCGGCCGCGCCGGCATCGGCGTCGACAATGTCGACATCCCGGCGGCGACCGCCAAGGGCGTGATCGTGATGAACACGCCGTTCGGGAATTCCATCACCACCGCCGAGCACGCGATCACCCTCATGCTGGCGCTGGCGCGGCAGATCCCGCAGGCCGATGCCTCGACCCAGGCCGGCAAGTGGGAGAAGAACCGCTTCATGGGCGTCGAGATCACCGGCAAGACGCTCGGCGTCATCGGCTGCGGGAATGTCGGCTCGATCGTGGCCAACCGTGCGATCGGGCTGAAGATGAAGGTGGTCGCCTACGATCCGTTTCTCTCGCTCGAGCGCGCGGTCGCGCTCGGCGTCGAAAAGGTTGAGCTCGACGAGCTGATCCGGCGCGCCGATTTCGTGACGCTGCACACGCCGCTGACCGAGAAGACCAAGAACGTCATCGACGGCAAGGCGATTTCGGCGATGCGCAAGGGCGTGCGCATCATCAATTGCGCGCGCGGCGGGCTGGTGGACGAAGCGGCGTTGCGCGCCGCGCTCGATTCCGGCCATGTCGCGGGAGCGGCCTTCGACGTGTTCACCGAGGAGCCGGCGACCGAGAACCCGCTGTTCGGCCATCCCAACGTGGTGTGCACGCCGCATCTCGGCGCCGCCACCACCGAGGCGCAGGAAAACGTCGCCCTGCAGATCGCCGAGCAGATGTCGGACTACCTGTTGCGCGGTGCGATCTCGAACGCCGTCAACTTCCCGTCGATCACCGCCGAGGAGGCGCCGCGGCTGCGGCCCTTCATCGCGCTCGCCGAAAAGCTCGGCTCGTTCGCCGGCCAGCTGACCGAGACCGGCATCGCCAAGGTGCAGCTCTCCTACGAAGGCGTGGTCGCCGGCATGAACACCAAGGCGCTCACCTCGGCGGCCGTCGCCGGGCTGTTGCGGCCCATGCTGCAGGAGGTCAACGTCGTCTCGGCGCCGATCGTCGCCAAGGACCGCGGCATCGACATCGAGGAGATGACGCGCGAGGGGCACAGCGACTACGAGAGCCTGATCACCGTGACGGTGGTCACCGAGCGCCAGACCCGCTGGGTGTCGGGCACCGTCTTCGCCGACGGGCGGCCGCGCATCGTCAACATCAAGGGCATCCGCATGGACGCGGAATTCGGCCCGTCGATGATCTACATCACCAATCTGGACAAGCCGGGCTTCATCGGACGCTTCTCGTCGACCTTGGGCGAGGCCGGCATCAACATCGCGACCTTCCATGTCGGCCGCGACGCGCCCGGCGGCAGCGCCATCGCGCTGATCGAGATCGACGGCGAATTGCCGCCGGCGGTGCTGGCCGCCGTGCGCGCGCTGCCGCAGGTGCAGCAGGCCAAGCCGCTGAAGTTTTGAGCCACGTTCGGCCGCCCCCCGCGCAATGGAATTGCATCCCGGTCAACGGCTGGCGCCCAAGTCGACCCTCACCTAGAATTCGACCTGGACCGCTCGGCAGGAGCAGAGAAGGACGCATTCGGAGATCCGGCAGATGACTTTGGTCGATAAATCGACTGCGACCCGTGCACGCAAGGTCGATGCCGCACGCCAGCCGGACGTCGATTTGGCCACCACCCGCCGCGGCACGCCGGGCGGCATTTTCATGCGGCAGTTTTGGCATGCCGTGTATCGCAGCCAGGACTTGCCGGCCGGACAGGCCAAGCCGATCCGCATCATGGGCGAGAATTACGCGCTCTACCGCGGCACCCCCGGCAACGCGCAGGTCATCGACTACCGCTGCCCGCACCGAGGCGCGCAGATGCATCTCGGCTGGGTCGAGGACGACGGCATCCGCTGCGCCTACCATGGATGGAAGTACGACTGCTCCGGCCAATGCGTCGAGCAACCCGCGGAGGAAGCGGGCTTTTCCCGCAAGGTGCGGATCGGAACCTATCCGACGCGCGAATATCTCGGCCTGATCTTCGCTTTTTTCGGCGACGGCGAGCCGCCGCCGTTTCCGCATTTTCCTCACCGCACGACCGCGGGCCTGATCCAGGTCTGGAACGTCGAGCACGTGCCCTGCAATTATCTGCAGAGCTTCGAGAACAGCATGGACGAGGTGCATGTCGCCTTCACGCACATGCCGGGCGGCTCGCACGCCAAGCTGTCCGCTGATTTGCCGATCATCACCGCACAAGAGACCGACTGGGGCATCCTGCGCTTCGGCACGCGCAAGTCGGGCAAGGTCCGCCAGACCCTGCATTACGCGCCGAACCTGACGCGGGTCATCGTGCCGCCGCTCGCCGGCATGGACGGCATCGGCGGCTGGACCGAAATCTACTTCAGCTTCACGCCGGTCGATGACGAAAACCATCTGTGGCTGATCACGAGCCACGTCGAAGCGACCGGCAAGGACGCCGAGGCCTATCGGGCAAAGCGCGCCGACTACGACAAGAAGGTCGCCGCGGCGCCGCCGGTCATGCAGCTCGTCAACGACATCTGGTCCGGCAAGCTTCGCTTTGCCGACGCGACCCATCCCGACCTCGCCATCGTGCAGGATATCGCGGTGCAGGCCGGGCAAGGCCGCATCGAGGACCGGGATAGCGAACGTCTGGGTCGTTCCGACGCCGGCCTCATCCTGTGGCGAAAGATTCTCGCCCGCGAGCTGCGTGCGATCGCCGAAGGCCGTCCGTCCAAGCGCTGGAAGACGCCGCCGGCAGACGTGGTGCCGACGCTTGGATTTTGATGGCGACGCCCTCCAACAGGGCGGCGCGCCCGCCGAAGGAATGCCAGTGCCGCGAACCCGAAGTTCGCACACATCGTGCGGCAAGTGCGGTTGCGAACTTCGGGCTCAAAGCGGCACTAGTTCATCGATTCCATGGAACCGGTCATTTGCGTTGGGATTCCTCTGGCTTGCGATGATTTGTACCCTGGCCTTTGATTCGCAAAACGAGGTCGAAGGTCATGACAGCATGGCGGCAGGCGATTGAATTGTCGATC
>WNGB01003699.1_pt1 | contig 30112 bp, 19 predicted proteins | sample 5400681 | NCBI WGS metagenome assembly WNGB01 (sample SAMN13153367, study PRJNA577476) | soil metagenome | isolation source: 115 cm soil or saprolite under grassland replicate 2 | place: USA:California | collected 2016-06-15
CGGCGGAAGGTCGGGCGATCGCCACACCCCGACGAATGAGCTTCCCGCCCCGCTCCAACTCAATCTCTACAATGAAGAGTTGTCGATCACGGATCTCTCGAAGGAGAATGCCATGAATCGGGGGCCGAATTTCATCGAGCGGCAGGTCTTCGAGGAGATCCTGTCCGAGATTCCTCGCAAGGACGGCGAAGAGTACCAGGATCTGGAAACCCCCTACGGCGATATGTCGCGGCTCGTCGTCGCCTGGTTGGCCTCGACGCCGCCCAAGGAACTCGCGGAGCTCTACAACAAACTGGGATGGAAAGGCAGTGTCGGAGCGCGCTCGTTTCACGAGGCAGCGAAGCGCTGGATGCAAAAGTACCAACCGGGCCGCCTTCCGGTACCGAGTTGAGAAAGGGGCCTGGGTCCATCAGGGGCCACATCTATTTTTCGTGAACAAAAGGGAGGGGAAATAGTAGATCCCTCTTCTTATCCTCCTCGCCAACTGCTTCGGGAGGCCAGGTGATGGTGGCCGCAGAATTTCAGACAAAAGTCGTCGATGGCAGGATCGAGATCCCCGAGGCACTCCGCGACCGATTCCAGGGAGACGTGAGCGTGATCCTGTTCGCGAAGGGGACGGAGCAAGAACAATCGGCCTGGCCAGATCAGAACCGGCGCCGGTGGGAACTGATCGCCAAGAAGGTCAGGGAAGGACTCACCGAGGCGGAACAGCAGGAACTCGCGCTGTTACAACAACGCGCCGACGAGCAGTTGGCCCTCATGGGACCACGCCCAGTCGAGGATCTCGAGCGCTGGTACGCGGAGTTGAGTCAGGAGGACTGAAGTAATACACCCCCGGTTGCGCCGAGTTAACAGGCGGCTTCCGCCCCGCCTCGCCAGTGCGTTCATTTTTTCCAGATCGGATCGTGCGGCGACTCGCGCGCCGACGCGAACCAGCGCGTCATTGTCATCTTCTGTCGCGTGTAGAAATGCACTCCTTCAACTCCCTGAATGTGCAGGTCGCCGAAAAACGACTGATTCCAGCCGGTGAACGGGAACCACGCCATCGGCGCCGGCACGCCGACGTTAATGCCGATCATACCCGCGTTGAAACGCTGCTTGAACTCGCGCGCGGCCCAACCGTCGCGCGTGAAAATCGACGCCCCATTGCCATACGCACACTGCCGCCCCAGTGCCAGCGCTTCCTCCAGTCCGCCGACGCGCACCACCGACAGGAGCGGGCCGAAAATTTCATCCGTCGCCAATCGCGATCCGGGACGGACCTGATCGACCACGCTCGGCCCGATCAGGAAACCGTCGCCGTCGAAGCGCGTCCGCCGTCCATCCAGGGCAACTGCCGCTCCCTCGCTGGCCGCCACGTCGAGATAGCCGGCGACGCGGTCGCGATGCTGCCGCGTGATGACCGGCCCCATGTCCACGCTCGCGCCGGTGTCGGTCGGCCCCACCTTCAGAGCGGCAGCGGTTTGACAGAGCCGCTTCACCAACGGCTCGCCGATGCCGCCGATGGGCACCGCCACGCTGCCGGCCATGCAGCGCTCGCCGGCGCAGCCGAACGCCGCCGTCGTGATGGCGCCCACCGCCTGATCGAGATCCGCGTCGGGCATGATGATCAGGTGATTCTTCGCCCCGCCAGCGGCCTGCACGCGCTTGCCGTGGCGCGTCCCCGTCTCGTAGATGTGCCGGGCCACCGCCGTTGAGCCGACAAACGAGATGGCCGCTATTTGCGGGTGCGAAAGGAGCGTATCAACGCACTCGCGATCGCCATGCACGATGTTGAAGACGCCCGGCGGCGTTCCCGCTTCGAGCAGCAACTCCCCCAGCCGCACCGCCGACAATGGCACCTTTTCCGATGGCTTGAGGATAAAAGTGTTGCCGCAGGTGAGGGCGACGGGGAACATCCACAGCGGCACCATCACCGGGAAGTTGAACGGCGTGATACCAACGCAGACGCCGACCGGATGCCGGATCGTTTCGCAATCGACATTCGTGGCGATGTTCTGCAGCGATTGCCCCATCATGAGGCTGGGAATGCCGCAGGCGAACTCCACCATCTCGATGCCGCGCTCGACCGAGGCTCGCGCTTCGGACCGGGTCTTGCCGTGTTCCCGTGTGACGAGTGCGGCCAGTTCGTCGGCGTGCTTGACGAGCAGTTCGCGGAAGCGAAACATCACCCGCGCCCGCTCGACGACCGGCCGATCCGCCCACGCCGGCAGCGCCTCCGCCGCGGCCTTGACGACGCGGTCCACTTCCGCCGCCCCGCACAGCGGCACGCGAGCGATCCGCTCTCCCGTGGACGGATTGTAGACGTCGCCCCAGCGCTCGCTGGCGCTTCGTTCCCAGTGGCCGCCACACAGGAGGGGAACTTCAGTTTCTGTGCTCATACGACCGCCTCGCCAAAGACCTTGGCGTCACGCCCCGGAACCGCTTCAATGCACTCATGGTCTGCCGGAAACCCCTCCCCCCACCCCCCTCCCCCAAAGGGAGAGGGGGAGCAAGCAGAACAGCATCTTTTCTTCTCCCCCTCTCCTTGCAGGGGAGGGGGTTGGGGGGAGGGGTTTCCGGCAGACCATGCACTCATGATAGGACTTTGACTTTGGAGTGGGGCGAGGGATCCCCGCACGCCAAGGCACTCCTTGTTCGGGAGGAAGCTGAGATGAGCCGCGCCTGTGGGTCTGCCCTCCTCATTGCCCTGGTCGTCAGCACTCTGTCACTCTCGGCGGGGCCACCGGGGAAGGGCGAACGCTACGACCTGGTGATTCGCAACGGCAAGATCGTCGATGGCACGGGCAACCCGTGGTATCACGGCGACCTCGCTATCCGCGGCGACAAAATCGCTGCCGTGGGGCGCGTCCCGGCAGGACCGGCCCGGCGTGAGATCGACGCGCGCGGCCTCGTCGTGGCCCCCGGCTTTATCGACATGCACTCGCACTCCGATTTCCTCCTTCTGGAAGACGGCAACGCCCAGAGCAAGATCCGCCAGGGCGTGACGACCGAAGTCCTCGGCGAAAGCTCCTCGCCCGGCCCGTACAAGGGCAAACTGCCGCCGGTCAAGGCGATGGTCAAGGGCGAATCGACGCGCTGGGCCACGCTCGGCGAGTATTTCGATCTCGTAGAGCGCTCCGGCGTATCCACCAACGTCACCTCGTTTGTCGGCCTTGGGAACCTTTGGCGATCCGTCATGGGCACGTCGCACGCACGGCCGACGCCGGCGCAATTGGACGAGATGAAGGGTCTGCTTGAGGAGGCGCTGAAGCAGGGCGCGATGGGGCTATCGTGTGCCCTGGCGATGCCGCCGGATTCGCTGGCGACCACCGATGATCTGGTCGAGCTGTGCAAGGTCGTTGCCCGCTACGGCGGTATCTTCGTCGCGCACATCCGCAACGAGGGGACGGGCGTTTTCGACGCCATCCGCGAGGTCATCGAGGTCGGCCGCCGCGCCGGCGTTCGCGTCGAGATTCTGCATATCAAGATCGCCGATCAGAAGTACTGGGGTCGCATGAACGAGGTGATCAAGTTGGTGGATGGCGCGCGCAAGGACGGCGTCAACATCCAGGCGAACATTTATCCCTACACACGCGGCAACAACAACCTCTCCAGTATCCTGCCGCCGTGGGCGCACGAGGGCGGCAAGGCGCAAATGCTCGCCCGCCTCAAAGACCCGAAGGAGCGAGTACGCCTCAAAAAAGACATTCGCGAGGGCATTTCCAGCTGGTACAACCACTATACCGCGGTTGGGGGCGACTGGGGGCGCATGCTGATCAGCGCCAACAACAGCTACCAGGGCCTGACGATGGATCGCATCCTCGCCGCGCGCATGAAGGGCAAGAAGCCGCCGCCCGATCCGCTCGACGAGTTCTTCGATCTGCTCATCGAGGAGGGCGGGTCGGTGTCCACGGTGTACGACCACCACACCGAGAAGGACATGAATTTGGCCCTCGTGCAGCCGTGGTGCTCGATCGGCTCCGACGGCCTGGCCTACGCCACGGAAGGAGCGCTTCGCCGCGGTCACCCGCACCCGCGCAGTTTCGGGACTTTTCCGCGCGTTTTAGGGGTTTATGTCCGCGAGCGCGGCCTGCTCCGCCTCGAGGACGCGGTGCGCAAGATGACCTCGCAGAACGCCGTCAAGTTGGGGCTGCAGGATCGCGGGCTACTCCGGCCGGGAAATTATGCCGACGTGACCCTCTTCGATCCGGAGCGCGTCCTCGACCGGGCGACCTATACGAGCCCGTTCCAGTACAGTGTGGGCATCGAATTTGTGATCGTGAATGGGGAAATTGTGCTGGATCAGGGTAAACACACGGGAGCGCGGCCTGGCCGCGCCTTGCGGCGCACGCCCTGAAAAACCCAGCAGCCCGCAGCTCCCGAGGAAATGTGTCGGGAGTGCGGGCTGCTCAGGGGTGCAGGGAACCACAGGCGATCCAGATCGGAAGGCACCTATCAAGGTTGTCGGGCGCGGCCCTCTTTGGAACTACCGGACGAAACCCCTCCCCCAACCCCCTCCCCGCAACGGAGAGGGGGAGCAAGCCAGACACGTCTCTTCTTCTCCCCCTCTCCTTGCAGGGGAGGGGGTTGGGGGGAGGGGTTTCGTCCGCCCACGCTCAGGGCCCAGCAGCGCCCGGGCACGGAAAAGCCGAAGTCCGGTCGCTCGGTGGTTTCTGCTGCTGCAGTGAGAATTTGGCTATCGCTTTGCCTCCTTTCGCTTGTCGTTGCCGACAGTTACTCGCCAGCAACATGCTCCGAAGACGCAGCGGTTGCCACCGCCGAAGGGAGAGGTTGGTTCGCGAGCTTCTGTGAAGATGATCTTCCAGCCGTTGCTGCGAAGTCTCGCGATTCCTTTTCCTCGACGATGGCCAACCACTCGCTGCAATAGTAAGTGAATGCAGTTCCGATGCCACTCACAGGCCTTATCGCTGGAAATGCTGTAATCCCTGGCACGAAAAGAAGTTTCGGATTGGAGAGACACGGCAGCAGGGGTGCCAGTTCGTTGAGCAAAGGCCGATGCCGATGCCGAACCCGCACACGGCGCGCTGCGGAGCCGCACACTTTACATGGGACGGCTCAGGAGAGCCATCCCACGGAAGCAACTGCCCTGCCGGTGAGATAAGAGGCGTTCAACGCTCCAGTTTATCCCAATCAATCGGCTGGCCGTCGGCGCGTGTGATCAGGAGATGGAAGATGGAGGCGTCGAACGGTCGCCGGATCCAGCGCACCGAGCCATCGGCCAGGGCGATGTTGAACCCCTCCTTGAAGAGGCCCCCGAGCGGCGGCAGATCCTTCTTCGCCTGATACGGCAGGTCGGCCGGCTTGGTCCACGGCACCGCCTCGCCGGCTTCGACGACCAGGAGGGTGTTAGAAGTGCCGTCGCGGAAGTCCAGGAGCCTCAACTTCTTGTTGTCCTCGAAAGCGGTGCCCTTGCCGACGAAGACCTGATAGAAGGTCGAGTGCGGCTCCTTGGTCTGGCCACGCACTGGGGCGTAAATCTTCGGCATTTTCTCCAGCAGTTTCTTGTTGTGTTCGCTGTCCCAGGGTTCGTCGAGTTTGAATTGTTGGTAGAGCGCCTGTTCTTCGATGTACGGCAGGATAGTGACGCGCCAACTCAGCAGCGGCTTGCGATCCTTGCTGTAGATCGCATGGAGGGGCAGGCGCTTGTAGGTGTCGTGGTAGTTGTGCATGGCGATGCCGATCTGATGCAGGTTGTTCTGGCTGATTGTTTTCTGGGCGGCCATCTGGATCTTGTCGGCCAGCGCCTTCTTCTTCTGTTCGTCGGTCAGTTTGACCTCGCCGCGCTTCAGGACGAGAAGGACATTGCGACTGCCGTCGGGTGCCTCAAATTGCTTCGGCCGCTCCGGGTTCGGGCCGCCCGAGAAACACAGCGTCAAAGTATCTTTTTCGATCTTGTAAATCCCAGGAGCGGCCCCCGGCTCCCCTTCGAGTTGCATCTCGAACTGCTTCGGGCTTTTGCTCGGGTCGGTTTTGAACGAGCCGCCCTTGCTTTTGCCGGGGAAGGAAAGCGTGAGCTGGTCGCCCTTGAACTCGAAGACGAGCACCTGGATCTCGTCGGTCACTTTCTTGCCCCGCTGGGTCATCGACATGGCAGTCCATTTGCCATCGAGTTTGTCCGCGTCGCCCTTCCCGCCGGCATCGGCGGCAGGCGGCAGGGCGCTGAGGCCCCAACAGGCGGCAGCGATGGCCGCCAGCGTGAGAAGACCGGCCCTGCGCGAGATGCGTACGTTCATCGCCGTGCTCCCTTCGGATTGAGAAAAAGTCGGTCAATGCACGACATGGTAGCCAGCAAACCTCTCGAATACAAGCAGCGGGACGCCGGGGAAGTAAGCGCTGCGGCTGGCCCTGGCCTACGGTTGCGCCAAGAACAGCGCCACCGGGAAGTTCGCGAACACCTCCGCCACAAGCAGACACGGCTTGCCGCCGCGCTCGGCCAGGGCCAGCGTCTCCCCTGTGAATACATTCCGCAGCCGCAACGCCGGATCGACACCTGGTAGCAACAAGACCGTGTCCTGCCACACTCCCGGCCCCAGCGGCAGTTCTCCCGTCCCCACCAGGCGCGTCAGCAACCGGGGGACGACCACAACCGCCCAGGTCTGAGCATGCCGCCGCGCAAAGCCGAAGACGTGGTCGGCCCGCACCCCGGCGCCCTCCGCGGGCAGGTACGCTCCCGGCGCGAACAGCCCCGGATGCTCGCGCCGCTGTCGCAGTGCTCGCGACGTGACATACAGCTTGATGCGCCCGTCTTCTTTCGCCGCCGTCAACTCCCTCGCGAAGCCAGGCAGCCCGCGGACAGCATTCGCCCGTTCGTCGAGGGCGCGCAGCAACTGGGCACGCCGCTCATAGTTCACCGGCCGGCGATTGTCCGGATCGACCAGGCTGAAGTCCCAGACCTCCGTGCCCTGGTAGGTGTCCGGCACACCGGGGGCCGCGATCTTCAGCAGCGTCTGCGCCAGCGAATTGAACAGCCCATAATGGCTTACACGCCTCTGAAACTCTCTGAAGTCGTCGAGAAACGCCCGGCTCACGCCGGGGTCAAGAATGCGAGCGACGAACTGCTGCACGGCATCGTCATACGCCGGATTCGGGTTGACCCAGCTGGTATGGACCTTCGCCTCGTGGATCGCCTTGAGCATGTACGCCTGAATGCGCTGGACGAAGTCATCGGTGGATGGTGGATGGTGGGTGGTGGATGGTGCAGAAGGAGCGCTTGCTTGCTTTTCACCATCCACCATCCACCATCCACCATCCACCGATGACCCGAGCGGCCAGGCGCCGACAAGCGTCTGATACAGCAGGTATTCGTCGTTGCCGTCGGGGGCGGTTTCCTCCTCGACCTCGATCCGCTGCGGCCGGTTCATCTGCCCCCAGCGAGCGACGCGCGCCGCCCACTCGCCCGGCAACTCCGACAGTACATTCAGCCGGGCGCGGACGTCTTCGCTGCGCTTGGTGTCGTGGGTCGATATTGCCGACAGCGCCCACGGCCAGCGCGCCTGACGCTCCTGAAAAACTTGCTGCACACTGGCCGGAGCGATGCCAAACCGGGACGGATCGCCACCGACCTCGTTGAGCGAGACCAAACGGTTGTAGACGTAAAACGCCGTGTCTTCGAGACCCTTCGCCGTCACCGGCCCGGTCACCTGCTGGAACTTGCCGGCGAAGCGCCGTTGCTCCGCACGGTCCTCTTCGGTCGCTGTCTCCGGGTACTTGAGAAGCAGCATGTCGCGCACGAACTGGAACAGGGCCGGGCTCAGGGCCGGGTTCTTCGCCGTCGCCCGCCGCACCGCGCGCAGGATGTACTTGCGATCGGTCTCGCTGACCTCGCCGCCGGCGATGTAGGAACGATAGACCGGGAAACAGGCGATGATCTCGCGCAGGGCGTGCCGCAGACTGTGCAGCGTGAAATCGCGCGACCAGCGATTCTTCTGCGCCAGCCGGTCGAGTTGGTGGGCCAGCATGTGCAGCTCGCTGGCCATCGCGATCTGCAGAATCAGGAACTTTTTTTGATAAACCAGCTCTCCAAAGGGGGTGCTATCAGCCGCCCAGCCGCGGTAGAGTTGCGTTAGCGGTTCGGCTGCCGTCGCGTCCACGAACAGGCCATTCAACACATTGAGAAAATCGTAGCCGGTCGTGCCGCAGACTGCCCAGCTTTCCGGCAGCGACTCGCTGGCCCCCAGAATCTTCTCCACGACCACGTAGAGCGGCCGCCGAAGCAGACCGAGGATCGAGGATTGAGGATCGAGGATCGAGGATTGAGGGGCTGTGTTTTGCGATCCTCGATCCTCAATCCTTGATCCTCGATCCTCGATGGCCTGCGCCTTGACGATCTCCTCCAGCAGCGGCCCCTCGATCTCGCGCCATTCCAGGCCCCGGTACTCCGGCCGCGCCTCGAACACGCCGCGAGCGCACGCCAGGACGTATTGTTGTTGCAGACGTTGGAGATACTGTTTGGGGTCGTAAAGGCCGTCGGGGTGATCGATGCGCAGGCCGTTGACCTTGCCCTCACGCAAGAATCGCAGAACCAACTCATGAGTCGCCGCGAAGACCTCCTCGCGCTCCATGCTCAGGGCGGCGAGTTCGTTGACGTCGAAGAACCGGCGATAGTTGATCTCGTCGGCGGCCACGCGCCAGAACGCCAGGCGATACGCCTGTTCGTTGAGCAGACCGTCGAGCGCGTCGAAACTGTGCCGGTCGCCCGCCGTGCCGTTGAAGGCGGCGACCGTCCGCTCGATGTGCTCGCGGATCTGGGCGTGCTCCTGCGTCAGCGCGTCCAGCCGGCGCTTGATCACTTCCTTTTCGCGCTGCCGTTCGGCGACGCGGCCTGGCTCGACCAGCGAACGCGGCGGCAGATGCTTCACCGCCGTCAGGATGCTTTGATATTCGACCAGCGAGGGCGCCTCGGCTCCGAGGCCCTGGGTCAACTCATCCAGTCCGCTGCCGAGGATGAGGCCATAGGTGTGCGGATCGATGGGAAACCAATGCTCGAAGTAGTGGACCGCGAACGCACCGCCGGTGTAACCCAGACGAAGTTCCTGAGCCTCCAGTGCCTTGCCATAGGGCGCGCCGAGAATGGGCAGCAGCACCTTGCCCCACAACTCCGGCCGGTGCGAGGCGTACCAGGCGATGTCGAAGTAAGCGGCGTAGGGCGAGGCAGGGCCGTTCTCCAGCACGTCGTTCCACCAGAGGTTCTCGTTGCCGAGGATGCCCATGTGATTCGGCACAATGTCGAGAATCTGCCCCAGACCGTGCTCGTGGAGGGCCTCCACCCACGCGGCATAGTCCTCGTTGCTGCCGATTTCGGGATTGAGCTGGCGGTGATCGACAATGTCGTAGCCATGCTGGCTGCCGGGGCGTGCCTTGAGGTAAGGCGAGGCGTAACAGTGCGTCACGCCCAGATCGCGAAGATAAGGGACAATGCGGAGGGCATCGTGGAAGGTGAAGCCGGCGTGAAACTGCAGGCGATACGTCGCCTCCGGCAACGTCCGGCGGTCGCCGACTTCCTGGATCGTCTGCTCCAACAGGGTGTGGATCACGTCGCTCATGGCGTTCCGTCCTGGTTTCCGCCGCTTGCGGCTTAGCGCTCACCCAGGATTCGCTAAGCCGCAAGCGGCAAAAGAGCGCGGTCACGACGCGGTGAACGCGGGCGCGGCACTCGCCTGCGGCAGGCTCCGCGTCTCCTTCAGCAGTTGCTCCATCTGCGTCCCGGAGATCGCCTGCCCTGTCTCCTCCGGCAACCGCGTCCGCAACACCGCCAGGGATCGCCCCTCCAGCCGATACTCATCGTCTCCCTGCAGCACGAGTGCTAGATCTTCACCCGCGGCCGTGTCCAGCAAACGCTCCCAGTGATGCTCCGGTTTCGTCGCCGGCAGCTTGAACGCAATCGGCTCATGATGCGCGTTGAGCAAGAGCAGCAACGTATCGCCGCGGATCGGCTCGCCGCGCTCGTCCATCTCGCCGATCACATCCCCCGCCAGACGCACCCCCAGGCACTTGACCAGACCACTGCCCCACGCCCCGTCTGACACCTCCTCGCCCGAGGGCTCGAACCAGGAAATGTCCTTGATGTCCGAACCGCGAATGGCGCGCCCGTGGAAAAATTTGCGCCGCTGCAGGACAGGCTGCTCGCGCCACACGCGTGCCGCCTTGCGCACGAAGTCGAGGAACTCGTGTTGCTCGTCGTTGAGATCCCAGTGCAGCCAGGTCAACTCGCTGTCGTGGCAGTAGGCATTGTTGTTCCCCTGCTGCGTGTGGCTCAGTTCGTCGCCGCCGCAGAGCATCGGCACACCCTCCGAGAGCAACAGCGTGGCGATGAGATTGCGCTTCTGCCTGGCCCGCAGCACATTTACCCCCGGGTCACCAGAGGGGGGAGAGCCGTGCGGTACGCCGCTGGGCGAACCCCCCGAAACGTCGTCAACGGGCCCTTCAACGACGCAGTTCCAACTATTATTGTCGTTCGCACCGTCCTTGTTGTCCTCGCCGTTGGCCTCGTTGTGCTTCTCGTTGTAGCTAACGAGATCCTGCAGTGTGAAGCCATCGTGACAGGTGATGAAATTGATGCTGGCGTAGGGAGCGCGGCCGCTCTGCTGGTACAGGTCGCTGCTGCCCGAAAGCCGCGTCGCGAACTCCGACGCCGTGCCGCCGTCGCCCTTCCAGAACTTGCGTACCACGTCGCGATACTTACCGTTCCACTCCGTCCAGCCGACCGGGAAGTTGCCGACCTGATAGCCACCGGGACCAACGTCCCACGGTTCGGCGATCAGCTTCACCTGCGACAAAATCGGATCCTGATGAATGATATCGAAAAAGGCGCCTAGTTTATTTACCTCATACAGTTCGCGCGCCAGCGTGCTCGCCAGGTCGAAGCGAAAACCATCGACGTGCATCTCCAGCACCCAGTACCGCAGGCTGTCCATGATGAGTTGCAGGACGCGCGGGTGCTGCATGTTCAGCGTGTTGCCGCAGCCAGTGAAGTCCATGTAGTAGCGCGGATCCTCCGGCGCGAGGCGGTAATACGAGGCATTGTCGATGCCGCGCATCGACAAGGTCGGCCCGAGCTGATTGCCCTCGGCGGTGTGGTTATAGACCACGTCGAGGATCACCTCGATGCCGGCGGCGTGCAAGGCGCGTACCATCATCTTGAACTGCTGCACCGACTGGCGGGCGTCCTGGTCCGGAGTGTAGCGCAGGTCCGGAGCGAGGAAGGCGAGCGTGTTGTAGCCCCAGTAATTGCACCGGCCCTTCTCGACCAGGTGCCGCTCATCGACGTGGTGGTGGACCGGCAACAGTTCGACGGCGGTGACGCCGAGGCTGAGCAGATGCTGGATCGACGCCTCCGCAGCCAGGCCGGCGTAGGTGCCGCGCAATTTCTCCGGCACCTCCACGTTGAGCTTGCTGAAGCCCTTGACATGCACCTCATAGATCAGCGTTTTGTGCCACGGCGTTCGCGGCGCGCGATCGTCGCCCCAGGTAAAGGCCGTGTCCACCACGACCGCGAGCGGAGCGATGGCGGCGTTGTCGCGCTGGTCGCGGGACAGGTCCGCCTCCGCGTCGCCGATCGTGTAGCCGAACAGCGAATCGTCCCAGCGCAGGTCGCGGCCGATGGCCTTGGCGTAGGGGTCGAGGAGGATCTTGTTCGGGTTGAAGCGATGCCCCTTCGCCGGCTCGTAGGGACCATGCACGCGATAACCATACAGCTGTTCGGGCAACACATCGGGCAGGTAAGCGTGCCAGACCTGATCGGTGTGCTCGGGCAGGACCAGACGGACCGACTCCTTGGGGGCGTCGGCGGAGTCGAACAGACACAATGCAACCTTCGTCGCGTGCTCGGAAAAGAGCGCAAAATTGACGCCGGCCCCGTCCCACGTCGCTCCGAGGGGATAGGGCCGTCCGGGCCATATTCTCATGGACGAGGCTCCTCCTGGTTCACCCGCCTGGGGTTCGTATGAGCCGCTGGCGGCTCGGTCAGGAAAGGGTGCTTGAAACCGCGGTCGGACCGCGGGATGGTGGACAGAGGGTCGCAAAATGAGTGCCGAACTTCCTCACCTGCGGCCCAAGGTCGTCTCGTTGTTATATCCGTTTGTTCAGATAAAAAGGGTGCTCGCAACAGCCAGATAGAGCGGCAAGAGGTGGGAAGTCCGGAAGGATGCGCAAAGTCGTTCCCATTGGGGCGCAGGGAACTTCCCAGGGTGCCCGGTTGGGTCACCCTGGGTGCCATTTTTTCTGATCAAAGGTCCACTTCAACGCCGTTGAGAACGGACTGAGCGAGAGCGGCCATGGTGGTCCGACGGTTCATGGCGGCCCGTTGGAGGCGGCGGAACGCGACATCCTCGGAGCAGCGGAGGCGCTTCATCAGGACGCCCTTGGCCCGCTCGATCAACTTGCGGTTCTCGAGCGTCTGCCGCAGGGAAGCGTTCTCATTCTGCAGACGGCGACAGGTGTTCAGACGGGCCCACGCGACCATGACTGCAGGTTCGAGTTGGTGGGGTGCGACGGGCTTGATCAGGTAAGCCATCTGATATTCGCTGAGGGCCTGGCGGACCATCTCCTGGTCCTCCTCCTCGGCAATGGCGACGGCCCCAACTGGCCGCTCCTGATAGATTTGCCGCAAGGCTTCCAAACCGCTGCCGTCGCGCAACCGCACGTCGAAGACGATTACCTCAGGCTCCAAACTCAAGGCCGTGCGGATCATCTCCGTGGCGGTAACGGCTTCGCCAAGCACCTCATGGCCGCACCGCTGTTGCAAACCCTCGCGCAGCACTCGGCGCAGCGACGCGTCGTCCGCGACGACGACGGTCTTCAAAGGGGCGACTGCCGTTGTCACACTCACCATGACGTTTGCTCCCGTGAAGAGGACTCTCGACTAATCTTCACTCTTTCTAGCAAGTTCCGCGCCAATTCGCCGCTGCGCGAGTGGTTAGTGGGACTCAAGCCCACGGGCTGCGGCCCGTGGGCTTCTTCATTCACCCTGGCGACCCCCGCGCGGCGCACGGCACAGGCGTTGCTACCAGGAGAAACTGGATTGCTTGCGCGCATGCGACAACTCATCACTTGTCGCCGCCTCGCTTGGCGGGGCGCGCGTTTAGGGTCGTGCTTGCGCTTCGATCCCTTCCGCGCCGGGGCGACGGGACACCCCTTATGCCGAATGCACCTCCAGCTGCGCCGCTCGCCGTGAAGGGCCTCCCCACTCCAAAGGATTGACTGTGAAAGCGCTGCGCATCCTGCTTTTGGAAGACAACCCGCGCGACGCGGAACGGATCGAGGCGACCCTCGGTGGCGGCGGCATCGATTGTGTCCTGACGCGGGCGGACACGCAGGCCGCTTTCACGACCGCCCTGGAGAACGAACGTCCCGACCTGATTCTGGCGGCTTACTCCCTGCCTGCCTTCGATGGGATTGCGGCACTCAAGATCGCCCAGGCCGCCTGTCCCAACATTCCCTTCCTGTTCGTTTCGGGCGCGACTGGCGAGGAGCGGGCCATCGAGGGCCTCAAGAGCGGCGCCGTGGACTATGTCCTCAAGGAACGGTTGGAGCGACTGGTGCCGGCAGTGCGGCGGGCGCTCGCCGAGGCCCGCGAGCGCGCCGAATGCCGGCGTGTCGAGAAGGCCCTGGCGGAGAGCGAGGAACGCTTCCGCCTGTTCATCGACTGCGTCCAGGATTATGCGATCTTCCTCCTCGACCCGGACGGCAAGGTCATTAGCTGGAACGAAGGCGCAGCGCGCATCCTGGGGTACGCGGCAGACGAGGCCGTTGGCCAGAACTTCGCCCTGTTCTTCACCGAGGATGACGTCAATCGCGGCCGGCCCGCACGCGCCCTGGAGGAAGCCCTCGCCAAGGGCCAGTCGCGCGACGATCGCTGGCTGGTGCGCAAGGATGGCAGCCGTTTCTGGGGCAGCGGCGTGACGACGGCCTTACGCGACGAGTCGGGGCGGTTGCGCGGCTTCGCCAAGATCCTGCGCGATCTGACCGACCGCAAGGGGTTGGAGGAGGCACTGCAACAGCGCGCCGAGCACCTTGTCGAGGCGGGCCGCCGCAAGGACGAGTTCCTGGCTCTGCTCTCGCACGAGTTGCGCAACCCCCTCTCGCCGCTCCGCAATGCGCTGGAGATCATGCGCCTGTGTGAACTGAACGATCCGGCCCTGGTCGAGGCGCGCGAGGTGATGGAGCGCCAGGTGCGCCATTTGACACGGCTGGTTGACGACCTGCTGGACGTCTTCCGCATCGCTCATCGCAAACTGCTGCTGCGCAAGGACCGGCTGGACCTGGCGCAACTCGTGCGGCTGGCGGCGATCGACCATCGCAATGCGCTGGAGAGCGCCGGCCTGACGCTCAGCCTGGAATTGCCGGAGAGGCCGGTGTGGGTGGCCGGCGATTCGACGCGACTGTCCCAGGTGGTGGGCAATCTGTTGCACAATGCCGCGAAGTTCACCGACCCGGGCGGCCGGGTGACCGTGCGGGTGACGGCGGACGAGGCAGCGCGGCGGGTGGCGGTGCAGGTGATCGACACCGGCATCGGCATCCCCTTGGAGGTGCTGCCACGGCTGTTCGACACGTTCAGCCAGGCGGACGGCAGCCGCCACCGCAGTCGCGGCGGGCTGGGCCTGGGCCTGGCGCTGGTCAAGGGCTTCGTGGAGTTGCAAGGGGGCGAGGTGCGTGCGGCCAGCGCTGGGCCAGGGCAAGGCTCCGAGTTCACCGTCTGGCTACCGCTCAGCGCGGCGACCGCCGCCGCAAGCGACTGCGCCAGGAGCCGGCCCACCGGGCGGCGCCTGCGGATCCTGATTGTGGAGGATCACGAGGACGTGGCGCGGACGATGCGCATGCTCTTGATGCGCTATGGCCACGACGTGACGCTCGCTCACTCCGGACCGACCGGCGTGGAAGCCGCGCGGCTGTGGCGGCCGGACGTGGTGCTGTGCGACCTGGGGCTGCCGGAGATGCACGGCTACGACGTGGCGCGCGCCTTGCGCGCCGACCCGACCACGGCCACCGCGCGACTCATTGCGGTTTCGGGGTTCGGGCAGGAAGAAGATCGAAGGCTGGCCCACCAGGCAGGTTTTGAATTACATCTGACCAAGCCTGTCGATCCCGCGGAGTTGCAGCAGGTGCTGGAGAGCGTGGAGATCGTTCCGTGAGTTCGAGCTTCGCCCGCTTGCGGGTTAGCATCTCGGAGCGCTAACCCGCAAGCGGGTCAGGGCGCCAAGACCGCCACGAACGGCGCAATCAGCGCCGGGTCGAACTGCGTGCCGGCGCCGGCGGCGATCAGGTCCAGCGCCTCGCGCCGCGGCAAGGCCTGGCGATAGGGGCGTCTGCTGGTCAGCGCATCGAAGCAGTCGGCGGGCGCGATGATGCGGGCCGCGAGGGGAATCTCCTCTCCCGCCAGACCGTCGGGATAGCCGCCGCCGTCCCAGCGTTCATGATGGCTGCGGATCGCGGCAAGCACTGCGCGGTTGCGAATGATCGGCGTCAGGATGCGCTCGCCGATGACAGGATGTTCGCGCACCGCGGCCCACTCGGCGTCGGTCAGCACGCCGGGCTTGTTGAGGATCGCCTCGGGTAGCCCGATCTTGCCGATGTCGTGGAGCTTGGCCGCCAGGCCAAGGTGCCTGCGTTCGCGCTCGCCCCAGTTCAGAGCGCGACTCAGGCGCATCACGTAGCGCTGCACGCGCAGCGAATGACCGCACGTCGAGGCGTGCCGCGCCTCCAGGGTGCGCACGAGGCTGTCGATCGCCGACAGAAACGTCCGTCGCAACTGGCGCGTGCGCCGCTGCACGGTCTGTTCCAGGTGACGGCGGTAGCGTTCGCGTTCGCGCTGTTGTTCGTAGGAGCGTGTCGTCGTCTCCAGGGCGTGGCGGAACTCGTCGAGTTTGATCGGCTTGAGGAAGTAGTGATGAGCGCCGGCACTGAGGCATTCGGCGACGGCGTCGCTGTCCTGGCCGGCAGTGATGACGATGACGGAAACTTCCGGCCAGCGCCGTTGAATCTCGCGGACCAGCCAGACGCCGCCGCGGCCGGGCATGCGCAGGTCGGTGATGACCACCGGGGTGAGACGCTGTTCGAGTAGCAGCAGCGCCTGTTCCGCGGTGCTCGCCGCCTGGCACTCGTACTGCCAGGAGCGCGCGGCCCGCACGAGGATGTCGAGAGCGGCCGGCTCGTCATCCACCACAGTGACGACGCTCCGTGTCGCAGGGCTGTCGCTTGCCATCCACCCCACCTCCTGTGCCAGCCCAAATGCTGTGTTGTGGCCTGTCGTTGGTAAAGATGCACAACCTCGCCATGTTGGGAGATTAGCCATCCTCCTCGCATTCGCTGGGGAAAGTAAAAGCACTATAACTTGCTCCAGTTCGCCGTGCAAGTCGCCAGGCGGCGAAAAGCTGCAAGCGGAGACGGAGGAACCGGCATTTCGCGCGAAGCCGTCACGCTCGGCATCTTGCCCGGCATCGCTGCGCTGAGGACCGACCATGACCGATGAAGAGGCTCTGTTGCAAGCGATCCACGACGCTCCCGAGGATCACGGGCCACGCCTGGTCTACAGCGATTGGTTGGAGGAACACGGTAACTCTGAGCGCGCCGAGTTCATCCGCGTGCAGTGCGAGTTGGCCCGACCCGGCAGGGCGTCCGCCCGGCGCAAACGTCTACAGGCTCGCGAGCAGGAATTGCTCGTCGCACATCGGCAGCAATGGTTGGGAAAGTTGCGCAAGTCGCTCTTGCCCTGGGTGTTTCACCGCGGTTTCGTCGAGCGGTTGGGCGCAAGCGGCGTCTTCCGCTCGCGGCCGATCCGATGGAAGGACGAGACCTGGTGGGAGTATCTACGCTTCTTCCCCGATGGCAGCCTGCTGGAATACATGAAGGAATCGCCAAGCCAGCACGGGCTGCAGCAGCGGATGTGCCAGGGGAGTCAGAATCGGGACGTGAGAGACGGAACGTACACCCTCGATCTCGCGCCCAGGCGTGTTGCTGTCTGCTTCGTCCTCGTCTACCATTTACCGACGGCGGCCGCCGCCAGCGCCCACGTTCCAGGCCAACCCCTCGAAACGAAACCCAATGCGGCGCGCTACGTGGGCACCATTGCGCGGACCATCCTGCAGACGGAAGGTGGCTTTACTCGACGCGGCATCAAACCGGAGCGACAGCGTTACCAGTGGCTCGATTTCTAAGAACTGGCGGACAAAACCGTGGGATACGAGCCCGAAGCGTAAGCGAGGGACCAAGCTAACTCCTTCCCTCGCTTACGCTTGGGGATCGTATCTCGGCGCTCCCCCTGTATGGATAAGCAGTTGTGTCGTTTTCCGCCGGGTCAGACAAAATGTCATCGCTTATTTAAGGCCTAGATCCTTATCCAATCTGGATCTGTGTACGGATGTCGGGTATGTTGATCAACAAGGAGATCCCAGCAATGCCCCCGACGTCCCCGGCCTTTTCGCTCGCCGACCTCAAGCGCGTCATCGAACGCTATTGGGGCTACCACACGCTGCGGCCGCTGCAAGAGCAGGCCATGCGTGCCGACCTGGAAGGGCGCGATTCCCTCGTGGTGATGCCGACCGGCGGCGGTAAATCGCTCTGCTATCAAGCGCCCGCGGCCCTGCGCGGCGCCGGCATGACCGTCGTGCTTTCGCCGCTCATTGCCTTGATGAAGGATCAGGTCGATGGCCTGCAAGCCTGCGGCGTCCCCGCGATTCAGATCGACAGCTCCCAGTCGAGCGAAGAACAATGGCTCTGCAAGCAGATGGTCCTCAAAGGGGAAGTCCGGCTGCTGTTCATCTCGCCGGAGCGCCTGGTCAACACCGAGTTCTACCAAATACTGCTGCGCATCGGCGTGCGGACCTTCGCCATCGACGAGGCGCATTGCATCAGTCACTGGGGCCACGATTTTCGCCCCGAGTATCGCCAGCTCAGCCGTATCAAGGAGTTGTTCCCCGGCGCTTCGGTCCACGCCTACACCGCGACGGCCACCGAACAGGTACGCCACGACATCGCCGTTCAATTGGCCCTGCGCGACCCCGACGTGCTGGTCGGCAACTTCGATCGTCCCAACCTGATCTATCGCGTGCTGCCGCGGCAGGATCGCACGAAGCAGGTGTTGCAGGTTCTCGAACGTCATCAAAACGAGGCGGGGATTATCTATTGCCCGTTCACGCGCGAGGTGGACGACCTGACCGCCATTCTGCGACAGCACGGCTACGATGCCCGTCGGTATCACGCCAATCGCGAGAGCCTGAGCGACCAGGAGCGCCGCGCCACGCAAGAGGCGTTCATGAGCGAGGCGTGCGATCTGGTCGTGGCGACGATCGCCTTCGGCATGGGAATTGACCGATCGAACATCCGTTTTGTCCTGCATACCGCGATGCCGAAGTCGCTGGAGCACTATCAGCAGGAGTCGGGGCGAGCCGGACGTGACGGTCTGGAGGCGGAGTGCGTGTTGCTCCACTCCGGCGCCGATTTCATGACCTGGAAGTCCATCCTGGAGAAGAACGCCGAGGAGTCCGGCGCCGGGCCGGAGTTCCTCGACGGCGCCATGCAGCACCTGGGCGACGTGGATCGCTTCGCCCGTGGCGCCACCTGCCGTCACCGGGCGCTGGTCGAATACTTCGGCCAGACTTACGAAGGTGAGTCGTGCAGCGCCTGCGACGTGTGCCTGGGCGATACCGCCGAGTTGCCCGACGCGCGGGTCGTGGCTCAGAAGATTCTCTCGTGCGTCGCCCGCGTCGAGGAGCGCTTCGGTATCGGCCATGTCATCAGCGTGCTGCGCGGCGAAGAAGACGACAAGGTACGCAAGTTCCGTCACGACAAGCTCACCACATACGGCTTGCTCAAGGATCGCCGAGTCGTGGACATTCGCGACTGGATTTATCAGCTGATCAGCCAGAAAGCGCTCGTTCAGCACGATCTCGTGTTGTCGGACGGCCGGAAGGTGCCGATCCTCAAGTTGACGCCGGGGTCGTGGGAGGTGATGCGCGGGCAGCGTGAGGTGCGGTTGTTGCAGCTGGTGCGGCGCAAAAAAGGCGAGAAAGCGGAGCGCTCGAAGGTTGAAACGGTGAGCTGGGAGGGCGTGGACCGCGGCCTGTTCGAGGAATTGAAGCGGTTGCGGCAGCGGCTCGCTCAGGAGCGCAATCTGGCCGGCGCCTATCTCGTCTTCGGCGACCGAACGCTGCGCGAGTTGGCCCGCGTGCGACCGACGACCCTCGAAGGCGTGGGCCGGATCTACGGCGTCGGCGAGGCGAAACTGCGCGATTACGGCGAGGTCTTCCTGCAGGCAATCAGCGCCTACTGCCGGCTGCACGGGTTGACAGCCGAGCCCGCGACACCGAGCGCAACCGTCTCGCCTGCTGCTCCTTCGCAGGCGCCCCGCAAGCCTGCCGAGGCGAGGGCAGAACCCGAGTCCGAGCCGGCGCGGCCGCGCGACGAAAGCAAGCCTCTCGCGAACTCGCTGGAGATTGCCCAGAAAATCCTCTCCTGCGTTGCCAAGGTGAAGGGGCCGTTCAGCGCCGATCACGTTGCCCGCGTCCTGCGCGGCGGCGATACGGAACAGATTCGGACGCAGGGTCACGACAAACTGTCCACCTATGGTCTGCTGAAACAATACAGCCGTGCCCAGGTTCAGGACTGGATCGATCAACTCATCGAGCGGAAGGTGCTCGTCGCGGAGGCTGGACCGAATCCGATCCTGCGCCTGAACGATGCGTCCTGGGCGGTGATGCGCGGGCAGACGACAGTGCGTCTGGTGGCACTCGCCGGCGAGGTGGACGAACCCGATCCGGTGATCTGGGAGGGCGTCGATCGAGAACTGTACGAGTCCCTGGCGGACCTGCGCGACCGTTTAGCCGAGGAGGCACAGGTCGCGGCGCGGGCCGTGCTCGGCGATTGGGTTCTACGGGAGTTGGCGCGTGTGCGGCCATCGTCGCTGGAGCGGATGCGTTTCATCTCCGGTCTGGGCGACGCGAAGATCAACGCTCATGGCAGCCAGGTGCTGCACCGCATCGTCGAACACTGTCGCTTCAAGGGGGTGCCGATGGATCAGCCGTCGCGTCCGGGGAAGTCCGGCGCCCCGGCGCGACGGACCTCCCATTCGGCCGAGGAGCAGGAGACAGCGTTCGCCCTGTACCGGCTCGGCACCGCGATTGATGAGGTCGTGCGGCAAACGGAATGGAAGCGCGACAAGGCGATCGATTATCTCTGCGATTTCATCCGCCAGACGCGGCCGTCGTCGATCAATACCTGGGTGTCGCCGGAGGTGCAGCAGCGCGTCGCCGGCGCTGCTCGGCAAGTTGGGACCGACAAACTCAAGCCGATCTATTTGCTACTCGGCGAGAAGATTCCTTACGACGACCTCAGGCTCGTGGTCAGCCACCTGCTAAGCGCCCACGATCAGGCATGAGGGCGAGCGCCCACCGAACGAGCGGCGGGGTTTATCCCCGCCGTGCCAGGCTCCAGACGGCGGGGATAAACCCCGCCGCTCGTAGGGTGCTTTCCCTGTTGTGAGCAGTTATTTAGTCCCCGTAGCGGGCGATGATCGCGGCGATGGCTTCGGCGGCCTGGGCCGGATCCTTGTCGTAGTTGCGGGCGATGTCGGTGGCGGCCTCGCGCACGGCGCGGGCCTCGACCACTTCCAGCGGCACACCCTGCTCCTCCGCCTCGGCGCGCAGCCCGGGCAGGCTGAGGACCAGCACACCGGCATGAATGGCGAGGGCCGCCCGCGCAGCAGAGATGCCGCGCTGCGCCAGCCAGGCGTGCTGGCGGCGCAGCAGCGCCTCGAACTTGCGCGTGAACTGCTTCTCGTTCAGCTCGCCGGTGCGAAAGCGTTCGAGCTGGTAGTGCAGCGGTTTGGCGAGGCGCGGCAACACAATGTCCATCAGCTGTTTATTCATGGCTTACCCTCGCTCAATAATATGTCCCAGTCCGGGACGCCGCGCCGACGTGGGCGATGCAATTCCGAAAAAAAGGCCGCTCTACAAGCATTCTACACGGATCGGGTGTCCAGGGCAAAAAACGGCGACCCTGGCGATTGCTCCGTCCAGTCCGGGCAATTCCTCGTACCAAACACCGCGGGAAAGTAGTTGTTCCCCACGGCGGCTTGTGCCAAACTCAATAAAATCCTCTCATCTTGCCCGATTCCCATGAGGCCGGTCATGATCTGCATTTCGATCAATCAAGAATCGCGGCGGCTGGCGGTGGTGGACATGATGAACGCCGCCCCGCAGGGCGACCTGCTGGAAGTCCGCCTCGACCGCTTCGGCATGGCCCCTGGCCTGAGCGAGTTGCTCAGCCTCAAGCCGAAACCCGTCATCATGTGCTGCCGCCGCAAGTGCGACGGCGGCCACTGGGACGGCCACGAGGACGAGCGCCTCGCGCTCCTGCGACAGTGCATTGTCAGCAAGGCGGATTACGTCGAGATCGAACTGGACGTCGCCGATCAAATTCGCCCTTTTCCGCCCGCAAAACGTGTTATTTCCTACACAAACCTCGAAGAGACGCCGGCGGACATCGCCCGCATCTACGCCGAGGCGCAGACGAAAAAGCCCGACGTGATCAAACTCACCACCCTGGCGCGTACGCCGGAGGAGGCCTGGCCGCTGGTGCAGATCCTGGCGAAACCGCCGGTGCCGACGGTCGTGGTCGGCCTGGGCCGCCCGGGCATGATGCTGGCCCTGCTCGCCCGGAAGATCGGCGCTCCGTGGACCTACGCCGCCCTGGAGCGCGGCATGGAGGCGTGGCCCGGCCAGCCGACGGTTGAGGAACTGCGCGACGTGTACCATTACGGCGCCATCGAGCGCGGCACGCGGCTGATCGGCGTGACCGGCTTCGGCGAACGGGAAATGGCGATCGCCGCGGTCCACAATGCGGTGCTGGCCCACCACAAGTTGGCGGCACGCTGCCTGCCTCTGGGCGTCGGCAGTGTGCGGCTCTTTCGCAAGGTAGTCGAGGCGGTGAAACTGGCCGCGCTCGTGGTCGATGAGGAACATGAGCGCACCCTGATGGAGATGGTCGGGGAGTCGCATCTCTCGGCGGAGCAGGCCGAGGGGGCGGATGTGCTGCTGTTCAAGGGCGAGAAGTGGCACGGATACCATACAGGCTGTCAGGCGGTGGTGGCGGCGCTGGCTACCGCCCTCAAGGCGAAGGGCGGCGGCGCTGAGCCGATCAAGGGCCGCATTGTCGCGATCGTGGGCCTCAACGCGGTCGCCCGGGGTGTGGCGGGGGAACTGGACAAACGCGGGGCAAGCGTCATCCTGGCCAGCCACAAGAAGAAGGCCGTGCAGGAAATGGCCCAGGCGCTCGGCTGCCGGCACATTCTGTTCGAGGCGCTCTACAGCACCATGCACGATGTGCTGATCGTCTGTGATGAGGAGAAAGAGGAGTTCAAAAATCGGCCGGGGCTGGCGGGCGTCCACCCCGGCTACCTCAAACCGGGGATCACTGTGCTGGATCTGACGGCGGGAATGCGGAAGAGTACCCTGGTCCGCGAGGCGGTCGTGCGCGGCTGTAATGTGGTGCTGCCGTCCGATCTGCTGCTCGACCGGGTCGAACTGCAGAGCCGATTGTTCACGGGCAAGCAAACGCCGCGCGAGGTGCTCGCGAAAGCGCTGCCGCGATGGCTGCAAGAGGAGGAGCAAGAGGAGCAAGAGAAGGAGTAACCTGGCTGCCGAGTGGTTTGACACAAGCCCGGAGCGCGAGCGACGGGACGGAAGCCTGGTCCCGTCGCTCGCGCTCCGGGCTTGTGTGTGTTGGTCCCGTCGCTGGCGCTCCGGGCTTGTGTGACCTTGTCCCCGCGTCGGGCATACCATCTCTTTACGGCCCTTTATTGGAGAATACGGATGTCCTGCAGGATCCATGCGGTACTCCTCTCAGCCACGCTCGTTTTCCTCACTGTCTTGCCGGTGCAGCCCGCGGCGAGCCAGATGGAGGAAGTGACCATCTATCGCGATGACTTCGGCGTCCCGCACATCTTCGCCGCCACCGAGGAAGGCGCCGTCTTCGGGATGGGTTACGCCCAGGCGGAAGATCGTCTCGAAGAGTTGCTCAAGCAGTACCGCCGCGCTGAGGGCAGCCTGGCCGAGGCATTCGGCCCGGAGTTCGTGCAGCACGATTATCGGCAACGCCTGTGGCAGCATCGGGCCGTCGCCGAGGCCAACTACGGCAAACTGCCGGCGAAGGTCCGCGCCATCGCCGAGGCCTATCAGGCCGGCATTCGCCGCTACATGAAGGAGCATCCCGACGAGGTGCCCGCCTGGGCCCCCAAACTCGAACCGTGGCAGATCATCGCCCTGAGTCGTTACATCATCTGGGGCTGGCCCGAGCGCGACGCCGGCGGCGATCTGCTCCGCGGCGGCATTCGGCCCGACCCGGTGTCGCCGCGCGGCTCGAATCAGTGGATGGTCGCCGCCAACCGCACCGCCGACGGCGCTCCCCTGGCGCTGATCGACCCGCATCTGAGCTGGTACGGCGAGTTTCGCTTCTACGAGGCGCGCCTTTACGGCGGGGAATTGCAGATGTCCGGGGTGGCGATTCCCGGTCTGCCGCTGTCCACACTTGGCCACAATCGTTACCTCTCGGTCGCCATGACGACCGGCGGCCCCGACGCCGCCGATGCCTACGAGGAAGAGATCAACCCTGCCCAACCGCGTCAGTACAGGTATGACGGCACATGGCGCGACATGACCGTGCGCACCGAGGTCATTCGCGTCAAGGAGAAGGACGGCGTCAAGGAGCGGCGTTTTGAGATCGAATATACGCATCATGGCCCGGTGGTGGCGCGGCGTCCCGGCAAGGCGTACACCATGAAGTTGCCCTACTTCGACCAGTATCGGCTGCCGGAGCAGGCTTACCTGATGGCGACCGCTCGCGACCTGGGCGAAATGAAGAAGGCCCTGTCGCTGTTTCAGCTGATGGAGCAAAACGTGGCCGCGTGCCGATCCGGCCGCCCGGCTACGACTGGCGCCGCCCGGTGCCGGGCAACACGTCCGCCAGCGAGTGGCTTGGTGTTCATACCCTGGATGACCTGGTGCAAAGCCACAATCCCTGGCAGGGCTATTTGCAGAACTGCAACGGGTCGCCCGAGCACATGACCCGTTTCTGTCCGATGGTGCCGGAGCGCTACAAGGATCGCATTTATCTGTATAACGCCGATAACCCGCTCCATCAGCGAGCGGCAATGGTGCAGAACCTGCTGCACACCAACGCACGCATGACGGTGGCAGATGCGATGAACGTGGCACTGTCTACAGATGTGTATCATGCGGATTTGTGGCAGGCCAGACTGGCGGCCGCGTGGGAGAAGGCCGACGGCAAGGCGAAGGCCGATGCGAAGGCGGCGCGGCTGTGCGAGCTGGTGCTGCGCTGGAATCGGCGGGCCGACCCCGACTCGACCGGGGCGATCGCGTACAAGTTCTGGTTCGACCAACTTGGGCCAAAAGCACTGCTGTCGGCCCGAGCCGGCCTGGACCCGCCCGCCGACATGACGAACCGGCAGTTGATGGCTGCCCTGGCGACTGGGGCGGCGGAGTTGGAGCGACGCTGGGGCCGCCTGGAGGTGAAGTACGGCGAGGTTTACCGCGTGGGACGACGCGGCGAGGCGAAGACGTGGCCGGTCGGCGGCGGGTCGGTCCCCGGCCTGGCCACGCCACGCGCGATCGGCTTTGCTCCGAGCGGCGACGACAAGACGCTCATCGGCCAGGGTGGGCAAACGTCGGTGCAGCTGGTGCAGCTGACGAAGCCACCGCGTTCGTGGACCCTGTTGCCGCTGGGGCAGAGCGACCGGCCGGCGTCGCAGCATTACCAGGATCAGGCGGAGAAACTGTTCAGTCCGGGGAAGCTCAAGCCGACGTACTTTTTGGACCAGGCCGAGTTGATGCGGCACATGACGTCGCGCAAGGTGCTCCAGCGCGAGACGCGCTGAAGCCATTGCAAAATCGGACTCAAGAAAGAGGCAGTTACGTCGGCGGAGACTTCGCCAGCACCTGTTCGAGGATTGCCGTCGCCAGTTGCGACGCCGTCACCGGCTGGGAACCCGCTGCAGCGGCGGACTCCGCCAGCCGCTGCAGTTTTTCCCAGGCCGGCAAGGTCAGAGCGATCGGCCGGGCAATCCGCAGTCCTTCCGAAAAAGCGAAGGGAGACTCGGCAAGTTGGGCCACCGCCCCGGCCAGATGCTCCAATCCCAGGGGACCGTGAGGGCTCGGAACGCCCAGGGGCACGACGCGCCAGGCGTGCAACGCCTGTTGGATCTCTTTCTCGGTGAGCATCGATCACTCCGCCTGATAGTCCGTGATGCCGTAGTACTTGCCGTCAATCACCACGCCGACTTCTCCCTGCCTGGCCTCGCGGCCCATCCTGCTGAGTGTGCGGTACAGTTCCGCCAGGGATTCCAGGGTCAGGGCTTGCTCAGCGGCGTAGGAGAAGACAATCACCGGCTCCTCTTTGAGCAGGACACCTCCCCGCGCATCGTCCCGCCAGACGCCCCGGCCACGCGGGTAAGCCGTCGATCCGCGGAACAGCCGCCCGAGCGTCGTCAGCACCTCATCGACCCAGTAATCTGGCTCGATCGGCTTGCCCTCGCGGTCAAGGCTGGGTACGAAAACCACGACCAGCGAGGTGCCTGCTGGTAGGGAGGAATGCAACGCTTCTTGAGGATTGACTGGCGGGTTGGCCATGCCTTCAGTGTACTGGCAGATTGCCCAGGGCTCAACCTCGTGCCACAGGGGACAATGCACAGAGATGGCGAGTGCGTGGCCTACGAAGCGGCCTGGGGCGCGAACGAAGATGGCTTCGCTCACGCCCCGGTCGTCGATTTCGCAGCAAGGAGACGGTCTTTCTTAATGGAGATCATCCCGCGTGTTGCCGATCCCGACCGGGAGAGGCAGCGGGGGCAGCGTTGACGGCGCGGGCCGGACGACCACCCTCCCACTGGCGGGTTGCACATCGGTGGAACTGCCGGGCGTCGGACTGCCGGGCGGCAGGGGCAGCGGCGGCAACGTCGGGGCGCTCACGGAGTCTGGGCCGCTCGACGCGCCCTTTGGCTGCAGGGTATTCTTGATCTTGTTTGTCGCTGTACTCAAATCCTTGCTAATCTTGGGACCGTTGAAGTCGATATTGACTTGGCGGTGCCCTTCGGGGCCTGGGGCGGTCCGGACCTGATACCAACCGAGGAACCAGCCCACGATGGCAAAGGTCACGATGGCCGCCCCCAGCAACGTCAGCAGACTGCGCAACATCTGTTCGCCTCCTGTAAGAGTTCGCGGCGGCACGAGCCGGCGGTACTCTGCTGACCGCGCCGCTCTGGTCAGGAGCGCGGCACGGACAACAGCCTCCGCGAGGTGCGACCGAACCGCTCACGGGCAAATCGCTTTAGCAAGAAAGCGCCGGCGAATCCAGAGGAAAAGGTCTGCGCGCTAACCCGCAAGCGGGAAAAAGTCTTCACTCCCAACGCGGCCAGGGGCGAAGAGCGCCCTTCTCCCAGGTGTCCCACACATTCACGCCGCTCGCTCGCCGCGCTGTGACGGCAAACCGCTCTTGACAAGCCCCCAGCGGAACAGCGTATGCTGCTACTAGAAGATTCAGAGAGTACAGCACCCTTGGCAAAAGTCCTGGCAAGCGACGCACCCTGCGCAACTTGCCGAGTCGCGACCGTAGAATGGAAACGGGGAAGGAGGACCATCACAAGGACGTCAGGCCGTAGCCGGCATGGGGCGTTCGCGATCTGTCGCGCAGGCTGGTTTGACCCCGCCGCGCGGCCTGGTTAGAATTGAAGTGGCAACTAGCGAGAACATCGAGAGGCAGGGCGACCCCCAAATCCTGGGGGCAGGCAGGAACGCCCACGAGTGGAGCCGACCCAGTCCTCCAGCCGTGTTCGCTCAGGCGCGCGTTCGCTTACCCGCACTATCCCTCCGCCAGCGCACCCTGGGCCCGCGGCGCACGCAGCAACCCTGACTCGCCTCTCTGCACGCGGGCTGTGCCCTGAACCTGGCGGCGTCCATTTCCCAACCGGCGGACTCGCGCAGCCGCGAGTCCCGGCTTGACATGATTATCCCAGGCGACAACCCGGCGCGGCCCGGCGGCGCCTCTGTAACGGAGAGAACACAAATGACCACGGGGAAGGCAATCCTCAATGCGATCCGGCAGGAGCTGAACCTCAGCGACTACCGCAAAAAACACTGGGAAGGCACCTTCGACCAGTACCTCGACATCGTTGCCGAGCATCCGGAGGTGACGCGCACCGCCTATCAGCGGCTGTACGACATGATCCTCTCGCACGGCACCGAGGAAGCCTACGAACACAAGGAGAAGATCACCCGCTACCAGTTCTTCACGCAGTTCGCGGCCCAGCATGGCGACGCCATCTACGGCCTCGACCGCCAGCTCATGCACCTGGTCAACACGTTCAAGTCGGCCGCCAAGGGCTACGGCACCGAGAAGCGCGTGCTGCTCTTGCACGGCCCCGTCGGGGGCCTCGAAGAATACTCGAAGACCGATCAGGGCATGGTGTTCTCGTACTCCTGGCGCGGGCCGGAAGGCGTCTGGCAGAAGTGCCCCATGCACGAGGAGCCGCTGCACCTCGTCCCCCACGAGTTGCGTCCGCCCCTGCTGGCACGCCTCAACGAGGGCCGCAATCCGAACGACTACCATATTTCCATTCAGGGCGACATGTGCCCGTTCTGCCGCCAGATGTACAACGAACGACTGGCCAAGTACGACGGCGACTGGAACCGCATGCTCGACGAGATCAAGGTCTATCGCCTGATCCTGTCCGAGCAGGACCGCATCGGCATCGGCACGTTCCAGCCCAAGGACGAGAAGAACCAGGACTCCACAGAGCTTACCGGCGATATCAACTATCGCAAAATCGCGGAATACGGCACCGACTCGGACCCGCGCGCGTTCAACTTCGATGGCGAGTTGAACATCGCGAATCGCGGGTTGGTCGAGTTCATCGAGGTGCTCAAACTCGACGTGGCATTCCTCTATGACCTGCTCGGCGCCTCGCAGGAGCACAAGATCAAGCCGAAGAAATTCGCCCAAACGGATATTGACGAGGTCATTTTGGGCCATAGCGTTGTTGGCAACACGCCGATCCCGTATCGCTACGATCAGCTACCGGGCTGGGCGACACTGGAGCAACTGCACGCGCGGTTCGCAGACGACCCGAGCGGGCTGGAGGTGCTGGCGTACGACTTTGACAGCGGGAGGGCTGCCTGGACGCCGGTTAAATCGGTGTTTCGCCATCGCTTTACGGGCAAGATGCTGACGACCTCGCAGAAATGGGGCGTGGTCGAGACGACGCCGAATCACTCGATTTATGGCCGCGACGGCAAGGCGTTCTTCCCGGAGGAGCGGCACGAAATTATGGCCCTGCGCCGCTTCGATGAGGCGTTCGCGCCCGAACGCCCTGGCGAAATGGTCGATGTGATCGAAGGAATTCCCGGTTTCGTGCGCGACGCTGTGCGTGTCACCAGTACCGGCGGGAAGCTAACGAAGCCGTGCGCCGCCGGCTGGGCGCGGCTCGATCTGCCGCGCCACGCCACTGCCATCCGGGCCATCTACGACCCGATTTGCGATGTGGAACCGCTCAAGGATCTGCTGACGGTGCTCGTGTGGTACGCGACTGAGGGGCACGTCAACGGCCGCAATGGCGGCATTGTGATCAGCCAGGCGAACCGAGCGGAACTGGAGCGCGTGCAGGCCGCCTACGCCCGCATTACGACCGCGAAGGGGTCGATCGATTTCGGCGCCCAGACCGATTCGGCCTGGCGGCTGTACCTCAGTTCCGAGGCGATTGGCCGGGTGGCCCGCCACTTCTGCGGCGAACACGCGGTCAACAAGCGGCTGCCGGATTTCCTGTTCCGCCTGCCGAGCGCTTACTTGCAACATGCGTTTGATGAGATCATGAGGACGGACGGGACACGCCGGCTGACGGAGAAGCGCGCGCAGGTTTCCTCGCCCGAGTACCGCGAACAATATTTCAGTTTCGGCAGTATCTCGCCCATCTTGACGGCCCAAGTGGGTACGTTGGCGACGATGCTGGGACAGGACTACAGCGTCTACTGCCAACAGAGAGAGGACCAAGAACCGGCCTACCACCTCCGCGTTGTGGTTGACAGGGAGAGGAGGAGTTACCGCTTTGAAGCTCACTTGCACGAGCGGCAAGCGCAGGATGAGTGGGTCTACGACATCGAGTGCGTCGGCCTGCACAACTTCGTCTGCGGCGTCGGCAACGTCGTGGCGCACAACACCAATGAACCAGAATACAGACGTCTCCAGAACAACGAATTCATGGAAGCGCTTCGGGATCGCACGGTCAAGATCGACGTGCCGTACGTCAGCCGCCTGAAGGATGAGATCAAGATTTACGAGAAGGACTTCAACGCCGACCGCGTCAAGGGCAAGCACATCGCGCCGCACACCATCGAGATCGCGGCCATGTGGGCGGTGTTGACGCGCCTCGTCCAGCCGAAACACGCCAACCTGACGCTGTTGCAGAAGCTAAAGTTGTATAACGGCAAGACGCTCCCCGGCTTCACGGAGGACAACGTGGTCGAGTTGAAGCGCGAGGCGGCCAACGAGGGCATGCACGGCATCAGCCCGCGCTACATCCAGGACAAGATCAGCAACGCCCTGGTCGCGCACCCCTCCGAGAGCTGCGTCAACCCGTTCATGGTGCTGCACGAGTTGGACGTCGGTCTGCGTCACCACTCGCTGATCACCAGCCAGGAGCAGTTGCAGCACTTCCGCGAGTTGCTCTCGGTCGTCAAGGAGGAGTACGAGGACATCGTCAAGAACGAGGTCCAGCGGGCCATCGCCGCCGACGAGGACGCCCTGACGCGCCTGTGCTCGAACTACATCGACAACGTCAAGGCGTACACGCAGCGCGAGAAGGTGCGGAATCGCTACACCGGCAACTACGAAGATCCCGACGAGCGGCTGATGCGTTCGGTCGAGGAGAAGATCGACATTCCCGAGGGCCGCAAGGACGACTTCCGCCGCGAGATCATGAACTACATCGGCGCTCTTGCCATCGACGGCAAGAAGTTCGACTACAAGACGAACGAGCGGCTGCAGAAGGCTCTCGAACTGAAGCTCTTCGAGGATCAGAAGGACACGATTAAACTGACCAGTTTGGTTTCGAGCGTCG
>WNGB01002422.1_pt1 | contig 30106 bp, 13 predicted proteins | sample 5400681 | NCBI WGS metagenome assembly WNGB01 (sample SAMN13153367, study PRJNA577476) | soil metagenome | isolation source: 115 cm soil or saprolite under grassland replicate 2 | place: USA:California | collected 2016-06-15
GCCGCGGGTGAAGGGGTACTGGCCCGCTTCCTCCCGGCTTTTCATGACGGTGCACGTTAGCATGACGGCGCTCGCCCGGGCGGCCGCGGGAGCGATGGCGTCATCCGCCGGGCGATGCGATCATCACCTCATGGCAGATCATCCACGCGCCGTCGTCGCGGTGGAGGCGGTGCAGGGCGACGTGCGCGACGCGGTGCGGCGGGCGCTGGCCGGCGCGGAGTGGACGCGCTTCGTCGCGAAGGGCGCCGACGTCTCCCTGAAGGTGAACCTCGGCTGGGATCTCTTCATTCCCGGCTCCATCACCTCCCCGCTGGTGCTCGAAGCCCTCATCGAGGAGATCCGGGACCACGTCGGCCGCATCTACGTGGTGGAGGCGGACCAGGTCCTGGAGGACATCGAGTCGGCGTTCCACGCGAGCGGGATGGCCGCGGTCTGCGCGCGCACGGGCGCGCAGTGGGTGAACATGACGGACGCAGCCACGGTGGCGGAAGAGTTCCCCGGCAACGTGATCCTCCAGCGCATCGACGTGCCGCGCATCCTGCGCCAGACGACCCTCATCACCGTGCCCGTGATGAAGACCCACGCGAAGACCGTCCTCACCGGGTCGCTCAAGAACCAGTGGGGCTGCCTCAGCAAGATGCGTCACGAGTACCACCTCGTGCTGGACGACGCCCTCGCCGATCTCAACTCGGCGATCCGGCCCGCTCTCGCCCTCATGGACGGCACCGTGGGCCTGGAAGGCAACGGACCGAAGTCCGGCCGCTCGCGCGTCGCGGATCGCATCCTCTGCTCGGGCGACCCGGTGGCCCTCGACACCGTGCAGGCGCTGGTCATGGGACTGGAACCGTCGGCCGTCCGCCATCTCGCGACCTGCGCGGCGCGCGGCATCGGCATCGGCGACCCCGGGCGCATCGAGGTGCGCGGGATGGACCTGGCCGCGGCGCGGGTTCCCTTCCGGCCCGCGCGCCACAACGCGGTCTCCACCGTGGAGACGCTGCTCCGCCGCTCCGTGCTCAAGCGCCTCTTCTTCAACACGAAGATCTTCGACGTGTGCCTGTTCGGCGCCAAGCTCTACTACCGTGCCTGGACGCGCCTGGAGGCGGAAGCGCACTGGGCGCGGATCCGTGCCCATCCCGTCTACGGCCCGCAGTGGCGAGGCCGGCGGCCGGGAAGCCGCCGCCGGGCCGAGCTGGCCACGCCCGCGCCCGCCTCCCGCGGCTGACCGCGCGAAGCGCCGGGCGCACCCCCATCTGAGCGGCGTTGCCGGTCAGAATGGACGTGATTGCCTGAGAATTTCCACCGGCTGCTGAGGCGTCTGGACCGGCGGCTGGGCGCGCACGCCGAGAAGCCCTTCCGCGACGAGCTGCTGAGCATCGAGCGCCTCGAGGAACGCGCCAAGGCGCTGGCCGCCCGCTTCACGCTGGACCGCAGCCCGCGCCGCTGGGCGCGCCACGGCTTCCCGCGTCTGGAGGACAACGCCCGCGCCCTCCACGAGGCGTACCGCATCATGGCGGACGACGTCCATCAGGGCGCGTTCGTCACCGCGGCCACGGACTGGATCCTCGACAACTTCCACGTGGTGGCCTCCGAGGTCCGGGACGTCCGCCAGAACCTGCCGCGCGGCTACTACCGCGAGCTGCCCAAGCTCGCCCTGCGCGAGCAGGCGGGCACGGCGCGCGTGTACGCGATGGCGGTGGAGATCATCCGCCACAGCGACAGCCGCCTGGACCGGCCCAAGCTCGTGCGCTTCATGAACGCCTTCCAGACCGTGGCCCCGCTCACCATCGGCGAGCTGTGGGCCTGGCCCAGCATGCTCAAGCTGGCCCTCATCGAGAACCTGCGGCGCCTGGCCGACAAGATCCTGGAGAGCCGGGCGGCACGGCGGGCCGCCGACGCCTACGTGGCCCAGATCGACAGCGCCGGCCAGGGGGCGGTGCCGGCGCTGCCCGCCGTCCTCCACACCGCGTTCGTCGTCCAGGTCCTGCAGCGCATCCGCGAGTACGGGCCGCGCCTGGGCGCGGTGCGCACGGCCGTGGAAGAGCACCTGGCCGCGCAGCACGTGACTTCGGAAGACGCCATCCGCAGCGAGCACCAGGGCCAGGCGGCGGCGCAGGTTTCGGTGGCGAACGTGATCACCAGCCTGCGCCTGTGCTCGACCCTGGACTGGAGCCAGTACTTCGAATCGGTGAGCCTCGTGGAGCGCGTGCTCCAGCAGGATCCGGCCGGCCGGTACGGAGGCATGGACTTCCTGAGCCGCGACCGCTACCGCCAGGCGGTGGAAGAGCTCGCGGACCCCACGGGCGAGGCCCAGGTGCGCGTCGGCCTCCGCGCGGTGGAGAGCGCACGGCAGGCCGCGGAGAGCGCCGGGATCGGAGACCGCGCCGCCCACGTCGGCCACCATCTCATCGGGAAGGGCCGCCGGGACCTCGAGACGGACGTGGCCTACCGGCCGCGGCTGGGCCAGCGCGTGCGGCGCTTCGTGTTCGGCCACGCCACCAGCGCCTACCTCGGCTCGGTCACCATCCTCACCCTCCTCGTCACCGGCCTCGGCGTCGCCTACGCGCGGCGGCACGGCGCGTCCTTGTGGGTGGAGGCGGCGATGACGTTCCTCCTGCTCCTGCCCGTCAGCGACGTGGCCATCGCGTTCGTGCAGAGGCTGGCCGCGCGGCTGGTCCCCCCGCGGCGGCTCCCTCGCCTCGAGTTCGGGGAGAGCATCCCCGCGGACGAGCGGACGATGGTGATCGTGCCGACGCTGCTCTCCAGCGTGGCCGAGGTCCAGGAGCTGGTGGAGCACATCGAGGTGCTCGCCCTCGGCAACCTCGACCCGCACATCCACTTCGCGATCCTGGGCGACTTCACGGACGCGCCCGCGCGCCATCTGCCGGAGGACGAGGCGATCCTGGCCACGGCCCAGGAGGGCATCGAGGCCCTGAACCGGCGCCTGTCCGAAGGGCGGGGCGACCGCTTCTTCCTGTTCCATCGGCAGCGCCAATGGAACCCGCGCGAAGGGTCCTGGATGGGCTGGGAGCGCAAGCGGGGGAAGATCGAGGAATTCAACCGCCTGCTGCGCGGGGCCACCGACACGAGCTACAACCTCCAGCTCGGCGCCCTCGAGATCTTGTCCACCGTGCGCTACTGCATCACGCTGGACTCCGACACGCGGTTGCCCCGCGACGCGGCCAAGAAGCTCATCGGCATCATCGCCCACCCGCTCAACCGTCCCTACTACGACCCCGCTCTGGGCCGGGTCACGGAGGGCTACGGCATCCTGCAGCCGCGGGTCAGCGTCACCATGGCCAGCGCCGCGGGATCCCTGTTCGCGCGCATCTACGCCGGCCACACCGGCGTCGATCCCTACACCACCGCCGTCTCGGACACGTACCAGGACCTCTTCGCGGAAGGGATCTTCGCGGGTAAGGGCCTCTACGACGTGGCCGCCTTCACGAAGGCCCTCGACGGCCGCGTGCCCGAGAACGCGCTCCTGTCCCACGACCTGTTCGAAGGCGTCTACGCGCGCACCGCCCTCGTCTCCGACCTCGAGGTCGTGGACGACTATCCCTCCAGCCTGCTCGCCCACTCCCGCCGCCTGCGTCGCTGGGTGCGGGGCGACTGGCAGATCTTGATGTGGCTGTTCCCTTTCGTGCCGACGCGCGGCGGCGCCTGGGGGCGCAATCGCCTCCCGCTCATCTCGCGGTGGAAGATCTTCGACAACCTCCGGCGCAGCCTTCTGCCGCCGGCCACCGTCGCCCTCCTCTTCGCGGCCTGGAGCCTCCTGCCCGGAAACGCGATCACCTGGACGGCGGCCGTGCTCGTGGGTATGTCATTCCCCGTCTATCCGCTCCTCCTGCGCACGCTGGCCGGGCCGCGGAGCCATCAGCCGGCGGCCGTGTTCCTGCGCGGGATGTGGGAGGAGACGAGGACGGCGCTGGCGCAGGTGGCCCTGCAGGTGACCTTCCTCGCCTACCAGGCCCACGAGATGGTCCACGCCATCGGCCTCACCCTCGTGCGCCTGACCGTCACCCAGCGCGGGATGCTGGAATGGGAGACGGCGGCCGCCGCCGCCCGCGCCCACGGCGCCGACGTCCGCCTGTTCCTGCGGGAGATGCGGGCCAGCCCGGCCCTGGCCGCCCTGGGCCTGGCTCTCGTCATGCTCGTGCGTCCGTCCGCGCTGGCCACGGCCTGGCCGGTGCTGATCCTGTGGGCGGCCGCGCCGCTCATCGCCCGCGAGCTGAGCCGCACCGTCCCCGTTCGGCGGCATGAGCTGGAAGCGGAGGACCGCCAGCGTCTGCGCCTCATCGCGCGAAACACCTGGCGGTACTTCGAGACGTTCGCGGGCGACGAAGACCACGGGCTGCCGCCGGACAACGTGCAGGAGATGCCGGAGTCGCGCATCGCCCATCGCACATCGCCGACGAACATCGGCATGGGCCTTTTGGCGACCCTGGCCGCCCACGACCTCGACTTCATCCAGACGGCGGAGCTGGCGGCCCGTACCGGGAAGGCCCTCGACACGATCGAAGGGCTGGAACGGCACGAGGGCCACCTCCTGAACTGGTACGACACGCGGACCCTGGCTCCGCTCCTGCCGCGCTACGTCTCCACCGTCGACAGCGGAAATCTCGCCGGGGCCTTGATGGCGCTCGCGGAAGGCCTGCGCACGGAAGGGCTGACCAGCCTGGCCGACCGGGCCTGCGCTCTGGCGGACGGCATGGACTTCCGTTTCCTGTACGACCCCCAGCGCCGCATCTTCTCGATCGGCTATCGCCTCGCCGACGCCGAAGGCCCGGGGCGTCTCGATGCCTCGTACTACGACCTGCTCGCCTCCGAGTCCCGGCTGGCCAGCTTCCTGGCCATCGCGAAGGGCGACGTTCCCCAGGCGCACTGGTTCCACCTCGGGCGCCTCCTCACGAGCGTGGACGGATCGCCGACGCTCCTGTCGTGGAGCGCGACCCTGTTCGAGTACCTGATGCCCCTCCTCGTCATGCGCAGCTATCCGGACACGCTGCTCGATCAGACCTGCAAGATGGCGGTGCGACGCCAGGTGAAATACGGGGTCGAGCGCGGCGTGCCCTGGGGCATCTCGGAGTCGGGATACAACGTGGTCGACCGCTACGACAACTACCAGTACAAGGCCTTCGGCGTCCCGGGCCTGGGGCTCAAGCGCGGCCTGGGGGACGACCTGGTGGTGGCGCCCTATGCGACCGGCCTCGCCGCCATGGTGGATCCGACGCGCGCCGCCCAGAACTTCCTCCGGCTGGCGGAGGAAGGTGTAGAAGGCGCGTACGGCTTCTACGAGGCCATCGACTACACGCGCATCGACCACGGCGAAGAGGTCCGGCCGAAGAGCGACGCCCGCGGAACGGTGATCCGCTCCTACCTCGCCCACCACCAGGGCATGACGCTGGTCTCATTGGCCAACGCGCTGCGGGGCGACCCGATGGTGAAGCGTTTCCACGCTGACCCGCGGGTGCGGGCCACCGAGCTGCTGCTGCAGGAGCGCGTGCCCCGCCAGTCGCCGATCATGCAGCCGCGCCCGGTGGAGGAGACGCGCACGTCGGCGACCGCTCCCGCCTCCGTGGCCCGCCGCTTCCGCTCCCCCCATACCGCGTTCCCGCACGCGCAGTTCCTCTCCAACGGCAACTACACGGCCGTGGTCACCAATGCCGGGGGCGGGGCCAGCTTCTGCCGCGGCCGCTCCGTGACGCGCTATCGCCAGGACCTGACGCGCGATCCGGGCAGCCAGTTCCTGTACCTGCGCGACGTGCGCAGCGGGTCCGTGTGGTCCGCCACCCATCACCCCGTGGGCAAGGAGGCGGAGGACTACCTCGTCACCTTCCAGCCCGAGAAGGCGACCTTCCGGCGCCTCGACGACGGCATCGCCACCCATCTCGAGATCGCGGTCTCGACGGAAGACGACGTCGAGGTGCGCCGCCTGGCCGTGACGAATCACGGCGATCGCCCGCGCGAGATCGAAGTCACCAGCTACGCGGAGATCGTCCTCGCCCCCGCCGCCGACGACCTGGCCCATCCCGCCTTCGTGAAGCTCTTCGTGGAGACCGAGTACCTGCCCGAGATCGCCGCGCTCGTGTGCCGGCGGCGCCCACGTGCGCGCGACGAAGCGGCCCCCTGGGCGGTACACGTCCTCAGCCTCGAAGGGCGGCCGCAGGGACCCGTGGAATGGGAGACCGACCGCGCGCGCTTCCTGGGACGCGGACGCGACCCCCAAGATCCCCAGGCCCTCGACGGCCGCTCGCTCTCCGCGCACACCGGGGCCGTGCTCGATCCCATCGTGAGCCTCCGCCAGCGCATCCGGCTCGCGCCCGGAGGCTTCGTGCGGATGTCGTTCTCCACGGGGATGGCGCAAAGCCGCGAGACGGCGCTGGCCCTGGCCCAGAAGTACCACGACCCCAGCGCGGCCGCGCGCACCTTCGCTCTCGCCTTCGGGCACGCGCAGAGCGGCCTCGGACATCTCGGGATCTCGAGCGAGGAAGCGCTGCTCTTCGAGCGTCTGGCCTCGCGCGTCCTGTACGCCGACACCTCGCTCCGCGCGGCGCCGGAGGTGCTGGCCCGCAACGTCCTCGGCCAGGAAGGGCTCTGGCCGCACTCCATCTCCGGGGACCTCCCCATCCTGCTCGTGCGCGTCGTGGAGCAGGACGACCTGCCGCTGGTGCGCCAGGTCCTGCAGGCCCAGGAGTACTGGCGGCTCAAGGGCCTGAGCGCGGACGTGGTGATCCTGAACGAGCATCCCCTGAGCTATCTCGACGAGATGCACGCGGCGCTGGAGGCGCTCCTCGACGAGGGCCCGTGGCGCTCGTGGAAGCACCGGCCGGGGGGCGCCTACCTCCTGCGTGGCGAGCGCATGACGGAAGCGGAGAGGACGCTGCTGGCGAGCGTGGCCCGGGCCGTCCTCAGCGGCGACCGCGGCGAGCTGGCCAACCAGCTCGACCGGCCCCATCCCGCTCCCGACGTGCGCGCGCCGGAAACCTTCGCGCTCCGCGCCCCCGCCGCGGAAGCCGAAGCCGTCGAGACTTCCCTCGGCGTGGAGGTGCCGCCGCTGACCCTCGCCAACGGACGGGGCGGGTTCGCGGACGGCGGCCACGACTACGTGATCGTCCTCGAGGGCGACGAGGAAACGCCGCTCCCCTGGGCCAACGTCATCGCCAACCCCCGCCTGGGGACCGTGGTCACGGCCGCGGGCGCCGCCTACACGTGGTCGGAGAACAGCCGCGAGAACCGCCTCACCCCCCACGCCAACGACCCCGTCACCGATCCCACCTCGGAGGCCATCTACGTCCGCGACGACGATTCGGGCCAGGCCTGGTCGCCCACGCCGGGCCCCATGCGCCGCGGCCAGGACAGCGGGCGCTGCGTGATACGGCACGGGGCGGGACTCACACGGTTCGCGCGCGTCGTCCAGGGCATCGGGCACGAGCTCGACGTCTTCGTGGATGCGCAGGACCCCGTCAAGTTCTCGCTGCTCACCCTGAAGAACGGCACTCCGCGGCCGCGCCGGTTGAGCGTGTTCGCCTACAACGAGTGGGTGCTGGGACCACCGCGCCCGGGCCAGCACCTGCACGTCGCCACCGAGCAGGATGCGGCGACGGGCGCGATCCTCGCCCGCACCACCTACAACCGTGACTTCGCGGGCCGGGTGGCCTTCGCGTACGCGAGCGGGCCGCTGCACTGCGCCACCGGCGACCGAAGCGCGTTCCTCGGGCGCAACGGCTCCATCGCCGCCCCGGCCGCCCTCACCGGAGCGGCGCTGGCGCCGCAATTCGGAGCGGGCTTCGACCCTTGCGCGGTCCTGCACGTGACCCTCACCCTGGCGCCGGGCGAGGAGCGGCGCCTGGTGTTCCTGCTCGGCCAGGGCCAGGACCTGGGCCAGGTCCGCTCGCTGCTGGGCCGGCACGGATCCGCCTCCGCCGCCGAGGCCGCGCGCGAGGCCTCGCGCCGGGAGTGGGACCGCGTCCTCGACGTCTTTCAGGTGAAGACGCCCGACGATTCCTTCGACGTGCTGATGAACCGCTGGCTGCTCTACCAGGACCTGAGCTGCCGCGTCTGGGCCCGCTCCGCGTACTACCAGCCCGGGGGGGCGTTCGGCTTCCGCGATCAGCTCCAGGACGTCATGGCCCTGTGCCTGGCCCGGCCCGACCTCACGCGCGAGCACATCCTGCGCGCGGCCGCGCGCCAGTTCGTCGAAGGCGACGTGCAGCACTGGTGGCACGAGCCGGGCGGGCAGGGCACGCGGACGCGGTGCTCGGACGACATGCTCTGGCTGCCCTACGCCGTCGCGCACTACCTCCGCACCACCGGCGACGCGGCCGTGCTGGAGGAGCCGCTCCCCTTCCTGGAAGCGCCGCTCCTCGCCCCCGATGCCCACGAGGCCTACGTCCAGCCCTCCTTTACCGCGGAGAAGGCCTCGCTCTTCGAGCACTGCCTGCGCGCCCTCGACCGCGGGTCGACCGTCGGCGCCCACGGCCTTCCCCTCATGGGCACCGGCGACTGGAACGACGGGATGAACCGCGTGGGCCACCAGGGCCGCGGGGAGAGCACGTGGCTCGGGTTCTTCCTGCACGGGATCCTCGGCGACTTCGCGGTGCTCTGCGAGTCGCGCGGCGACGCCGCGCGCGCCGAACGCTATCGCGGCCAGGCCCGGCGCCTGGCCAGCGCGCTGGAGCTGAGCTGGGACGGCGAGTGGTATCGCCGCGGCTACTACGACGACGGCACGCCCCTCGGCTCCGCGCAGAACGACGAGTGCAAGATCGACTCGATCGCCCAGTCCTGGGCCGTGCTCTCGGGGGCGGTGCCCCTCCGCTTCGGCGACCGGGCCATGGACGCGGTGCGCGCCCACCTCGTACGCCGCGGGATCCGGGTGGTGCTGCTCCTCTCACCGCCCTTCGACACCTCCGCCCAGGATCCCGGCTACATCCGCGGCTACCCGCCGGGAGTGCGCGAGAACGGCGGCCAGTACACGCACGCCGCGGTGTGGGCGGTGATGGCGGTGGCGCGGCTGGGGAGCGGAGACGAGGCGATGGAGCTCTTCCACATGCTGAACCCCATCAACCATTCGCGCACGGGAGGCGACGCCGACCGTTACCGCACCGAGCCGTACGTCCTGGCCGGAGACGTCTACGCGCATCCCGCGCATCCCGGCCGCGGCGGCTGGACCTGGTACACGGGCGCGGCGGGTTGGCTGTACCGCACGGGCCTGGAGAGCCTCCTCGGTCTGCGGCGCCAGGGCGCGACCTTCACCATCGATCCCTGCATCCCGGCGTCGTGGCCGGAGTACACGATCGTCTGGCGCTTCGGCTCCGCGCGTTACGAGATCACGGTGACCAACCCCGAGCACCGTTGCCGGGGCGTGGCCGAGGCCGACCTCGACGGCGCGCCCGCCGACCCCGCCGCCATTCCGCTCGCCGACGATGGCGGGAGCCACGTGGTGCGCGTCGTGCTGGGCGCGGGGACGCGTCCGGCGCAACCGCTCGGCAGGGCGGCCGCGACCGCGTAGCGCGGGCGTGAGGACGGCGCAGTCGCGTCCGGGGAAAGCGTCGCCCCGCGCCGCCGGCCCCTCCGATTCGGCGTAGATTCGAAGGAGAGACGTTTCAACTGCAACGGCCGTTTCCACTGCATGTCTTCAGTAATGGGGGTGACGCGTGCTCGAGATCATCATCGCGATCCTGATCATCGGATGGCTGCTGGGGTTCTTCGCGTTCCACGTGGGCAACCTCATCCACATCCTTCTCGTCATCGCCATCATCGTGGTCCTCGTCCGGATCATCCAGGGTCGCAACCCACTCTGAACAGGGCACCGGGTTCCGGCCCGCTGCCGTTCTGACACGAGCTCGCCTGGCCGTGGGCGATACGCCCGGCTGGCGAGCGCCGGCCGTGCTCCGCAAGGGCGCCTCGGTGCGACAAAAGGCGCCGTTTCCGGACAAGTCTTTTGCGTTGACCAAATTGACACTATTCACGCAGAGACTTACTCTCGGATAGTAAATGTCAGCACGTCTCCGCCAGGCAAGTGGGCGGAGACGGCTGGTCACCTGTTGCCTGACTGCGCCCCCTCGCATCCCGCAACCGGTGTTTCGAGCCCAGGGCTTCATATCTGAAATGCGGGAGATGAGATGGGTAACGTAGCGCCTCCTACGAACGGCCCGGAGCGCCGCGCCGGTACGCGTGGCGGCGGCGGTCCGATCACGCCCTCGCCCGAGCAGTTCGATCCGCGACTGCTCCTTCGCGCCCTGACCGCGTTCCGTCGTGGCGATTTCACCGTGCGCCTGCCGGATGACTGGACGGGGCTCGGCGGCAAGATCGCGGACGCGTTCAACGACGTCATAGACCTGAACCAGCGCATGGCGCGCGAGGTCGACCGGCTCAGCCGCGTGGTCGGCAAGCAGGGCAAGATCGCGGAGCGCGGCACCCTCGGCACCGCCCCCGGGTTGTGGGGCGCCACCATCGGGTGCGTGAACACGCTCATCGGCGACCTGGCCTATCCCCTCAGCGAGACCTCGCGCGTCATCGGGGCGGTGGCGAAGGGAGACCTCGCGCAGTCCATGGCCCTCGAGGTGGACGGCCGCGCCCTCGAAGGCGAGTTCCTCAAGACCGCGCGCACGGTGAACACGATGGTCGAGCAGTTGGGTTCCTTCGCCTCCGAGGTGACGCGCGTGGCCCGGGAGGTCGGCACGGACGGCAAGCTCGGCGGCCAGGCCAAGGTCAAGGGCGTCGCCGGTACCTGGAAGGACCTGACGGACTCCGTCAACTCCATGGCCTCGAACCTCACGGCGCAGGTGCGCAACATCGCGGCCGTGACCACCGCCGTCGCCGGCGGCGACCTCTCCAAGAAGATCACGGTGGACGTCAAGGGCGAGATCCTGGAGCTCAAGGACACCATCAACACCATGGTGGACCAGCTCCGCTCCTTCGCTTCGGAAGTCACGCGCGTTGCGCGTGAGGTCGGCACGGAGGGCAAGCTCGGCGGGCAGGCCGAGGTCGAGGGCGTGGCCGGCACCTGGAAGGACCTCACCGATTCCGTGAACGTCATGGCCGGCTCGCTCACCGTCCAGGTCCGCAACATCGCGGACGTGACCAAGGCCGTGGCCACCGGCGACCTCTCGAAGAAGATCACCGTCGACGTCAAGGGCGAGATCCTGGAGCTCAAGGACACCATCAACACCATGGTGGACCAGCTCCGCTCCTTCGCTTCGGAAGTGACGCGCGTGGCCCGCGAGGTGGGCACGGAGGGCGCGCTGGGCGGGCAAGCGGAGGTGCCCGGCGTGGCCGGTACCTGGAAGGACCTCACCGACTCCGTCAACTCCATGGCGTCGAACCTCACCGCGCAGGTCCGCAACATCGCCTACGTGACCAAGGCGGTGGCGCTGGGCGACCTCACCAAGAAGATCACGGTCGACGTCAAGGGCGAGATCCTGGAGCTGAAGAACACCATCAACACCATGGTGGACCAGCTCTCTTCGTTCGCTTCCGAGGTCACGCGCGTGGCGCGTGAGGTCGGCACGGAAGGGCGCCTGGGCGGCCAGGCCGAGGTCAAGGGCGTGGCCGGCACCTGGAAGGACCTCACGGACTCCGTCAACTTCATGGCCGGCAATCTCACCGGACAGGTGCGGAACATCGCGGAGGTCACGACCGCCGTCGCCAACGGGGACCTCAGCAAGAAGATCACCGTCGACGTGCGCGGCGAGATCCTGCAGCTCAAGGACACCATGAACACCATGGTGGACCAGCTTCGCTCATTCGCCTCCGAGGTCACGCGCGTGGCCCGCGAGGTGGGCACCGAAGGCAAGCTGGGCGGACAGGCCGACGTGCGCGGAGTGGCCGGCACCTGGAAGGACCTCACCGACTCCGTCAACTTCATGGCCGGCTCCCTGACCGTCCAGGTCCGCAACATCGCGGACGTGACCAAGGCGGTGGCGGCGGGGGACCTCACCAAGAAGATCACCGTCGACGTGAAGGGCGAGATCGCGGAGCTCACGAACACGGTCAACACGATGGTGGACCAGCTCCGCTCCTTTGCTTCGGAAGTCACGCGGGTGGCCCGCGAGGTCGGCACCGAAGGCAAGCTCGGCGGCCAGGCGGAGGTCAGGGGCGTGGCCGGCACCTGGAAGGACCTCACCGACTCCGTCAACTCCATGGCCTCCAACCTCACCGGCCAGGTGCGCAACATCGCCGCCGTGACCATCGCCGTGGCCAACGGCGACCTCAGCAAGAAGATCACCGTCGACGTGCGCGGGGAGATCCTCGAGCTGAAGGACACCATCAACACGATGGTCGATCAGCTCCGCTCCTTCGCGGCGGAGGTCACGCGGCTCGGGCGCGAGGTGGGCACGGAAGGGAAGCTGGGCGGCCAGGCCGTGGTGCCCGGCGTGGCCGGGGTCTGGAAGGACCTCACGGACAGCGTCAACTTCATGGCCTCCAACCTGACCACGCAGGTCCGCAACATCGCCGACGTCACCAAGGCCGTCGCCGCCGGCGACCTCACCAAGAAGATCACCGTCGACGTCAAGGGCGAGATCCTCGACCTCAAGAACACCGTCAACACGATGGTGGACCAGCTCTCGAGCTTCGCCTCCGAGGTCACGCGGGTGGCCCGCGAGGTGGGCACGGAGGGCAAGCTGGGCGGCCAGGCCATCGTGAAGGGTGTCTCCGGGACCTGGAAGGACCTCACCGACAACGTCAACTTCATGGCCGCCAACCTCACCGACCAGGTGCGCGGCATCGCCCGCGTCGTGACCGCCGTCGCCAACGGCGACCTCAAGCAGAAGCTGATGGTCGAGGCCAAGGGCGAGATCGCGGCCCTGGCCGACACCATCAACAGCATGATCGAGACCCTGGCCACCTTCGCCGACCAGGTCACGACCGTGGCCCGTGAAGTCGGCGTGGAAGGGAAGCTGGGTGGACAGGCCAGCGTGCCCGGCGCCGCCGGCACCTGGCGCGCCCTGACCGACAACGTCAACCAGCTCGCGGCCAACCTCACGACCCAGGTGCGTGCCATCGCCGAGGTCGCCACCGCCGTGACCAAGGGCGACCTCACGCGCTCCATCCAGGTCAAGGCCCAGGGCGAGGTCGCCTCCCTCAAAGACAACATCAACGAGATGATCCGCAACCTCCGCGAGACGACGCAGAAGAACGCGGAGCAGGACTGGCTCAAGGGGAACCTCGCCAAGTTCACGCGCATGCTGCAGGGCCAGAAGGACCTGCTCACGGTGGGCCGCCTCATCCTCTCCGAGCTGGCGCCCGTGGTCTCGGCCCAGCACGCGGTGTTCTACACGATGGACTCCGGCGGGGGCACCGATCCCCGGCTCAAGCTCCTGGCCAGCTATGCCTTCAAGGAGCGCAAGAACGTCTCCAGCGGTTTCCACCTGGGGGAGGGCCTGGTGGGACAGGCCGCCCTGGAGAAGCAGCGCATCTTGCTCACCAACGTCCCGCCCGACTACGTCCAGATCTCGTCCGGCCTCGGCCAGGCCACGCCCCTCAACATCATCGTGCTCCCCGTCGTGTTCGAGGGCGAGGTCAAGGCGGTGATGGAGCTGGCCTCCTTCGAGCGCTTCAACAAGACCCACCTCGCGTTCCTGGAGCAGCTCACGGAATCGATCGGGATCGTCCTCAACACCATCGAGGCCAACAGCCGTACGGAGGAGCTGCTCAAGCAGTCGCAGGGCCTCGCCCGCGAGCTGCAGAGCCAGCAGGAGGAGCTGCAGCAGACCAACGAGGAGCTGGAGGAGAAGGCCAAGCTCCTGGCCAGCCAGAACGCCGAAGTCGAGCGCAAGAACAAGGAGGTCGAGCAGGCGCGGCGGGCCCTCGAGGAGAAGGCGGAGCAGCTCGCCCTGACCTCGAAGTACAAGTCGGAGTTCCTGGCCAACATGTCGCACGAGCTGCGCACGCCGCTCAACAGCCTGCTCATCCTGGCCAACCAGCTCGGGGACAACCCGGACGGCAACCTCACCCCGCGTCAGATCGAGTTCGCGCGCACCATCCACAGCTCGGGCCAGGACCTCCTGGTGCTGATCAACGACATCCTGGACCTGTCGAAGATCGAGTCGGGAACGGTCACGGTGGAGGTGGGCGACCTCACCTTCGCGGACCTCACCGAGCTGGTCGCGCGCACGTTCAAGCACGTCGCGGAGTCCCGGCACCTCGACTTCCACATCGAGGCCGATCCCGCCCTGCCCAGGACCATCCAGACCGATACCAAGCGCCTGCAGCAGGTCCTGAAGAACCTCCTCGCCAACGCCTTCAAGTTCACGGAAAAGGGCTCGGCGACGCTGCGCATCCGGCCCGCGACCGGAGGCTGGAGTCCCGACCAGCAGATCCTCAACCAGGCGCGGTCGGTGATCGCGTTCGAGGTGACGGACACCGGCATCGGCATCCCCGCGGAGAAGCAGCAGATCATCTTCGAGGCCTTCCAGCAGGCCATGGGCGGCACCAGCCGCAAGTACGGCGGAACGGGCCTCGGCCTGGCCATCAGCCGCGAGATCTCGCGGCTGCTCGGGGGCGAGCTCAAGCTCGAGAAGAGCGCCCCCGGCGAAGGGAGCACGTTCGTCCTCTACGTGCCGCAGAGCTACACGCCGGGCCCCCGGCCGCGCGCTTCCGCCGCCTCCAGCGCGGCCAGCGCGGGCGCCGCCCGCCTGCCCGCCCGCGGCGCGGAGTCGCTCCACCGGCCGGTCACGCCCGCGGTCACGCGCAGCGAGATCGTGCTCTCCCCGTCGGAGCCGCTGCCGGGCGAGGACTTCGCGGACGACCGCGAGGACATCAAGCCCGGCGACCGCGTGCTCCTGATCGTGGAGGACGACCTCGCCTTCTCGCGATTCCTCTACGACCTGGCCCACGAGAAAGGGTTCAAGGCCCTGGTGACGAGCCGGGGCGTGAACGCGCTGGCCCTGGCCCGCGAGCTCAAGCCGAGCGCGATCACCCTCGACATCAGCCTGCCCGACATCGACGGCTGGCGCGTGCTGGAGAGACTGAAGGAGGACGCGGGCACCCGGCACATCCCGATCCACTTCATCTCCGTGGCCGACGAGCCGGAGCGCGCGCTCAAGCAGGGCGCGCTCGGTTTCCTGCACAAGCCGGCGGACCGCACCGCGCTGGTGGCCGCCTTCGAGACCCTGCGGGATTTCGTGGAGCGGCGGGTCAAGCGGCTGCTCGTGCTGGAGGACGACGAGATCCAGCGCAACAGCATCCTCGAGCTGATAGGCAACGGCGACGTCAAGGCGGTGCCGGTGGCGTCGGGCGAGGAGGCCTTGCGCGCCCTCGAGACCGAGCATTTCGACTGCATGGTGCTCGACCTGCTCCTGCCCGACATGCCGGGCCTCGAGCTGCTGCAGCGGATCAAGAAGCAGCCTCGGCTGCGGTCGCTGCCCATCGTCGTCTACACGGGAAAGGACCTCGGGCGTGACGAGGAGAGGGAGCTGCAGCGGCTGGCCCAGACGATCATCCTGAAGGACGTCCGCTCCCCCGAGCGCCTGCTGGACGAGACGGCGCTGTTCCTGCACCGCAACGCCGCCAACCTGCCCGACCAGAAGCGGCAGATGATCGAGAAGCTCCACCAGTCGGACACCCTGCTCGCGGGCAAGAAGGTGCTGCTGGTGGACGACGACGTCCGCAACATCTTCGCCATGACCTCCGTCCTCGAACGCCACAAGATGGAGGTCCTGCCTGCGGAGACCGGCCACGACGCCCTCGACCTCCTCGAGCAGCACCCCGAGGTGGACATCGTGCTGATGGACATCATGCTGCCGGAGATGGACGGCTACGAGACCACGCGCCAGATCCGCCAGGTCCCCGCCTTCAAGGACCTGCCCCTCATCGCCCTCACCGCCAAGGCCATGAAGGGCGACCGCGAGAAGTGCCTGGAGGCGGGCGCTTCCGACTACATCGCCAAGCCGGTCGACGCCGAGCAGCTGCTCTCGCTGCTTCGCGTCTGGCTCTACCGCTAGGTCGGCGCACGGAGTGACCTCACGTCTGGCGCGGGCGCGGGCCGAACCGGTGAGGGCGGCGGCACGCGCGCCCGCGTCGGAGGGGCTGGAGGACCTGGAGATCCGTCTCCTGCTCGAAGGGGTGTGGTCCTGCTACGGGTACGACTTCCGCGACTACGCGCTGACGTCGATCCGCCGGCGGGTCCGCTTCTTCATGGAAGAGGAGGAACTCTCGACGGTCACGTCCGTACAGGAGCGCGTGCTGCACGATCCCCTCGCCCTGCGCCGGTTCCTGCGTGCCCTGTCCGTGAACGTGACCGCGATGTTCCGGGATCCCAGCTTCTACCGGGCCCTGCGCGAGGTCGTGGTGCCGGTGATGCGGACGTACCCGGCCGTGCGCATCTGGCACGCGGGCTGCGCCACGGGCGAGGAGGTGTACTCGGTGGCGATCCTTCTCCGGGAGGAAGGGCTCTACGATCGCTGCCGGCTGTACGCCACCGACATCAACGACGCCGTCCTGCGGCAGGCCCAGCGCGGCGAGCTGCCGCTTTCGTCGATGCGCGAGAACACCCGCCATTACATCGAGGCGGGAGGGGGGCACGGCTTCGCCCGCTGGTACAAGACCCGCGACGGCCGGGCGGTGCTGGACCCGGAGCTGCGCCGCAACATCGTGTTCGCGCAGCACAACCTCGCCACCGACGGCTCGTTCAACGACTTCCACCTCGTCGTCTGCCGGAACGTGCTCATCTACTTCAACCGCGCCCTGCAGGACCGGGTCCATCGCCTCCTCTACGACAGCCTCGTCCGTTTCGGGTTCCTGGGGCTGGGCCTGAAGGAAACGACGCGGTTCACTCCACACGAAGCGCATTACGAGGAGCTCCCCGAGCGCCTCTACCGCAAGGTGGCTTGAGATGAGCGGGCCGCCCGAGGTGCAGGTCACGGCGGACCCCATGGAGGAGACCCTGGGGGCGCCCCATCCCGCCGACGACCGCGTCAACATCCTGCTCGTCGACGACCGCCCGGACAAGCTGCTCGCCCTGGAGGCGATCCTGGGCGACCTGGGCCAGAACATGGTGCGCGCCTACTCCGGGCGCGAGGCGCTGCGCGCCCTCCTGCAACAGGACTTCGCGGTCATCCTCCTCGACGTGAACATGCCGATGATGGACGGCTTCGAGACGGCGGAGATGATCCGGGCGCGGCCGCGCTCCCAGCAGACGCCGATCATCTTCTTCACCGCGATGCACGAGATGGAGGCGCACGTCTTCCGCAGCTACTCCCTGGGCGCGGTGGACTTCATCCGCACGCCGGTGGTCCCGGAGATCCTGAAGGCCAAGGTCTCCGTCTTCGTGGACCTCTACAAGAAGACGGAGCAGGTCAAGCGCCAGGGCGAGCAGATGCGGCTGCTGCAGGAGCGCGAGCACCGGCAGCAGCTCGGGGAAGCGGTCAACCGGCTGGAGGCGGAGACCAAGCGGAACCGCTTCTTCACGCTCGCCCTCGACATGCTGGCCATCGCGGACTTCTCGGGCACCTTCAAGCAGCTCAATCCGAGCTGGGAGCGGACCCTCGGGTTCAGCGACGACGAGCTGACGGCACGGCCCTTCCTCGAGTTCGTGCACCCGGAGGACCGCGAGGCCACCGGCGATCAGCTGGCCTCCCTGCGCGCGGGCGCCCCCATCACATATTTCGAGAACCGCTTCGCCTCCAAAGCCGGCGGCTACCGGTGGCTGGGATGGACGGCCGCCCCCTTCGCGGCGGAAGGGCTGGTCTACATCTTCGCTCGCGACCTCACCGAGCGCCGCAAGGCGGAGGAGGAGCGCGTCAAGCTCATCCGCGAGCAGACGGCCCGCGCCGCGGCCGAGGCCTCGGAGCGGCGGGCCGCCTTCCTGGCCGAGGCGGGGGTGGCCCTGACTTCCTCGCTCGACTTCGGCGAGACGCTCTCGAAGCTCGTCAACCTCGCCGTGCCCGTCCTCGCCGACTGGTGCCTGATCGACGTGCTCGACGAGCACGGGCGCGCGCGGCGGCTGGCCGTGGCCCACGCCGGCCCCGAAGACGCCGCCCTCGTCGAGGAGATGAAGCACTTCGCACCCGCCACCGATGCCCAGACTCCGGCCGCGCGCACCTTGCGGCCCGGGGAGCCCGCGCTGCTGATGGCGGACACGCGGGATCGCCTGGAGGAGTTGGCCGAGGACGAGAGCCACCGTGCGCTCCTCGAGCGATTGGGCCTGTGCTCGATGATGGTGGTGCCCATCGTCTCCCGGGAGCGGACGCTGGGCGTCATGAGCCTGCTCAGCACCGTCTCCGGACGGGTCTTCGGCCGCGACGACCTGGATCTGGCCGAAGAGCTGGGGCGAAGGGCGGCGCTGGCCGTGGACAACGCGCGGCTCTATCGCGCGTCAGAGGACGCACGCGCGGCCGCGGAGAAGGCCAACCGCGCCAAGGACGAATTCCTGGCCACGCTCTCGCACGAGCTGCGGACGCCTCTGACGCCGATCCTCGGCTGGGCGGTGATGCTGCGCTCGGGCACCCTGGACTCGACGTCGATCCACCGCGGCCTGGAGGTCATCGAGCGCAACGTGCGCGCACAGACCCAGCTCATCGGCGACCTGCTGGACGTCTCGCGCATCATCACGGGCAAGCTGCGCCTGGAGGTGAGCCCCATCGCGGTCGTCCCCGTCGTGGAGGCGGGGGTGGAGGCGGTGCGTCCGTCCGCGGAGGCCAAGGAAATCGCCCTCGGCCTGGAGCTGCCCGCCGAGCTGCCGACGATCATGGGCGATCCCGACCGCCTGCAGCAGGTCGTGTGGAACCTCGTCTCGAACGCCGTGAAATTCACGCCGCCGTGCGGACGCATCGACGTCAGGCTGCGGAAGGAAGGCTCCTGCCTGAGCCTGTCCGTCACCGACAACGGCAAGGGGATCGAGACCGAGTTCCTGCCCCACGTCTTCGAGCGCTTCCGCCAGGCGGACAGCACGAGCACGCGCGCGCACGGCGGGCTCGGCCTGGGCCTGGCCATCGTCCGCCACCTCGTCGAGCTGCACGGCGGCAGCGTGCAGGCGGAGAGCGCCGGCCTCGGCCACGGCTCCACGTTCACCGTGCGTCTGCCCCTCACCGCGCCCCTGGAAGGCACGCCGCGGCCGAAGCCGGCCGCGGAGCCCGTGGATCCGGACGTGCGGCTCGACGGCGTGCGCGTGATGGTGGTGGAGGACGAGACGGACGTGCGCGACTTCCTGCGCATCTCGCTCCTCCAGTACGGAGCGGAGGTCACCGCCTTCGCCACCACCGCCGACGCGCTGATCGCGGTGGAGGCGGAGCGGCCGGACGTCCTGGTGAGCGACATCGGGATGCCGGGCGAGGATGGCTACTCCTTCATCCGCCGCGTGCGCGCGCTGGGGCCGGACCGGGGCGGCCAGGTCCCGGCCGCCGCCCTCACCGCCTACGTCAAAGGCGAGGACGGCCAGCGCGTCCTCTCCGCGGGCTTCCAGGTGCACCTGCCCAAGCCCGTGCAACCCGCCGACCTGGCCAGCGTGGTGGCGACGCTGGCAGGGAGAGCCAGGTAGCGGGGCTGGAGTATTAAGTCAGGGGGGGAGTCTTGCTTAGTCAGGGGGGGCACTTGCGCACCATCCGCGATGGGCGCTGCGCGACCCCCCCTGAAACCCCCCTCGCACATCGCCGCCGCTACGCGGCGCCGCTGTGCTCTACGTGCCCGCCGAGCCCCTTGGCTTGACAGCCGGAGAGGCTCCTCCGCATAATTCCTTCGGGTGGAACCGATGGAAAAAGCCGACCCGGCCAGCGGCGAGGACGTCAAGCGGATGGTCCAGGACCTCGGCACGACGATCCAGCGCACGCTCGCGGAGTCTCCCCAGATCGCGCACTGCCTCAACCGCATCAAGGGCGAGGGATACGAAGTCTCCCTGGTGCTGGAGGCGACCATCGGGTTCAGCAAGAGCGGCAGCCGCGAGGCGGCGGAGGTGTCCACCTTCGACTTCAAGGTCGAGAAGAGCGATCCGGCGCCCATCAAGATGACGCCGCTGGACAAGAAGTTCCTTCGCTCCCTCAAGATCTCCGTCGAAGAAGAAGAGTAGACCCTCAGCCCCGCCCGCGGCCGATCACTTCTCGGCCACCGCCTCCAGCAGCGCCCGCCGTATGGCCTCGCTCTCCAGCGCCACCTCCACCCGGCGGATCTCGAGCGTCGCCGTCGTCTCCTCCAGGTCGGCTTCCAGCCGCTGGGCCAGGATCGCGGCCGCGCGGCCGGATTGGAAGTGGGCGAGGAACTCGTAGATGCGCGGCATCTCGGTGAGGGCCGGCTCGACCGCGCGCACGTAGATGAAGCTGCCGGCGTGATGAACCGCTCGGCGGAGCCCGGGCACGAGCGTATGCGTCGCCATCACGCGGAACGCCACCCGGGGATCGGAGCTGCGGATGCGGAACGAGACCATGCCGCCCTTTTCCGGCGTGGGCGCGGCGGGGGCGGCGGCGGCTGGGGCCGGCCCCGTACGCCGCAGGGCGCGGTCGAGCGCGCCTTCGAAGTAGGCCGGCTGCAGGCCAGTGGCCCAGCCGGCGACGCCGCGGAGCGTGCTCTGCGTCGTCTCCCGACCCGTCTGCACCACCTTGTCGCCGCTCGCGGAGACGAACTCCACCCAGCCCACCCAGAGGCCGGCGGGCTGACGCTCGGCGTAGACGAGCACGCGCCGGAACGGGGTACCTCGTCCATCGTGCAGCTCGAGCAGGCGTTCGTGCACCAGCTCCTTCATCTGATTGCTCCTAGCGGGGATAGATACGAGACTCGTGCCGGACATGCTTGTCAGCTCAAGCATATACTTGAGCGCTCATGCATGGGGCCTTCCGGTATCTGCCGATGGCTCAGGGGCCGGGCGGGATGGGGGCGGGAGGCGGGTGTAAAACGTCGTGGGCCGGACGGCGGACGACGGCGGCGGCGGTGGCCGCGCGAAACGGCTTGGCATTCCTACATCGCGGCTGGAGGAAATGTCAGGATGGACAGGAATGACTGCCGACGCGCGCCGTCAGCTCGTGACGCGGCGCTGCCATGTGTGCGAGTGGCAGGGAGAGCGGGTCGAGACCATCGATGCGGACATGGACTGTCCCTGGTGCCACGCGCCGACCCGACGCGTCAATGCCATCGCGCTCGTCGAGCGGCGGCGTCCGCTCGGGGTCAGCGTCCATGCCGCCGCCCTCGGACGGCGCGGCGGCTTGAAGGGCGGCCGCGCCCGCGCGGCGGCCCTGCCCGCGCAGCGCCGGCGCCAGATCGCGCAGATCGCCGCGCGCGCGCGCTGGAGCCGCCGTTCGAAGCGCGACGGCGGGGCGCGTTGACGCGCTATTTGCGCGGGTTGAGCGCGGACCGTCCCGCGTAGCGGGCCATGGGGTCGATCTCCTCCTCGATGCGGAGGAGCTGGTTGTACTTGGCCACGCGGTCGGTGCGGGAGGCGGAGCCGGTCTTGATCTGCCCGCAGCTCGTGGCCACCGCGAGGTCGGCGATGGTGACGTCCTCCGTCTCCCCGCTGCGGTGGCTCATCATGCAGGTGTAGCCGGCGCGCACGGCCAGGGCCACGCAGTCGAGGGTCTCCGTGAGGGTGCCGATCTGGTTCACCTTCACGAGCACGGAGTTCGCGATGCCCTCCTCGATGCCGCGGGCCAGGATCTCGGGGTTGGTGACGAAGAGGTCGTCGCCCACGAGCTGGACCTTCCCGCCGAGGGTGTCCGTGAGCGCCTTCCAGCCCGGCCAATCCTTCTCTCCCAGTCCGTCCTCGAGGGAGACGATGGGGTAATCCTTCACCCACTTCTCGTACATCGCGACCATCTGCTCCGACGTCTTGACCGCGCCCCCCGACTTCTTGAAGACGTACCTCTTGCCCTCGTGCAGCTCGCTGGCCGCGACGTCGAGGGCGAGCGAGATCTGCGGCCCCGCCTTGTAGCCCGCGCCCTTGATGGCCTCGAGGATCGTCTCCAGCGCCTCCTCGTTGGACCTCAGGTCGGGAGCGAAGCCACCTTCGTCGCCCACGGACGTGGCCAGGCCCTTCTTCTTGAGGAGGCCCTTCAGGGTGTGGAAGACCTCCACGCCCATGCGCAGGGCTTCCGCGAAGGTGGGCGCGCCGTGGGGCACGATCATGAACTCCTGCGGGTCGAGCGTGTTGTCGGCGTGGGCGCCGCCGTTGATGATGTTCATGAAGGGTACGGGCAGCGTGCGCGCGTTGGCCCCGCCCACGTAGCGGTAGAGGGGCTGGGCGGTGGCCTCCGCCGCCGCCTTGGCCACGGCCAGGGAAACGGCCAGGATCGCGTTCGCGCCCAGGCGCTCCTTGTTGGCGGTGCCGTCGAGCTCGATCATGAGCGAGTCGACGAGAGCCTGGTCCAGGGCATCCTCGCCGAGGAGCTCCGCGGCCAGCTCGTTGTTGACGGCTTTCACCGCCTTCAACACGCCCTTGCCGAGGTAGCGCTTCTTGTCCCCGTCGCGCAGCTCCACCGCCTCCCGCTCACCGGTGGAGGCACCGGAAGGGACGGCCGCGCGGCCGCGCGCGCCCCCGTCGAGCTCGACCTCCACCTCGACGGTGGGGTTGCCCCGGCTGTCCAGGATCTCGCGCGCGAAAACGGATTCGATGGTGGTGCTCATGCGCTCCTAACCTGCGAATTTCGGGTCGACGTAGCACTCCTCGCCGGCGGTCACGACGACGACGCCCCCGTCGGACACGGTATGGCGGCGGCGATCCTCCGCGGGATCGTAGCCGATGACCGCGCCCGCGGGCACCTCGACCTCGCGGTCCAGGATCGCCTTCTTGATCTTCGCGTGCCGGTGGATGGTGGCGTTGTACATGAGGATGGAGTCCTCGATGTCGCAGTACGAGTGCACGCGCACCCCGGGAGAGACGATGCTGTGCCGGATCTCGCTCCCGGAGACGATGCAGCCCATCGAGATCAGGGAATCGATAGCGAACCCCTTGCGCCCGTCCTGGTTGAACACGAACTTGGCGGGCGGGAACTGCGGCTGGTACGTGCGCAGCGGCCACTCCGGGTCGTACAGGTTGAAGGTGGGATCGATGGCGATGAGGTCCATGGAGGCCTCGTAGTACGCATCCAGCGTGCCCACGTCGCGCCAGTACTTCGAGGTCTTCTTGTTCTCGTCCCAGAAGAGGTAAGCGTAGACGCGCTCGCCGGTGGAGACGAGGTGCGGGATGATGTCGCGCCCGAAGTCGTGGGTGGTGCTCGCCTCCGCGTCGCGTGCGAGCTCGCGGGAGAGGACGTCGAAGTCGAAGATGTAGATACCCATCGAGCCCAGGCAGCTCTCCGGGTTCCAGGGGGTGGCGGAGGCGGTGGCCGGCTTCTCCTGGAAGCCGGTCACGCGGCTGTCGTCGTCCACTTCGAGGACGCCGAAGCGCCGCGCGTCCCCCAGCGCGACCTCGATCGCCCCCACCGTCAGCACCGCGCCCCGCGCGATGTGGACGTCGAGCATCTTGCCGTAGTCCATCTTGTAGATGTGGTCGCCGGACAGGATGATCACCCAGCGCGGGCGTTCCTGGGAGATCGAGTAGAGGTTCTGGTAGACCGCGTCCGCGGTGCCGAGGTACCAGTTCTCGCCCACCCGCTTCTGCGGCGGCAGCACGTCCACGAACTCGCCGAGCTCCGTGTTGACGATGCTCCAGCCCATGCGCACGTGCCGGTTGAGGCTCTGGGCCTTGTACTGGGTGGCGATGAAGATCTTGCGCAGCCCGGAGTTCACGCAGTTCGACAGCGTGAAGTCGATGATGCGATAGGGGCCGCCGAAACCGACGGCCGGCTTGGCCCGGTCCTTGGTGAGCGGGTACAGGCGCTCGCCGGCGCCGCCGGCCAGAAGGACGGCCGCCACGTCGCGCAGCAGCAGCACGTTCACGAGGAGCAGCCCCCGGCGGGCATCGTCTTGAGCATGGCTGAGAGCGCGGCGCTCCTGGCGCGGGAGAGTCTCCCGGGATGGCGAAGCGGTGCCCTGCCGTTATAGCACAGCGGGCGCGCCAGAAACCCGCGCGGACTACAGGAGAGGATGCGTCAGCCTTGACACCATCCACCCCCGCTGATAGCGTGAAACCTGCCCACATGTATCCGATCGACCGAGGGCAACGGTGAGACCGCTCTCGCGCGGCGTCGCGATCGTGGCCACCCTGCTGGCCGCTCCCACCCTGCACGCGGAATCGCCGGCGGGCGGCCTCCTGGGCTGGATCGAGGACGCCCATGGCTCGCCCATCCCGGGCGCGGTCATCTCCCTGTTCGGCCGGGGCGTGGGCTCGATGGGGCTCGTCACCTTGTCCGACAGCACCGGGCGGTTCTCGGTGCCGTCCCTCCCCCCCGGCGCGTACACCCTGCGCGCGCTGCGTGACGGGCACACGCCCGCACCGGCGCGGCGCGTCCTGATCCTTCCCAACCAGGACGCCACCTTCACCATCAGCATGTCGCCCGTCGGCGATGCCGCCGCCCACGATGGCCAGGACGCGAAGTCGGCGGCCAAGGACAGCGACGCGAGCGCGACGCGGGACCTGCAATGGCTGATCCGTCACAAGCGCCGCTCCGCTCTCGAAGATCGGGCGGACGGCGCGCAGACCGCCGAGACGGACGCGGCGCCGACCGGCCTCCTCGCCTCCCTGCTGCCGGACCTGGCCGGGACCCTCCAGGTGGTGGCGAACCCCAACTTCGCCGACGTGGCCGACGAGGCGGAGCCCAGCAGCTGGAGCGTCGTGAAGCTCAACGGGCGCATCGCGGATTCCGGCCGCTGGAGCCTGGGCGGCCTCGTGGCCGAGCGCGAGAGCGCGACCTGGCGGATGGCGGGCGAGTTCGTGTTCGAGCCCGGCGGCGGCCACGAGGTGGAGGTGGCCACCGGGTACGGCACGCGTGCGCTGCGCCCGATGGCCGTGGGGCGCGACGCGACGCACCTGGATCGCGGCGTCGGCGCCGTCTCCTTCCAGGATCACTGGCAGGCCACGGATCGCATCGCGACCACGGTTGCCGGCCGCTACTCGTACGCCGGGTTCCTGGAGCGGTCCAACCAGCTCGATCGGATGTTCGCCGTCGAGTTCCGCAGCGACGAGGACGCGCGGCTCCGCGGCCTGGTGCGCAGCCACACCCTCCTGCCCGGAGGGGACGTCCTCACCGTGTCCACCATCTCCTCCGCGCCCGCCGTCGCCCTCTCCGTGCTCGACGAAGGCCTGCGGCCGGAGCGCATCCTTCGCTACGAAGTCGCCTTCGACCAGGAGATGGGCGACTTCACGGTCGAAGGGCACGCCTTCTACGAGACCATCCACGATCAGCTCGTCAACGGCTTCAGCACCGCCGCGCGCCTGCACACGCTGAACGTGTCCAACGGGGGGTGGATGGGCACGCGCGGGATGGGAGTGAAGGTGTCGCGCCGCTTCGGTGACGTCCTCCAGGGCTCGATGACCTACACCTACGGTCACAGCTGGCGCCCGGAGGCGGTGGCGGCGCAGCCCATGCTCGCGTTCCGCGAAGGCGACTTCCACGACCTCGCGGCGCGTGTCGAGACGATGATCGAGGGAACGGACACGCGCGTCGTCGCGTTCTGCCGCGTGAACCGGCTCGCCTCCGCCGAGCTGCGGCCGGGCTCGATGACCAACACCCGCTTCGACGTGCAACTGAGCCAGGGCCTTCCCTTCCTCGGCGCGATCACACGCGCGGACTGGGACGTGCTCGTGGCGGTGCGCAACCTCTTCTACGAGGCCTCGGAAGGGGGCGTCCTGGACGAGATGGCGGTGGCCCATCCACCCAAGCGCGTCCTCGGCGGGATCTCGGTTCGCTTCTGACGGCGGGCGTGGCCCGCACTCCCCACTCCAACAAACCGGATCGGCGATTCGCGTTCATGGATCAAGGGTCGGCCTACGGCCCTCAAATCATTGAACATGAGTAGGTTTGGGCTCGGCGCGGCGGGCACGTCATTTGCTACCGACGAGCACGAGCCCGTGTCGAACGTGTGCCCATGAAGCGCCCCCCTCTCAAGAACGTCGCCGTCCTCGCGGTGGCCCTCGTCCTGGCCGCGCTGGGGAGCTACAACATTTTCTTGAAGGCGACCTGGACGCTGATGGACGACGGCGTCCTCTGGGTGCAGGGCGCGCAGGGCGTGTACGCGGCCCGCGTCGCGGGCGGCGGCCCCGCGTCGCAGGCGGGCATCCACGTCAATGACATCGTCCTCGCCCTCGACGGCGAAGAGGTGCTGAGCTCGCAGCAGATCGAGAACCACCTCGCGCGCCGTCCGCCGGGCGCCCATCTCGTCTACGACCTCCTCCGGGCGGACGAGAGGCGACCGCTCGAGGTGACGGTCAAGCCGCTCTCACAAGGCAACGTCAGCCTCTTCTACTACCTCTCGCTGGTGGGCTTCTTCAGCCTGCTCGTGGGCACGATCGTCATGCTGCGACGGCCGCCGGACCGCGCGGCCCTGCATTTCTACGCGATCTGCCTGCTCTTCTTCCTGATGTACTCGACGTCGTACACCGGCAAGCTCAACTTCGCGGACTGGACGCTGCTCTGGACGGACACCCTGTCGATCCTCTTCCTGCCCGTGGTGTTCCTCCACTTCTGCCTGGCCTTCCCCGAGCGGAGGTTGTCGACGTCACGCGCGTGGGTCATTCCCGCGGCCTACATGCCGGCGCTGGTCCTGGCCGGAGCGGCGGTGGCCAGCCAGGTGCTGTTCGTGACCAGCCCGCCCGGGCACCGCGAGGTCCTCTGGCGTATCACCTCCATCATCGACGCCTGGAAGCCGCTGTACTTCGCGACCCTGTTCGCGGTGTCCTTCGGCATCCTGCTCGGGTCGTATCGCCGCACGCGCAGCCTGACCGCGCGCAAGCAGATGAAGTGGCTGGTGTGGGGCACGGGCGCGGGCGTGATGCCGTTCTTCCTCTTCTACGCGATCCCGTTCGCCCTGGGCGGCGAGCCGCGCCAGGCCATGGAGCTGGCCGGCTACATCCCGCTGGCCCTGATCCCGCTCTCCCTGGCCTACGCCGTGGTCAAGCACCGGCTGATGGACGTCGAGCTGATCTTCCGCCGCACGCTCGTCTACATCCTGGCCCTGGCCGCCATCCTGGGCATGTGCCTGCTCGCGGTGAGCCTGTTCCAGGTCCTGCTCGCCTCGGACCAGGAGCCGCACGTCACCGTCATCGCGATCCTCTCCACGATGGTGGTCGCGCTGCTCTTCAGCCCGGTCAAGAACCGGATCCAGGAAGGCATCGACCGCCTCTTCTTCCGCGAGCGCTACAACTCGCGGCGCGCGCTGCTGCGCCTGTCCCAGGACCTCAACGCGGACCTGGACCTCGGACGCATGGCGGAGCGGCTGCTCGAAGGCGTGCACGACGCGCTGGGCGTGAGCTCGCTGGCCCTGTTCCTGCCCCATGACGACGGCGGCTTCTGGATCTTCAAGGACCTCGGCTGCACGCCCGCCGCTTGCCTGGCCCACCTGCCGCCGGGAGGCTCCCTGGTGCGCGCCCTGGCCGCGGGCGAGCCCGTGCTGGCGGAAGCGCACGCCGAGCTGTATCCGGAAGCGGGACCGCTGGACCTCTCGCACTACTTTCCCTGCCGGGTGAAGGGGGAGGTCATCGCCATCCTCGGCGTCGGCCGCAAGGAGATGTTCGACCCGCTCAACAGCGAGGAGGTCGACGTCCTGCAGGCCCTGGCCGGGCAGGCCGCGACCGCGGTGATGAACGGCCGGCTGTACCACTCGCTCCGCGAGAAGGCGAACGAGCTGCAGGAGCTGACCGAGTACAACGAGAACATCATCGAGAGCATGGACTCGGGGATCCTGGTCCTGAACCTCGACGGCAAGGTGGTGCGCTGGAACCGGGCCATGGAAGCCCTCTACCGGCGCCAGCGCGACGAAGTCCTCGGCCACAGCCTGGACGAGATCTTCCCGGAGGCCTTCCTGGACGCGCTGCGCGGCAGCCTCGTGCTCGGACGCAACGAGGAGATCGCGAACATCTACAAGCTGCACCTGCCCTGCAGCGACGGGCGGGCCCTGCGCGTGAACGTCTCCGTGGCCCCGTTCAAGGTCGGCTCCGGCGAGCGCTGCGGCACCATCGTGATCGTGGACGACGTGACCGTGCGCATGGGCCTGGAGGAGCAGCTCCAGCACTCCGAGAAGATGGCCTCCATCGGCATCCTGGCCGCGGGCGTGGCCCACGAGGTGAACACGCCCCTCACCGGCATCTCCTCCTACACCCAGATGCTGCGCCAGCAGATCAAGAACGACGACCCGCGCTCCGCCCTCCTGGAGAAGATCGAGAAGCAGACCTTCCGCGCGGCCAAGATCGTCAACAACCTGCTGAACTTCTCGCGCTCCTCCAAGGCCGAGTTCGAGAACCTGGACACGAACAAGGTCCTCCTCGACGTGCTCTCCCTGCTCGAGCACCAGCTCGAGCGCGGCCGCATCAAGGTGCGCAAGGAGCTCAGCGACCTGCCCCTCGTACGCGGGAACGAGAACCGCCTGCAGCAGGTCTTCTTCAACCTGATCCTCAACGCCCGCGACGCCATGCCCAAGGGCGGCTGGTTGACGCTGGCCACGCGCGCGGAGGACGATGCGGTCGTGGTCGAGATACGCGACACCGGTCACGGCATCAAGCCGGAGCACGTGCGGCGGATCTACGATCCCTTCTTCACGACCAAGGGCATCGGCCGCGGCACCGGCCTCGGCCTCTCCATCTCCTTCGGGATCGTGCAGGAGCACGGCGGGGCCATCTTCGTCGAGAGCGTGCCCGGCCAGGGCACCACCTTCCAGGTCGCGCTCCCCTCGATCGCCGCCGCCGAAGCGGCGCGTCGATGAGCGCTGGCCTCAAGCCACGGGCGGCGGCGCGGAGCGGATTCACTCCGCGTAGCGACGCAGGGGGGGCGGAGGGGGGGATGCGGCGCAGCATCCCCCCCCTCAATCTATGAGTCAAGAGAACGTCCTCGTCATCGACGACGAGGAGGTGATGCGCGACGTCCTGCAGAGCCTGCTCGAGGAAGCGGGCTACCGCGTCACCCTCGCTCACGACGGCATCGAGGGACTGGCCCTGGCGCGCAAGCAATCCTACGAGGCGGCCATCGTGGACGTCATGCTGCCGGAGATGGGCGGCCTGGACGTGCTCGAGGAGCTGAAGAAGGTCGATGCCGACCTCGTCGTCCTGATGATCACCGCTTTTGCCTCCGTGGAGACGGCCATCCAGGCCATGAAGAAGGGCGCCTTCGACTACGTCACCAAGCCCTTCAAGCACGAAGAGGTGCTGCACATCCTGCGCAACGGGCTGGAGCAAAGGCGGCTCAAGGACGAGAACCGCGACCTGCGGCGCGCGCTCAAGGACCAGGCCCGCTTCACCGAGATCGTGGGCAAGAGCCCGCGCATGCAGCAGGTGTTCGGCCTGATCTCGCAGGCCGCGCCCTCGCGCTCGACCATCCTCGTGGTCGGAGAGAGCGGAACGGGCAAGGAGCTGGTGGCCAAGGCCATCCACACCAACTCGCCGCGCGCGGACAAGCCCTTCATCGTCGTCAACTCGGGGTCACTCCCGCACGACCTCCTGGAGTCGAACCTCTTCGGCCACGTCAAGGGCGCCTTCACCGGCGCCGTGTACTCGAAGAAGGGCCTCTTCGAGCTGGCGGACAAGGGCACGCTGTTCTTCGACGAGATCGGCAACATCCCCCTGGAGACCCAGGCCAAGCTGCTGCGCGTCATGCAGGAGCGCGAGTTCATGCGCCTGGGCGGAACGGACATGGTCAAGGTGGACGTGCGCATCGTGGCCGCCACCAACATCGACCTGCGCCGGGCCGTCGAGGACGCCCGGTTCCGCGAGGACCTCTACTACCGTCTCAACGTCATCGCCATCCAGCTTCCGCCCCTGCGCCAGCGCAAGGAGGACATTCCGGCCCTGGTCGCCCACTTCGTGGACAAGTACGCGCGCGAGAACACCAAGAACGTGACCGGCGTGAGCCCGGAGGCCCTGCAGGCCCTCATGGACTACGACTGGCCGGGCAACGTGCGCGAGCTGGAGAACGTAATCGAGCGCGGGGTGGTGCTGACCACGGGCACCCAGATCGGACGCGAGCTGATCCCCGACCACGTGAGAACCGCGCCCAGCTTCCACGTTCCCCACCTCACCGTCCCTCCCGAGGGCATCTCCCTGCGCGACGTCATCGCGAACTTCGAGCGGCGCTTGATCGAGTCCACGCTCGAGTCGACGGCG
>WNGB01004198.1_pt1 | contig 30097 bp, 28 predicted proteins | sample 5400681 | NCBI WGS metagenome assembly WNGB01 (sample SAMN13153367, study PRJNA577476) | soil metagenome | isolation source: 115 cm soil or saprolite under grassland replicate 2 | place: USA:California | collected 2016-06-15
TTCAAACCCGCCCTGCGCGCCGAGGCCACCCGCCGAGCCGTCGCCGAAGCGCTGCGGGACGTGCCCGGCGTTGCGAGCGTCGAAGGAGTCGTCGAGGGCGGAGCGGTCCTGGCCGTCGTGGGTCTCGCAGAGGGCGCAGGCGAGGCCGCAGTCAAAGAAACACTGGACAGCTTTGCCATCAGCTGGCGAATGGAGAAGTCATGAACGCAGTGCCCATCCTCGCAGGAGTCCTCGTCGTCGCCTTCGGCGTGCTCGGCGCAGCCAAGCTCACCGCCGTGCCGGCCATGCGCGCCAGGGCCGACCACGTCGGCCTCAGCGTCGAGGCCTACCGGCGGATCGGAGGGCTGGAGATCCTCGCAGTCCTCGGCATCCTGGTCGGGGCTGCCGTCCCGGTGATCGGTGCGCTGGCCGCCGTCGGCTTGCTCCTGCTGCTGGGCGGAGCAGTGATCATCCACCTCCGCAACGGCGACGGCGTACGTGAGCTGGTTCCCGCCCTGGTCCTGGGGCTGGTCGCTCTGGCCTTCGTCATTCTCATTGTGGGCGACCTACGATGAGCCGATCACAAGGCAGCAGCACCCATCCTGTCCCTGTCGTGATCGTGGGGGCTGGGCCGGTCGGCGTCACCGCGGCGACCCTGCTGGGGCAGTACGGTGTGGACTGCCTCGTCCTGGACCGTTGGGACTGCGTCTACCCCCAGCCGCGCGCGGTCCATCTCGACGACGAGATCTACCGGGTCCTGGTGCGGCTCGGCATCGCTGAGCAGTTCGCTGCCATGTCCCGGCCCACCCGCGGGCTGCAGCTGATCGACCGGAACCACCGCGTGCTCGCGGCGTTCGACCGAGCCGGCGAGAACGGCCGGCACGGGCACCCGCGGGCCAACATGTTCGACCAGCCCGAGCTCGAGCACCTGATGCGCACCAACCTCAAGGACCAGACCACGGTCACCCTCCGCGGGAACGCCGAGGTCACCGACGTCGCCCAGGACGGCCACGGCCGGGTCCGCGTCGACTTCACCGACCGGCTCACCGGCGAGCACGAGTCCGTGCTGGCCACCTATGTGCTTGGTTGCGACGGAGCCAACAGCGTGGTGCGCACGTCGATCGGCGCAACGATGGAGGACCTCCAGTTCGAGCAGCGCTGGCTGCTGATCGACGTGGCCAGCAAGGTCGAGCTCGACCAGTGGGAAGGCGTGCACCAGGTCTGCGACCCCGACCGCGCCGCGACGTACATGCGCATCGGGGACACCCGTTACCGCTGGGAATTCCGTCTCCTCGAGGGCGAGACCGCAGCGGACTTCGAGTCCATCGAAGCTCTCCAGCCTCTCATCGGACCGTGGGTCGAGGGCATCCCGTGCGACCAGCTCGAGCTGGTGCGCGTCGCGGAGTACACCTTCCGGGCGCAGCTGGCCGACCGCTGGCGCGACCGCAACGTCTTCCTCCTGGGCGACGCCGCCCACCTCACGCCCCCCTTCGTCGGACAAGGGCTCTGCGCGGGAGTCCGCGACTCCATGAACCTCAGCTGGAAACTCGCCGGCGTCCTCTGCGGCGACCTGCCCGAGTCCGTGCTCGACACCTACGAGGAAGAGCGCAGGCCGCACGCCCGAGCCTTGATCCGGCTGGCCAAGCTCATCGGCGTCTCCATGACCCAAGGCGGCCGTGCCGGTGACCTCCTCAGGCGCCTGCTCGCGCCGCGCCTGCACTGGGTCCCCGGACTGCGGGACCGGCTCCTCGACGGCGAGACGCCGCCGCTGAGCCGGTCCGCGCTGGTCATGCGGCCGGGAAGACGGCGGTCGCTGGCCGGCAAGCTGTGCCCGAACGCGCTCTTGACCGACGGCAGCCGGTACGACGACGTGACCCGAGGCGGGTTCGTGTTCGTGACCGACGTACCGCTCTCGCCGCAGCAGCGGGCGCTTCTGGCGGACCGGGGGACCAAGGTGCTCGAGGTAAGGCCCGGCTCCAGACTGTACGACTGGTTGTCCGAGGGCAGGGCGACAGCAGCCCTGGTGCGGCCGGACTTCACCGTGATGCGCGCGGGTCGCGACGTCGCGGCGCTGTGCGAAGCCATGCCGCGATTCCGGGTGGCCCCCGAAGGCGACGGCCGCCAGGTTAGCGGCTCGTACGGACCTGCCCGCTGCTCACCGTGGCGCGATGTCGGGGAAGAGCTCGACGGGCGCCCCCAGCGGCGACACTGACCTGCCGGGCCAGATGACCCACGACCTGCGGTGGCTACACCTGGACGGGCCGATCCGCCGGACTCCCCGTACCCACCGCTAGTGCTCACCGATGAGGGCATCCGCATGGCCGTCTTCCATACAAAGTCCACGACCGGCCGCTCGTCCCGCTGATCGCCGCTGATCAACCCCAGCCCCACCCGAGCTCCGCGCCGCGCTGAAGACCATTACCCGCCACGTCGATGACCACGCCGCCCGCGCCCGTTTGTCCCGGCCGCGTGAGGACTGACACGAGTGTGAAGAACGCCACGACCAGGGATCGGTATTAAGGTGCTGTCAGCACGGGGACCACGCGGAGATGGGGACTGATGAGTTCCAGCCGCCTGCACGAACACGACACGTTGCCGCAGCCGCAGGTCCGGGAGATCGCCGACCGGGTATATGCCTACGTCCAGCCCGACGGGACATGGTGGATCAACAACTGCGGCTTCGTGACCGGCCCCGGCGGGGTGATCGCCGTCGACAGCTGTTCCACCGAGGCGCGCACCCGGCAGTTCCTGGACGGCATCCGCGCCGTCACCACCTCCCCCGTGCGGGTCCTGGCGAACACCCACAGCCACGGCGACCACACCAACGGCAACTACCTGTTCGACAGGGCGGCCATCGTCGGTCACCGGTGCTGCCGTGAGGAAATTGTCGCCATGGCCCCGAACATGATTCCGCCGCCCGACGGCATCTGGACGGCGGTGGAGTGGGGAGCGATCAGGCCGGAGCCGCCGTTCCTCACCTTCGAGGACCGCCTGGACCTGTACGCCGGGGACCTGAAGATCGAGTTGCACTACGTCGGCGGCCCCGCGCACACCCGTAGCGACGTGCTTTTATGGATCCCGGAGCGCGGCGTGCTCTTCACCGGGGACCTAGTGTTCAACGGCGCCACGCCTTTCGTCCTGATGGGCTCGGCCGCCGGGATGCCCGAGGCGCTGAAGGTGGTGGCCTCGTTCGAGGCCACCACCTTGGTGCCCGGCCACGGTGAGGTCTGCGGGCCCGAGGTGACCGACCAGGTGGCGGACTACCTGCGCTTCGTCCAGCGGCTCGCCGAGGAGGGCCACCGGGCGGGGCTGAGCCCGCTGGAGGCCGCCCGGGAGGCCGACCTGGGATCCTTCGCCGACCTGTCGGACTCCGAGCGCATCGTCGGCAACCTGCACCGCGCCTACGCCGAGCTTGACGGGGCCGCGCCCGGTGCGCCGATCGACCTGATGGCCGCGTTCAGCGACATGGTCGACTTCAACGGCGGACGGCCGCTGCGCTGCCTGGCTTGAACCGGGCGGCGCCGTCGGCCGGGAACCGCGTCGGTCGCGAGCCGGTTGGGTGCGGCTCGGCTCGGCTCGCGACCGACCGGGTTCGGGTCAACGCGGGTGGAGCCGCTCGGCCTCGGCGATCGCCCAGGCGGCGTTGACCAAGCCGATGTGATCTCGAAGATCGAGTCGACCACGTCGAGGTCGAGCACGGTCAGCTTGCGGGTGCCTGGGTCGTCGACGGCCAGAAGGCGGCGATCCCATCTGTCTGTGCCGATGGACCCCAATCCTGTCGCGATCTTCGGTTCGACGATCCAATGGCGCCGTAGCGGCCAACGTCTACGTTCGCGGTCCTGTTGGACTTCCAGAACTGCGAAAGGTGGCACAGATGCCTGCTCTCATGACGGCTTTGGTGATCGTCGTGGCGCCCACCGTGGCGCTGCTGGCGATGGCCGGTCTGTTCGTGTACGCCAGCACCCACCGCACGCCGGCCCGTGCCCGGGCAACCGGCCGGTCGGCCGCCAGTACCGGCGCCGGACGCAAGTGCGGGTTGGCCCCCGGCTGTTCTCGTCGGCCCAGGAAGAGGACCACCTCCCTTCGGGGCGCGTCCTGCACTGCGTGCGGCTACGGTTGTACCGAATGTTCCGTCCCGGGAAGACCGGAGTGGGCGGTAGGCATGGCGACAAGATCGAGAGATCCGCGGCAGCGGTGGCCAGGACCATGACCCTGCAGGCGGAGTTCACCCGGTTCATCGGCCGCCGGCGTGAGCTGGCCGAGGTGAAGCGGCTGCTCTCCGGTAGCCGGCTGGTGACCCTCACCGGCATCGGTGGGGTCGGCAAGACCCGGTTGTCGCTGCGCGCGGCCGCCGATCTGAGCCGTGCCTTCCGGGACGGGGTCTACCTGGTCGAGCTGGCCGACCTGCAGGACCCCGCGCTGCTTCGTCACACCGTCGCCGGAGCCCTGGGGCTACGGGAGCAGGCGCGCGAGTGGCAGACTTCACTGGTCGAGTACCTGGCACCTCGGCAGGTGTTGCTCGTTCTCGATAACTGCGAGCACCTTATCGACGGATGCGCCGCTCTGGCCGGCGGGCTGCTTCGTGGCTGTCCGCAGCTGCGCATCCTCGCGACCAGCCGGCAACCGCTCGGCGTCAGCGGAGAAAGCATCCTGCTGGTCCCGTCGCTGGCCCTGCCCGATCCCGACGGGCCGCGACCCACGCCGAAGGCGCTCGAGCAGTACGAGGCGGTGACCCTCTTCGTCGAGCGGGCCACCGCCGCGGTGCCGAGCTTTGCGGTGACAGAGCAGAACTGCGCGGCAGTCGCCGCGCTGTGCCGCGGGCTTGACGGCATCCCCCTCGCGCTCGAGCTGGCGGCGGTACGGCTGCGGGCGCTGTCGCCGGCGGAGATCCTCGACCGGCTGAGCAACCGCTACGGGCTGCTGACGCGCGGCGACCCCACCGCGCCCGCCCGTCAGCAGACGTTGCGCGCCTCGATGGACTACAGCTACGAGCTGTGCTCCGCGCAGGAGCAGACCCTGTGGACCCGGCTCGCCGTGTTCAACGGGGGCTTCGAGCTCGACGCGGTGGAGGGGGTCTGCTCGGACGAGCAGCTCCCCACCGACGACGTCCTGGATGTCGTCGCGTCCTTGGTGGACAGATCCGTGCTGGGTCGCGAGGAGTACGGGTCGCATGCGCGCTATCGCATGCTCGAGACGATCCGCCAGTACGGGCAGGAGAAGCTCGAAAAGCGGGGCGAGGTGGACACCTGGCGGCGCCGCCATCGGGACTGGTACGCGGAGCTGGCGGCGCGGGCCGAAGGCGACTGGATCGGCCCGCGGCAGCTCGAGTGGGCCGCCCGGCTCAGGCGCGAACAGTCCAACCTCCGTGCTGCCCTGGAGTTCTCGGCCGCCGATCAGGGTGAGGCCGCCGCGGGCATGCGCATCGCGTCGGCCCTCGAGCAGCTCTGGGTGGCCCGGGGAACGCTGAGCGAGGGTCGCCACTGGCTGGATCGCACGCTTGCCCATCCAACCGACGCCCCGGTCGAGCGCGCCCGAGCCTTGCGCCTCGACGCGTGGCTTGCGGTTCTGCAGAGCGACACGAACGAGGCGGCCCGGATGCTCGACGAGGCGAGGCCGTTGGCCGACGCTGCCGGAGACGACGTAGCGCGGGCCTATGTCCGGCAGACATCGGGAATGCTCGCGTTGTTCCAGGGGGACTTGAGCTCTGCCGTCGACCTGCTCGACCAGGCCATGGCGACGTTCCGATCCGTGGGCCACATCATGGGCCAGGTCCAGACCGCCTTTCTGCTCGGCATGAACCTCGGTCTCGCGGGCGCTGGGGAACGGGCCGTCGCGGCTCACCGGGAATGCCTCGCGTTGACCGAGCCGCTCGGCGAGCTCTGGTTCCGTTCCTCTTCGCTCTGGGCGCTCGGACTGGACGCGTGGCGCTCGGGGGATCAGCACCGCGCCGCGGCTCTGGAGAAGGACAGTCTCCGGACGAAGCGCGATCTCGACGATCACCTCGGTATCGCGCTGTGCCTGGAGGCGCTGGCGTGGCTGTCCACGACCGAGGACGACCCCGAACGGTCGCCCACCCTCTTGGGCGCCGCCGATGAGGTCTGGCGGGTGATCGGCATGTCGCTCACAAAGATCCCCTTCTTCTCCAGCTACCGCGCCGAGGCTGAGGCCGCGGCGCGGCAGCGCCTCCCTGGGCTGGCGTTCGAGGCAGCGTTGCGGCGTGGCACCCAACTAACCCTCGCCGAGGCGATCTCGCTCGCGCTAGAGGACGCCGTCCCCGCTCCCACCAAATCGGCCACGTCGGGGGCATCGACGGGCCTCACCCGCCGGGAGCTCGAAATCGCGGACCTGGTCGCCCAGGGCATGTCCAACAAGGAGATCGCCGGCCGGCTGGTGATCTCGACGCGCACGGCCGAGGCCCACGTCGAGCACATCCTGACCAAGCTGGCGTTCACCTCCCGGTCCCAGATCGCCGCGTGGATGGCGGCGCACGGCCGAACTCCGGGCGGAGCACCGCCACCTGCGGTCAGTGTCGGGCGAGGGATGACCTCACGGCGCTGAATCAGGCGCCGGCGAGGTAACGACGCTCGGTTCGGGTGTCCGGATCCTCCGGGCGGTACGCGGCGGTGTACCGGACCTCCGCACCATCCAGACACCGCGACCGCCCTAGAGCTTCTGAGAGCAGCGACACGCAGAAGCTGGCCGCCTCCTCGGCGTTGCCGTCGAACCACAGACCGGGAAACACCTTGACCATCGCGTCCTCCGACATGGGCCGGTCCCAGCGGTCCGAACTCGTGTGCACATCGACACCTGCATGGGCTGATATAGGTCGGGCGTAGCACCTTCACGAACACCTCCGGAGGTGTCAGAAGGGACCCATCAGGTTCCTTTGAGGGTCGGGCGTTGGACGCGCCTGGTCCTCCTGACGCGCTCCGGAGGTGGGTCTGGTGTCTGTGCAGGTTGCCCCGGTCACAGCGTCCACGGTGGTGGTGGCGGTCGATGTGGGCAAGTCCTCGGCCGCGTTGTCGGTCACTGATGCCGCGCGGCGGCGGTTGTTGGGTCCGGTCGAGTTCGCGATGACCCGGTCGGCGCTGGTTGAACTGATCGGCCGGGTGCGTGCGGTGATGCCCGGGGCGGAGGTGCCGGTGAGGGTCGCGGTGGAGGCCGCGGGGCACTATCACCGGCCGCTGATCGAGCCGTCGGCGTGGCCGGCCGGGTGGGAGGTGCTGGAGCTGAACCCGGCGCATGTCACCGCGCAGCGTCGGGTGCAGGGCCGACGCCGGGTGAAGACCGACGCGATCGATCTGGAGGCGATCACCGAGCTGGTGTTGGCCGGTCGGGGTGTGCCGGTGACCGGCCGCGACCTGGTGATCGGTGAGTTGGCCGCGTGGTCTGCGCACCGGGCCCGGCGGATCCAGACCCGGACCGCGACCAAGAACCAGCTGCTCGGTCAGCTGGATCGGTCGTTCCCGGGCCTGGTGCTGGCGCTGCCCGACGTGCTGGGCACGAAGGTCGGCCGGCTGGTCGCGGCCGAGTTCGCCGACCCGGCCCGGCTGGCCGCGCTGGGTCCGGCCCGGCTGATCCGGTTCGCCGCGGCCCGTGGCCTGCAGGTCCGGCGGTCGCTGGCCGACCGCCTCGTGCAGGCCGCCCGGGATGCGCTGCCTACCGCCGACGCCGCGGTCGCACGGCGGGTGCTGACCGCCGACTGGCCCTGCTGGCCGGCCTCGACACCCAGATCGCCGCCGCCGAGGCCGAGCTGGCCCGGCTGCTGCCGACCAGCCCGTTCCGGCCGCTGACCACGGTGCCGGGCTGGGGCGTGGTGCGGGCAAGCAGCTACGGCGCCGCGGTCGGTGACCCGACCCGGTGGCCGGGGTCAGCACAGCTCTACCGGGCCGCCGGCCTGTCGCCGATGCAGTACGAGTCGGCCGGTCACCGCCGGGACGGCGCGATCAGCCGCGAGGGCAGCGTCGAGCTGCGCCGCGCCCTGATCGACCTCGGCATCGGGCTGTGGCACAGCGACCCGGCCGCCAAGGCCTACGCCGCGGGCCTGAAGGCCCGCGGGAAACCCGGCACGGTCATCGCCTGCGCGCTGGCACACCGCGCGAACCGGATCGCGTTCGCGTTGGTCCGCGACCACACCGGCTACAGCCTGACCACGGCCTGACTACGGCTTGGCTCTTTCCTCGATAGCTGCCGATCCTTGCCGGTGTCGAGGAGTTGTCAACGTGGAGCGCCCGCAGCGCAGCGAGGACGAACGACGTTGACCGCGACGAGCACCGGCACACACTCGGGCAGCGAGGAAGAGCCGGCCTACCCGCAACCGAAAGGACACGACACCCGGCCTTCACAACACCGGTCGACGAGTGCGACGCTGGTCGTGACGAAGGACCGGATCAGACGCCGCTTGGGCTATGGCGAACGCGCACGCGTCACGCCGCTTCTAGCTTGGCGCCCGGTCCTTCGCCTATCACAGCAGCCCGAACGACGCCAGACGACCGGCCACCGCGCCGGGTCGCATACATCAGCGTGGGCGCCCACGGCACCGGCCAGCACGCCACCCGACGACCAACACCGTTAACCGCCCGCTCCGCACTCGAAGCCGCAGAGCCGATACCCCACGCCCGCCCCCACGACTTGACTCGGCCTACAGCCAGCTAGGACCGGGATCGCGGCCGGATACTCATCGGTCCCTGGGCAGCGATCACCCGGTCCGAAACCTATGCCACCCCCGGCTCGCTGGTCAGAGAGAGATACGGCCGATGCGCTACCTACTGTCAGCGCTTTCGGCGCCGCCCTCGAGGCCGTATCGGGAGCCGAGGGCGGCAACTGCCTTCTTGAGCTCCTCGCCGAGATCGTCGAGGCGATCCGCCTCGGAGCGGTCGAGGGCTGCACTGATCGCCGCAATCAGCCTGCCGTCCCGTGCCAACAAGGGGGTGGCCACGACGAACGCGTCTGCGATCGTGACTCCGCGGTTGAAGGCCAGTCGGCGGGACCGGATCTCGGGGAGCTCGGTGAGGAACTGCCGGACGTCGCCTGCCTGCTCGGGACCAGCGAGATCGACGAGGCGGTGCATCTCGTCATCGGGGATGTTGGCGAGCAGGATCTTTCCGGCGGCGCTCGTGTAGAGAGGGCGACGGGCGTGGGTACGCGCGGCGAACGTCAGGCTGGGTGACTCTTCACCCGCGTGGTCAGTGAAGATCATGGCGTCCCCGATGCGCACCCCGACGAGGACGGTGCATCCGAGGACCTTGCCCAACTCGGCGACGAACTCGTGATCGAGTGACAGTGCGGCGAGCTTGTTCGCGCGCGAGGCAAGGATGAACGGCCCCGGCCCGAGGTGGAACCGGTGCCCCTCCTCGATGAGGTAGCCGCGGGCGAGAAGTCCGTTGGTCAGCTCCTGGATGGAGGTCTTGGCCGCGCCCAACGCGCCGGCCAGCTCGGCCAAGGTCACGCCTCGTGGGCTCAAGGACACGGTCTCGAGGATCCCGGTGACTCGGTCGACGGTGCGGTGCGGGCGCGCTGGCATGCGCTGACGTTAGCAAGCCCCTGCAAGAACTTCGGACAGGTTCTTGCCAATGGGAGGCAGACCACGTAGCGTACGGGTACCCGGTTCTAAATCCGGAAATCCGTACAAGCGAGAGGACCCACCATGACCAGCACCTCCGTTTCTCCCGGCTTGGCCACCACCCGCAGCGGCGTCCCGCTGCCGCTGGTCGCGTTGCCGCAGGGCGAGCTTCTCACCGTCAACATCGACCAGATCCCGCTGCTGAAGGACGCGATTGCCCCGGGCGTTAGCATTCAGCCGCTGCGGCTGGACCCCGAACGCGGCGAGTGGGTCGTCCTGGCCACCCTGTCGCCCGGTGCTGAGCTGCCGATGCATTACCACACGGGCCCGGTTCAGGTGTGGACGCTCCAGGGCCGCTGGCTGTACCGCGAGTACCCCGATCAGCCGCAGACGGCGGGCTCCTACCTGTACGAGCCCGGCGGCTCGGTGCACACCTTCTACTGCCCCGAGGACAACACCGAGGACACCATTGGCCTGGCCTGGGTCGAGGGCGCGGCCATCAACTTCAACGAGGACGGCACCTTCCACTCGATCATCGACGCGGTTTCCGCCAAGCACCGGACCGAGACCGCGTCGGCGGCGCAGGGCACCGGCCCGGTCCCTTACCTGCACGGCGGCTCCGTCAGTCCGAACGAGTCCTGACCGGAGAGGGTGTGCACCCATGACGTCTACCGTGTTCACGATCTTCATGCCGGTCGCTCTGGCGCTGGTGATGTTCGGCCTGGGTCTGACGTTGACCGTCGCCGACTTCAATCGGGTGCTGAAGTACCCGAAGGCCACGGCCGTGGCATTGACCTGCCAGCTCGTCGTGCTTCCCGCGGTCTGTTTCGGTCTGGTCCTCGCGTTTGATCTTCAGGGTGCGCTGGCGGTGGGCATGATGCTGCTGGTGGCCGCCCCGGGCGGCGTCACGGCAAACCTGCTCAGCCATCTCGCCGGCGGCGATGTCGCGCTGAACATCACACTCACCGCGATCAACTCGCTGCTGGCCGCGTTCGCGCTGCCGGTCGTCGTGGGGCTGGCGACATGGAGATTCATGGGAGATGAGGCCTCGATCGGCTTGCAGTTCGGGAAGTTCGTCCAGGTGCTTGCGGTCGTGCTGGTCCCGGTCGCCATCGGGGTCTTGGCGCGTCATCGGTTCAGCGCCTGGGCTGACCGGATGCGTCAACCCGTCAAGATCGGCTCGGCTGTGGTGCTGGCGCTGGTGATCGTGGCCGCCGTCGCGCAATCCTTCGACGTCCTCACAGCGAACATGGGCAGGCTCGGCGGAATCGCCCTGTTGCTCTCCATGCTGAGCTTGACGATCGGCTACGTCGTACCACGGCTCTTCCGGGTCAGCCGCCGCCAGTCGATCGCCTCGGCGATGGAGATCGGCATCCACAACGTCACGGTGGCCATCATCGTCGCCGTCTCGGTGATCGGCAACGAGGTGATGGCCGTCCCTGCGGCCGTCTACGGGGTGGTGATGTTCGTGCCCGCGGGCCTCGTCGCCTACCTGCTCTCCCGGCGCGCGGAGCCGACCGCTCAGCCGGCCCCCATGCAGGGGCTGGTCCCGGGTATCGCCGAAAGCTGACGGCGCCGTCCAGGCCGATGCGCACCGTCGGCGCGGTGGTCGGCGGTGAGCATCGGTTCACTCGAAATCTACGAATATCCAACTCTCTACTCGTAAATCCGGACCACAGGAGGACTGACCGATGACCTCAACACTTTCTCCCGGGGTGGCCACCACCAACGCCGGCGCCACGCTGCCATTGGTCGCTCTGCCGCAGGGCGAGCTGCTGACCGTCAACATCGACCAGATTCCGATGTTCAAGGACCTGGTCGCCCCGGGCATTCACATCCAGCCGCTGCGCCTGGACCTCGAGCGCGGAGAGTGGGTCTTCCTGGCCACCCTGGCGCCGGGTTGCGAGCTGCCTCTGCACTACCACACGGGCCCGGCTCAGGTGTGGACGATCCAGGGCCGCTGGGAGTACCGCGAGTACCCGGATCAGCCGCAGACGGCGGGCTCCTACCTGTACGAGCCCGGCGGCTCGACGCACACGTTCCTCTGTCCCGAGGACAACACCGAGGACACCATTGCCCTGGCCTGGATCGAGGGCGCACAGGTCAGCTTCAACGAGGACGGCACCTTCCACTCGGTGATGGACCCGGTCGCCCTCCGGTACCTCATCCAGACCGCGGCGGCGGCGGAGGGCACCGGACCGGTCCCCTACCTCGACGGCGGCGCCAACGGCGTCAACGGCGTGAACGGCGTCACCAAGGCCTGACCCGAAAGTCGGAGAAGTTCCCCCGCGAGGGTGCTGCCGGGGGAACTCGGATCTCAGCACACAGATCAAAGAGGTGAAGCAATCATGCCGGCATTCGACGGCGTCCGGGTCCTCGAACTGGGCCAGATCTACAACGGCCCCTATTGCGGGCTGCTCTTCGCACAGCTCGGCGCCGACGTCATCAAGGTCGAGCCGCCCGCCGGTGAGCCACTGCGCTTCCGCTCGCACGACCCGGTCGAGTCCCACGAGTTCGTCATGCTGAACTCCAACAAGCGCAGCGTGGTGCTCGACCTCAAGACCGACGCCGGTCGCCAGGCGCTGCTCGACCTGGTGGAGACCGCCGACGTGCTCATCGAGAACTTCGCGCCGGGCACCATGGAGCGACTGCAGCTCGGCCCGGAGCGGCTCCTGGCGCACAACCCACGCCTGGTCGTGGCCTCCGGCAAGGGCTACGGATCCACGGGTCCCTACGCACACATGTCGGCCATGGACATCACGGTTCAGGCGATGTCCGGCGCCGCCTCGGCCACGGGGGAGCCCGACGGGCCGCCGACCAAGGGCGGCGCCGCGTTCGTCGACTTCTCCGGCGGCATCCACCTGTTCGCGGCGATCAGCGCGGCCCTGTTCCAGCGCGAGCGCACGGGACGGGGGCAGATCGTCGAGGTGTCGATGCACGACACGATCTACCCGATGCTGGCGTCGAGCCTGGGCGCCCTGCACAACGACCCCGAGCGGCAGCTCCCCGAACGGACCGGGAACCGGCACTCGGGCATGGCGGTCGCGCCGTACAACATCTACCCGGCGAGCGACGGATGGCTGGCGATCATCTGCATCTCCGAGCGGCACTGGCACGGCGTGGCAGGGGCGCTGGGGCGGCCCGAGCTGATCGACGACCCCCGGTTCCGCACGACGAAGGACCGGGTCGCCAACATCGACGCGGTCGACGAGGAGGTGTCGTCGTTCACCAGGACCCGCACGCGCGCCGAGCTGGCGCGGGACCTGCAGGCCGCCGGTGTGCCATGTGCGCCGGTCAAGTCGATCCGTGAGGTCGACACCGACGAGCACCTGATCGAGCGCGGCATGATCCAGTACGTCGAGCACCCGGGCCGGGGACGGGTGCCGGTCCCCGGATGCCCGCTGCGGCTCGGCGACTCGCCAGCGGGACCGCTGCGGGCCGCCCCGGCGCTCGGCCAGTCGACCGAGGAGATCCTCGCGGAGCTCCGTCGAGCCGCCGGTGCGGCCGGCGAAGCCGGCGTCCACGTCGCCCCTGGGGAGCTGCAGCATGTCGTTCACGCCTGAACCCGGCACCCCGCTGGCGACGTACTGCGCCCAGACACGACCGCGGGTCGGGACCGTGCTCGCGCGGCGCAGCCTGGGCACGCTGGACGCGGTGACCATCGGCCGCTACGCCATGACGATCGGCGCCACGGACCCGAGCCACTACGACCCGGAGGCGGCACGGTTGGCCGGGTACGCCGACGTGGTGGCGCCACCGAACCTGCTCGCCTCGATCGTGGAATGGGGCGTCGGGACCCCGGAGGCCCAGCTCGCGCCCGACGGAACTCCCCACCACGGTGAAACGCCGCTCGGGGGCGACCTCGGGCTTCGGGTGATGGGCGCCGGCGAGGAGATGGAGCTGGTCAACCCGGTGACCGCCGGCACCGAGCTGGTGCTCGAGACGACCCTCGAGGCGGTCACGCCGAAGCAGACCCGGTCCGGCCCCTGCGTGTTCGTCACCACGCTCAACACCTTCATGTCCGCCGACGGCGCCGTCCTCAACCGCAACCGCCGCACCGTCGTGCTGCGCAACCCCGTGCAGGAGTCGTAATGTCCATCACCTTCCAGGTCGGAGACGTCCTTCCACCGCTCCGGCACACGACGACGGCCTTTCAGTTGTTCCGCTACAGCGCGGTCACCTGGAACCCTCATCGCATCCACTTCGACGAGTCCTACGCCCGCGAGGAGGGGCACGGCGGTCTCGCGCTGCACTCCCACCTCCGTGCGGCTCTCGCGCTGCGTTGCGTCACCGAGGGCCTCGGCCCCGGGTGGCAGGTCACGAAGGTGTCCTACCGCCTGCGCAAACCGGTCTATGCGCCGGCCCACCTGACGTACACCGCCCGCGTGACGGCCGCCGAGGGCGACAGCTTGACGCTCGAGTTGATCGAGGAGAACCCCTCCGGCGAGGTGGGGTTCGAAGGGACGATGCAGGTCAGCAAGACCGGGGGAGAGAACACAAACGGGCTCATGTCGACGGCGGGGGCGACAGCATGACGTCGGCATCCGGACGCGGGCAGCGTGCCATCCGCGTCGGGAACTGTTCCGGCTTCTACGGTGACCGCGCTTCGGCCATGGCCGACATGGCTCGAGCCGGTGGCATCGATGTCCTCACCGGTGACTACCTCGCCGAGGTGACGATGCTGATCCTCGGGAAGGCGCGTGCCAAGGACAGCAGCAAGGGATATGCGACCAGCTTCCTGCAGCACCTGGACGCGGCGCTCGAGCACCTTGTGGCGAACGGGATCCGGCTGGTCGTCAACGCCGGCGGACTCAACCCCGGCGGGCTGGCCGACGCGACCCGCGAGCTGATCGGACGCCACGGTTACGACCTGCGGGTCTCCCACATCGAAGGCGACGACGTGTTCGGCCGCCTCGACGCTCTGCAGCAGGCGGGCCATGCACTGCCGCATCTGACGAGCGGCGAACCGCTGTCGTCGTGGCCGTATCAGCCCCTGACTGCCAACGCGTACCTGGGCGGATTCGGCATCGCGCGCGCCCTGGACAAGGGCGCCGACATCGTCATCACCGGCCGCGTCGCCGACGCCTCACTGGTGCTCGGTCCCGCCGCATGGTGGTGGAGTTGGGCCGCCGACGACTACGACGCCCTCGCCGGCGCGGTCTGCGCCGGGCACGTCATCGAATGCGGGCCCCAGGCGACCGGTGGCAACTTCTCCGGGTTTCGGGCCATCGCCGACCTCATGGAGCCCGGGTTCCCGATCGCCGCGATCGCCGCTGACGGCTCCTCGGTGATCACCAAGAACCCAGGCACCGGCGGCGCCGTCACCCGAGACACGGTCACCGCCCAACTGGTCTACGAGATCGGTGAGCCCGCCTACCTCAACCCGGACGTGACCACGCACCTGGACACCGCCACGCTCACCGACCTCGGCGACGACCGCGTACAGATCCACGGCGTGCGCGGCTCGGCGGCACCCGCGACCACCAAGGTCGCGATCACCGGGGTCGGCGGCTGGGAGAACAGCGTGATCTTCGCGCTCACCGGCACCGACCTCGACGCGAAGGCCGCCCTCGTCGCGCGATCCGTCCACCGCGACATCGAGAGGGTTGACGGGCTCGACGCGGTCGCGTTCGACCGTATCGGGAGGGCTCAGCACGATCCCGACAGCCAGAACGCCGGAACCGAGCTGCTCAAGATCACCGTGCAGGGCACACAGCAAGCCGCCGGGCGCGCCTTCTCGACGCGGATGGTCGAGCTGGCCCTGTCCAGCTACCCCGGGTTGTACTCCCTCGGCCCTCCCCAGGCAGGGTCGGCGTTCGGGGTGTACTGGCCGGCACTCGTCGACCAACCACTGCTCGACCACACCGTCCACCACCCCGACGGCACGAGCGAGACGATCGCAGCCGGCAGCCCACACGGCGCCGGGGGCCAGCTCACCCGGCAGACCGAACCGTCGCCCGCGCCGTCGGTCGCCTCGCGATGGACCGCCGATGAACTGGTCGTCGCCTCACTCGGCGAGATCGTGCACGCCCGCTCCGGCGACAAGGGCGGCGACGCGAACCTCGGCGTGTGGGTACGCGACCGTGAAGCCTGGGACTGGCTCAAGTCGACCCTCACCGTCGACGAACTCCGCCGCCTCCTTCCCGAAACGCACGACCTGGCGATCTCGCGCTTCGAACTGCCCAACCTGGGCGCGGTGAACTTCCTCATCCGGGGACTGCTCGGGACCGGCGCCACCTCGACGCTGCGGCTGGACGCACAGGCAAAGGCGCTCGGCGAATGGCTGCGCTCACGCAGCACCAAGGTGCCGCAGTCGCTGGTGAAGACGTCGCCCGACAGACCAGCTCAATGAGATCTGGTCCGGCCGTCGGCTGGTTCGGCGGACCGCATGGCTGTACCGCATTGGAGGGCATCTGTGATTCTGTGCCATTGCGTGGTCGTGAACGACAAGGCCGTCAGCCTCGCCATGGACAACGGGGCAGGGACTGTTGCACAGGTGTGTGCGGCCACCGGCGCCGGCCGCGGCTGCGGGTCATGCGTGTCCACCGTCAAACGGCTGCTGAGCCAGCGTGAGGAATTGACCCGGCCGACGCGCGCCTCGTAGCTGTCGAAGTGAGCGGCCGACGGCCGTGCGGGTGACGTACCCGCGGGCCTCCTGGTTCTGGTGCCGCCAGATCTCGTACCCGACGAGCTCGAACAGCTTGCCCCAGGTGTCCCGCCCTCGTCGTTGAAGCGCTCCGCCTTGCCGTTAACGAGGAAGCCGGCGCTGAAGCCGTAGAGCGTGCGTCGGCCTGCTCTTTGCGTCGGTCGACCGGCTCGGCGTGGATCACGTCGTACTGGCTGGCCGTGTCGGCGCCGAGCCCGACTGCCATACGGATCCCGTCGCCGCGCTTTTCTTGGTGCCGGGGGCGATGAGCGGCAGGTCAACGGCGTTGGAGCCCAGGTAGCGGGTGAACATCTCCGGGTTAGGAATCAGGCGTCGGGCTCGGTCTCTTCCTGGATTCCCGAATGCTCAGCCGACGCGGCGATGCTTCTGAATGCGTCGAGGTTGCGTTGATCGGCGTCGGGGAGGGCGTGGAGGTACTTCTGGGTGGTCTGGATGAGGCTGTGGCCCATCCGGTCCATGACGGAGCAGAGGTCGGATCCGCCGGCGAGTAGCCAGGAGGCGTGGGCGTGGCGCAGGTAGTGGATCCGGACGTTGTAGTCGACCCCGCTGGCCCTGACCGCGGGGGTCCAGGCTGGTGCGGAAGGTGTTGCGGGAGATCGGGGTGCCGGCCCGGGTCGCGAACAGCAGATCGTTCTGGCCGAGCCCATTCGATGTGCGCGGGCAAGTTGGTCGAGGAGCTCGGGGTACAGGCCCAGGGCGCGGGGTTCGCTGTCCTTGGGGTACGGCTTGACGTACATGCGCTGCCCGTTCGGGGCCGCCCGGAGAGGCACCTCGACGATGGTCTCGGTCACGGTCAGTCGGCCGTGGTCGAGGTCCAGATGTCGGGGGCGCAGGGCGATGAGCTTGACACACCGCAGCCCGCTCTCGAACGCGACTTGGATCATCAACCGGTGCTGTTCGGGGATGGCGTCGATGAGGCGCCGGTATTCGACCGGGGTGAGAGTGCGGGCCTGCTTCTTGACCACCTTGGGGAGTTCGGTGTCCTCGCAGGGGGTTGAAGGTGATGATCCGGCCCCGGGCGGCTCGCTTGAACACTGAGTGCAGCATGGTGTGGTACCTGCGGACACTGGCGGGGGAAGGCAGTTCGTGGTGGCGGTGGTGACCCAGACCTGGACGTCGGAGGGCAGGATCTTGCCCGTCTGCTTGGTTCCGAAGAACGGATAGAAGTGCTTGTTCAGATACGTGTGGTAGGCGGCCCCCGCTACAGGTGAAGTTTGCAGTTGGCGGCTCTTTCAACCGATTGGTTGAAGAGGGCCCTGTCTTGTTTGTCAGCATTCTGTCTGCGGACGCTGCGCGGACACCGGCCGTGGCGTGCGGAAGCTGACGAAGGTGGGCGAGGTGCGCTGCCAACCCAGAACGCAGCGAGCAGGTGCGGGTACTCGGCCTTGACGTGTCCGTTGAGGCTCTCGATCCAGGCCTGGTCGGTCGGCGTGCCGGGCCGGCCGAAGTGCTGGGCGATCGCGCACAGGGCCATGAACTCGCGGGTCGAGCCCGAGGTCATCTGGGGCCCGTTGTCGGAGACCGCGAGCGGGATCGGCCGGTGCTCGTCGTCGACGTCGATGTCGACCAGTCCGGCGCCGGGTCCGTCGGTGGCGCGGGTCTCGACGGCGTCGGACGTGCCTGCCCCCATCCTTTCGCTCGCGGTCAGAAACACGTCAGGTGAACCCCCCGGGGCAACCCGAAGGCGAGCTACTTCACGGGACCGCTCGATACCTCAGAATCACCGGAGGCTTGGTTGGAGAGGGCGGAGAAGCGGGCCGGATCCTGGTGGGAACACTGGGCTGAATGGGCGATCGGCCGCTCTGGTGACGAGGTTTCCGCGCCCGAGCTGCTGAGATCGCGGGGCTTTGCGCCTCTCGGCCCGGCACCCGGTTCCTATGTTCGGATCGTGCAGTGACGTCCTCTGGCCGACTTGCACAGTCACTGCGTCGTTGGGTCCGTAACGCGAGTTCTCTGGGAGGCCCAGCTGCCGAGGAACCGGATGGCTTGTGCGCTCGCGCTGCCCGGCTCGACGGTGTAAGTAATGACGACCAGTCCGTCGCTTGCGAGCTCCAGCGCCTCGCCCGTGACGTCGAGGTCGCCGACGACACTGTTGTGGAGCCGCTTGGCAGCGGTGCGGTGGCGCTTGACGTCGTGCCGTGCCCACCGGGCACTGAACTCGTTGCTGCGCGTGGCCAGCTCGCCCACGAGGTCGGTCAAGGATCTGTCGTGCGGGTTGCGCCCGGCCTCGCCGCGGAGTGCGGCAACGGCGTCGTCGGCGACGGTGTGCCAATCGAGGAAGAAGCCTGCGGCGCGATCGTCGAGGAACAGGAAGCGGGCGAGATTGGTCGGAAGCTGGTCGAGGATGCCGTCGTACAGGGCAACGGCGAGATCGTTGGCGGCGACGATGTCCATACGCGCGTTTCGGGCGTACGCCGGAGTGTTCAGGGACTCAAGGATGCGGAGCACCCCCGGACGAACTTTCGATACGGCCTGACGCCGCGACCCGCGAACGGGTCCGGCCGATGCCCGAGCGAGGTCGAAGAGGTGAGCGCGCTCGGCCTCATCGAGAGGTAGTGCCCGCGCGAGGGCGTCCAGCACCTGTTCGGAGACGCCGTTGAGGTTCCCACGCTCGAGTCGGATGTAGTAGTCGGCGCTCACGCCCGCGAGCAGGGCGACCTCCTCGCGGCGGAGGCCGGGGACGCGACGCTTGTCGCCGTACGTGGAAAGCCCTGCCTCCGTCGGCGTGATCCGCGCCCTCCTCGTGGTAAGGAAGTCGCGGATGTCCTCTTGGATAGTCACGCATTCAACGTACGGGTGAACGGGCTCGGGTTGGGAGGGGCTGCCAGTACCTGGCACAGCAGGATCTCTCACTCGGGCTGTCGGCTGGGGTTCGCTTGAGGCATGAGCGAATCGACCGCCACTTGCGAGGGCCACCGCCCCGGCCTTCGACCGTCGCCAGCTCGCCACCTTGGGTGTGGCGATGCTCGGCTTCTTCGTGGTGGCGCTTGACGCGCAGATCGTCAACGTGGCACTGCCACGCATCGGCGCAGACCTGGGGGCGGGAATCTCGGGGTTGCAGTGGGTCGTCACGGGCTACACGCTGACGTTCTCGGCCTTGATCCTGTTCGCTGGAACGCTCTCGGACCGGGCTGGCGCCAGGCGTGCATACGGGGCCGGCATGGTGCTCTTCGCCGCGTCCTCGGCCCTGTATGGGCTTGCCCCGAGCCTCGGGGTGCTGATCGCGGCGCGGCTGCTTCAGGGTGCGGGCGCCGCGATGGTCACCCCGACCTCGCTTGCCCTGATCCGCGAAGGATTCCACGACGCTGAACAGCGAACCCGGGCGATTGCACTCTGGGCCGTCGGCGGTTCCGTGGCTGCAGCGGCCGGACCGATTGTGGGTGGCGCGCTCACCTTGCTGCACTGGCGCCTGATCTTCCTGGTCAACCTGCCCGTCGCAGCGCTGGCGATGGCGTTCCTGGCCAAGGTGGAGCGCTCTACGCGTCGTGAGACGCCCTTTGACTACACGGGACAAAGCACGGCCGTGATCGCTCTCGGCGCGTTCAGCTACGTGGTGATCGAGGGTGGCAACCGTGGCTGGGGGAGCCCGCTGATCCTTGAGCTCGTCGCACTCGGCGCCCTCTCGCTGATCGGGTTCCTGGTGGCTCAGGCACGCGGACCCCACCCGATGATCCCGCTGGCACTCTTCGGGTCGCGCCAGGTTTCGGTTGCCCTGGCGATCGCGTTGACCTCGATGGCCGCGTTCTACGGAGTCGTGTTCGTGCAGAGCCTGTACTTCCAGCAGCAGCGCGGCGAGTCCGCCCTCGGCACGGGACTGCTGTTCCTGCCGATGACCGCGCTGGTAACGGTCTTCAGCTCGAGGGCGGCCTGGCTGGTGGCCCGGTTCCGCAGCCGCGCCCTGATCGCCACCGGACTGCTCGTCCAGTGCGCCGGCCTGGTGGTCATCGCGGCCATGCCGGCGACTGTCCCGATCTGGCTGGCCTCCGCAGTCATGGTTTCCGTCGGCGTCGGCGGGTCGCTCACGGTTCCGCCGATCGCTTCGCTCGTGATCGACAACGCGCCGGCGGCATTGGCCGGCACGACCTCAGGCGTCCTCAACACGTTCCGCCAGCTGGGCGGCTCGCTCGGAGTCGCCGTCATCGGAGCGGTGATCGCCGCACACGCCACCTTCCTGTCAGGCCTTCGCGTAGGCCTGGTCGCCGCGGCCCTCGTCCTCTGGGTCACCGCGGCGCTGAGCTTCACCCTCCAACAACAGCAGCAGACCACCGACTGAAAGGAAGAGGGTTCATGCTGACCGTCACCCTCAACAACGGCGTCGCGATGCCCATCATCGGGTTCGGCGTCTTCCAGATCCCGGACGACCAGACCCAGGCTGCCGTCGAAGCCGCCCTGGAGGCCGGGTACCGCCACCTTGACACGGCCGCCTCCTACGGCAACGAGGAGGCCGTCGGCGCAGCCATCAAGGCCAGCGGCGTCGCCCGCGAGGACCTCTTCGTCACCACCAAGCTGTGGATCCAGCACGCCCCGACCCGCAGCGTCCAGGACGACACCAAGCGCGCCTTCGACAACTCGCTGGGCCGGCTCGGGCTCGACTACCTCGACCTCTACCTGATCCACCAGCCGCTCGGGGACTACTACAGCGAGTGGCGTGCCATGCAGGAGCTCCACAGGGAGGGGCGGATCCGTGCGATCGGCGTCTCGAACTTCCACCCCGACCGGCTCGTCGACCTCATCGACCACAACGAGATCGTCCCTGCGGTCAACCAGATCGAGACCCACCCCTTCCACCAGCGTGCCGCCGATCATGAACTGATGCGCGAGCGCGGGGTCCAGATAGAGTCCTGGGGCCCGTTCGCGGAGGGCCGCAACAACCTGTTCACCGACCCCGTCCTCAGCGGCATCGCCGAGGCACACGGAAAGTCGGTCGCCCAGGTCGTGCTCCGCTGGCTGGTCCAGCGTCAGGTGGTGCTCATCCCCAAGTCCGTGCGCCCGGACCGGATAGCCCAGAATCTCGACATCTTCGACTTCACCCTCACCGACGACCAGATGAGCCAGATCGCCACCCTGGACACCGGCGCCAGCCTCTTCTTCGACCACCGCGACCCCGCCATGGTCAGCTGGCTCGGCGGCCGCAGGCACTCCTGAAGCCATGCCACCGATCACTCCGGCGCAGCCACCGCCAGACGGTTCCTTGGGCATCCGCCACTTGGGTCGGCGACGACTCCTCCGCCTCGGGCTTGCCGGCGCCACCGGCACGCTCGCGGCGGCGGCCCTCCGCGGCTGCAGCCAAGGAACTCAACGGAGCCCGCAAGGAGGGCTGCGTGGGGAAGGAGCCACGACCTCCACGCAGACAGCGAACACACCCACCCGCGCCGCTCCCAAGGTGCTCGTGGCGTACTTCTCGCGACCGGGCGAGAACTACTACTACTACTACTACTACTACTACTACTACTACTACTACTACTACTACTACTACGGCGATCGCACCTGGCTGGACGTCGGCAACACCGAGGTGGTGGCCCGGATGATCGCAGACCTCGTCCCCTGCGACGTCTACAAGATCGAGGCGGTCGAACCGTACCCGGACGACTACGAGGAGACGGTCGACCGAAACACTCGTGAACAGGACGAGGCCGCACGTCCCGCGATCGCCAACCCACTGCCCGCTATCGACCGGTACGACGTCGTGTTGGTCGGGAGCCCGATCTGGAACGTCCGGGCGCCGATGATCATGTCGACCTTCGCAGAGAGCCACGACTTCACCGGCAAGACTATCCATCCCTTCACGACCTACGCTCTGAGCGGGCTCGGCACCACCGAACGCGACTACTCACGCACATGCGCCGGCTCCACCCTCGGCGCGGCGTCGCCGTCCGGGGCGAGGAGGCGCAACGCGCTCGACCCGAGATCCGGGAATGGCTGCGCCGGATCGGACTCATCATGTAGCGATGAGCCTGGCACGCCTCCTGGGCCCGCAGGCAACATTGCACGTCGACCCCTCCAGGTCGATTCATGCTAGGACCGGGGGGCGAACGAGTGCGCCAGATGTCCGCGTGACCCTGGCGATCCACTCATCGCGATACGCATGCACCCCGACTTGCTCGGAGGACGGACTCGGTGGAGACCGCCTATGACGGGGAGTCCCGTCGTTTCGTGGTGGGAGTGGTCAAGGCCGATCCACGTGCGCCTCCCGCTGAGGTGACTGGCGCCGTTGCGCCCTCGGCCTTTGCGTGATCGAGGACGGCAAGGTCCTCGTGCGCGACCTGTTCGGAGTCGACTTCGACAAGCTGCAAGAGCTCGTCGAGGTGCAACTGGCGTACGCCGTCACGCGCTGACACTCCTCGGGTCTACGGACTCCGCAACTATTCCGCGCCAGTGACTCCGAGGATCTCCGAGATGACCCGAGCCACAGAGGTAGGGTCGGCGTCGACACGGTCACCGGTGGTGGGCATCGGTCCAGGTCAGGGCCGGTCGGCCGAGATCCTCCGAGATCCGGCGAGATACGAAAGGGTCTCGTGCCATATACTTTTCTGAACCAACCCGAGCATCGGTCTGTGTGGTTTCGCTGCGTTGGCTCTGACCGTGTTCCGTGACGTCAGATCTCCGTGAATTCCGACGGGAGTTGCTGGTTGGGCCGGAAGTTGTCGGCGAATTTTGACGTCACCGAGGGGGTTGCGGCGAGGGGATCGGTGTGCGCAGTGAGGGAGCGCTGCCGAAGCCGTCACTCCAGTCGAAGATCGACCTCCATGCCGCGTTGCGGAGAGACTCGCGCGCGGGCTTGTCGAACCAGGCGCTGCAGCGCAAGTACTGCGTTGACTGGCGCAACGCGTTGAGTTCGGCGTGGCCGCCGCCGCGCCGAGAGCACGCGCTGCTGTCGTAACCCACGAAGTCCGCGAGCTGTCGGACCTTCATCACGGGAGGTCGGCCCGCGGCTTCTCCACCGTGACCCACGTCGGACTTGCTGCGTCCGGGACTCGGTCACCGGGCGGCCTCCAGGCACCCGCAACGGCCAACGGAACAGGATTCACCGGTTCGGGCAGGACGACGACGAGACCGTCGCCGCGCGCCTCGAGCTCGGCGGCGTAGGTGGGGTCAACGCGATCAAGCGTGATCTCGATGAGCCCAGACTGCGGGTGCGGCCCCGTCGAGGTGACCTTGGTCGGCAGACCGAGTTCCTCCTGCCTGCGCATGAGACCCAGTACCCATTGCAGGGTCCACTCGGTCTCCTGCGCGGCCGGCTGCCAGCGCCTGAAGCGCAACAACTTGGGAAACTGCACCAGCGGCGGGATCTCGGTCCGCGCCCGGATCATCTCCTCATGAACCGGGATGCTGATAACCAGCACTACCCGATCACCGCCGTGCTCGACGGTCTCCGTGAGCCGGGCGTCCGTGTCCGGATTGCGCTCGACCCACTGCCGAACGACCGGCAGATCTGGTGATGCCGTGGCCGGGACTTCCCGATAACGCATACCAACCACCTCCCACGCCCGAGTCTTCAGGGAAGCACGCTGGGCAGCGGCAGGTACAGAGCCGTCGTGGCGCTTACCGGTCCCAAGGCTCGCTTCTCGTGCCGCCCGATGCGGCATCGACACCCCAGGCTGGCCATACGCCACCTTTAGCACTGGAACCGAAGTCCGCGGGTTATCGACGTCAGAATTCATGGAGATCTCGCTGCGGACCAACCCGACACGACGCCAGATTTCACGAGCAAACGACGTCAGAATTCACAGTCACAGCCACTGCGTTCTATCCGCGGATGATGGGCATGCCGAGGTGAGCGACGCGGCCAGGAGATGCGCTGGTTCGGTTCAGCTGGGCGAGCTTGGATATGGCGGCCTCCAGGCTGACCTGTAGGCCTTCGACCTCGCCGAGCCACCCGTTCGTCTGCGCCTCGGCGATTCGGTCGTTGAGGTTCTTGACGATCTCGCTCAAGCGGCGGTGTTGCCGGGGGTCGACTCGGAGCATAGGGCAGCGGACGCAGGCATGTTCGTGCTTGCACGGGGTGCCGTAGGGGCGGCCGCAGTCGCCGAGCTCGAGCTTGCGGAGTTCGAAGTGCTGCTGAAACTCCTGCCATTCCTCGTCGGTGGGTGCTCGGTATTCGGCTTCAGGGCGCATGGCGCGGCGCTGTTCAAGATATGCGCGATAGGACCGGACGAGGTCGTCTTGGAAGACGGCGGTGTAGGACTGGGTGGTGGCCAGGCTGTGGTGGCCGAGGAGACGTGCTGCGATGTGGATGGGGAGGCCGCCGTTGACGACTTCGGTGGCGAACATCCTCCGGAAGTCATGGGCGGTGAGGGTGAGCGGTTCGCCGGCAGCGTCGTGGATGCCTGCCCTGGCCATCGTGTCGTTGACCATCCTCTTGATGAGCGGATAGCTGATCACCTCGTTGCGGTAGCCCTTCCTGCGCTGGAACAGGTGCGGCAGGGCGGGGCTGTGGACGCGTTCGTGGTGGTCCCACCGTGGGACGGCGGGGATGGTTCCGCCGTTGTGCTCACGGAGTCTCGTGATGATGCTGGCCAGGACGTTCGCCAGCTCCGGGCTCACAAGGAGAAGACGCTCCTCGGCAAGCTTGGACGGAACGATCTGAAGCATCGGAACCAGCTCGCCGGTCCGTGGGAGCCGGTAGGAGATGAGCGCGAGCTGGGTGATCTCGGTCAGCTCTTCGGCCCGCACTCCGGTATGGCGCAGGGTCTCGATGATGGCCCAGGACCAGAACGCGTTGTCCTCGGTCTTGGCCACGTCGATGCGATCGCCGGTCGCCACGTCCTCGATCCGTGCGGTTGAAGGGACAAATCGGCCTGGATCTGTGACGGATGCCTTCGATGTGATCCGCCGGTAGGTGGCCTCGCGATGGCGGAAGGTCTTCCCGATCGGGGTCGCTCGGGTGAGGGCAAGGAGCTCGGTCTGGTCCTGGCGATGCTGTTCAGCGGCAGCGACCAATGCGGGAAGGTGAGGCAGCCGTTCCCGGATCCGCTGATGAATCTCGGCCTCGACCTGTTTCCTGCGTTTGCCCTGCCCTCCGGCGTCCTCGCGGCGGATCGGGCTGGGAACGGCCCACGGCACCCAGCTGGGGTCCTCGAGAGCCCACTCTTGGAGATCCATGTAGAACGCCCGCACGTGGGTGAAGATCGTGTGGATCTCCTTGCGAGGCCGCGGTGGCTCGCCCGGTTTGCCGAGATGGAACCGCATGCGCTCCTTCCACGGGTCGACGATCTCGCTTGGCAGGCTCAGGGTGTCGATCCCGGGATGGTGGGCTTCGATATCGGCCCAGAACAGGCCTGCGAGGAATCCCGCGAGCGCGCGGAGGCTGCTGTAGTCGATGCTGGCCTGGCGCTCGGTCAGGTAGCGGATCAGCACCTGGCGCACGCCTGGTGCTTTCACGCGGTAGTGGTCGACCATCTCGGTCGGCGTCCACTGGCCGCGGATGACCTCGTCGCGTAGTGACACGTCGCGAGGAAACACGCCGAGTCCGCGCATCAGGTCCCAGGCCGGCCACTGCCCGCCCTCGGAGCGGCCTCGCCGCTGGTAGGCCCACTCGCGGTACTGGTGAAAGTGCTCGGTGGTCAACTGGTCGAGGTCGATCCCGGTGCAGAGCGCGATCTTAGTGAGAGTCCGGACTCCTTCGGCTTGGCTGCCGCGGTGCATGCCGAACTCTTCGGCGGCCGCGTCAAGCCGTGTGACGAGCTCCTTTGACCACCAGACCTGCCTGTATCTCCTGAACAGGACGTGGCAGCCATAGATGCGAGTGAAGTCGTAGCTGGGAATCACAATTTTGCCCAGCAGCAGGAAGTACAAGCCGTAGCTATTCATGGTCTTCTTGGTGATCTCAGCCTTGGCGGACTCGGCCGGGATCACTGACAACCACTCCAGGTCGTGGTCAGCGCCGGACGCCAGCCAGCGTTCCTGCCAGCCCTCGCCCGGTTGTCTGCGTAGCCAATCGAGGACTGAAGTCACGCCCCACCCGGCTCGCCGCCAATGGTCCGACCTTGCCGGATCCGGCCAGGTCGGTAGCCCTGACAGCAGCGCAACGATCTCCTCCGGTGACAGGTCGTTCCGTGGACCGACACGCGCCGCGAGATCCTTGCCGAACCCGACCCAATGCCGCCGCGATCCCTCACCGACCGCGGTGGTTTCGGTGACCCGGGCGGCCTCTGGGGCCGAAGTGGTGGTCTGGGGCGAGTTCCGTGTCGAGGTGGTCATGACGTGGCCCCTCCGAACAGCACCGACAGGGTCTCGGCGTCGTACCCCTCGGCGGGGCGTGGCGGTGCTGCGGCGGCCTGCCGGCGGTCGGCGAGATAGCCCTGGACCCGATGGATGACTTCCTGGTCGTCGTCCTCGAGGTAGATCTGGGTGGTCGTCAGGTCCGCGTGACCGAGGATCAGCTGAATATCCCGCAGGGACAGCCGAGTGTCCCTGGTCATGCGCAACGCGCACGTGTGCCGCAGATCGTGCATCGACCAGTTCGAGCCCAGGCGCTCGTTGGCCCGAACCAGCACCGCACGCAGTGCCGCATACTCCAGGACCTGGAACTCCAGTGACCCGTCAGATCGCCGGCGGCGTCGCAGGGTTCGCCAGACCTGGTCGTGCTGGCCGACCTGACCGATCTCACGCAGATAGAGACGCAGCCAAACGAAGGACTCCGGGCTGGCGGGCAGCCACTGCTGCGCGCCGCTGCCCTTCCTGCGAACGCGTATCAGCTGGTCGCCCCAGTCGACGTCAGCACCCGTCACACCAAGCAACTCAGCGGCCCGCGCGCCGGTGCTGATAGCGATGGCCATGATCGCCCGGTCACGGTTCGACCTCAGCGAGGCGAAGAACTCCGACCAGCGCTCCTCCGGCATCGCGCGGGGCCGGCTCTTGGGCACCCGCGGGTTGTATCGCAACCGCCCCTCATGCCTGAACGGCTCCATCGGGTTGTGATGAGCATTTGCCCGGCGACCTGCCCGGCGATCCATTGGGACCGGATTGATCAAAGGCCCCTCGCCACGCTCGATCCAGAACTCGTAGAACGAGCGCACGACCGCGTTGCTGTGCCGAATGGTCCGCGGCTGGTAACGGTCGCTCAGGTGCCGCTTCCGGGTCACTGAGTTGATCCGGCCGGCCAACGCCGCCGACTTCGTCCGAGGCGCACGACGAGCTTTCTCCGTACGCATCAGCCACAACACGAAGTCACGGCACTCCGCCGTTGTCGCGGCGTCCCACTCCACGCCCACAGCCCGCAGAAACCGCCACCAACGCTGCAACGCATACGCGTAGCTGCGCACACTGCCCGCGGCGTTGCCCCGAGCTACGAAGTCCCGCAGAAACCGGACGATCGGCTCCACCGGCCGGCCATCAGCACCCACCACGGCCCACTGCACGACCCCTGCAGACCGGACAACCTTGCCCCAGGCGTCCAGCCGGATCGCATCGACATCGCGTTCCACATCATCGGCGTACATCACGCAGCCCCTCTCAACGACTGCGACACGTCTACCGAAACGACAGAACACCCACCTCCCGACACGCGGGAAATGCGATCCTTAGTTCAGTCAACAGAACGAAAGGGTCTCGTGCCACGAGAAGTCATGGGGTTCGAATCTCATCTGCGTCCACAGGATCGGTAGTCGGCGCGCGCTCGGTTTGGCCGCCTGCGCGGTCGTGCTTGTCAGCATTGCTAGTGCAGCATCGGGGGTCACTTCTCGCTACCTGAGTCGCCAGGCTCTGTCATACCGCCTGGTTGGGGGAGGTCCGGCGATGCGGCGGAAGGCGTCGAGGTTGCGTTGGTCGGCGTCGGGAAGGGCATGGAGGTACTTCTGGGTGGTCTGGATGAGGGTGTGTCCTATGCGGTCCATGACGGAGCGGAGGTCGGCATGGTCGCCCGCCGCCTGGCCGGCGACCGGATGGGTGCATGAGAGACCCTCTCCGACAACCACACGCGCCCGGGACAGCCACCACCCCCGTTCCAACCCCCGGCTTCCTCGCCGCCAACGATCCGCCGCCGCTCGTCGGCGTCAAGCTCGTTCGTCCCCGGCTCCCGCCGCAAGCGGCTCCGCCTCCGGGCGCTCCAGCTTGACACCTTCCCACGCAACGGCGACAAACCGGCCAGCTACGAGGAAGCCCGCACAAGAACAGTCAGACCTTCACCCCGACGACAACTCACATCACCGGGGCCAAGACCTCGTGCGCTCTTGACACGCCCGGCCCTCATGGGTGCGGAAACGTAGATCAGGGGCCACCTTGGTTCTTGAACCACTTGGCCTTATGACCCGCTTTGGGTCCCAAAAACCCCGGCCCGTGCACCTGCGTGCACCGACCTCCGCGCCGCGACTCGACGACGTCGTCGTCATGGCGTCGGACCTTGAGGTACGCGACGATCAGAGGGACACCGCCGACCAGGCAACGCCGTGACAGGCCCGGGCGCCGGCCAGTGGGGTAGGCGCCGACTACGAGCGATCCTCACATCCTCGAGTCGGCCACGGGCGCCTTTAAGTCTCAGTTTGGAACTGGAACGAATGGTGTTATGGTTCTGTCAAGGCGGAAAGTTTGTTTCCCAGAGCACACTGATCGGAAGGCGCCCTCATGAGCACGCCCACGTTTCGGCCGACGTACGTCTCGTTCGACTGCTACGGCACCTTGATCGATTTCCAGATGACCCCCATCACCAAGGAGCTGGTCGGCGACCAGGTCCCCGCGGACCAGTGGGACCGCTTCGTGACGGACTTCCGCGGGTACCGTTACGACCAGGTCTGCGGTGAGTACTACGCCTACGAGCAGGTGCTGCACGACTCCTTCGAGAGGGTCTGCCGCAAGTGGGGCCTGGAGGTGGATCCGAACGCGGGGAAGCGGTTCGCCGACGGGGTTCGGGGTTGGGGTCCCCACGCTGACGTCCCCGCGCCGCTGAAGAAGATGGGCGAGAACTACAAGTTGGTGATCCTGTCCAACGCCGACGACTCATTCCTCGCGGAGAGCGTGCCGCGGCTCGGAGCCGACTTCCACGCCGTCCTCACCGCCGAGCAGGCCGGCTACTACAAGCCCCGGTACGGGGCGTTCGAGTACATGCTGGATCAGCTCGACGCGTCCCCGGAGGACTTCCTGCACGTCGCCGCGCACACCCGCTACGACATGATGCCGATGCATGACCTCGGCTTTCCCAACCTGGTGCTGCTCGACCGTGGGTACGACCCAGTGACGTCGGGATACGGGTACGTCCGCGCCGAGTCGCTCGACGAGATCAATACCATGCTCGGCATCTGACTCGACTCACACGAGCCCGCACGGCACTGCTGCAAGGGGTCCCACCGACCGAACAAGACAAGGTGACGTCCCGATGACTTCGACGCTGAGTCGAGCAATCGACCACTACCCCAACCGGTTCGACCCCGGTGGACTGAGCGCACTGCCCGAGCACCTCCAGGAGACCATCCGACGGCGGAACGAGGTGCTCGGCCCTGGCTACACGCTGATCTACAGGGAGCCGGTCGAGTTCGTCTCCGGTCACGGAGCCCACTTGCTCGACCTCGAGGGGCATGACTACCTCGACGCCTACAACAACGTTCCTTGCGTCGGGCACGCCCACCCCCGGGTGGTCGAGGCGGTCTCCAACCAGATGGCGGCAGTCAACACCAACACGCGCTACGTCCAGGAAGCGCTGGTCGACTATGCCGAGCGGCTTCTCGCGACGTTCCCAGATGAACTGTCAAAGTTGAGCCTTGCGTGCAGCGGATCGGAGGCCAACGACCTCGCGATGCGCGTGGCGAGGTTCCACACGGGTGGCGAGGGAATCATCGTGACGCGCTGGGCGTACCACGGCATCACCCGCGAAGTGGCCAGCTTCTCGCCGAGCCTGGGCAAGGGTTCACCGCTGGGACCGAACGTCCCACTCATCGATCCTCCTGACCCGCGACTCG
>WNGB01011160.1_pt1 | contig 30051 bp, 24 predicted proteins | sample 5400681 | NCBI WGS metagenome assembly WNGB01 (sample SAMN13153367, study PRJNA577476) | soil metagenome | isolation source: 115 cm soil or saprolite under grassland replicate 2 | place: USA:California | collected 2016-06-15
ACCGTCACCATCTCCGACTCGCGGACCTATGACCGCGTCGCCGACATAGCGGGCATCAGGAACCTGCGTTTGAGCTCGTTGAACTTCGAGCGGCCATTGATCCGTCCTGACGTGGATCAGTGGGCGCTCACCGGCGATCCCGGCTCGGTTCTGACCTTGGATGGGGTGTTCATCAGCGGCAGCGATCTGGTGCTGCGGGGCGAGTTCGACCGGGTGTCGTTGCGGTGCTGCACCCTCGCTCCCGGCAGCTGGGACCCGCAACAAGACCAAGCCGCCGCCGCGGTCGACGGCGAACAGCTGACGGCGGCAACGCTGAGGATCGAGGGCGTCGTGCGCGACCTCGTCATCGAGCGCAGCATCCTCGGTCCCATCGAGCAGGGCGCGGGAGGTCTGGTCGAGAGACTCACGGCGAGCGACACCATCGTCCAGGCGACCCAACCTGACGTCCCCGCGATCGCGCTGACGACCGGCGAGTCACGACTGGTCCGATGCTCGGTGCTCGGCCCGGCTCACCTCCATCGCGTCGATGCCAGCGAGTGCATCCTGGCAGAGCACGTGGAGGTGGACGACCGCCAGCACGGCTGCCTTCGCTTCTGCGCATGGGTCGCCGGCAGCAACGTCCCGCGCCAATACGAATGCGCGCGGCTCCAACCGGGCACGCCACTGTTCGCGTCGCGCGAGTTCGGGGTCGCGACGTACTGCCAGGTTCTCGACACCGCCGGCAAGGCGATCCTCGAAGGTGCGGAGAACGGATCCGAGCTCGGCGCCTTCGCGCGTGAACGGCGGGCGCTGAAGGAGCGCAGCCTTCTCATCAAGTACCGCGAGTACCTACCGCTCGGCCTCGAGCCAGTTCTCGTGCACGTCACATGACAGGGGAACGCCATGGGCGCCGATAGAGCACGGCGGTCGTACGACGCCAGCCGCATGTACAGGTCGGTCGTTTCGCAACAGGGCCGGGTGACGCTGGAAGCCGACGCCAACGAAGCGGAGGAGATCAGGGCGGCGGAGTCGCGCGCCGAGCTGGTGGACATCGTCGGACCCACGGGCACACCCGACGACGGCTTCCGAATCACCGCTTCAGGTGGCGGGAAGCCCTTCGACTTCGGGATCGCGGCCGGCACGATGTACGTCGGCGGCAACCGCGTCGTGCAGGGTCAGGCGAGGACCTATCAAGCCCAGAGGCGTTCGGAGTGGGTTGACTTCCCCTCAGGTTCACCGGCGCCCGACCCGCAGTCGACCACGCCGCTGCCGTACGACGAGCTCGTGTACCTCATGGTGTCGGAGCAGGAGATCAGCGCGAGCGAGGACCGAGTGCTCCGCGAGGTCGCGCTGGGTGGGCCGGACACCGCCGCGCGCACGCGCTTGGTGCAGCGCGTCATGCGCGCCCCTGCCACCGACACCGACTGCGAAGCCTCGCTCGCGAACGCGACATCGGACCTCCAGTTCGACCCGACCACGGCGCGGCTCACGTCGACCGGGAAGCTCAAGGTCGGATTTGTGGCGGTCGACCAGCACGACGACCCGTGCGAACCCACCGCGCAGGAGGGCTTCCTGGGACCCGAGAACCAGCTGATCCGCGTCCAGATGACAGGCGACCGCTCTCTGCTGTGGGGGTACGACAACGCGTCGTTCCTCTATCGCGGGCGCGTGCAGGCCGGCCGGACCTCGATCGAGCTGATCGGCCATCCCGTGGACGCGTTTCATGAGCCCCGCCCGAACGAGTGGGTGGAGGTGCTCGACATCGCCGTGCGGCTCGATGCCGGCGAGCGAGTGGCCGCACCCGTCGGCGCGCCGTTCGCGCTGTCCGGCTACGACGCCGATCGCAACGTGATCGTGCTCCCTGCTCCCGTGGCTCAGGCGGAAAAGGCCGAGGTCTTCGTGCGGATGTGGGAGAACAACGTGCCCTTCACGGGCGATGGCACGACCGAGACCGAGCTGCTCAAGCCCGAGGGCGAGAGCACCGGTCTGTGGATCTCCACGACCGGCAAGGCGATGCCGGGCGACTACTGGATGGTCGGCGTGCGGCCGGCGACCCCGCAGGTGATCCTCCCTGAGCGCCTTCACGCAGGCTTCTGCCCGCCGGACGGACCGAACCGGTGGGCCACTCCCCTCGCCCTCCTCGGATGGCAGGACGACACCCACGCTCGCGTCCACGATTGCCGCCTTCCGTTCGACAGCCTCGTCGAGCTGACGCGGTCACAGTGCTGCGAGCTGACGCTCAAGCCCGGGGACGACCTCCAGCCACTGGTCGACGCCGGGATCCGCGCCGGCGCAGCCCGGGGCGGACTGCACGTGCGCTTGGCCGCTGGCCGGTTCGAGCTCGAGGCGCCACTCGTGTTCCGAGCACTGAAGCGCGGCAACCTCACGATCACCGGCTGCGGGCTCGCGACCGAGGTCAGCATCCTCGGGTCGGAGTCCGCGATCATCACGACCGGCTGGCAGAGAACGACAGTGAGTGGCCTGTCGATCAGGGGCGGCACGCCGGCCGGCGGAACCGCTCAACACATCGGTGGGGCGCTGACGATCCTCGAGTCCGCCGCGTCCGTAGTCGACAACGTCGTTGCCACATGCTCGGGCGCATCGAGACGTGCGGCGAGCTGCGTGACGATCCGCAACACGAACCCAGGCGCCAGCAGCGCGCACGTCGCAGCCTGCGACTTGCGGGTCGGTGCCAATCAGGTCGGGGTGTTGGTCGTGAACGCAGCCCGCGCCACCGTCGAGCAGAACCTCGTCGCGGTCTCGACCGTTGATGACGTGCCGGTCGACATCACGAGGCGCGTGCTCTTGAGCAACGTACGGATGGGAACCGCCGATCCCTGGGGCGATCGGTATTACGCGTCGCCGTCACGGGCGACCGGCTCGGTGGACATCGGCTCGGGCGCCACGCTGTGGTTCGTCACCGAACCCGGACTGGTCGATCTGTGGTCCTCGACGATCGAGTCATGGGCGTCCAACGAGTTCACGGCCAGCGAGCGACGCCGCCTCCGCCACCTCATCTCGCAGGCCCTGACCCAGATCCTTCACTCGACCGCCGGTGGCCCATTGAGCGTGGACCATCTGCTGCCGTTCCGGGACTGGATCAAGACACAGCTGGCGCATCCCCGCCCGGTTGCGCGCGCGGCCGGCCAAGGCATCGTGGTCGCGGGTGCGGTGGCTGACGACGTCCGCGTTCTGCACAACACGGTCACCGGTGCGACGGAGGGAATCCGCGTCGGGCTGAGCACACATGCAGCTCGTACCGAACACCTGCTCGCTGACCGTGTCCAGATCGTCGGCAACACGATCGACCATCGCGTGCCGCTCGATCGTTCCGCCGCGCATGCCGGCATCTTCGTCGGCAACGTCAACTCGGCGACCATCCGGGACAACCAGGTGCGCTGCCTTCTCGAGACGGTGAAGATCAACAACGAGCCACACCCGACCACGCGTGCCGCGGAAGCCATCCGAGTGTGGGGTGTCCCTGGGGGCGTCGACGGACACTTCCTGTCGATCGCAGGCAACATCTCGAAGCACGCGTCGATCGGCATCAACGTCGTCCAGATCACGCCGCCGCCGGCAGGCGACACGCTGTGCCGGATCGCCGAGAACCTCGGCGTGGACGTGCAAACGCACATCCACGCGCCGCCCGCCGCGGTGACGGTCGATAATGTCCCGTGAGCCGTTGACACGCCGCGACCTCCGCGCGAGCGTCGCGGACGTATCGCACATCAGCACGGTGCTGGGCAGCAGTTTGTGTCTACGGGTTCGAGTCCTGGTGTGGTACGTCGTAAGGAACGCCGAAGGAGGGGCTCGACCCCTCCTTCGGTTGCTTGTGCCCGCGATCGTTCGCGTCCGGAGCGGCTAGGTTGCTCCCTCCCACGTGGGAGCAGACGCTGGAGAGCGCGGTGCCGGAGCCGGCGGTCGGGGCACCCACATCCGAGGACCGCGCGGCCCGCGTGCGGGCTGGCGTCGGGAACCAGGCGATCGTCCGGCGCCGCGCCGTGCTGCAGCAGGGAGCGAAGGGCGCCGAGGAAGACCCTGAGGTCGCGGCCGGCGAGGAGCGAACGAGCGCCGACGTGACGGTCGCCAACGAGTCGACGGCGACGGCGGTCCCGGCCGGCCGGCAGACGCAGGTGCCGATCCTCGGTCCCGACCAGTACCTCACCTTCGACGACAAGGGGTCGCGCTTCTACCTCTTCCGCCTCGAGGACGCGATCATGTTGGGTCCCCGCCTCAAACGGGCCACGCTGCTTCGCTACTTCGCCGACAACTTCGATCTCTCGTCCGTCAAGGACCGGGAGGCGTTCGTCGACGAGTTCGCCGGCCGGGAAGGAGTCGCGTACGTGCCGCAGGGCGGCGCGACGGCGCCGCCGGCGACGAAGCCGGGAGCGAGCAAGGAGCAGCTACTCCACGCCGTCGAGGTGCCCGCGGAGCTCCACGCTCGGGCGCTCCTATGGATCCGGCTGCGACACCCGGAGATCGCCCCTCGTCACCTCGAGGAGAAGGTGGGCATCAAGGCGCGCACGGGCGAGGAGAAGGCGGGAAGGGGAGGCTTCCAGGAGAGACGATTCGAGCCGCGGGGCGAGATCCGCCTCAACCCTCGACCCGTCCGCAGCGAAGACGAGATCCCGACCTACGTCGCGTATGGCGATCTGACGAGCACATCCACGGTCACGGCCAGCGTGCACTTCGAGGAGTCCGATCCCGATCGGAACATGTTGAACTTCTTCCCGAACCACGCCGACTTCGATTGGAAGCTGACCAGGGGCGGCAAGGTCGTCGACACCGGCCCGATCATCAAGTACGGCGAGATCAGCCGGAAGCTGAAGCTCCCCGACCCGGGTCTCTACACCCTCACCGTCACGGTCAAGAGCCCGTACTTCACGAGCGGTCGGAGGCTCGAGCTCGAGACATACCTGTGGGCGCTGAAGGAGGCGCAGCGCGCCGCTGACGTCTTCGAGCAGTACTTGGTCGGCGACGATCCGGAGCAACCCTTCGTGAGGGCGCCCGACGGGACGCTGAAGATCAAGGAGGGCCGGCCGGTCAAGACGATCGAGGACGAGATCCTCGAACTGAACGCCATGATCGGGGCGATCAAGCGCCTGGAAAAGGACGGCAAGCTCGACAGCGATGACGCCGAGGTCCAGCTGAAGTACCTGGGCGAGAAGCTGACAAGCCTCGAGAAGGTGCAGGGCGTTGTCGGCACCGACCAAGCCGCCTGTACGACTTCACGTTGTCCACCACTGACCCCGTCCGCCACGTCGGCGAATCGACGACGGAGCTTGGTGCGAAGGACGCCGTCCAGGCGGAAGCCGGCCTCGAGAAGTCGGCGCTGCAGCAGATGGCCGACCACTGGCACGCCCACAACGACTACAGCTACGGGACCGTCAAGCTCGCCGTCGGCCTGCTCGAGACTCCCGGCGTCGTCCACACGATCTCGATCGACACGTACAACGTCCTGCGGACCGGCGCGAAGGTCGGCGCCGGCGTTGCCGCAGTCGGCGGGGTTGTCCTGCTCGGCCTGGCCCCGTTCACCGGCGGCGCGACCGCGCCCGTGGGTGTGCTCATTCTCGAGGGCGTGACGATCGTGGCCGGGGCGGCCACAGCCATCTACAACATCAACGAGCGCATCCAGAAGGACACCTTCCACGCGGACGCCCAGCTCGTGCTCGACCTGATGGCGTTCGTTCCCGTGTTGGGCAGCATCAGCAAGGCCCTTCGCGCATCGAGAGCGCTCCTCAACGGGATGCTCTTCGTCGGGCTGGCCACAACGGGCATTGCGATGACGATCGCGACGCGCAACGAGCTCATCGCCGTGGAGGCGAGGTACAACGCCGGACGGGAGCCCTTGGAGACCCGTCTCGGCCAGGCACAGACCAAAGGCGCGTTCGCCGAGGTGGCACAGCTCGAGACCCAACTCGCCCAGCTGGCTCACGACCGCGACGGCCAGGTCGCGCAAATCATCGGCGCGGCGGCCGTGAGCGGAGGGTTGCTGCTCATCCAGTTCGGCGTGTCGGCCGCCCAGGCGGCGAGACCCGGTCCCCTGGCCGCGGTCGAGCCGAGGGTGGGTGAGCCCAAGGTCGGAGAGCCGAAGATCGAGGCGAAGGTCGTCGAGCCCAAGGTCGGAGAGCCGAAGATCGAGGCGAAGGTCGTCGAGACCAAGCCCACGGCACCGCCGGTCGAGACCAAACCCACTGAGACCGCAGCCGAGACCAAGCCCGCCGAGACCACCGTCGAGACCAAGCCCGCCGAACCCAAACCAGCCGAGACCAAGCCCGCCGAGACCAAACCCACGGAGACCGAGACCAAGCCCGCCGAGACCAAACCGGCCGAGACCAAGCCCGCCAGCCCTGAGCAGGCCAAGGTGGAGCAGCGGCGTGCGGAGGTCAAGGCGATCGAGGACGAGATCGCCGACATCGGCAAGCGACGCGCGGCGGCAGAGGCGAAGCGGCTCGCCGAGAAGGACGCGCTGACAAAGAAGGCCATCGCCAAGCGGGCCGAGGCCGAGGCGTTGGACCGCCAGGCGAAAGCCACCCGCGACCCGAATCGACGAGCGGAACTGCAGCAGCAGGCAGAGAACGCCCGAGCCGAATGGGAGGCCGCACGCGAGGAGCAGATCGCCAACCAGGACGAGGTCGAGGGTCACAACCGTGACCGTCGAGACGCCGAGAAGCGCCTCGACGAAACGAGGGAGAACCTGAAGCTGGCCGAGGCCGGACGCCGGTTGGCCGACACCAAGGCGGTCACGGATCGCCTGGCACAGCACGTCAAAGACGCGGTCGCGAAGGTCGACGCCGGGATCGTGCAGCCGGAGCCGGGAGACGCGAAGGCGGCGGCTGCCGGCCAGATGCCGCCCGAGGTGGCGCGGGGCAATGCCATCGACAAGGCGGCGAAGGCGGCGATGCTCGCCGATCCCGAGCTCGAAGGGTTGAAGGTCACGCCTCGCGGCGGGAAGGGTCCCGATATCTACGACCCGCTCACGAAGCGCTGGTGGGACATGACCACACCCGAGGAGTGGGCCGACCACGTGAAGAGGTACTCCGACGAGTACGGGAAGGGCACGCCTCTGTTCACCAGGCCGGCGAAGTAGCCATGGCCGCTCCGGGTCCCGACGCGCGCGATGTGGTGAGGCGCTTGTCCCAAGGCCAGCCTCTCGACGACCTCGGTCTGGGGCTCGTCGACGGGAGGCTCGAACGGCTCGATCTCCGCGACGCGAGGCTCGCGAGCTGGCGGCTGCACGACTGCGAGGTCGTCGACTCCCGCTTCGACCATGCCGATTGCAGTGACTGGCGATTGTGGTCGAGCGCGGTCCGCGAGTGCGGGTTCTCGGGCGCTCAGCTCGAAGGATCTGCTGTCGGCACCTGGCACGAGGAGCGGGGCAACACGTGGCAGCGTGTCGACTTCACGGATGCGGGGCTCCGGGTAGGAGCCGCGGCCGGGGCCACGTTCGACGAGTGCACCTTTGCGGGCGCGGATCTCACCGGCGTCCACTTCGAGCAATGCACGTTCGTCCGTTGTGTGTTCGTGGGCGAGCTCGGCCCGGTGGTGTTCGACTGCCGCGATATCCCCGACCGGCCGCCGGCCCGTCTCGACGAGGTCGATTTCTCTGGCGCCCACTTCAATGAGGTCGACCTCTATGGTTCCGACCTCCGCGGGCTGCTGTTGCCGGCCGACCCGGACCTACGGGTCGTGCCTCACTTCCCTTGCGTAGTCGAGCGCGCCCTGTCGTTCATCGCCGGTGACGGCTCCCCGGCCGCGAGGGTGGTCCGCGCCGACCTCGAGGTCCGCCACCGGATGATGCGGATCGGTTCTCACGACACCGACGCCAACGTCGTCAACCGCGGCGACTACGCAAAGTTCGGCGACGACGTCTGGGCCCTTGCATCCGATGTCCTCGCCCGGGCCGAGGCGGCATGCTCGGACGCACGGTCATGAGCTCGACGCTGCCCGACTTCACGCCGCGGCCCACACGTCGACGACGTCGTCGACCGGGACGAACCGGTCGGTGCCCGCGTCGAACACCCACACCGTCCCCGTCCGGCCCTTCCCGACCTACACGAGCTCACAGTCGCCGATTCGAGTGCCTCCTCGAACGGCCAGCGCCACCCGCTGGCCCTCGAGCGCCTTGAGCTGCCGAATGCGATGTGCGGCCATGTTCCTTGGGTGATGCGACGGCGGCGAACTCATCGCCGTCGTCGGTGCGACATTGGCGAAGGCACGCATGGCGCTCACCGCTTCGGCGTGAACGTCATCACCACCCCCGCGTACGATGCGACGAGCGCCCTCGCATTGGAGACGCCTCGCAGCCTCCGCTGCCCTTCATCGATCTCACGAGGACTGACGGATGGCTTCGATCTCGAAGCGCCTCACAGCGGCCGCAGAGCCTCGCTACGACGTTCGCTCACCACCGCGTCACGCATCGGCCGAGTCGTCGTAACCGCGGGTGGGGGCCCCAGTCGCTCGGGCGGCAACCCCGTTACCGCTGGACCGATCAAGCCGAGCACGAGGCTCGCCAGCCCAAGGGAGGGAAGGACTACGACACCCCCGCCGAAGTCGTCGAGGGGTGACGCCAGGCGAGTTCCGCACGAAAGTTCCCTCGCGCGCTCGCTGCTGGCGAGCGCGAGCCTAGCTGGCGGGCCGAGTACCGCCGAAGTTGTCGCGGTGCGCGACCTCGCACCCGAGATTCACCCGCCAGCGCCGCCCGCATCCGACCTACCGCGATGTGCTCGCCTCCTGACCGACACCCACGTCGCAACCCGGTCGCCGCAGCGGCAGCGGCTTTGTCGGGTGCGCCGTCGTCACACGTCGAAGATGCCACTGATGACGAACAACCCGCCGAGGACGATCAGGGCGGTGGAAAGGACACGGGCGGCCCACTCGAGGACCAGTTCGCGGGAGTCGCCCGGCGCGACTGCGGCCAACATCGTGTGCAGCGCGAGGCCGAAGGCCAGACCGGCGAGCACGGGGCCGACACCATGGTCGGCATGGGCGCCGAGGCACACGACGAGGAGCGCGGGGCTGGCGACCAGAGGGATGGCGACCGGCACGATCGCAACCCTCCAGCCAGCGAAGCCCGGTTCCGGAGAGGGCGGCGATCGCACCAGTGCCAGCATCCCGGCGATCACGCCAACGACACCCGCCGCCAACCGGACGGCGGGCTCGCTGACGTCGGCGGCGTCGATGAGCGCGGTGCTCGACAGCGCGGCGACGATCGCCAGTACGGCTCCCAGCGCCCCACCGAGGGCGGCCACTCTGGCCACGGTTCGGGCGGTTCGCTCGCGTCGCGGCACCCCGAGCGAAGTCCGACACGGGTTCCACGCGACGACCACGGCGATGACCCACAGCCATGCCGCCGGTGCCGGCCGCGGTGACCCCCCTCCACCACCGCCTGTCTCGACGATCGCGACCGTGCGCAGGAGCGCCGCCATCGCGTGCTGCTGGTCGTCCATGCGGGTCTCACCGTTGCGGAACCACGCCCCCGCGGCACGGCTCGGCGCCTTGAACGCACGCGCCTCGCCGGCGTCGACCTGTGCTCTGATGGCGAGGCCTGCCATGCACGTTGCCCGCTCGGCGATCGGTCGCCGAAGGGCAGCGAGACGAGGATCGGCCTCGGCTACCCGCCACAGCCCGGTCAATGCCTCGCCCACGACGCCGTAGCCGCCGCCGCGCGGGACGAAGGAGCCGCGCACGACCCGGCCCCACGGCCCGAACCGCTGGCTCAGCCAGCGGACCTGCATGCCCGAGAGTTCGGCCTGCCGGCGGGCGTAGACGAGCTCGTCGCCGGTCAGCGGGGCGGCCGGAGCCCGATCGGTGAAGGCGACGGTCTCGGCCAGGCCGTAGGCCGCCCAATGATCAGGAATGTCGGGCCAATAGCCCTCCGCGTAATCCCGGCGGGTGGCGAGGTAGCTGCCGATCCGATCGGCCGCGTCCCCGAACGGTCCGTCCGGAAAGGCGCGGTGGAGACGGGCGAGCGCCCAGTACGTCTCGCCGGTGTAGTACTTCGAGTAGCCGCCCGGCACCGGCGCCCCGGCCTCGAGGTCGTAGGAGGCCAAGACGGCCCCGGAGGGTTCGGTCTGGGCGACGAGAAACCGTCCGAGGCGCTGCAGCAGGTCGTCATAGCGGACGTCTTCTGTGTATGCGCGCCGCTGTGCGAGACTTGCCACCAAGAGGGCGGTGGCGCCCGTTGGTGTGTAACCGTTCCACGTCACGGCGATCCAGTCGTCGCGTTCGACGAGCCGGTCGAGCAACCACGCCAGCCCTCGATCGGCACCGTCGATCGCGCCCGCGATCCGGGCCGACACCGCCTGGTACAAGACCATCGTGACGCCCGCGTGCCGCACGAGGTTGTACTCCTCGGTGACGGTGTCGCTCGGGGCGTCGTACAGATAGAGCCACGTCCCGTCGGCGCGTTGGTTCCGGTCGAACCACTGCACCGCGGCCGTGGCTGACGCCCGCAGCTGTCGAGAGGTCACGGATGGGCAGCGCTCCGGCGGAGCGAGCACGGTGAACACGACCGAGCCGGTCGCCACCAGCGCGAGCACCGCGACCGCGAGTCGTCGTCGAGGCGTCGTCGACCGAATCCTCACCACGCGGGTTGCCCGTCGGCGGCGCGGTTCACCGGAGGAAGCGCCAGGGCGGGCACGGCGAACAGCGCCGTCACGGGCAGCCGGCTGAACACAAGGACAACCGCGGCCATGCCCGAGCGCTGGCAGCCGTCCCGGTCGATGACGCGTGGCCTGATCCCCGGCGGACCGGTCGCGATGCGAAAGCGCGCCAGCCAGTCGAGCGCTCGTACGGCGTTGGCGAGCCGACGCTGACCGGGCGCGCTGGGGTCCACGACGAGCACCCGGTCACGCGTCGACGGCACCGCCCAGATCACCAGCGCGGCGACGGCGAGGAAAGAGAAGACCTCGACCTCGGCCGACAGCTGGATCGCCACGTGGAACCAGACGGCGAGCCAGACGGCCGCGTAACGGGTCCGGCGCGACCAGAGCCCGAGGGCGATGAACAGTTCCGTGAACACGATGCCCTTCGCCGCCACGGTGTGGAACGAGCGGTTGGTGAGGACGGTGACCGCCCAGCCCGGAAGAGGCGAGCTCGCCAGCTGACCACGTACCTGTACCACCCGCTGCCACGTCACCGTGCCACCGAACCAGTCGGGGTCCACCAGCTTGCTGACGCCAGAAGCGAAGTAGACGGCCGACGCTTCGAACCGCAGCAACCACAGCGGCCACGCCGGCGCCCACGGATCGAGCGGCGGCATGCCGCGCCGCGTGCGCAGCCACGAATCGACAGACAGCTCGCGCCCACACGGGGCCGCCACCAGAACGGCCAGCACGATGAGGAGGAACGCGCGGTTGTTGTGAACGTGGGTCGTCGAAAGGAAGAGGTTGTAGGCGACGACCGCGAACGTGGCCGCTGCGCTCATCCGACTCCGCCAGCCCAACGACATCATCACCGCGCTGATGACCCCGACCCACAGGAGCCCGATGTAGAGCGCGCGGGGCAGTTCGGGATACCACGTGACGTAGGGCTCGTAGAAGGCGTCGCGGTAGATCCGACCGTGCAAGCCATCCGAGAGAAACGGATGGAGATGAAGCACCACAACCGGCCCGACGAGTCCACGCAAGAGGGCGAGCGATCGCATGCTGACCCGTCGCCCAAGCAGCGCGTCGAACGAGCCGAGGAGATCGCGCCTTATGCCCCGAAGTCCGACCGCGACCGTCACGGCATCGGCCCGCGTGGTGCGCTGCGAAGCACCTCGACCTCTGGCGGCTCGTGGTTGTACCAGGTCGTGACCGTCGCTTCGAGGTAGAGGGTCTCATGGTCGCGAGGTGTGTGCTCGCCTACCCAGTCCAGGGCCGCGGCGAGGAACGCCATCTGGTTGTCGACGCCCGCGTCGGCGTGATGACGAACCCACGGGCTCCGCAGCCCGCCGTCAGGCATGAGATCGTTCCATTCGTACCCCGACCAGGGCGCGATGACCGGGATGCGGCGCCCGTCCACCGTGACCCGGACGATGTCGGCCTGCCACATGCTGGCCTCGGGGAACATCTGGAACGCGAACTCCTTGTGGGCGGACCAGTAGCCCCGGGCCACCAACAGCGCCTGGAGTGCGACGACCAGGACGACGATCGCCCGTCGCCCGACCACCCGAACCCGGGAGTCCACACGGTCACCATGGCACGACAGCGCCCGCGGCGGTGTTGGTCTCGACAATTCATGATGATCGCCCATCGTCGAGCGGTGAGCGACATTGCCCCGGGGGGCCCTGCGGCGTCCCGGGTAGACGGCACGAACCTACCGACCGCGGCGCCTGGGGCGCGAACGGGCGCGGCCGGGACGGCAGCAACCGGCGAGCGCTCGATCTTCCCGCCATCCCAAGCGGAGCGGGCGGCGAGAGTGTCACCGACGCCAAGCGGCCGGTCAACGATGCCGATGGGGGGCCGAGCCGCCGATGGCGGCCGAGCCGTTCTATGCCCGCGCCGGTGGCACTGGGCTGCGTGACGCTTCGCGCACTCAGATTTGAGGGTCGAGTTGCGGGCGGCGGACTTCGTCGTGTCGGAGACAGACATGCTGCTTCACGTGACGGTTCGTCTCGTTTGCGCGCGGATGTGAGGTGACACTGGAGGGAAGGGCGCGGACGGCACACCTATGTCGTCCATACGAGACTGGTACATCGAGTATCTCCGTCGGGCCTCGCCATGGCGGCCCGCCCGTTCCAATGTCTCTACGAGTCCGAGGTGGGCCGCCTCATCCCACTCGTCGTTGGCGAGGACGCGGAGGTAGAAGTGGATGACGCCGTCGGTGTCTCCTCGCTCGGCAGCGCTGGTACCGAGGGCTCTGGCCACCGACGTGTACATGGCGCGGGCTTCGTCTCGCAAGAGGATGGCCCAGTCCTCGTAGAGGTCCTCTTCGAGAAAGTCTCCCGTGTAGGCCGCCTCGGCTTCGCGAAGGAGGAGTTCCCCCTCATGTCCCAGCCCTTGTTGCTGCATTACGAGGCCGCGCGTTGCGGTGTCGAGGAACCTCTCGACGTCGACCGAGACGTTCGCCTGGTTCAGGCGGAGGGCGTCGTTGTCGCCCTCGACGAACCATTCCTTCGGATGGCGCTTTTCGGGGTCGAGGACGCTGCGGAGAGTGGTAAGGGCGACCGAGAAGCGATTGGCGAGCCTGTCGGAATTTTCCGCCGGCCACAAGCTGTCCATAAGGAAGATCCTGGTGGTGGCTCGGCCCCGGCGGGCAATCAGGATCTTCAGCAGCGTGCGAGCCTTCTTCGACTGCCACACCGTGACGGGGACGGGCTCGCCATCGCGCAACAGCCGAAAGGCGCCGAGCGTACGGATCGCCACGCCCACATCGGGTTCGGCGACCAATGGGGGGCCGTAGGCGAGGCGTCGCGCCAGATGGTGTAGCCGGAGGCGCACCGGCTGGGACACCGTGGCGACGACGGCGGTGGCGGCGATGGCGAGACCGACGTTCCACCGAGCCGTGCGACCCACGACCGCACCGATCCCGATGACGGCGCCCAAGTAGGCGGACGTGGCGACGGCGGCCAGCGCGCAGAACACGACGCTGTTGGCGATCAGGACGTCGATGTCGTAGAGGCGGTAGCGGAGGACAGCCATGCCGGCGGCGATCGGGATAAGCGCCACTGGGACGATCCAGAACATGCTGGTGAACCCTTCGGGCAGGCCCATCGCCTGGAGCACGTCGCCCACGCCGAAGCTCACCAACAGCAAGGCCGCGGCGAACGTCACCCACTTGAGCTGGCGGCGTTGCGCCCCTCGCGCCGACCGGAACCTCAGCCCGAAAGCGACCAGGGCGGCGATCAGGCACGGTCCAACGGCAGCGGTAGCGATCGTGCCGATTGCGTCCAAGCCCGACGCGATGCGCTCGATGGCGAACGGATTGCGTACCGAAGCGAGGGAGTCGTCGAAGTGGGCGGGAGCGAAGGCGTTCGAGAGAACCATCGCCACGCTGGCGGCGACGATCAGCCACAGGAGAACGCGCCAGCGAGACGACGGCGGACGGCCGTCCGGGAAGAGCAAGAAGAACAGCGCGGGCACCGCGAAGAACTCCGGGATCCAGATCCAGGCCCCGATCCACGCCATCGCCGCCCCGCCGGGCAGCGATCCGGGCCGGGCGAAGAGTGCGAAGCGCACGTACGCCAAGCTGAAGGCAGTCACTTCGAAGAGCAGACCTTGGGCGAGCAACAGCCAGCCGATCGCGTTGCCGGGGCGGCGGGCGGCCACCAGCGCACCGATGAGAGCCGACGTCAAGACGATCGCGAAGAACGCACGGTCGCCCACGTCGATGCGGGGGCCTCGCGCGGCCGCGCCAGAGCCCGACAAAACCTGGAACGCCAAGCACAGGACAAGGGCAAGGCCGCAGAGAGACCAGGCGACGGTCGACGCCGTCCGCGTCGTCACGCGGAGCATCTTGCTTCCGGGACGTGTGCGAGAAAAGGGCCGATGTGCCACGGGCCATCGCCGACGTGAGACCGACCTTAAGGCCAGCAGAATCTGTTTCCGTCACAGTGAGCGCGGCCTGTCGTCTGGTCCGCGCTGAAAGGTTGGGACGTCATGAACAAACTGGTGATCGGCACTCTCATCGTTGCCTCGGCCGTCCTCTTCGGCCGGCCGGCGGCCGCGGCCCCGCCGCAGGGGCAGAGTTTCAGCCTCACGTTCGACTTTGCCCAGCCCGACGAGCCGGGCCTCGTTCACGCCGAGGGCGCGATCTCCGGAGACGGAGTCGTCTTCGCGTCAGAGCGGGACACGGGCAAGGCCTTCCACGAGACCGAGACGTTCGCCTTTGCCGCCGGCACTCTCGCCGTGGCGGCCAACGACGTCAACATTTCCGTCACGTTCGACCCCGCCAGGTGCACGGCATTCTTCGCCTTCAAAGGGAACTTCTCGATCACGGGCGGCACGGGCGAGTTCGCGGCCACCAAAGGCCACGGTCTGTTCACCGGCACCAGTTCGATCACCTTCAGACTCGATCCCGACAGCGAGGACGGCTGCGATTTCGACCAGGTGACCGGCGGCAGCATCCAGGGCGAGGCGGTCGCGAAGGTGAAGCTCTAGCAGCGCTGGCGCCGCTCGTCAGGGCTCTGCGTCCGTCGGGCGCGTGGCAGTCGCGGACATGACCGCGGACGAGGCCGCTGAACTAGGGACTCTGGTCAAGGAGGTATCGAGGGCTGTCCAAGAAGTCGCCGACTGCGACAAGACCTACGTCGTCCAGTTCGCGGGGCATCAGGATCATCCGCACGTTCACGTCCATGTCATCCCGCGAGCCCGCGACCTCGAGCATGAGCATCAAGGTGCGCGTGTCGTCAGTCTGCTCGGCGTCCCCGAGGACGCGGCCGTCCCAGATGAGCGGATGAACGAGATCGCGCAACGGCTCGACGGTCAACTGCAGATCTGGCCGCGCACCGCTACCCGGCGGATGGGGCAACTCGGTGGTGACGACTGCGAAACGGCGCTTGGGATCGACCCGGAACCGAGGCCCAAGATCACCTCATCGACCGCTGACTCGAGGCGGCGACTCTAGCGCTGCCTTTGTGCGCGAGGCCGACTCTCCGCGACGGCATCCACGTCGATCACTCCGCTTTGCATGGTCCGCACCGACAGCGCTTCAGCGGCCGGCACGCCAGTTGGGCACGCTCGGCGCGTCCGGCTCGAGCGACCGAAGATACGTCGTGATCTGACGGATCTGCTCGTCGGTGAGCGTCCCGCCGAACTCGAGGCTCCACGCCGGCATGTCCGTGCCGGACACACCGCCGGCGATCAAGGCGTGGATCTGGTCGTCCGTGGTGCTCTCCAAGAACTCCTTGGCGTTCAGCACGGGCGCGCTGCCGCCGATCGCGCCCTTGCCGTGGCAGGACGCGCAGCTGTTGGCGAAGAGCTGCGTCCCGATCTCGCGGTACGAGGCCTCCTGCCCGGCGGCGGCGTCGGCGCGGAGCGTCGGTTCCCGCACCCGGTAGGCGATGAACCCCGCGATGAGCACCAGCATGAATGCGAGGCCCCACATCAGATAGCGGTCGAGGCTGCGCTCGAGGGCAGCCGGCTCGAACGGGGGCGGGACCGGTCGCTCGCGGGGCACGGTGTCAACCCCCCGCCGCGCAGGACGGGCCCTTGGGGTCCGTGAGGTACTGGTGAGCCCCTCGGTCGGGGCCGGCGACGAGCCTCGACGTGTCGACGACGAGCTCCGTACCCTCCAGCGTCAACGCGTACTGGTCCATGCCCCGCGGCGCGGGACCCTCGATCCACTCCCCCGCGAGGTCGAACTTCGAGCCGTGGCAGGGGCACTCGAACCGCCCGGACGACTCGCAGAACGGCACCCGGCACCCGAGATGGGGACACTTCTGGGAGATGGCGAACAGGTGCCCACCGGCGTTGGCGATGAACAGGCGGCCCGCACTGACGTAGGTGGCCGTGTTGGTCGTGTAGCTGGCAGGACTTCCGAGCGTAAGGGCGGCACCTGACGAATTCGTGTTGAGGGGCCGCAACGATTCGTACGTTGTCCAGCCGGCGGCCGCGGCGAGCAGAGTGCCGCCGACCTTCCAGCTTCTGAGCAGGAACCCGCGCCTGGTCGTGGACATCGCGATCTCCTAGAGCTCGACGTACCAGTGCTTCCAGGGAGGGATCCACTGCCAGCCCGGTCCCCGGAAGAAGGTGCCGATGATGGTGAGGACCAGGGCGAGGCCCAGCAGCCCCATGAACATGACGATGGCGACTTTGCGGCGGCGGGCGACCGTCGAGGGGTTCCGATCGACGTAGGGCAATATCACCAGGGTGAGCACCGCGCCAGCCGGGACGAGGATGCCGGCGACGAGTGGGTCGAAGTGGGACAAGAGCTCTTGGAGCCCGGCGAAATACCACGGCGCCTTGGCTGGCTCGGGGGTCAGGTTCGGGTTGGCCAGACCCCGCAAGGGGGCAGCGAACACGACGCCGAGCGCGAGCACCGTCGCCGACACCCCGAGGGTTACCACAACGTGGCGCACGAGCAGGTGTGGCCACGTGAACACCGTGTCGTCAACGGCGCGCTCCTCCGCGGTCACGGACTGACGGTCGACGACACCGAGGACGCGGGTGCGGCCGCCGTACAGCTCGGCCGGCGCGGTTGCCGGCACCGATGGCGCCGGCACCGCCGTCGCCTCTTCCTCGAACGTGCCGGCCGACACCCGCTCGACCGCGAAGCCGTCCTTGCGCACGCGCCAGATGTGGACGAACACGACCAGCACGACGGCGATGGGCAGCACCGCGACATGCAGGGTGTAGAAGCGCAGGAGCGTGGTCTGGCCGATCTGGTCGCCGCCGATGAGCAGGTTCTGGATGGTCTTGCCGGCCAACGGCACGTACTGCAGCAGGTTGGTGCCGACGGTGACGGCCCAGTAGCTCAGTTGGTCCCACGGCAGCAGGTAGCCGGTGAAGCTCAGCCCGAGGGTGAGCACCAGGAGGATCACGCCCAGCACCCAGTTGAACTCGCGCGGCTTCTTGTACGCGCCCGCCAGGAACGTCCGGGCCATGTGGAGGAACACCACGACCACCATGAGGTGGGCCGTCCAGCGGTGCACGTTCCGTACGAGTTGGCCGAAGCCGACGCTGGTCCGGATGCGTTGCATGTCGCCGTAGGCGGAACCGACCGCCGGTGTGTAGAAGAACATCAGGTACACGCCGGTGAGCACGAGGATGCCGAACAGCACCGCGGCGATGAAGCCGAGCCGGAACGAGTAGCGCATGCGTAGCACCCGCGCCGGCACCTTCACGGGGTACAGGTGCAGGAAGAAGTTGGAGAAGGATTGGAGGGCCCGGCCCCGAGGCGTGTCGAGGGTCGGGTGGCGGAACATCGAGCGCCAGACGTTGCTCCTGTGCACCCGTGCCTTCAGACCGCCGCCGGGCGCGAAGGCGGTCTGTGGCTCGAGGGCGTCGCGGACAGCGGTGTCGCCGCTCTCGGTATCAGCCACCGACCACTTCCAGCGCATGCGCCATGGACAGTGCTCCGGGTGGACAGCGATTGACGCACAGGCCGCAGCGGATGCACGCGTCTTCCGCGAGCAGCAGCGCGCTCTGTGACTCTCCCCCCAGACCGACGTGGTCGGCGCGCGCGATCGTGATGCAGTTCGTCGGGCACACGTCGACGCACAAGCCGCACAGGATGCAGAGCTCCGGATCGAGCATGACGTTGTCGAAGCAGCGGAGGCAGCGCAGCGACTCGAGCCACGCACCGTGGGCGTCGTAGCCCACCTCGACCTCGGCAAACCCGATCCGGCGCGGGCTCGGCGTGGCCGGCACGGGCTGGCGCTCGATCGCGTCATAGCCCGTGGCCAGGCGGCGGAACGTCCGCCGGCGGTGCAACTCCACGCGCACGCCCCGATCGGGTTCGAAGCGTTCCTCACCACTCGTCACCGCGTGGATGGATGCCGCGGCCCGCTTTCCGTCGGCGACCGCGTCGATGAGGTTGCGGGGGCCGTGGGCCACGTCGCCGCCCGCCCAGATGCGCGGATGCGACGTGCGCAAGGTGTTCGGATCGACGCGGATCCCGCCACGATTCCGCTCTACGTCGACTCCCTGGAGAACGCCGAGGTCGGCGGTCTGGCCGACGGCCAGTATGACCGTGTCGGCCGGGAGCACCGCCTCGGTGTCGGGGAGGAACGTCGGGGCGAACCGGCCCTGGTCGTCGAACACGGCGCGCACGTCGATCGTCTCGAGGCCGGCCACGCGGCCGCCGTCTCCGACAAAGCGGTGCGGACCCTTCCGGTACAGGATCTTGATGCCCTCCGCCTCGGCTTCTGCGATCTCTTCGGGATCCGCTGGGATCTCCTCGGGCGACTCCAGCGCGATGACGGTCACGTCGAGCACGCCGGTGCGCCGCGCCGCCCGCGCCACGTCGAGGGTGGTGGTCATCCCACGGCGCGCATCGTCAGCCGTTCCCGGCAGCACTGGTTGATCCTGAGGTTGAGGAACGTCGGGTCGACCGGCGGCCGCGCGGAGAGCGGTGCGCGCCGCGTCGAATGCCACGTTGCCGCCCCCGACCACCACGACCCGCTCGCCGAGGCTGGCGCGGTAGCCGCGGTTGACGTTCAGGAGGAACTCCACCGCGCGCAGGACGCCGTCGAGGTCGTGGCCCGGGAGGTCGAGATCGCGCCCGACACCCGTCCCGACCGCGACGAACAGGGACTCGTGCCGCGCCAGGAGCGCCTCGACGGTGGCGTCGTGCCCCACGCGGAACGACCGCCGGACGTCGATGCCCAGGTCGAGGATGGCCTCGATCTCGCGGGTGATGAGCTCGCGAGCGAGGCGGTACTCGGGGATGCCGAGCACCATCATGCCGCCGAGGCGATCGGACGCCTCGTAGACGGTCACCGCGTGCCCGGCGAGGCGCAGCTCGTACGCCGCCGCGAGACCAGCCGGCCCACCGCCGACGATCCCCACCGACGGCAGCGTGGGCCTCGTGCCAGACGGTGCTCGCGGCGAAGCTCTCGACACCGAAGCGCTCGGTGACGTAGCGCTTGAGCGCCCGGATGGACACCGGGGCGTCGACCGTGCTTCGCCGGCAGGCCGACTCACAGGGTGCCGCGCAGACCCTGCCGCAGATCGAGGCGAAAGGGTTGTGGGCCCGGGCGATGAGGTACGCGTCCCGATCGCGGCCCTCGGCGATGGCACTGACGTAGGCGCCGGCGTCGGTGTGCACCGGGCATGCGGCGCGGCAGGGCTCGTTGTCCCAGAGCCACTTCGCGTCGGGCACGACGGGCGGAGGCATTCAGACCAGGCCGCGCGCTTGGAGCCGGCGGAGGAGCCAGGCCATGGCCACCACCACGGCGAGGAACAGCATCGTCGCGAGCAGTGCCCGGGTGTCCCGGGTCAGGCTCGTCATCCGGGTCAGCACCGTGTTGGCGCCCTCCACGCTCGCGCCCAGCCCGACAACGAGGAGGCCGATCGCCGTCGCCACTGCCCGGCCCCACCCGATGGGGCTGGCGTCGTCGACGCCCGCGGCGGGGTCGCCGGTCACGTCACCGTGAATGCGGCCCTCATGCCGAGCGCGTAGTGCTTGGCGATGTTGCAGACGAGGACGTACTTGCCGGCCTCGAGACCCGTGACCGTGAACGATCCGGTCTCGCCGGCCTCCACCTCGACCTCGCCGACGCTCGTGGCCTCGTCGACCTTGTCTGCTTCGGATTCCCCCACGGGCAGCTGATCGAAGGCGACGTCGGTCTTGAGCGCGACCACCTCGTGCTTGATCGTCCCCGTGTTCTCGACCGTGAAGGTGACGTCGCCTGCGGCGACCGACACGGGATCAGGGACGAGGGTCTCGGGGCCGTCGGTGCCGACCGTGTCGCTCACCTCGACGTTGACGGTCACGCCGCCGCTCGGCACCGTGATGCCGCCGGTCGTCGCTGAGGAGCCCGACGAGTCGTCCCCACAAGCGGCCACGGCGATGCCCAGCGTCAAGAGGATGAAGACCAGCGTTGTACGGCGGCGCTTCATCACGATCGTTCCTCCCCGTTGGCTTGCGGCGAGAATATGCGCGAACCGTGATCGAGACATCAAGTTCGTCCCGGTCGGGCTTGAAGCGGCGAATGGCCGCCCGTCATCGGCACGATGCGCAACGGTGGCCCGCTCGACGGTCGGCCGCTGCCATGAACACCATCCTGGGCCCGGTCGGCGTCGTCCCAGGTAGACCGACATGAACCGACCTCTCGCGGTGCGGCTGGGACGCGAAGGCGGCGCGGCTTCGCTAGCGACCGCGGAACGCAAGCAGAAGGCTGGCGACGTGCTCGCTCGGGTATTCCTGGACAGCCGAGCGCACGAGGTCCGGCACCTTGTTCGCCCTGCGCCGAGACCCCTGGCGCTGAACATAGATGGTTGACGCGGGGGGCGTCGACGGCGACGGAGCCGCTGACCTCTACGCCTCTAGCGTGGGCCAGATGGCGGCGGTCATCGAAGTTGAGGGGCTCCGCAAGGAGTTCCGGCGGCGACGGGGTGGGCGGGTGCAAGCGCTCGACGGGCTCGACCTCTCGGTGCCCGAAGGCGGCGTCTTCGGGTTCCTCGGCCCGAACGGCTCAGGCAAGACCACCACCATCCGCTGCCTGCTGGGCCTGTCGCGCCCGAGCGCCGGCCGGTGCCGCCTGCTCGGCGTCGACGCACCCCGCGGGCTACCCGAGGTGATCGGCCGGGTCGGCGCGCTGGTCGAGCTGCCGGGCGTGAACCCGGGCGTGTCGGCGCGGGACACGCTCGCCATCCTCGCCACCACCACCGGCATCGCCCGCACCGCGGTCGACGACGTGCTCGAGCGGGTCGGGCTCGACGACCGGGCCGACGACGCGGTGCGCGGGTACTCGCTCGGCATGCGCCAGCGGCTCGGGCTGGCCATCGCCCTGTTGAAGGATCCGGCCCTGCTCGTGCTGGACGAGCCCGCCAACGGGCTCGACCCGGCCGGCATACGCGAAGTTCGCGAACTCGTGCGCCGCCTCGGCGCCGAGGGCCGCACAGTGTTCCTCTCCAGCCACCTTCTCGGCGAGGTCGAGCAGGTGTGCGACCACGTGGCCATCCTCGCCCGCGGCCGCACGGTGGCCAGCGGGACGGTCAACGAGGTGCTCGCTGGCAGCCGGCGGGCGGCCATGTGGGTCACCGTCGCCGATCCCGCCGGCGGGGTCGACACGCTCACCCGCGCCGGGCTCCCCGCGCGCCTCGAGGACGGCCGCATCCGCGTCGAAGTTGCACCCGAGCAGGGCGAGGCCGTCAGCCGCGCTCTCGCCGCCGGTGGCCACTTTCCGTCCGAGCTGCGCCCAGTCGAGACGAGCCTGGAGGAGGCGTTCTTCGCCCTCATCGACGACGACGGCGCACCCGAGCGATGACCCGCCTGCTCCTGGCCGAGTTTCGAAGGATCGCGGCGCGGCGCCTCGTCCGCGTGACCGTCGTGCTCGCCCTTGTCGGCATCGCCGGCGGCGGCGTGCTCGCCTTCGCCACTTCGAGCTCGCTCTCGGACGCGCAGTACCAACATCGCGTGGCCGAGGCCGATGCCGCGGCCCAGGCGTTCAGGGAACAGGCCACCCAGTGCATGAAGGCGGAGGGCTTCGATCCCGACCAGGGCAGGGTTCCCGACAGCGTGGCCAGGAAGTGCTTCCCCGACAAAGGGCCGGCGCCGGCGCACGACCCACGCTTCCACCTCACCCGGCTGAAGGGTGTGCTGCAAGGGGTGAGCGGCGTCCTGGCCATCGTGGGCTGGGCGCTCGGTGCCTCCCTCGTCGGTGCCGAGTTCGCCTCCCGGAGCATGACCACACTGCTCACGTGGGAGCCGCGCCGGACACGGGTGTTCGTAGCCAAGGTCGTCGCCGTGCTCGCGAGCAGCGCGGTGCTCGCCCTCGGCGTGTTGGCCCTCGTGGGGCTGACCATGTGGCCGTCGCTCGCCTTCCACGGCGCCGCCATGCGAGCGGCCGACCCGTCGGTGGCCACCCTCGCAGGCACGGCCGGGCGGGGCATCGCCCTCGCGGCCATAGCTGCCGGCATCGGCTTCGCCATCGCCGCCATCGGCCGCGGCACCGCCGCAGCCCTCGGCGCCGGGTTCGCCTACATCATCATCCTCGAGAACATCCTCGGCAGTTCGATCGCCGGATGGCGGCGCTGGCTCCTCCTCGGCAACGTCATTGTGTTCGTCAGTGGGGAGAACAGCGGTGGTGACGTCACGGGGCGATCAGTCGCCGGCGCCGGCATCTTCCTCGCCGCGGTGACGCTCACACTCCTCGCTGCCGCCGCCGGCACGTTCCGCGCCCGCGACCTGGCGTGACGTCGAGCCCGCGCCCGGTGCCGTGTACGAGCCGCGGCACGCGCATTTCAATCGCGCCCGCGCAGCAATGATCTCGGGCCAGGCCGCCTCGCGCCCGGGCCAAGTTGCCGACGGCCGATGCCTTGCCCGGTTCGAGGCCCTTGTAGACGGCGACGAAGCTGATCTTGGCGTCGCGACCCTCCTCCTCGGTCATCCAGAACACCCCGATCGGCCGGGCGCGCACCACGCAGCCCGGGAAGGTCGGGTCTCGACGAGGACCAGCGCGTCGAAGGATCGCGTTCTGGTCGAGGGCGTCGGGCACGATCCCCTTGGTCCGCCGGGTGCTCCGTCGCGGAGAACAGGCGACGGTCGAGCCGATCACGTGACGCGCGTCGTCGTACTCGTACTTGCTCCGAATGCGTATCTCCGGCCGCGTGGCGGGTTGTCCACGCCGCGCCGTCGACCGCCCGCGAGTTCGGGTCCGATCTTGTTGTGACACAACGGACGTCCCGGCGGCTCTTGTGGGACGGTGAAGGTTGTGCGAGACACCGGTGCCGTGGCCGTGACGCCGAGCGATGACGGCGTCGCGTTCGCATCGTTCGTCGCAGCCGTCGAGCCGATTCTGCGCCGAGCCCTCGTCGCCGCCTACGGCGCCGAACTCGGGCGCGAGGCCACCGCCGACGCCCTGGCCTGGGCGTGGCAGCACTGGAGCCGCGTCCGCGGGATGAAGAATCCGGCTGGCTATCTCTGGCGGGTCGGCCAGACCGCGGTGCGCAGCGCCACCCGCCGCCGGCGGCGGGAGCGCCACGGCCTCGTTGTCATCGACTCCCGGGCCGATCCGCGCGGCGCCGACGCCGCGCCGGTCGTCGAGCCTGCGCTCGCGGCTGCCCTCGGCGACCTCTCGCCCCAACAGCGGGCCGCCGTCGTGCTCGTGCACGGCTACGGCTGCACGCTCGCCGAAGCGGCCGAATCGCTGGGTTGCTCCGTCTCGACCGTCCGCAATCATGTCGCCCGCGCGCTGAGGCACCTGCGGGCTTCCCTGGAGGTGACCGATGTCTGACCACGAGGACGCCGTCGAACGGTTCCTGCGTGAGCACGCAGACGGGCTCGACCGCAGGACGACCCCCGTCACCGCGGGCGAGGCGATGAATCGCGCGGTGCCGTCGGATCTGCCCCGACGCCGGCCGGGCGCCCAGCGGACGGCGAGCAGCCGGGCCCGCGGGTTGGCGTTGGTGGCCGCGGCGTCCGCCCTGCTGGCCGGCGTGGCCGGTTTCGCCATCGGCCGTGCCAGCTACGACCCGCCCGCGCAACTGGAGGCCGGCGGCGCCGGTGACGACCTCGATGCCGAGTCCGACGCGGCGACGCAGAAGGACGCGGGCGTCGCGACGACGGCGGTGGGTTCGGCGTCGGCGGACCGTGGCGCGTTCAGCCCAGGGCCCGAGGGCATCCCCCTCTTCACGCCCGTTTTCATCCGCACGACCGATCAGGGCATCGCCATCCGGTCCTACCTCGAAACGTACGAGGGCGAGGTCGGCGCCATGGAGTGCCCGCCCGGCGAGTGGTGCCCGCCCCCCGAGTGCTCACCCACGACGAACCTCGTGACCGGCCTCTCCAGCCGGGAGGCGGTGACCCAGGCTTGGAACCCGGGGTACCCGGCGGCCGAGCCCGTGATCGTGCTGGGCCGCAACGACTTCGGCTTCCAGGAGGGGGCGCCGGTGTCGGTCTGGGTGCTGCGCACCACGGCTGACGTCGCCCGCGTCCAGGTCACCGCGGCCGACGGTCAGGCCGACGCAATGGAGCCGGTCGACGGCTGGGCCGTCGTCGCCCTGAGCGGCGAACACCCGGCGCTGGAGATCGTCGGACTCGCGGCCGACGGCAGCACGGTTGCCACCGCTGACGGAGGCCAGCAGTGGTACCAGCCCCAGACGTGCACGCAGCCGCCGCCGTCGTTGCCCGAGCCCACCGGCGAACCGCCGGCCGATGTGGCCGCGGCTGAGGCCGGCGTGCGCGAGGCGTACGAGATCGCCTTCACCACGGGCTCGGATCCCGAGGTCACGAAGACCTACCTCGAGGACCCGGACTCCTACGCCGAGGCCCGCGAACAGGTGAAGGAGCAGTTCCCGGAGGCGTCCGCCACCATCCAGGTCGATGTGCGCGAGGTGCGCTTCCTCGATGCCTCGACCGCGGCGCTCTACTTCGAGCTCACCTACGAGGGTGGCGCCATGTTCGGCCAGCAGGTCGGCTTCTCCAAGCTCATCGACGGCCGGTGGGTTGTCGCCAAGGACACCATGTGCATGGTGCTCGGTTGGGGTGGCGGGGTCTGCGAGGGGTGGGAACCGCAGTTGCACCCTGCCTACATAGAAGGCGAATAGCCGCTCCGCGACCGGCGCAGTCGAACGCGCGGCTCGCCGACGCGGCTACTGGAACGTGGCGTCGGCCGTGGCGTAGGTCTTGGTGGCGTCGTACACGGAGACGTACGCGTCGTACTGCCCCCTGCGTTAGCGGAGGGCATTGCACCTGGAAGCGGAGGTCGACACCGGCGCCGTACATCTCCCACTCCCACCGCACCGGGCTCCAGGCTCGAGCTTGCCGGTGCTCTTGGTAAACCAGAATCGCGTCGTCACGGCATGATCCGTGAGCGCGTTGAACACCTGGCCCGGTGGTCTTCCGATCAGCATTCCTGTCGTCATCGGAGGAATGCGTGTGAGCTCGTCTGCAGCTCCGTGTTCAGCCGCCGGCGATCGCGCCGATCACGTAGAACACCTCCTTCCCCTCGACCAGCGCCTCGGGGAGCGGGGCGTCGGGGTCGTCGTGAGAATGATCTTCCTCCGCGACGAAGAACCGGACGAACGGACGCCGCTTCCGGCCGTCGTGGTCGCGCATCGTGCCCCGGAGCGCCGGGTACGCGGTCTCGAGGGCGTCGAGGATCGTGCGCTGCGTGACGGGTCCCCGGACGTCGACCGACACCTCTCCCTCCACCTGCGCGAGGGTGCGCAGGTGGGCGGGCAGGACGACCCGGATCACGGAAGGGTCTGCACCTCGACCGACAGGACGGCGGGCAGGTCGCGAACGATCGCGTCCCAGCTGTCGCCGCTATCGGCCGACGCGTACACCTGGCCGCCGCTCGTCCCAAAGTACACGCCGCAGTCGTCGAGACCGTCGACCGCCATCGCATCGCGCAGGACGTTCAGGTAGCAGTCCGACTGTGGCAGGCCTTTGGTGAGCGGCTCCCAGTCGTTGCCGCCGGTGCGGCTGCGGAAGACCCGGAGCTTGCCCTCAGGCGGATAGTGCTCGGAGTCGCTCTTGATCGGCACGACGTAGATCGTCTCGGGCTCGTGCGCGTGGACGTCGATGGCGAAACCGAAGTCGGTCGGCAAGTTGCCGCTCACCTCGTACCAGGAGTCGCCGCCGTCGTCGGTACGCATGACATCCCAGTGCTTCTGCATGAACAAGGTGTCCGGACGGCTGTCGTGCCGGGCGAGCCGGTGGACGCAGTGGCCCACCTCCGCGTCCGGATCGGGGATCCCTTCGGACTGGAGCCCATGGTTGGTGGGCTGCCAGCTCTTTCCGCCGTCGTCCGTGCGGAACACCCCGGCCGCGGAGATGGCGACGTGGATGCGATCCGGCCGTGATGGATCGAGAAGGATCGTGTGCAGGCACATGCCGCCGGCGCCCGGCTGCCAGTTCGGGCCGGAGTCGTGCTCGCGCAGACCTGACAGCTCGCGCCAGCTGCCCCCGCCGTCGTTGCTGACGAACAGAGCAGCGTCCTCGACGCCCGCATACACCGTGTCCGCGTCCGTGCGGGACGGCTCGAGGTGCCACACGCGGGCGAACTCCCACGGGTGCGGGGTGCCGTCGTACCACTGGTGGGTGCCTGGTACGCCGTCGTACTTGAACTCGTTGCCGACGGGCCGCCAGGTCGCGCCGCCGTCGTCACTCCGCTGGATCAGCTGCCCGAACCAGCCGGTGGACTGGCTGGCATAGAGCCGGTCGGGATCCGAGGGGCAGCCGTTCACGTGGTAGATTCTCCCAGCCGCCGAAGTGCGGGCCGTCGACCTTCCAGTCCTTCCGCTTACCGTCCGACGTCAGGACGAACGCGCCCTTCCTCGTCCCGACGAGTACCCGCACTCCGGTCATGGCCTCTCCTTCGCTCGACGCAGCTCGGTCACGACAGGTTGACGCACCGGAGCCCACGAAGTCATCGGTAATCGTTGCCCATGGTCGCGACCCGACGGCGTCGGAGCCGGCATCTCAGCCCTTCCCGCGCCACGCGATTGAGGTGAGTCATCGGGGCTACCCGTACTAGCAACCCGGATCGTCGACGTCGACGTCTCGACGTCGCGGCGGCCTACGAGAGATCGGATCGTGCGGGCGACAGGCGGCGACACGCCCAAAGATCAACCTCGCGACCGAAGGTTGCCGTCTCAGGGGCCGACGAAATTGTGAGGTTCTAGCCCACGAGCATGCCGACCAGGATCGCCTTGAGGCGTTGCCGGTATCGGTTGACGGACCAGCCTCGATCGATGACGAGGTCTTCATAGGTCCGGATCGAGGTCATGGACCAGATGAGGTCCGCGGCGGCTGCTTCGGTCCATCCCGCCGCGAGCACGCCTTCGACTGCCATTCGGTGCGCGACCGCTCGTGAATGGGCGTAGCGATGCTTCATCCGATCCTGCCACGAGGCTTCCGCGTCGGCGTCGAAGCGGCGTGCGGCATCGACGTGGGTGGCAAGCCGGTAGATCGACGGGGTGTATCTGGCGCGAAAGTCGACCAGGGCTTCGAGCGCGCTCACGGCCGTAGGGCTGTCGAGAACCTTCGCGATCTGCGCCTGGAGGCCCTCGACCTCGTCGATGTAACCCACCAGCGCGACCAGCAGGCCCGCTCGGGACCCGAAGTTGAGGTAGACGGCCTGCCGGGAGACGCCGGCCGCGCGTGCGACTTCCTCCAGCGTGACCGAGATGAAGTCCTTGTCCTCGAACAGCCGACGCGCGGCATCGAGAATGGCGATCCGAGCCGGACGGAGTTGTCTTGACACGTGTGCCATGCACGCCTAACTTTACACGTGTAAAGGCGCATCGGCAGCCTGGGGCGTCAACATGACAACGGACGCGACTTCGACGCCAGACGTGTGCTATGCGACGGCGACCGAGCTTGCTCGCCGGATTCGCGCTCGCGAATGTTCCTCGGTGGAGGTCACGGAGGCGTTCTTGGCGCGCATCGCCGCGCACAACCACGAGCTCAACGCCATCGTGCAACTCTTCGAGGCAGAGGCGCGCGCGCGTGCGAAGGAGGCGGACGAAGCGCTCACACGCGGGCAGTGCTGGGGGGCTCTTCACGGTGTCCCGGTGACGATGAAGGAACAGTTCTTGGTGGCCAATACGCCATCGACCCTCAACACGAAGCGGCTGAAGAGCTTCATCGCGCCGGAGGACGGGGTGCTCGTCAAACGAATCAGATCGGCCGGCGCCGTGATTCTTGGCAAGACGAACGTCCCGGCCAACCTCGAGGGCTATGAGGTGCAGGGTGACATCTATCCGGAGGGCAAGAACCCGCACGGGCTCGAATATTCGCCGGGTGGGAGTTCGGGCGGTGGCGCCGCGGCGGTCGCGGCCGGCATGACGGCGCTGGAGCTTGGCGCTGATGCGGGAGGGTCGCTGCGGGTCCCTGCGCATTTCTGCGGTGTCTTCTGCCTCAAGCCGACTGACAAGACGATCCTTCGATATGGGGGTTTCCCTCTTCCCAAGGGAGCGCGGGGGTTCCTGGTGAACATGGCGCAACCCGGGCCGCTGAGCCGTTCCCTCGATGATCTCGAGCTCCTTTGGGAGACCATCCGCGGCCCTGATCCTTCCGATTTCGAGGTCGCACCGATCGCCTGGCGTCCACCATCGGGCCGTTCGCTCGAACAACTCCGCATCGCGTGGACCGACGGGTTCGAGGAGTACGTCGCGGGTGCTGAGACGCGCGAGCAGCTCGCGGGACTAGCCGCCCGGGTCGAGCGGGCAGGTGCTCGTGTGGAGAAGGCGGCACCTTCGATCCACCCGCGCGCCAGCGAGGTGTTCGTCCAACTGTTCGGTGCACTCGTCGGGCAGGACATGCCTTGGCCGGTGCGCAAGATCTTCCCCATCGTCGCGGCACGCGGGCTGCTCAAGGGGCAGCCGCATACCGCGCGGCTTCTGCGACGCGCGCTCAGGATGGATACGAAGGAGTACGCGGCGGCCCTCGGCGTCAAGCGTGTGTTGGTCGAGGACATCGAGCGCTTCTTCGGCAGCCACGATGTGCTGCTCGCCCCCGTCTCGTACGGTCCTGCGTTCAGGCGCGGCAAGAAGGGCAGCCCGATCGATTTCGACGGCGTGCTCGGACCCTACAACGACTACTGCTGGCCATACGTTGGACCGTTCAGCGCGAGCGGCCATCCGACAGTCGTCATGCCGCTCGGTGCGTCCAAGGACGGACGTCCCATCGGTGTCCAACTCATTGGGCCATGCTGGTCGGAACCTGAACTTCTGCACATCGCAAGGCAGTTGGCCCCGATGACGGAGGGCTTCATAGCACCGCGGGGCTTCTGACTCGACCCAGATCGGCGTCCCAGACGCGCTCGCTCGCCGTGAGGACCCTTCCGGGAAAAGCGCATCGACGACGCCAAGGTGTTCAACAACAAACTCCACCGACTAGGAGCCTGGACCCGGCGTGTCGAGTGTGACCTGCGGGACGCCCGCCTGGCCTACCGAGCCCGGAACGACGTTTCGATTTCGTGAGCGGATGTCGAGAGGCCCGAGAGACGACGACGACCCGCTTCACAGCCATCGACTCCAACCGATCGATCGAGTTCCAGGCGCATCTCGAGCCGATACGGCCGACCGCTGATTGGATGGCGAGCTGGTGCGCTATCGGGCCAAGCTGGTCGCGTTACGGTCCGGGCTCAAGACCCAGGTCCACGCGGTGATGGCCAAGCAGGGGATCCTGCCCGAGCTGGACGACATGTTCGGCCCCGGCGGCCAGAAGCTCTGGATGAGATGCCGTTGGATCATCCCAGCGCGGTGCGGGTCGAGTCGCTACGCGATCTCATCGAGATCTACGACCGCCAAGTCGTCATGCTCGAGGCTCGGCTCCCCGGTCGGCGCGGCCGGCTTCTTCAGCAGCTGAGCGACGGCGGGAGCCGCGAATGGGCGACGGCCGACTCGCGTACAGTTGCGGTCCGAGGGAGGGGCATGGCGACGCTGCAGGCGGGGGACTCGAACGCAGACGTGGTGACGCTCCAGAACTGGCTGGTCGAGCTAGGCCACCTCACTGCGGTGAGCGGTCACTACG